>Ga0207826_1000054_pt1 | contig 27246 bp, 21 predicted proteins | sample LuqExpMetageno80_FD_187837 | JGI IMG/M metagenome (GOLD analysis project Ga0207826, IMG submission 187837) | Tropical forest soil microbial communities from Luquillo Experimental Forest, Puerto Rico - Sample 80 (SPAdes) | ecosystem: Environmental > Terrestrial > Soil > Tropical forest ... | reverse complement strand
TGGTCCTTGTTCTACCCCGGATATTTCAGCTACCGGGACCTGCCGCTGCAAGCCCTGGAGGGGGGTAAACTCTCCTCAGTCCTTAGCCAGGGAGCGGTGGCTTATGACCAGGGCCGGCTGATCGAGGCCATCGCCATCGCCGAGCAAGCCCTGGCCCAGAATCCCGCCAACCCCGGGGCTCTGACCCTGGCCGGATGGGTGCGCCTGCAGCAGCGGCAGCCGGAGGAGGCCCTGAAATTTTTTCAGCAGGTGTCGAAGCCCGGGGCCGCGGCCATGGTGGGGACTGCGCTGGCCCAGTACCAGACCGGAGAGGCGGTGGGGGCCTATGACCTGATGGCAGAAGCCCATAAGCTCAACCCCGGCAACCCCGTGGTCACCGCCATGACAGGCTATTTCGCCATGTTGCTGGGGAAGGCCGAAGAAGCCCGACAGCTTTTCAAGGCCGCCGCGGCCAGCTCTTCTCCCGTGGCGCAGCTGCTGGCCTGGTGCTACCTGGCCCAGATGGACCTGGTGCAAAACCGCAAAGACGAGGCCAGAACCCAGGCCGACCGGGCCCTGGCCCTGATGCCCTCCTCCCCCCTGGCCCTCCTCACCCGGGCCCAGGTGGACATCGCCTATTTTCAACTGCCGGCGGCCCGAGGGCGCCTGGAAAGAGCCCTGGAGGCAGACCCCCGCTTTGTGGACGCAGCCCTTTACCTGGGCCGGATCTACCTGGGGGGCAACTACTTCATCCGGGCCCGGCGGCTGGCGGAGCAAATCCTCAAGGAGGCCCCCCGGGACGCCAGGGTCCTGTCTCTGGCCGGCTTTGTCAATATAGCCTTCCGCCATTTCGCCCAGGCCCAGGAACTTTTTAACAAGTCCGTCCAGGAAAGTCCCCAGCTGGGGGAAGGCCACCTGGGGCTGGGTTTCTGCTTCTTCCGCTTCGGGGACACGGAACGGGGCCTCACCGAGATGCTCACCGCCACGCTCCTGGACCCCCGGTTAGCCGTGTATCAGAGCGAGCTGGGGAAGGCTTTTTATCAAAACCGGGTCTTTGACAAGGCCCTGGCCACCTGGGATTACGCCGCCAAACTGGACCCCAAGGACCCCATGCCCCACTACTACAAGGGCATTGCCTTGACTGACCTCAACCGCCCGGGGGAGGCCATCCAGTCTTTGAACCGTTCTCTCGAACTGAATGACAACCGGGCCGTATTCCGCTCGCGCCTCCTCCTGGACCAGGACTCAGCGGTGAGTAATTACAATTTGGCTCGGGCCTACAACCAGCTCGACTTGGGGGAATGGGCCCGGAGCAAGGCTCTCACCGCCGTGAAGCTGGACCCTTTAAACGGCACCCCCCACCTGTTTTTGGCCCAAAGCGACCTGGCCACCGGCCAGGTTGCGGCCACGGATGCCGAGAGCCTCCTGTACCGGGTGTTCTCCCCGGCCAACCAGAACACGTTCCGGTTCCTCCTGGAAAACGACTACACCACTATGTTTGAAATGCCCTACGCCCGGGCCACCGTCCAGGGAGGGATAGGCTCCTGGCAGGAGAGCAAACCGATTCAGGATGATTTGGTGGCTGCGTATGGCGGGATACCGGGCGGGGCCTTTTTTGGCAGTGGAGAATATACCGACGGCCGGAGTTTCCGCGACAGAAACGGTAGAGATCAACTCTGGAACGCCCAGGGACTCTTCAAAGGGGAGCCCACGGTACAGGGCAACCTGACGGGGTTCGTCCAATACGCCAACGAAAATTTTGGGGATACCAGCTTTCCCAACGACTTTTTCTTTCAAAATGACAAGAACCTGCGAGCCAATAACCGGGGCCGCTTCGCGGAGCTTTCCTATCTACACCGCTTCACCCCCAACTGCTCTCTCCTGGCTTTCTTTGGCTTCCACAGCTTCGAGGAACACTTGTTCACGCACTCTAATCAGCTCATCGATCCAATAAACGATATCGTGCTGAGAAGCGATCTAAGGGACAATTTTAATTTTGACACTGAAAACGTCCAATTCCAGCAGCAGGTGATCCTCGGCAAGCACACCGTCATCGGCGGCTTTGACTACTTTTATATGCCCGCCGTGTTCGATTTGAAGCAAACCCAGGCACTGGCGTTCTTTGACCCAATGTCCAACAGCCTGATAAGTGCGATGCCCCTGCCGTCCTTTTTCGCCAATGTCAGTCCCCCGGAAAAGTCCTACAGTTTTTACCTCCTGGACTTCTGGCACCCAACCCCCTGGCTCCTGGCGGAGCTCGGAGTCTTTCGGGATGTGACCAGGAACATCAGGTCCCCTCATATCATCAACACCGGCAGCGTTGACCTGCAGTCCATCGGCAACTCCCTCTGGAGCCCCCGGGTCGGCCTGAATATCCTGTTAAACCCCAAGCACACCCTGCGCTTTGCCGTGCTGCAATACGTGAACACTCACATAATCGTGCAACCCCTGTTGGTGCCTGCAGAAGTCGCAGGCCTCACCTGGCCGGTGGAGTCGAAACAAGGTGCGGTAGTGCGGCAAGCAGGGGCTTCCTGGGAGGCTCAGTGGGACCCCAAGACCTTCACGGTGCTGCGTTTTGAGGCCACCCGGGTAAGCACCCCGGAAGACCTGGTAAACTTTAGCGATGGGGTTCCTATAAATAGCTTTCCCGCCTGGGTCACTTGGCGGCGCTACCAGGCCTCCCTGGTCCTGAACCGCATCCTTACCAACTGGTTAGGCCTCACCCTGGGAGCCGACGGCAAGAGGGTCTTTCCTGACGACAGCTTCCGCAACCCGCAAAGTTTCGGCATCGCGGGTGTCGCGAGCCCCCTTAACCCCTTCACCGAGGTAACCGGGCTTTTTGGACTCGCCTTCCTGACCCCGCAAGGTTGGCAGGGAGGAATCCGCACCAGGTTGGTTTATCAATACCTCAAGGGCCGAGACACGAACAATTTTTTTCCCCTGGTGAGCCTCAGGTTCGGCAAGGAACTGGCCAAAAAGCGGGGGTTGATTACCTTAGAGGTGCAAAACCTGTTTAACCGGCATTTTGACTTCCTTATCGAGCCTCGTCGGTCTTTTATTCCAGATGAATTTTTTCCGGCACGGCGGTTCGTTGGCAAAGTTCAGCTTTGGTTTTAGGGCCCTGAACCGTCCCCTGGGGCGGGCCCTGGGGCTGGGGGTGGCGGTTTTCCTGACGGTGATGGCCCTGGCCAGCCACGAGGTGGGCCTCACCCTGGACAACGCCCTCATGGACCTCGGCTGCCGCCTGCGGCCGGTCTTCTCCCCGCCCCGGGAAATTCTCATCGCCGGCATCGACACCCCCTCTTTTCGGGTCCTGGGAGATGTCTGGCCCTGGCCCCGGCGCTACCACGCCCACCTCATCGACCGCCTCACCAAGGCGGGAGCGAGCCTCATCGTCTTTGACGTTTTCTTCGGTGAGCCATCTAACCCCGAAGACGATGGCCTGCTCGCCGAGGCCATCAAAAAATCCGGCAAAGTGGTGCTCGCCCGGGTGATCGAGTCCACCCAGGACCCAATGTTTTCCCGGCAGATCATCCTGAATCCCCTGGACTCCCTCAGTGCCGCGGCCTGCGGCCTCGGGGTGAGTCTCCTCACCCCTGACCCCGACGGGGTCATACGCCATTTCTATCTGCATCTTGCCGGTCAGGAAACCCTGCCGGCTGAGGTGATGCACCTGCTGAAACCGGACCTGGCCCTGCCGCCGGAAATGCATGGCCTGATTCGCTACACGGGACCGCCGCAGCATCTGGAGAGCATGTCCTATTACCAGATCCTGGCCGGCGAAGATGCTCTTTTAAAGGAGAGGATTCAGGGGCGGGTGGTCCTGGTGGGCCGGGTGGTGGAGGACGTTCCCCTGGCCCAGGGGCAGGTCGATGCCTTCCTCACGCCCTATAGCGGGGGCTCCAGGGGCTTCATGTCCGGGGTGGAAATCCAGGGAAATATCATCTACGACCTGCTCACCGGCACCTGGGGCAAGGAGCTTTCCCCGGGAAAGCGCACGGCCCTCTACTTCGTGGTGCTCCTGGGCTTCAGCCTCTTGACCGCGCGCCGATCCCCCGGAACCAGCCTGGGACTCCTGGCTGCCCTGTTGCTCGCCCTGCTCCTTCTAGCCTGGGCCGCGTTATGCTTCTTGCACGTGTGGATGCAGCCGGTTTTGCTGGCGGCCGGGCTGGTCCTGATTTTCGGCGTCAACCTCTTCACCCACCACCTCTCCGGCCTCCAGGAAAAGCGTTGGCTGCACCAGGCCTTCACCCACTATGTCTCCCAGGAAGTGGTGGAAACCCTGATGGTCCATCCGGAGCGCTTCGAACTGGGCGGGGTGGAACTGGAAGCCACCGTGATGTTCGCCGACCTGGCCGGGTTTGCGGAGGTCGCCCAGGACATGGCCCCCCGGGATCTGGTCAACCTGTTGAGTGATTACTTCACGCCCTTGACCGACATTGTCCTGGCCCATGGCGGTACCCTCGACAAATACATCGACTCCCGCCTCATGGCGGTGTGGGGGGCGCCTCTGCCGCAAGCCGACCATGCCCGCCGGGCCTGCCAGGCCGCCCTGGCCATGCAGCGCCGCATCGAGGCTGATCTGCGGGAGCGGCAGGCCCAGGGACAGGCCTTCCTGGGCCTCAGGATCGGCCTGCATTCCGGACAGGTGGTGGCCGGCAACGTGGGCTCTAAGGAGCGCTTCAACTACACCATCATGGGGGACACGGTGAACCTGGCCCACCGGCTCCAGGAAGTAAACCGCCATTATGGCACGCACCTGATTCTGAGTGATGCCTCCCGGTCCCAGGCGGGGCCGGGCTTTTTGATGCGGGAACTGGACCTGGTGCAGGTGCGGGGCCGCAAAAAGCCGGTGACCATCTTTGAGCTGGTGTGGGCAGCGCCGGGGGAAGAGGTCCCCTTGTGGCTCTCTTCCTTTGAGGAGGGGCGGGCGGCTTATCTCTCGCGGGACTGGCAAAAGGCCTCCTCGCATTTTGAAGAAGTGATCCGCCTCAAACCGGAAGATGGCCCGGCCACTCTGTATCTCAGGCGCTGCCGGTCCTTCCAGGAAGCCCCCCCGCCCCCGGACTGGGAAGGGGTTTCGGTATTGAGTGGGCGGTGACTTGAGGGAGGGGGCCAGGGGTCGGCGGACCCCTGCCCCCTCCCTCAAGTTCCCTCCCCCAACCCCTTGAGGGGAGAACTTTTTCCGAGAAAGTCGGGGCCCACGGCCCCGCCTTTCTCGGACCCTCTGCGGGTTGAGAGGGGGGTCTGGGGGGAGGGCAGGGACCTCAGGTCCCTGGCCCTCCCCCCGGAAATCCTTGCAAAAAAAAGCGCCGCCCCGGGTCGCAGGGCGGCGCTTTTTTTGTCAATGAATATCCCGAATCAGGCCTTGACTTCCTCCTTCACCGACACGGCCACCTTATAGAGAACGGTGAGGATAAAGGCACCGATGCTGTAAACCCCCAGGGTTATGAGGAATTCCGGCACCGTGGGCCAGTACTCCACCACCCGCTCCAGGGGGTTGGGCACAAAGCCGCCGGTCATGAGCCCTAAGCCCTTGTCGATGTAAGTGGTGATGATGATCAGGCCGCAGACCAGGGCCAGGGTGGTCTCATTTTTCCTGATCTTGGGAGAGACCATGAGCAGCGCGGCCACGGTCATGCCCGTGATGGCGAACCACATCCAGGGCACTAGTTTGGCCTTGTCGCCGATCCCCATGAAGAGATACTTGAAGTGGAGCATCTCGTGCGGGATCTGGCTGTAGAAGACCGTGAAGACCTCGCAGAAAAAGAAAAACACGTTGATCAGGATGGCGTAGGTGACGATCTTGGCCAGGGACTGGATCTGTTCTTCCCCCGGGTCAAACTTGGTGTATTTTCTCACCAGGAGGGCCAGGAGGATCAACAGGGACGGGCCCGCGGCAAAGGCCGACGACAGAAAGCGGGGGGCCATGATGGCGGTAAGCCAGTAGCTCCGGCCCGGCAGACCCGCGTACAGGAAGGCCGTCACGGTGTGAATGCTGGGAGCCCAGGGAATGGACAGGATGATCAGGGGCTTCACCCACTTGGGGGGTTTCACTTCGTTGCGCTCCGCTTCCAGGACCGTCCAGCCGATGACGATGTTCAGAAGCAGATAGACGTTCAGAACGATCATGTCCCAGAAGAGCACGGAGCTGGGGGTGGGGTACTTGATGATGTTGGCCAGCCGGTCGGGGCGCCCCAGGTCCACGATGACGAACATCAGGCACATGAGGACCGCGGGCACGGCCAGGAATTCCCCCAGGATGGTGATGCGGCCAAAGGCCTTGTAATCATGGAGATAGTAAGGGAGCACCACCATGACGGCGCTGGCCGCCACGCCGACCAGGTAGGTGAGCTGGGCGATGTAAAAGCCCCAGGAGACATCCCGGCCCAGGCCGGTGGTGTAACCCAGGCCGTTTTTCAACTGCATGAGGTAGAAGGACGACCCCACCAGTATGAAAAACAGCAGCACGGCCAGCAGCGTGTAATATCTTCTAGTTCCTACGAAGGCATTTTCCAGCATAGTTCCCTCACACGATATAGTAAACCTGCGGATTGGTGCCGAGATACGGTTTGCGGCGGATGGTAAAGTTGGCCTTCAGGGCCTCCCGCACCACTGATTTCTCATCGGCCAGGTCGCCGAAGAGGAGAGCGCCCTTGCTGGCCGTGACACAGCCGGGGAGTTGCCCCTTGGCCAAGAGCTTGGCGCAGAAGTCGCACTTTTCCACCATGCCCGGCTCCCGGGTGGGATAGTCCGGGTAGGTCTCCTTGATATAGGGCCGGGGATCCCGCCAGTTGAAGCTCCGGGCCGAGAAGGGGCAGCCCGCCATGCAATAGCGGCAGCCGATGCAACGGTGCATGTCCATCATGACCACGCCGTCCTCCCGCCTGAAGGTGGCCTTGGTGGGGCACACCCGGACACAGGGCGGATTGTCGCAGTGGTTGCAGAGCAGCAGGAAGGGCATGTGCTCGACGTGCTCCGACATATACTGCTGCTCGGCCCCGGGGAAAGCATTGTGGTAATGATCGGTCCAGATCCACTTGACCTGCCAGCGTATCTGCTCTTCAGGAGTGACCGCGTCCTTGGCGTTTACCGGATTGGCAAAATCGGGGACGTTGTGGATCCGGTGGCAAACCTCGATACAACTTTTGGCGGTGGCGTCGTCCAGCTTGCGCATATCCACCACCATGGCCCAGCGTTTGGCCGCCAGGGGTTGGGGCAGGCTTGCCAGGCTTGCTTCCACCTGGCCCGGTTTCAAAAGCTCCCAGCCTATTTTGCCGCCCAGCCCGAAGAGGGTGGAGAGTCCGGCAATTTTAATGAATTGTCTTCTGTCGATTCCCATTACTTCACCTCCGCCCGCGCCATCTTTTCCGTGCTGGCTGGCTTATCGAGATGGCAGCCCCAGCAGTTCGGCGTCACTGCCGCATAGTTGTGGCACTGGTCGCAGAAATCCTTCTTGTTGGAATGGCATCCCAGGCAGGTGTTGGAAAGGCTGGTCTCATATTTCTGACCGCTGGGGCTGACCCACACCCGGTTGCCGGTGCGGACCACCTGTTCCCGCCAATCGATCAGGAGTTGCATGTGAGAGGCCCGCATTTGGTCAGTGGGCAGCACACAATGTTTGTCTTTGGCGGCGAGCTCTTGAATGACCGGAGTGTCCAGCTTGGGCTTGGGGGGCGGGACGACCCTCCCGGCATTCAGCCACAGGGGAGACGTGGCCACGACAATGAAGGCGGCCAACCCGATGAAGATCGCCAATTTGTTATAGACCTTCTTCTCTACCTGTGGGCGCTCGGCGAACCACCCGAATTCGTTCTTGTAGTCAGCCATTTATTCCGCTTCCTCCTCCCCCTCCGCTTCCTCGAAACCCACCAGGGGCCGATCGCGCAGGTCGGTGGTGCGCTCAATTTCATCAGGGAAGACCAGGGCGTTGCCCACCAGTTCGGTGATGCCGGTGACTTCCATCCCCGGAATCCAGTAATTTACCAGGGTGGGGAGCGTGGCCCGGTCCAGGGCGCAGATGCAACCCAGGTGGTTCACCCCGTACTTCTCGGCCACGTGTCTCACGGCATTGGCCCGGGGGAACCCGCCCTTCATCCTGGTTTCCATGAACTCGTCGGCGTTCAGGGCGGCGCTGCTGCCGCAGCAGAAGGTTTTCTCCCGGATGGTGTTCGGCGGCATCTCGAAAAAATGACCTTCGGGCAGGACATTTTTGATGATGTAGCGGGGCTCTTCAAAAATGCCCATGGCCCGGGCGGGATTGCAGGAATCGTGGAAGGTGAGCTTGATGTGCTCGTTGCGGCTCACGTCGAACTTCAGCTTGTTGTTGTGGATCAGGTCCGCGGTGAACTCGGAGATGTGCACCATCTTGTGGGCCCGGGCGTTTTCGAAGACCGTGCCGGTGATGGGGGACTTGGGCACCTCCAGGAAGCTCGGGGATTCGCCGTAATACGTGGTCTGGTACTGGTTGCAGACCCGCCACATGTGGCCGCATTCGCCGCCCAGGATCCACTTGACCCCCAGGCGCTTGGCCTCCTCATACATCTTGATGTTGAGGCGCTTGCCCATTTCGTGGGAGATGAACCAGCCGAAGTTCCCCCCCTCGGCGGCATAGGTGCTCACCGTGTAGTCCAGGTCGAGATACTTGAACAGGAGGAGGTAGCCCATCATGGTGTAGCTGCCGGGGTCGGCGAAATAGTCGCCGGAGGGCGTAATGAAGAGGATCTCGGCGCCCTTGCGGTTATAGGTCACCGGGGTTTCGACGCCGGTGATGCGCTCATTTTCCTCGGCCAGGAAGTCCAGCATGTCCTTGAAGGCCTGGGGGGTGGCGCCGATGTGGCTGCCCTTGGTGTAGCAGCTGGCCACCGAGGCCATGGCCCAGTCGATGTTGATGCCCACCGAGGCCAAAAGCTCCCGGCCGAGCAAGGTCATCTCGGCCATGTCGATGCCGTAGGGGCAGAAAACCGAACAGCGGCGGCAGATGGTGCATTGGTGGAGGTAGTAAAACCACTCCTTGAGGACGTCCTCAGTGAGGTCCCGGGCGCCGGCCAACTCCCCAAAGAACTTGCCGGCAGGCTTGAAGTAGCGCTTGTAGACCGAGCGCAAGAGCTCCGCCCGCATGACCGGCATGTTTTTGGGGTCGCCGGTGCCGAGGTAAAAATGACACTTGTCCGCACAGGCTCCGCAGCGCACGCAGATGTCGAAGAAAAGTTTCAGGCTGCGGAAGCGGCTCAAGCGGTCTTCCATCTGCTGGAGAATGATCTCTTTCCAGTCCGGCGGCAATTTCCAGTCCTCGTCGGGGACCGACCAGGCCCGGGGGTATGGATAGTTGATCATTTCCAACCACTTGGGTTGGGCAGCGTTGACATAGGTGCCCGGCCGGAACTCTGGTTTGACGTCCATCCAGCCCTTGGCCGGGGGCTGGTAATTGACCTTCGCCAACTCCTGGGGTTTGGGTACCGTTACCTTAGCCATTACTTCTCCTCTTCCACCGGAGCTGCCAGCGGAATTTCCACCGGAATGCCGGCTTCAACCATGGCTTCCCGATATTCATTTTCCTGGTCCATATAGGTGTGGAACTTGACAGGGTAGTTCCAGGGATTGACGTGGAGCCGCCAACGGTTGTTGTTGGCCATATTGCGGGTGGGGCTCAGGAAAACCCCCGGGGCGTGCATCAGCTTGCTGAAGGGGAAATAGGCGAAGAGCACGCTCACCAGGAAAAGATGGGTAAAAAACAGGGGGCTGATGCCCGCCGGGACCACCGGGTGCAGGGTCACCAAGCCCATGGCCAGCTCTTTCACCGCGGTGACGTCGGTGCGGTAGATATAGCGCAGGAAAAACCCGGTGAGGCCGATGCTCAAGAGGAGAAAGAGGGGAAAATAGTCGGCGGCCAGCGAAAGGTAGCGCATGCCCGGATTGAACAGGCGCCGGGCCAAAAGATACGTCAGGCCCGCCAACATTGCCACACCGGTCAGGTAGACCACCGGCACATAGAACTGCACAAAACCGTCCACGCTTTCCAGCCGGTGAATGAAGCCCCAGGCCGGTTCGGAAAAGAAGCGCATGTGCCTGAGGATCACCAGGAGAAAGGCATAATGAAAGGCGATGGCCCCGAACCACAGCCACTTGTAGGACCAGTGCACCAGTTTGGCGCCCTCAGGGTAATCCGGGTGTTTTTGGAGTTCCGTACGGGTGTTGCGGAAAAGACTGCGGAAGGCCAGGACTTCCAGGGCCATGCGGCCGACCACGTGGGAGAATTTTTCGGGGTTGTCCAGTTTTTCCCCTACCGTCTTTTCGATCCAGGGCAGGGTCCGGTTCTGGGCGCAGGTGGTGGGGATGCGGAAGGGCACCGGGGAACGGGCCCAATAGACGATCCGGTAAATCAGGCCTTCAACAAAGAGCAGAACGGACAGATAAGGGGCAGCCACCCCGAAGACCCACTGCAAATTGGCCTGTGCCCCGAAGTAAGCCATCGCCATTAAACCGAGGACGGCTGCCAGCGGCACCAAGAAATGCATCTTGAAAAAATCCGTCATGTACGGTCACCTCGTTGGAAGTTGGCCTGCCGGCCGCAGGAATCAAGGCTCAGGGGTTCGTGATGTCGATGCCCGCCCGCCTCAAAAGCCCGCTGACCCGGGCCTTCACTTCATTGACCTTCAGTTCACAAAGCTTCTCCCGGCGTTGCATGTAACCGTCAAAGCCCAGGAGGGCCAGTCCGTCGATGCGGGACTCCAGGTCCGCCATCTCCGGGGCCAGGGTGAGGTCCTGCAGTTCTTCCGCCAGCTCGTCCCGGATCACCTGCTTGAGATAGAAAACAAAAGCCAGGGCCTGGGAAGGAGGAATTTCCTGGAGGGCCAAGACCCGGATAATTTCGTCCAGCGCAGCGCGAGCTTCCTCTACACTCTTTTCTTCCCCCAGTACCGCCAGCAGGTCTTTAAGACCCCGGGAAAGTTGGTGGGCCACCGGATTGCTGAAAGGATCTTTTTCCTTTTTCAGAAACTGGGCCGTCTCAGGAGAGTAGCTGCCCAAAAGGATCTCCAGCCATTTCTCGAGAATGGCCGGGCTCTTGGCAGAAAAAAGGGGAACCAGCCGCCGCATACTAATTGTGAAAGATATAACGATCTCAAAATCAGTGTCAAGGAAAAATTGCCTAAGGCTCAGGGAGACCGGGGATAATCCTCCTGGAAAAATTCTTCCCGGTAATCTGGAGGATTGGTCTTGATGAAGAGGGGCTTAAGGAAAAAACCGGCAGGCCCGACAGTTCAGGTTTCAGGCGGTGTTTCAAGGGCAGCAGAAGGGAGGGGCGGGCCGGTTTCCGGGCCACAGGTGACCCGGCGGCGCCAGGCAGTGCGGCTACGGTGATCCAGGTAGTCAAAGAGGTAAACGTTGCCCAAAAGAAGTAAGGTGAAGCCGATCAGGAGGTTCAGGCCTTCCAGGCCGGCCAGGGTTACCATTAACTTGGCAGCCAGGAAGGTAAGAAAGAGCCTGAAGAAGAAGGTGTAGACGTGGTGCATGGCAGTAAGACCGGCGCCGTTCCCGGGGTTTAAGTGCAGCGGCTTTCCCGAAGCCGCAGGTTATTTACCTCAGCAGCCCCCCCGGGAAAAAAAATACACGAGGAACACGGTAACCAGGATAATTATCATCACATTCATGGTCAGGTCCTTTGTCGCATGGAGATCTTGCCCAATAATTTTAAAGCATTTCCCCGGGAGCGCAAGCCTCGTTGGTTCTATTCCTCTCTGTTAGCTGAAGAAGACTTGACAAGCATAGGGTAAGAATCCGGCGTGGAAAAAAGGATAGCCCAGCTGCCCCTTCCCCCGCCGGCCAAAAGCTGAGATAATAGGGACCGTTGGATAAGGTAAGGAAAAGGCTCAGCCGAGGAAGGAGAAATCCCCATGTGTGCCATGATCCCCGACCTGGAAGCTCACTTCCGGGAATTCATTCCGCCCCGGGATGAACTGCTCCGCACTCTGGAAGAAGAGGCCGAGCGGGAACACATCCCCATCGTCGGTCCTCTGGTGGGGGAACTCCTCTTTATCCTGGCCCGGGCGACTCAAGCCCGCCGGGTCCTGGAACTGGGCACCGCCACTGGCTATTCCGCCATTTACCTGGCCCGGGGTTGTGAGCCGGAAAAGGGCCGGGTGGTGACCCTGGAGTTGGAGGCGGACATGGCGGCCAGGGCCCGGGCCAATTGCGCCCGGGCGGGAGTGGGCGAGCGGGTGGAAGTGCGGGAAGGGGAGGCCCTGCTGCTCATGGAGGGGATGGCGGGTCCTTTTGACCTCATTTTCCTGGACATCGACAAAGAAAGCTACCTGGCGGCCCTCACTCACTGCCAGCGCCTCCTCAGGGTGGGGGGGCTGCTGGTGGCCGACAACGTCGGCTTTACCGGGGCTGTAGCCTTCAACCGGGAAATTTTCCGGCAGCCCGAATGGCGAGTGGCGCCGCTGCTCTGCTTCCTCCCCGCCCACTCCCCGGAGCGGGACGGCCTCTCCCTGGCCGTGAAAGTGGCGTGAACCGTGGAGTCAGACTTGAAAGCCAGCGGCCGGCAATCCCCAAAGCGCCTCAACCGCGCTAAAGGCTTGCACCCGTGATTGACCTGCACGCGCATATTCTGCCCGGCATCGACGATGGGCCCCGTACCCTGGAGGATGCCCTGGAGATGGCCCGCCTGGCGGTGGCGGACGGCATCACCACCATGGTGGCCACCCCCCACCTGTTCCGCCGCAGAACCGTGGACTTTCGCGATGTCCTGCGCCCCAACGACCTGCGCCAGGCGGTGGAGCGCTTCAATCTTGAGCTGGCTGGGGAACATATTGACCTGATAGTCCTGCCGGGGTGCGAAATTCCGCTGTTCGCGGATATTATCAAATTCTTCGACGAGAACCGGTTGGTCACCATCAACGACGGGCAGCGCTATATCTGCCTGGAAATGCCGGACTCGATTATCCCTCCAGCTACCGAAGATATCATCTTCCAGTTGAGCTCCCGGGGCATTACCCCCATTATTACCCACCCGGAAAGGAACCCGATTTTTTACGATATGCCCCAAAAGCTGAGACGATTCATTGCTCTTGGCTGTTTGGCCCAGATCACCGCCAGCAGTCTCATCCGGGGATTTGGCTGGGGGGTGTCCCGGTTCACGAAAAAGCTGGTGCGGGAAGGTCTGGTGCACATCATGGCCACAGACGCCCACAACGTTGGCAAACGACCGCCGCTTATGGGGAATGCCTTGAAAAAGCTCAGTAAACTGGTGGGGGAAAGCCGGGCCTGGGACATGGTGGCCACTACCCCGGAACGCCTTATCCAGGGCGAGCGGGTCAATTAGAGGTCGCGGCGTAAGGTTTTGAGGGAGAGGGCCAAGGGACCCCTGGCCCCCTCTCCCAAAAATATTCTCTACTGCACGGACTTGAGCTGGGTCTTCATCTTGCTCATCAGGGAATCGAAGGAGCCGGTTTGGATTTCCCGGGCGAACCCTGATTTGTACTTGTCCAGGATGCTCACCCCGTCCACCACCACGTCATACATGAGCCAGCCGCCGTCCTTCTGGTGGAGCAGATACTCCACCTTGATGGTGTCGTTGGTGCGCACTAGATTGGTGTCCACCCGGGCCTGGCTTCCGGTGACACTCTCTTGGCCGTATTTGACGGTCTCTTTTTTCAAGAACCGCAATACTAAGTTGGTGTAAGAGGTCTGGAACAGGGAACTGAAGACACTGGCGAATTCCTGGCGCTGGCCGGCGCTGAGGCGGTCGTAGGCGCTCCCCAGGGAGTCCTGAGCCATGAAAGGAAAGTCAAAATTTCTCTGGATAACCCGGCGGATGGCCTGGGCCCGGGCCTCTTCGTGGCTGGGGCCCTCCATCGCCGGGTTGCTCTGAATGGCCAATACTTCGTCCAGGATGCCTTTGACAAAGGCCTTGGGGGTAGCCGCCAGGGCCGGGGTGACCGCCAGCCAGAAAGCCGACAGGCCTACCAGGGTGGTTTTCCATATGCGTTTCATTTCAGGTTGTTTCCTTTCCCATTAGCAAAAGAAAGTAAGCGCTTGAAACCCAGGATGGGTCTAAGCTGAGTCCTGGGCGCCGTGGCGTGCTTTTCCACCAGGCGGAGGAAGGCCGGGAGGACGCTCAAAGAAGCCAGAAGCACGCTGAGGCTCCCCACGGTGGCCAAAAGACCCAGGCTGAAGGTGCCCTGGTGTCCGGAAACCATCAGGCTGCCAAAGCCGACGGTGGTGGTGAGCGCCGCCAGGAGCACGCCCTTGGCGGTGCTGGCGGGCAGGGTTATCTCCCGGGCCGATTTCTCCATCTGCCAGCGCACCAGGATGATGATGCCGAACTCAATCCCTTCCCCAAGGATCAGCGGCAAAAAAAGGACGTTGGCCTGGTTAAAGGGAATGTCCAGGAGCCACATGAGATTTAAGGTCCAGCCCGTGCCCACGAAAAGCGGCAGAAGCGCCAACAGGGTCAGTTTCAGGCTGCGAAAAACGCCCCAGAGCATCAAGGTGATGACCAGAAGGGCGATGCCCGCGGCCCACAGGCAGGCGTTCCGGAAGGCCGTGGTAAAGAAGTAGAGAAGCACCGGGTCCCCGGAAACGTCGGGGTCCACCCGTTGCAAATCTTCGACAAACTTACCCAGGGGCACCGGGTCCCAGATGTCCTCCGAGGAAAATACCCGGAGGAGGAAGGTTCCCTGGGGGCTGATGAAGCGGTCCCGGACCTCGGCGGGGAGGTCGGTGAGGCGGGGCAGCGGACTATGAATGCCGTCCCGGAAAAAATCCCACTTGTCCTTGAGGTCGTGAAAAAACTTATTCTCAAAAACCTCGAGATTCGCCATGGTCTGGGGCCCGGCCGACTTCAGGGCGGGGATAATTCCGGCCAGAAGGTCGGTGGCTTCTTTTGCCCGGGGCAAATTGGAGTCACTTTCCAGGGCCCGGGCCAGCTTGAAGTGAATGCTGCCCAAAACCTGCGCCAACTCCTGGGGATTGGAGGAACGGCCCAGGGTGGCGGGAAAGGAGACCGTTTGAAAGATGGGGGCCATCTCCGCCAACTGTTCCCGCTTGGCCTCCGGCCGGTCAGGGAAGAACGACAGAATGGACTCCACATGGGAGACCGTGGGGAGCTTTTTCAAGGCGGCGGTCTTGGCCTTGAGGTCCTCGAGGCTTTTCGTGGTCAAAGCGCCGAACGCCGTGGAATAGCGGGAATCCTTCAGGAGCTTCATCTCCCAGACCACCGACTCGGTTTTCTGGTTTTGCAGGTGGAGGGGATTCAGGTCGAACTTGACGTGGAGGAGGCTAATACTCCCCAGGGCGGTGAGGATGAGCCCCAGTCCCACCACCAGGCCGGGTTTGCGCCACCTCAGGTGGAGGAAGGGCCGGGGGGTCCTCGTGCAATTCGGCACCGGCTCCTGGTAATTATAGCGCTCGGTCACCAGAACCAGGCTCGGGAGCAGGGTGATGGTGGCCACCAGGGTGAGGAGCACCCCTATGGTGATAATGAGCCCCAGTTCGGCCAGCCCCTTGAAGCCGGTGAGGGCCAGGGGCACAAAGGAAGCCGCGGCAGCCAGGGCCGCATAGACTATGGCAGGCGCCGCCCGGTGCATGGTGCAAGTCATGGCGTTGCCGTTGGTTTTGCCCTGGAAGACCTGCTCCTCCTCCAGGCGGCAGAACCAGTGAACGCCAAAGTCGATGGTAATCCCCAGCATGAGGGGCGCAAAGACGATGGACAGAAGGTTGAGGTGACCCACCACCAGGGTGGCCAGGGCAAAAGTCCAGCACAGGCTCACAATCAGCACCAGCCCCTCCAACAGGGGGCGTTTCAGACTGCGGAGAAAAAGAATGAGCAGGAGCATCTGGCCGGCCAGGGACAGCCAGGTGGCCAGGGTGATATCCCCCATGGCGCTTCCCATCTCGTCGGCTTCCAGAGCCATGGGACCGGTGACCCCAGCCTTCAGGTCGGGGAAGTTTTTCTCAACCCGGGCCACGATTTTCCGGAGGAGTTCCACTGAAGAGGAGGCCTGGGTAAAACCGTCCTTGCGGGGAGTGACCAGGAAGAGCAGATACTTGTCGTTCTCGGTTAGGAAATACCCTTCGTGGTCCAGGTCCTCCAGCCCTTTGATGAAGAAGCCGGACAGAGGCGAAATATAGGCCTGGTTACCTTCGAGGCCCTGCTGCAGCTGCCGGAGGCTGGCCACCAGGAAAGAGAGGTCGGGGATCTTCCCGTTGTTGGGCTGATCTTCCTTGAGGAAACTCACGAAAAGCTCGCCCAGGAGCGACCCGGTAAGCTCCTGGTTCACCCCCTGATAGAAACCGGTGAGGTTCGGCTCAGCGGCAAACCTGGCCAAAAGACCCTGGTGTTCCTGGAGCTTGCCCTTGATCTCGTCGATCTGCTTGGGCTCGAGATAAAGGAGAGCCCATTTTTTAAAAGCCGCGGGTTGCAGGCGATAAAAAATTTCGGGGAAATCCCGAGAATACTTTTTCAGTTCCAAGGCCAGGGCATCGGCAAAGGCCTTGGTCCGGGAGGGGTGGCCGTTCTCCGCCACCACCACCAGGTCGTCCCGGGAGCCGAAATCACGGCTGAGCTGTTCCCCCAGGCGGAGGAGGCGCTGGTCGCTGGCCACCAGGTCGCTGCGGCTGGTCCGAAAGGTGAGATGCTCGTAAGTGTAGTAAACCGAAACCACGGCCAGGGCCAGGGAGATCAGGATGATCCACCAGGCTCCCCGTTTCACCACCTCCGCCAGGGCCTGGCAGCAGCGATTAAATTTATCGTCTTGGGTCACGTTTTTTCTTTTGGAGGTATTCCAGACGGTTGCAGGAAGGCGCGGGATAGCCGCGGGATACTCCCGCGATCCCAGAGGCCGACGACCTCCCCCGTTCCGTCCACCTCAGGTGTCAGGTATTTAAAAAGTTATATTTTTATCGGTTAATTTTCATCTAAAAAAAAAGAAAATGCAAGAAAAACCAGAAATTGCATTTTCTATATGCTAAGACCCGCCAACCCGAAAAATGTTGACCTGCTCCCCTTGATTTTTTTCTCAGAGGAATTATTCCTTTAAAATAACAATTCCTTTAAAGGCTGTCAAAAGGAGTAGCCATGGCTCAGATTGAACGTGCTCCCGGTGGCTTTAGCGTTGACGGTCTGGAGTTCCGCCGCGGCAAATGTGGCTGCAGTGGCATGGGTGGCGATTGTTGCTTTACCTACTCCAAGGTAAAAAAGGAAGGCAACACCCTCATCTATGAGGGCAAAGCCACGGCCCCTTCCACCACCAACAATTTCCTGTGGGGTTACCGGGTCCGCAAAGGTGACGTGGTGGTGGAGGTAACCATGGAAGATACCCGGGACAACAAGGACTTCTTTTCCGGTTGTTATCCGCCCCCGCTGGCCGCCTTCAAGGAGAAGGGCTGGCAGGTGGAAGAGGAATACGAGAAGCCCATGAAGGGGTGAGCCTGGCCCGGTTATCCCTTTGGTCCTATTTTTAAGTTAACTTAATCATGATATGAGGAGAAAGCAAGATGGGTGGTTGTGCATGTAGCTGCAAAGGCCCGGCGAAGCCGGCCAAACCTGAGGAAAACAAATCGTATGTCTGCGCCCAGTGCAACACTTTCAAGTCCGTGAAGGCCGATGAGCCTGCGCCGGAGTGTTGCGGGAAAAAAATGAGCGAGATGGACTAACCAGCAAATTTCAACATCCGAGGGGGCAGGGAAACCTGCCCCTTTTTTTGTTGCCCGCCGAGTTTAGTTGAGGGGGCCAGGGGGTCCCACAGGCTGGAAAGCTTGTGCCACCGACCCCTGCCCCCTCACTCAAGCTCCCTCCCCCAACCCCTTAACGCGGTAGCACGGGCTTCCAGCCCGTGCCGGCCCGGGCAAGATGCCCGGACTACCAGAGTATTCTGCGGGTTGGGAGGGGGGTCTGGGTGATCACTCCCCCCTTTTATAAAGGGGGGGTGGGGGGGGATTTGATCCCTGGCCCTCCCCCCAGAATCTCCTTTGCCTCCTGTCTGCCAGTTCTGCTATAATGCCGCCACCAATTTGGCATCTTTGCCGACTGTGGTCATTGCATGAGTTTATTTGCCGCCGCCTCTCCCCGCCGCAAGGCCGCCGCCGGAGTGGTCATCATCCTCCTGGCCTGGGGCCTGACTTTCGGGCTGTCCCTGGCCGGCCTGATGACCAAGTACATCCTGACTACCCTGGATCACCTCTATCGGGCCACCCCGCTGCCCCCGGCCAAGTCCCAGGTGGTGGTGGTCACGGTGGACCAGCCCGACCTGGATTTTTTCCAGAAGCAGGGGGTTTCCTGGCCCTGGCCGCGGCAGCTTTACGCCCCCCTCATCGAGTTTTGCCAGCGGGGCGGGGCCCGGGCCGTGATCTTCGACGTCCTTTACACCGAGGCCTCGGTTTACGGCGGCGAGGACGACGAGCGGCTGGCCCAGGCCATGGAGGCCTCCGGCCGGGTGGTGCTGCCCTTTTTCCTCACCCGGGAGAATAAGGGGGCCGATCCCCGAACCGAGGCGGTCCTCAGCCGGGCCGCCCTGCCTATTGAGGGCACCCCGCCCCCCGGCCTCACCACCTATCAGGGGATGACCACTCCCATTCAGCCCCTTCTCAAGGCTGCCACAGCCCTGGGGAACGTCGAATGCGGCTCCGACCCGGACGGCATCTATCGCCGGCTGCCTCTCGTGAGTTTATACCAGGGACGCTTCCTGCCGCTCCTCAGCTTTGCGGCCTTTTGCCATGTTCAGGCCCAGGGAAAGTGGCGTTTCGAGACCGGGGACCTGGTCCGGAGAGACTACCAGGTGCCCCTGGACCGGGAGGGGCGGCTTCTCCTCAAGTTCAGAGGCCCGAGCCGCAGCTTCAAGCGCCTCGGCGCGGCTAACGTCATCCAGTCGGAAGAGCGCCTCAAGCACGGTATGGCTCCCTTTTATAAACCTGAGGATCTGGCCGGTAAATGGGTGCTGGTGGGCTTCACCGCGCCCGGCCTCCTGGACCTCAAACCCACCCCGCTGGCCCCGATTTATCCCGGCGTGGAACTCCACGCCACGCTCCTCGACAACCTCCTCACCGGCGATTTTCTTAGGATTTCGCCCCCCTGGCTCGTCTGGCTCTGGGCCCTGGCCCTGGTAGTTATCGTCACCCTGGCAGTGCTGTTCTCGGCGCGCCTCACCGTCACCCTGGCCGCCCTGGTTCTCCTCCTGGCCGTGGACGTGGGGGGAAGCCTAGTGGCCTTCCGGGCTAACTGGTGGGCAGACCCGGTGGTGCCGGGTGTTGCCCTGATCCTCGCCTTCGCCCTGGCCACGGCCTACAGCTATGCCACCGAAGGCCGTCAGAAGCTGGCCATCCGCCGCATGTTCTCCCGCTACATGTCGGAAAAAGTCATCGCCCATCTCATGGATCATCCGGACCTTCTGAATCTGGGGGGAGAGCGCCGCCATATGACCCTGTTCTTCTCCGACCTGGCCGGTTTCACCAGCATCTCCGAGCGCCTCAGCCCTGAAGAGGTGGTGGGCCTCTTAAACGACTACCTCTCCCGCATGACCCACATCATTCTGGATGAGGAAGGAGTAGTGGATAAGTTTGAGGGGGATGCCATCATGGCCTTCTGGGGGGCGCCTCTGCCCCAGGAGGACCAGGCCTTGCGGGCCTGCCGGGCGGCTTTGCGGCAGCAGGCGGCTTTAAGGGAGCTGAATCAGCGTTTCGGGGATTTGGGCCTCCCCCGCCTGGGCATGCGCATCGGCCTGCACACCGGCGACGCCATCGTGGGGAACCTGGGCTCAGAGAAGCGCTTCGACTACACGGCCATCGGCGACACTGTGAACCTGGCCTCGCGCCTTGAGGGCTTAAACAAATTTTACGGCACCTTTATTATGGCCAGCGAGACCACCATGGCGGAATGCGGCGACGGCGTGGTGTTTCGGGAACTGGACCGGGTGGCGGTCAAGGGGAAGGTGAAGCCGGTGGGAGTGTTTCAGGTGCTGGGATTGAAAGAGGATCTCACCCCGGCAGAGGCCGAATTGAGGCAGGAGTTTGCCGAAGCCCTGGAGTTGTACCGCCAGGAAAAGTTTCCCGAGGCCGCCGGCCTCTTTCAAAAAATTCTGGCCAAGCATCCCGGAGACAGCCCATCCCAGGTTCTCCTGGAGCGCTGCCAGACCTTTCAGAATAGCCCTCCGCCGCCCGACTGGGAAGGGGTTTTCCGCCCGGACAAGAAGTGACCACCCGGCGCCCTGAGGCCTGGGGCCAGGGGGAGGACCTCAGGTCCCTGGCCTCCCTCAGGGGAAAAACTTGAATAAATCTTCAGCGGTGCGCAAGACAGAATCGCTTTTTGGAAAAATTGAAGTTTTTTCCGGAATGGGCCGACCTTTTTCCATGATTTTCCGTCAAAGATATCCTATGGTGTGATGATCTTGCGACAGAGACCGAAAAAGCAACCGGAGCTGATTTCTAAGATAAGGAGGAACTGGTGAGACGACCAGGATATTTGTCGGGACCGGGTTTGTGGGTGCTGCTGCTCTTGCTGGTGGGGCTGCTGGCCGGTTTTAGCCCAAGCATGGCAGAAACCCTCAAGGTGGAACGTGCCAACACGCAGTTGTACCAATCCCCCAGTTTTGGCGGCACTACTCTGGGGACGGTGCCTGCCGGCAGCGAGGTGGCGGTGATGTCCCGTTCCGGGGATTGGGTCCAGGTGAACTACCAGGGGAAGACCGGCTGGGTGCACAAGACGGCCTTTCCCCAGGCCTCCAGCATGCAGCTGCCGGGTATGCTCACCGGCGGACCGGTCCGGGAGACCAAAAGCGATGAAGTGGCCCTGGCCGGCAAGGGCTTCACCCCTGAGGTAGAAGCAGGCTACCGGCAGAAAAACCCGGGACTCAATTATGCCCAGGTAGACCAGGTGGAGCAGTTTCAGGTGAATCCCGCCCAATTGGCCGCATTTAATAAGGAAGGAGGGCTGACGCCATGAGAATAAAGATCCTGGGGCTTTTTGGGTTGGCTGCTACCGTGCTCTTCCTGGCAGGTTTCCAACTTCCTTCACTCCCAGTACCCTTGCCCTCCGGTCCCGTACCTTCCAGTCCTGTGCCTGCCGCGCCCGTGCCCGTGCCCTCTGAGGCGGGCAAGGCTATAAGTGTGGGCACCAAGGCCGGACAAAAGGCCATGGTGGCGGCTAAAGGGATCAGCGACTCAGAAGAGTATTATATCGGCCGGGCCGTGGCAGCCCGCCTCCTGGCCAGGAATTCCCTGTCCCAGAATCGGGATGCCATCACGTACGTTAATGAGGTCGGTCAGACCGTGGCCCAAAAGTCCAGCATGCCCAGGACCTACAGAGGATATCACTTCGGGATCCTGGAGACTTCCGAGCCCAACGCCTACGCCTGCCCCGGTGGCTTGATTCTTATCACCCGTGGACTCATCAAGGAGTGCCAGAACGAAGACGAACTGGCCGCAGTCCTGGCCCACGAAGTCGCTCACGTGGCCCATAAGGATGGGGTCAAGTCCATCAACAAGGCCCGCTGGACCGAGGTCCTCACCAGCACCGGGGCCGAGGCGGCCAGGCAATACGGTGGTGGAGTGGCCGGCAGTCTCGTCAGCATGTTCGAGAGCTCCATCGACGACGTCTTCAAAACCCTGGTGGTGAACGGCTACAGCCGGGAGGCCGAAGCGAACGCCGATCGGGAGGCCGTGACCACGCTCACCCGGGCCGGTTACGATCCGGGGGCCTTGGCGGCCATTCTGAGCAGGTTGAGCTCCCGGGGAGGCAGCGGCGGGATTTTCCGCTCCCACCCGCTCACCGCTGAGCGCGTGCAGGCGGTTAAAATGCTGGTCCGGGAAGGGGCGCCTAACGCCCAGGAGCAGGCTCGCACCAAGCGGTTCCAGCAGGTAAAATTCTAAGGCCGAAGAATCGATTTGAAGGGATGGTGGGGGAGCCGCTGCTCCCCCGGCCCTCCCCTCATAAAATCCCTTAACAAATCCTTGGCAGAAGTTCTCCGGAGGGGGGATTGAGGATGCGGGCGGTGCCGATCTGGGTGCGCAGGTGCACCCGTCCGGCTGGGGTTGGTTGAGCGGTGCCGATGATTTGGGCATCCTGACCGTAACGGCTGTTCCGGATGATGGTGAGGGCGGTCTCGGCGGCTTCAGGAGCCACGAAGATGAGCATCTTTCCCTCGTTGGCCACCTGCAGGACGTCCAACCCCAGGGCTTCACAGGCCGCCTCCACCCCCGGGCTCACCGGGATCATGGCTTCATCGATTTCCAGGCAGATCTGGGACTGTCGGGCGATTTCGTTTAAGGCCGCGGCGACCCCTCCCCGGGTGGGGTCGCGCATGGCGTGGACGGGCAGGTCATGGGTGAGTAGGTTCATGACCAGCTCGTTCAGGGGCGCAGCATCACTGGCAATGTTTTCCCCTTCCAGCAGCTTCTCCCGGGCCAGCATCACCGCAGTACCGTGGTCCCCCACGGAACCGGTCAGGATAACCCGGTCTCCGGCTCGCGCCTTTGCACCTGAAATGCCCTGGACCAGGACCCGACCCACCCCCGAAGTGGTGATAAACAATCGGTCCGCCGAACCCCGGGGAACCACCTTGGTGTCGCCGGTGGCGATGGCCACCCCAGCTTCCGTCGCGGTTTGGGCCATGGACCGGGCGATCTCCTGCAATTCAGGGATGGCAAAGCCTTCTTCGATGATAAACGAGGCGGACAGGGCCAGGGGACGGGCTCCGGCGGTGAGCAGATCGTTCACTGTGCCGGCCACCGCCAGCCGGCCAATGTCGCCGCCGGGAAAAAACAGGGGGTCCACTACGAAGGCATCGGTGGTGAAGGCGATCTCCGGCCCCTCCAACTTCAAAACAGCGCTGTCATCGGGCTGGAAACCCTCCGATCCATACGCGGCCAGGAACACCCGGCGGATTAACTCCCCCATTTCCCGACCCCCCGCGCCGTGACTTAATAAAACTCGGTCCATAAGCAACCTTGCATGGTGTTTTTAGGGGAAGGACCAGGGACCTGAAGTCCTTGCCCTCTCCCCAAGCCCCCCTCCCGACCCGCTTAAGGGGACTGGAGAAGGCAGGGCCATTAGCCCCGACTTCTCCAGTCCAACTCTTTCCCCTTCAAGGGAGTGGGGGAGGGGGTAAGGGCCCACTGGCCCTTAGCCCCCTCCCTCACATTCCCTGTCATTCCCTCTCATACTTATACGCCGCAGCGCAGGCTCCTTCGCTGGAGACCATGCAGGGACCCAGCGGTTGGGAAGGGGTGCAGGTCCGGTCGAACTGGGGGCAGTCCCGGGCGGGCAGGGTTCCCCTTAAGACCTCGCCGCAGCGGCAGGCGCTGGGTTTGGCTGGGGGCACCCGGGCCAACAGTTCCGCGCAGCGCTGCCGGGCATCAAAGCGGGCAAACTCTTCCCGGAGCCCGGCGCCACTTCCCGGGATTACCCCCAGGCCGCGCCAGGTTGCATCCTCTGGCCTGAAGACCTCCGCCAGCAGAGCCTGGGCCCGGGGATTGGCCGGGGTTTTCACCGCCCGGATGTAGACATTGTCGACCACCGCTCTATTATCCGCGAGTTGGCACACGATGGCGTAAACCCCCAACAGAACATCCACCGGCTCGAAGCCCGTCACTGCGCAGGAAATGTGAAATTTCTGGGGTATGAAACTGAAGGCTTCCGGCCCGATGATGGTAGTGACATGGCCGGGCAGGAGCAGGCCCGACACCTTGACTTCGCCGCTGCCCAGGAGAACCTGCAGGGCCGCGGGCATGGTTTTGTGGACGGAAAGTATGGAAAAATTCTTGAGTCCTTCGGCCGCCGCCACTTTCACCGCCAGGGCGGTGGCTGGCATGGTGGTTTCGAAGCCCACCCCGAAAAAGATGACTTCTTTCTGGGGATTTTCCCGGGCCAGAGTCACTGCGTCCAGGGGGGCGTACACTACCCGGACCTGCACTCCCCGGGCCCGCTCCCGTTCCAGGGAAGTAGTCGAGCCCGGTACCCGCACCATGTCTCCAAAGGTGGCGAGCATGGCCTGGGGCCTGCTCCCCAGAGCCAGGAAGGCGTCGATGTCCTCCTGCGCGGTGACGCACACCGGGCAGCCGGGCCCGGAAACCAGCTTTAACTGGGGAGGCAAGAGAGACTTCAGGCCGAAACGGGCCACCGCCATGGTGTGGGTGCCGCAGACCTCCATGAGGGTGGCCGGACCGGAGGTAAGCTCCTGGATCTGGCGGCTGAGTTTGTGAACCAGCTCCCGGTCCCGGTACTCCTCACTGTACTTCATCGGCAAGCTGCCTCAAGAATGTCAGGGTTTCCTCTGCATCCTCCGGGTCCACGGTGGCGATGGCCAACCCGGCGTGCACCAATATATAATCGCCCACCGCCACCTCCGGGAGCAGGTCGAGACGGGCTTCCCGGCGCACCCCGTCCACTTCGGCCACCGCCCTGAAGCCTTCGATCTCGATAATTCGCATGGGAATAGCAAGGCACATATGGTTCCTCATGGTTGGTCTGTGGGGGAGGGCAGGGGACCTCAGGTCGCCGGCCCTCCCCCAACTTCAATTCACCTGTTTCCCGAACCGGGCTGCAGCTATGGCCACCTGGCCCAGGGAGAGGCCGCCGTCGTTGGGGGGGACCAGCCTGTGGGTCAGAACTTCGAACCCCTGCTCGTCCAGGCGGGCTTTGAGGCTCATCGCCAGCAGGCCGTTTTGAAACACGCCCCCCGACAAGGCTATCAGGTTGAGACCGGTGCGCTCCCGGAGCCTGAGGCACATCTCTGTTAAGCCCCTTGCCAGTGACTGATGGAAGCGTCCGGCGATAATGGCCTGGTCCTGACCTGCCAGCCGGTCTGACACTGCACCCCGGAAGACGGCCAAGGTGTCCAACTCCAGGGTTTCTTGTCCCTGGTGCACTTGTGCCGGATAAAAACCCTGTTCTTCGAGGTCTGTCGCCATTTCCACTTCCAGGGCGGGCTGGCCCTCGTAGGTCCGCTGGCGGCAGATACCCGTGGCTGCAGCCACCGCGTCGAACAGACGCCCGGTGCTGGTGGTTTGAGGAGAATGCCAGCCGGTGGCTAACTGTTTGAGCAGCACTCGCCGCTCCAGATCTGGGAAAGAAAGTCCCAATTTTTCAGCCACTTCCAGAAAATTATCCCCATAAGCGGCATAAAGATAGGCCGTGGCCATGCGGGCCGGGTTGCGGATGGCCGCCTCCCCGCCGGGGAGGCGCACCGGCGACAAATGGCCCACCCGGGTAAAACCTGTAAGGTCTGCCACCAGCACTTCGCCGCCCCAGACCGTGCCGTCCGGCCCGTAACCCGTGCCGTCCAGGGCCAGGCCCAGGCACCTGTCCGTGCGCCCGTTTTCCGCCAGGCAGGCGGCCACGTGAGCGTGATGGTGCTGGACCTCTATAAGTTTGACCCCCTCCTGCTCCCGGGCATACCGGGTGCTGAAATAGTGGGGGTGCAGATCATGGGCCAGGATTCTGGGGCGCTTCCGGCTTAAGGCCTCGAAGTGCCGGATGGCCAGTTGATAATACTCGAAGGTCTCCAGGGTGTCCAGGTCCCCGATGTGTTGGCTCATGAGGGCGGTTTGCCCCCAGGCCAGGCAGAAGGTGTTCTTCTGCTCGGCCCCCACCCCCAGGATTTCAGGGGCGGCCAGAGGCAGGGGAATGGTCTGGGGCACAAAGCCCCGGGCCCGCCTGAGGGGGATCGCCGTCCCATCAGGCAGCGGCCGCACCACGGAGTCGTCACAGGGGACGTGGATGTCCCGGTTGTGCATCAGGAAGGCGTCGGCGAGCCGCGACAGCTTTTCCCGGGCTTCCTTATCGGTGAAAACCAGGGGCTCCTCGCTCAAATTGCCGCTGGTCATCACCAGGGCAGGAGGGGCCTCGTCCATCAGCAGGAGATGCAGGGGGGTGTAGGGCAGGAGCAAACCCAGGTAATTGTTGCCCGGGGCCGCGAGAGGGGAGATGCCCCCACCAGGCCTACCTCGGCATAGGACGATGGGCCTCTCGGGAGAAAGGAGAAGAGAGCGCTCCAGATCGGTGAGTTCGCCGACCCGGGCCGCCTCCTCCAGGTCCCGCACCATGAGAGCAAAGGGCTTGTCCTGGCGGCCCTTCCGCTCCCGGAGGGCCCGCACCGCCGCATCATTTCTGGCATCGCAGGCCAGGTGGAAGCCTCCCAACCCTTTCACCGCCAGGATCTTGCCAGCGCGCAACAATCGTGCCGCGGCGGCGAGAACCTCCTGTGCCAGCGTCTCCCCTTGATATTCCAGCCACGCCTGGGGACCGCAGTCCGGACAGGCGGTGGGCTCGGCGTGAAAGCGCCGGTCCCCGGGATCTTCGTATTCCCGGCGGCAGGCCCGGCACATTTCAAAGATGGCCATGGTGGTCTGGGGCCGGTCATAGGGTATCTGGCGGATAAGTGTGAAGCGGGGGCCGCAATTGGTGCAGTTGGTAAAAGGATATTGAAACCGCCGGTCGGCGGGGTCCCGAATTTCCCGGGCGCAATCGGGGCACAACCCCACATCCGGAGGAATGACCGCCTCGGTGCCCGCTAGACTCTCACTGGCGAGGATTTCAAAGGTCTCCTGGGCCAGGAGGGCCACGTCCGCGGACACCACCCGCTCCACCCTGGAAAGCGCCGGTGCCTTCTGGGAAAGCTGGCGGATAAAAAGGTCCAGGCTCGCCGGCGGCCCCTCCACCTCAATCTCCACTCCCCGGGAGGTGTTGCGCACCCAGCCCGCCAGGTTGTGGCGGCAAGCCAGACGATACACAAAAGGACGGAAGCCCACCCCTTGCACCAGGCCGGTGACCTGAATTTTTTTGCGGGTCAGGGAAATCGGGGCTGACAGGGGTTCAGCCATCTTGGCAACCTATGGTGAGAGTCGTAGACGAAAACTTATCTAGTATATCACAAGAACGTAGAAATAGAGACATGCGGCAGGTGACCTATCTACAAACCCTGGGAGCAGAAATTTCCTTCTTGCCTGGGCCTTGACATGGCATAATCCCTCATCACGTTGAACTTATACCAATTTAACGTCAAGGATAGAGTCTTATGATTTAACCTTCGATGCCCAGAACACCAAGAAATGTAACCGCAGGCTTCAGCCTGCGTTCTTTTGTTAATAGGGGCATAAGGTGCAAGCTAAAACTTGCGGCTACAAAACCATCCTTGGCCCAGATGCAGTTGTAGGGAGTTATTACTCTACGTTTGACGTCAAATTCTTATTAAGGGCCATGCCCGGGCTGGTCAATGCAAAATTCCCCCTGCCCCTTAGCCCCCTCCCCCACAACACTTTACGCCAATCTTCTCC
>Ga0207826_1000051_pt1 | contig 27587 bp, 25 predicted proteins | sample LuqExpMetageno80_FD_187837 | JGI IMG/M metagenome (GOLD analysis project Ga0207826, IMG submission 187837) | Tropical forest soil microbial communities from Luquillo Experimental Forest, Puerto Rico - Sample 80 (SPAdes) | ecosystem: Environmental > Terrestrial > Soil > Tropical forest ... | reverse complement strand
CAGATCCGGGATGTTTTCCACGAGTTCCTTGATGCGCGCCTCAAACTTCACCGCTCCCACCATGCCGACCTTGAGCCCAAAGTTGCGCAAGGTGGCACGGGCAGAATTGTCTGAAATCCTACGGAGGTGCTCTCGACATCACTCATGTCAGACCTCTCGGCGGGAAATCAAAAACCAGAATCAGAGCCAAATCGGGAAATCAGCGAACCTTCAAGACGAGCTTGCCCTGAAGATGACGGGACTCAGAAACACGATGCGCCTCCGCAGCATCTGCCAGCCTATACTCGGTGATTGTGGGGGGACGAACCGCACCGACCTCAACCAGAGCGACCACTCGCTCTAGATGGGCGCGATCGCGTTTCACGTCGGGACGTAACGTCTGCACGTCGACGCGATTTGGTGTGAAGCCTTCCGGTCCTGGCGCGATCCAGACCAGTTTGCCGCCAGGTTTAAGGACATCGTAGCAGCCGGATCTTACGTCGCCACCCACTGTGTCGAAGACGACATCACAGATACGATCGATTTTGGCGAAATCCTCAATGTTGTAATCGATCACGTGATCCGCACCGAGCTCGCTGACATACCTGTGGTTCTTTGCGCTTGCGGTTGTGATGACCTTCGCACCGATATGCTTTGCAAGCTGGATCGCGAAGCTGGCGACCCCACCTGCTCCACCCTGGATCAGAATGGCTTCACCAGCTTTCAGGTGCGCAGTGTCCTCGAGTGCAGTCAGTGCGGTCAGGCTGGTGAGGGCCAAAGCTGCCGCTTCAGCGTGGCTGAGCCGATCGGGCTTCCTTGCGACCAAAGCTGCTTTGATCGCGATTTTCTCGGCATAGGCTCCTTCGATGCCCTGATCGGTCACGCCAAATACAGGATCACCCACGCTGAAGTCGGTGACGCCCTGCCCTACTCGGATGACCAACCCGGAAAAGTCCCGACCGAGGATATAAGGAAAACGGTGAAGCCGGTATCGGCCCTTTCCGATCCGCACTTTGTAATCTGCTGCGTTCACGCTCGCCGCGTAAACGTCGACGACGATCTCGTCGGCGTTAGCGATTGGATCCGACGCCTCGCCGTACTCAAGCATTTCGGGGCCGCCATGCCCCCGTAGCAGCACTGCTTTCATCCCGTCTTGCTCCGCTCAACCTTTACAGAAATCCTTGAACCGGGTTGGCGCCAGTTCGGTGTACCGGACCGTGTGCTGAATGTTCTCGTGCCCGAGATAGGCTTGCAAGGCCCTGGTACCGTGGCCCTTGTTCGCCACGGCGAACCCGCAATGTGTTCGCGGTGACGCGCCGCGTCACACTCTCATGCTGTTTGGTCCACGTTCCACAGCCAGCCGGCCCAGTCGCTCGAACTCGTCGGCAATACGCAACATAATCTCCCTATTGCTCGAGTCTTGCATCAAGCGGGCTTCGGTGCGCATTTCTTCCGCGCGATCGAACCAATATCTTGTATCGCTAAAGTCATAAGCCATAGGAGTGGCCCCCCACTCTAATGTCAGTTATCGAACGCCCGGTATTGTTTGACCGCCTCCGTTTCTCGACGCTCACTCTATGATCTCAGCCCGGTTGTTCCCAATGGCGACCCTGATAGTTTTCGCCTATGGCGCTCGACTGATCCGGCCGTAGCCGAACTGGCTCCATTATCTCTGTAGTACCACGGGGCGCGCAGCCTTCATTGATGCCGCGCGAAGCCTTGATTCCGGGTCATGTTTCGATTATCGGCGCTCAGCCGGCTAAATGAATGACGAATCCTTCTCGGGACCAGTTGTTCCCAATGGCGGTTTTGATAGTCCCGGGCTATGGCAATCGAGCCGTCGCATCCGCAAGGGAGCACCGTCGATGGAGCTTCGTCATCTTCGTTATTTCGTGGCGGTCGCGGAGGACCTGAATTTCACGCGGGCGGCCAAGCGCCTCGACATCACGCAGCCGTCCTTAAGCTCACAAATACGGCAGCTCGAAAAAGAGATGGGCATGCCGCTACTCCGGCGTGAGACCCGGGGCGTGGAGCTCACCGATGCAGGCAAGCTCATGCTCGAAGAAGCTCGCGCAATTCTTAGAGAGGTCGAGCGCGCGAAGATAGGCGTCGCACGCCGCGCGCGCGGCGAAACAGGAAAGATCAATATTGGCTCAGCGGGTGGCACCTATTTTCATCCCTTGATGCCCGCCATTATTCGTGAATTCAAGATGGGATATCCGGACGTTGTTTTGGCGCCCGAAGAGAGCAACACGTCGCTGCTGTTGGCGCGTCTGCGAGCAGGTGCAATCGACGTTGCCTTCGTCCGACCGCCGTTCTCGGATATGGATGGGTTGAAGTTTGAGATGCTGGTGAGAGAGCCAATACTCATGGTTTTGCCCGGGGAGCATCCGCTCGCTCTGTCCAAATCGGCTCCCCTGTCGGCGCTTGCTCAAGAACTTATCATTCTATTCCCGCGCGCAATCAATCCGGCGGTCTACGATGCTATTCTCGCGGCTTTTGTCCGCGCCGGATTTACTCCGCGCCTCGGCCAGGAGGCGCCGCAAGTGGCATCGGCGATTCCGATGGTAGCGGTAGGCTTCGGTGTGACGCTTGTACCGGAATCCATGCGGCACGTTCATCCCGACGGAGTCGTGTTCGTCCCGGTCGAGGGTCCCGCACTCGCAGCCGAGATTTGCCTTGCCTACCGCAAGACTCAGCGCTCCGCCGCCGTCAGAAACTTTATCAACGTAGCGCGTCGACAGGCGCAAATCGCGCCCACGTAGCGCGGCGTGGCGAAGCGCGCGTAAAACAGAGCCGCCAGGTAGCGATTTTTCTGTCAGCGATCTGCCGGCGCGCTTCAAGACGATTGGCTCGAGCCGGCGTTCTTCTTCGACGCGGTCATGCCGCGTGCCTCGAGAGGATCGGGTGCAGCTACCGCGTCTTCCTCGTTGGATCGCGGAACCGGAATTCCGTGAGCCGCTCGAACCGGCCTATCCTGACTCTTCGCTGGCGCTATGAGCGGCTACGGCTCGAAGCCGCCCGCCCCCGGAACGTCGTCTGCCTGAAAGCCAGAGCGAACCGCTCCTCCTCACCGCTTCAATCGCGCTGGGCACGTCTGCCCTGAGGCAAATTATTAATAACGGACGCCGCCCGACGCTGGAGTGTAGAACGTCCCCAATAATGATCCCGCTGTTAAATACAGCGAAAATACAGCGGGGATGCCCATATTCTGATCTATTTTAGGTTTATATTCTTGGGGTAAAACCGTGAAGCTTTCCACAGCCGTTAACCGGAGACCCTGCTCAATAACTTAAATCCGAGGTGCCGAGGGGTATATACGGCTTGCGGTCGGCATCGAGCACTCGGATGACATCATTGCCGATATCGATCAGGCGATCGCGGCTGCTTAGACCGCGCACCCTTCGCGTATTCCTCAATGTACAGATGAGGACGGCCGTCACACCAGTGCTGAACAGGTCGTCCTTTTCTATTGTGCATTCACCCAGCTGTCTGATCCAGCCAGCTTGACGGATACATTGGATAGGGAAACTCGCACCGGCTTGCCGTCCGCTGTACCTCGGTGATCCATCGAGATGAGGAGAGGGCCGGCCTTCTTGTAGTCAGCGTAGGTCGCCATCAGGAGCTTGGGCCTTGTTTGCACGCCGGGTCCGCCCCCGTGATAAACAAATTCCTCAATTCGGTTGTCGGCGCCGACATAGAGCTCCCAAGTGTCGCCGGGTGCATATCCGCCTTCCGAGGGATATTTCACCACGACCCGCTTTGCGGAACTATTCCCCAGCGGGAGTTTCTGCGTGCCCTCATCGGCGACTGTGGCGCTGCCGTCCCAAGAAACATGCAGCACGAACAGCAGCCAGTAATTGTCATTGCTGAAGGCCGGGTCGATGTCGTTCTTCACGGCGTCAGATTGACTGCCTAGGTGCGAACGCGCGTAAGTCACCTTCACCGGCTTGCCGTCTTTATCTTTGCCTTCGTAAGAAATCAGGTCCGTCTTGGGTTCCCATTCCCAGCTGCGTGAAAGATTTAGCCCGGGGAGTTCAAGGGTGAATGTGTAGCGGATTTTCTCGACCTGGCCGAAGGACTCAAGCCCATACGCATTGAACATTTGTTGGAAAATCGGCGGGCGCTCCTGCGCTTGTGCATTTGTCGCAAGTGCCAGGGCCGACACCGTCAAAGCCAAGAAACGGATCATGTTAAGGCGAGCAGCCTCGACAAAACGCTGGCCGATCTGTTCGGGCGTCTTTTTCGGATTCATGATTGGATCTCCAAAGTTCACTCATCGGTGGACGGTTTGCCTGATCGTACTGTCTTAGCCCGTCTGTGCCGCCAGGCGTTTGAGGACGTTGTCCGCAGAGCGACGGCGGATCAGCGCGTCGATGCCGAGGCTGCGGCCGGCGGCATAGACCGCGAACTGCACGTGCACGATCGCAAGGAACATGTAATTCCACGGCCATTCGCTAGGATGGCGGTAGAGGCCGAGCCAGAGGTGCAGCGAGTAGACTGCGGCAATGACCGCGATGAAGCGCACGCTGACACCAAGCATCAGCGACACCGCGAACGCCAGCTCAGCCAGAAACACCAGCGGGTCGATGATGTTGATAAGTGGCAAATATACGCTTTTCACGAGCTCGCGGTGAAACGCGAACGCCGCATGCTCGCCCATCTGCCCGGTCCAATACTGGAAACCGCCGGAAACCGGTAAAGGCAGCTTCCAGAGGCAGCCCTGAAACCACTGCGCCCCGATCAGCAGGCGGCAAATCCAGATGATCGCGTGGCTGCCACGGCGCTGTTCGGAATCTTCCGACCAATTCTTGGAGGCGATCCATACACTGGCGAAGAGCAAGGCCCAGAAAAACGCCACCATGACATATTGAAATAAGCCAAGCGCCCGATGATCGTCGGTCGCTCCGATCAGAAACAGCCAAGCGTCGAAGAACGGGTTCGTACGCATCGTTGTCTCCCCGCTTGCACGAAGTTTGCCACCATATTTACTCCTGCCGTGTCGGCCAAGTACGCACACCGAATGCCGGCCATCCGGCGCAGCCAATCGAAAATCACAAACCCGTGTAGTTGCTGGACTTTCCGACCGAAGGGTGGATCCTCGGCGGCGTTTCTTGCGGCCGCGCCGCCGGGGAGCCCGTGATCTTATGTTGGGATTGTCCCAGCCGGCACCGTCCGCCGAAAAAGAACGGCCGCTTTATCCACTGGCCGGCATCGGGGTTGCCTTCGCAAGCCTGACCTTGGCGACACCCTTTGCCTTCCTGACTGGCGGCGACAATGCGTTTATTGCCCTCGCCATTCCCGCGGGCCTGTTGACGCTTGCGGCTGCACATGCGGCGGAGGGCACCCCAACAGGCCGCGCGCTTTGGTTGATTTTCGGCATCGGGATCGCGCTGCGGATCTACGTGTTGCTGTTCGACCCGCTCCTGTCCACCGACATTTTTCGCTACATCTGGGATGGCAGAGTCCAAGCGGCCGGCATCAATCCTTACCGCTATTTTCCGGCCCATGACGCGCTTGCGCAGCTGCGCGATGCGGTGATCTTTCCCAGGATCAATCGGGCCGATTATGCCGTCACCATCTATCCGCCGGTCGCCGAACTCTTCTTCCTAGCCGTCACGCGCATCGGCGAAAACATCAACGTCATGCGTCTCGCCCTGCTTGGTTGCGAGGGGGTGAGCGTAACTTTGATCGTGCTGTTCTTGCGCCGTATGCAACAGCCGGCCACCCGGGTGGTTGCATATTTCTGGCATCCCCTTCCGCTTTGGGAGATTGCCAACAACGGCCACGTCGATGCGTTGGCGGTCGCGCTGATGCTGCTCGGGCTGTGGGCCGCACTGACAGGTCATACAATGCGCGGCGCGGTCTTGATCGCGCTAGGGGCGCTCGTGAAGCCATATGTGGGGCCGGCTTTGGCGTCGATCTGGCGCGCGTGGGACTGGAAAATGCCGCTCGTCGTAGTTGCCGCAATCGCACTTTGTTATCTCCCGTATCTTTCCGTGGGCTGGGGGGTCTTCGGTTTCCTGACCAAGGGGTATCTGACGGAAGAGGGCATAGCGTCTGGCAACGATCTCTGGGTGCTTTCGGTCTGGCGTCTTGTTTTCGGATCGCATCATGGCGATGTTGCCGCGTACGCCGTCGTGGCGGCCTCGATCGTGCTTTTCATGATGCTGTCGGCCGCGCGCCCGCCGGACAGGACAATTGCATCCAGCCTTGCAGACACCAACACGCTGTTGCTCGTCGTCTTGCTCCTAGTGTCGCCAAACCGTCCTTGGCACTTTCTGCCGATCTTACCGTTCCTTGCGCTTTGCGGTACTGCGCCTACTTGGGTGGTTTCGATTGGGGCACTGCTGCTGACAAATGAACTCTATTGGGAATTCCACATTCCAAAACCCCTCATCAAAACCATTTTATTTGGAAGTTTTTTGCTGGCGTGCATTTGGTCAGCCCGGGCGGCCTATCTAAAGAAAGTCGCGGTCACAGGACGACCACAATGAGCGTTTTCGACGGCGGCCCGGATGATGACGAGCGCGTCGATCCGCGCAGGCCGTGCAGAGTTTCAATCGCCGCGCACGTGGCTACTAATGCTGTGCGGATATGTCACGCATAGTTCTGCGTTACTCCCGTTAGCAGACCGGACGGCGCACGGCTCGATTCGTCTTCCCCGCCCCGTTCTCTCGCTAGACGAGTTCACGGCAGAACTCATTCGTGGACTTTTCTGATTGGTGTCGACTGGTCGCGTTGGAGGCGATACTTCAATCGCTTTTCGGCTGCCTCTTTTCAAAACCATCAGCCGAGACCTGCCATCCATCCGCCATTCGGCGGAGTTCTGCTGCCGCGCTAAGTTTATTGGGTGCTTCGGCTGAGGGCCCGATCGCTTTCCCAACAGGGTTTAGCTGAAAACGTGCAGTGTAGGTCACCCACCGGCTAGCTCCTGTCTGGGCGCCAAGCTCATCAATTTCTTCTACGTAAGGGGTAGCAGCGACCAGTTGGACGAACGTCCGGTTTTTTGCGCCGAACTCGGGCGCGGTTACCTCAACGACTCTGAACGGAGTTTCTCTGTTGTACACGTGCTGTTTCGCGGCATCGGTAAGCTCGGCTAGACAGATCTGATTACCGGGACCGCCCGCGCCAGGAAAATGGCAAACTCGCAGTCGAATGATTTCTGCTTCGGCCAGCCGCTGGTAAACTGGGGTTGCGTTGCCGCTGTTGTCGATCGCAATAATATCTCCGACGGGCAGCCGAACGACGATCCGATGCAGAGCAATTTTCTCGTTGATCAGATCTGCTGCTTCTTTTGATGAAAGCGGGCCCGTTGATACGGCGCGGTTTACGACTAGTGTATTTTGGTTAGTGCTCGAGGTATGCCTGCCAAAGAGTTGAGTTGAAATAAGCGACCAGGACGCAAGCAGGGCAACACCAAGCACAAGCACTACAGCGGCAAAGACCTGAAGCACCTTGGGGCTCGAGCGCCAAAAGATACATTGCGAATCCAGCTTCCGCGGCGGTTGCTCATTCGCATCACTCATTGTGAGAGTCTCGATCTCGATGCGAATTCGAAGCGATTCTTGTTAGTACGAATCAGTACTCAATTTGGCACTGAACCGTAATGATCTTCGTTCGTCACCCCGCTCACACCTGCGCGATTGGAGAGTACGTATTGCCGCGCGTCCGACTAGGGCAAGTAGGCGGCGGCGTTTGTTTTGATTGCATGTCGCAAGATTGTCGCATGGAGCGGCCGGTAGTGCGTGAAAACCGCCGGAATCGAAGGGGAACGGGCTTGCAACACGGTGCGACTTGGAAAAGGGCCTAACCAGAGGCTAGAGGCACCGCCACGCCACAAGCCGAACCCGGCGAATCCTAAGGGCAGTGCTGCGCTTCGGCTGCTTACTTGCTCGGCACAGAGGGCTTCGCGCGGTCGCTGTCTCCAGCTTTTCCATCGTCGCCGATATACGCAATTCGCCAAATCGTTCCGCCGGTGTCATCCGCAACCAGCAGCGAGCCATCCTTTGCAATAGCGAGTGCAGCTGGACGTCCCCAAACTTCAGCTTGACGCTCCCCTGAGGCCCAGAATCCTGTCGCAAAGTTCTCGTAATAGCCAGCCGGTCTGCCGTTTTCGAACGGGATGAACACGACTTTGTATCCGGTCGGTAGCGAGCGATTCCACGACCCCCTCAGCGCGACGAAGGCGCCGTTCTTGTACTTGGATGGGAGTTGATCGGCTGTGTAGAAAGCGATGTCGAGAACAGATGAATGCGCTTGAAATAACAAGTCGGGCGCAATCGTCGCATTCACCTTGTCGGGCGCGAGTTGTGCAAATCCAGGCTGCGGATGCTTGCCGATGTAAGAGTATGGCCAGCCGTAAAATCCGCCCTGCTGTACCCGGATGAGATAATCAGACGGCAGGTTGTCACCCAATCCATCGCGTTCCTGAACCAGCGCATACAGGTCGCCAGTGGCCGGCTCAAAGGCAAGAGCGGTCGGATTGCGGGTACCGAAAGCGTAGGTAGATTGGTCGCGCCCCTCTTTGTCGAATCGCTGGATGGTAGCTTTCGGCTCTGGTTCAACACCAATATTGCCCGAAGATCCCACGCCGACGAACAGAGCGCCTGTTTTTGGATCTATCGCGAGGTGCCGATTTTGATGGCCCTGCACAATTCCGAACACGCCTTTTTGAGTGATCAACTCCGCTCCGTATGCTCCAGCCACCGGCTTTCGCTGCTCAGATGGGACATCTTCTGCCCGCTTTTGGCTAGGCCGTCCCGCACGCAGACCACCCAGAATGTGTGGTACACGCCAGATGCCGTCCTGATCAGCTACGAGGACCTCTCCATTGCGCCAGGCGAGCCCATACGGTTTGTTTAGGTCTTCAACGTGCCGCTCAATCCAAGTCGCTTTTTCGCCGCCACCATCCCGAAGGAGCGTCAGGTATCCGGGGCCTTGCTCCGCAACTAGTACGTCACCGTTGGGCAGAACCAGCAGCCGTCTAGGATTAGACAGACCCGACGCAAAGAGACTTACTGAAAAGCCGGGTGGCACCTGCAGGGTCTGGCCATTGAACGGCACTGTAAGCGGCCGATTGGTCACCACTGGCCCGCTTTTGGGCGCCGGCAAGTTGTCGGCAGTGATCTGAAAACGCTGTCCTATTTCGTGCTCGATCCGGAAATTCTCTGCCAGGCGGCTGCTCGGTTGTTGCTGCTGTGCTCTCGCATGGGGACTGATACCAGTGCTGGCGGTTATCGTAGCCAGTGCAGCCAAGATAGAAAGCGTTGCTATCCTGATCATGGGTCCATACCACTTCCGTCTACTGAACAATGGGCGCCCTCTGAATTTACGGTAAGACCGACCGGGCCGCGAGCCTCCGTACGCGCAGACGCTCGCCAGAAGCTCTGCGCTAAGGCTGTGCGAGGAATTCCCGCGACGTATTCTGTGCTCCATGCCTATCAAGATCTTCGTGGCCGGCATTGGGAAATCGCGCGAAGCGCTTGGGCTCGTTGGCGAGCGCGTAAAGCCGCTCGCCTAGCGCGATCGGCACTACCTGATCTCGAACCCCATGCAAAAAAAGCGCCGGCGCTGTAACCTTCACGATCCGCAGATCGGAGCGAAACTGGTCTTTCATTAAGAGGCGCACTGGTAAAAACCAGTAGGCGCGCGCGCCCACATCAACCGCCGACGTGAAAGACGCCTCTAACACGATACGCCCAACCCTGTGCTCGGCAGCAAGCGCAACCGCGACAGCGGTGCCCAGCGATTCACCCCACAACGCAATTCGTTCGGGAGCATAACGCGCGACCGCGAAGGCATAGGCCGCATCCGCGTCGGCGATCAAACCGGCTTCGGTTGGGCTCCCGGTTGAACCGCCGTACCCGCGGTAGCTGAGCGCGATGAGTCCACTCCCATCCGCGATCAGGGCACGAAAGCGATCAACACGATGGCGCAACGCACCGCCATTCCCATGAAAATACAACACCACCAAATTGTCGCCGCGCGGCGGCACGTGCCAGACGATTACCGTCTCGCCATCTTTCGTCCTGAGCGCGACCTCATGCGCTTCGGCTAGACCGGCTACGGCAGGCGGCGTATGCCGTCGCTCGGGAAAATACATCAACGAGCGCTGCGCCACATACATAAGTGTGACGAGTCCGCCGAAGGCGGCAGCCGCTACAATGAGCCATTTGAGCACAGCCATGGGTCTTTAATAGCATGGCAATCGTGGCCTGCCCCGTCGTGAACCACACGTGGCCGCGCCCGCTCCGCTCTCCGCTGTGCCCACCGCCGGTGCGTCGTCTCGGAAGGTTTGTGATGCCAGACGCATGTGGTCTCCATCCAGCGATGACCAAATCAAGTCTGAGAGCCAGCCATCATCCAGAAATCTCGGACCGGGCAGCCAAGTAGGTCGGTATCCGCGACGCCTGAGCGTGCGTACCATTGCATCAGGAACCCAATCTGGAATGCCGACAGCGGGGTCCACTCCGCTTCCCCAGCGTTCACGACTGCCCGCAGACGTCCGCTCTGGAAAGACGATCAGCGACGACCTACATTTGTAATTGAATCCCGAGTGGGCGCGTTGACTTTCAGCAGCAACCTCTAAACCGACCCTTCCCGACAGCGTAGCGAGCTTGCTGACGTTCGCGGAAGAACTCCACATACGTCATGATCGGTTGGCCAGGATGATTTGCCCGCCTATGTGCAACGTATGTGTCGTAATCAGGAACACCGATCATTAGACGGAAAGTGCGCGTACTCCAATAACCGGCTGAGCGCATTCTATCTGCGGACCGATTAAACAAATCCTGCAGGTCAGGCATGGCTTCCTCCCACTGCCGCACCGGCAAGCCCGATTTCCATTGCCGTCGGCCTCGGATTGCTCCGCGCCCTTCGAATACTGATTAGACCATAGATCACGGTCGCGATCACCACGAGCACAAACACCGCTGCAAGCGTTGCGTCGATATAATCGTTGAACACGATCCGCCTCATCTCACCAATGGTCTTCGCCGGAGCTAACAGCTTATCCGCGGCGATCGCATCTGCGTACTTGAGTGCGTGGCTGACGAAACCAACGTTCGGATCTGGGCTAAATACTTTCTCGAGCCCCGCGGTGACCGTGCAGACGACCAACCATGTGGCGGGCACAAGTGTCACCCACGCGAATCGTTCGCGCTTCATTTTGAATAAGACAACCGTACAAACCGTCAGGGCGATAGCCGCCAGCATCTGGTTCGCCGTACCGAACAGAGGCCATAGGGTCCAGATGCCGCCCAGCGGATCAATCACGCCCGCATACAGGAAGTACCCCCAAAGTGCGCACGAAAGCGCCGAACCAACGAGATTATTGGTCCAGGAAGCCGTGTTTTTGAAAGCCGGAATAGCATTTCCAACAAGATCCTGAATCATGAACCGCAGCACCCGTGTTCCAGCATCGACTGTCGTGAGGATGAACAAGGCTTCGAACAGGATAGCGAAGTGGTACCAGATGCCCATCAAGGTGCGGCCGCCAAGATAAGACGAGAGGATCTGGGCCATGCCGACCGCAAGCGTAGGTGCGCCGCCTGTGCGCGACATGATCGAAGTCTCTCCCACGTCCTTGGCAACCTGGGTTATCTCGGACGGGGTCACGACGAATCCCCATCCTGAGATCACTTGCGCGGCCTGCTCAGCTGTGGTGCCGATCAGCCCTGCCGAGCTATTCATTGCAAAATAGACGCCCGGATGAATTACGCTCGCCCCGATCATCGCCATGATGGCGACGAACGACTCCATCAACATTCCGCCGTAGCCGATAAATGCGATCTGCTTTTCGTTCTCGATCATCTTCGGCGTTGTCCCCGAAGCAATCAGCGAATGCCATCCCGAAACGGCGCCACAAGCGATCGTAATGAACAGGAAGGGGAACACGCTGCCGGCCCAAACTGGTCCGCTGCCGTCGATGAACTTGGTCACCCCCGGCATCTGGAGATCCGGACGAACGATAATAATCCCGACAGCCAGCAGAACGATGGTGCCGATCTTAAGGAATGTTGAAAGGTAATCGCGCGGCGCTAGAAGCAACCAGACCGGCAACACGGACGCGACAAAGCCGTAGCCGATGATGAGGAGCGCGAGCGTCTCTCCGCTAAAATTGAAATAGGTTGCGAGCTCGGGGGTTTCGGAGATGGTCTTACCATAAGCCAGCGCTGCCAGAAGTAGCACGGTCCCGAAAAGCGACATTTCGCCAACCCTGCCTGGTCGGACGAATTGATTATAGAGTCCCATCAGAAGCGCGATCGGAATCGTGCAGAATACCGCGAAAGTTCCCCACGGGCTGCCAACCAGTGCCTTGACGACGACAAGAGCGAGAACCGCAAGTACGATGACACAGATCAGGAGAATGCCTATTCCAGTGATTGTGCCAGCCACCGGCCCCATCTCGGTCCGCACGATCTCGCCAAGCGAGCGACCATCGCGCCGTGTCGAGAGAAACAGCACGGTCATGTCCTGAACCGCACCGGCAAACACGGCGCCAGCCAAAATCCAGAGCGTGCCCGGCAGATAACCCATTTGGGCGGCAAGCACGGGGCCGACCAACGGGCCAGCTCCTGCAATCGCTGCGAAATGGTGACCGAACAATACGTACCGATTGGTCGGGACGTAATCGAGGCCATCATTATGGCGATTGGCAGGTGTTTCTCGTGCTCCATCAACGCCGAGCGCTGTGTTGGCCACGAAGAGTCCATAAAATCGATAGGCGACGAAATAGATGCAAACCGCTGCGGTCACCAACCAGGCCGCATTGACAGCCTCACCTCTATTGAGAGCCACGATTGCGAATGCGACGGCACCTAGAAGGGCAATAGCGATCCATAAAATCTTATTCTGCAGCCCGTTTGACCTCTCGACCGCAATCATGGACGTCCTCCTGGCTAGGAAGCCCGAACAAAATAAGTGTCATCCTCGCGACGTCGTTGATCAAGGCGAAAGTGCATTAACTCGCAAGTCTGTTCCCGAGATGGCATTGCCCAGTCGCGCACTGCTGAATTCGCTCCATTTGCGGTCAAAGCATTTCAGTTTGCACAATACGAAGATCGCGCTTCGTCTCGTTTTTTGTGCGCTGCAAAATGGCAACCGACATGCATGGGAATGCGAATAGCTAGTCGTATTCCGACGTACACGGATGATTGGCAATGCCGGGGTTATGCCAGCACGGCTATGCCGTCATACGAAACGGTGCTGTAGTCAGAGAGAACGGCGGGATTTTCGGGTCATGCCGACCCTTAATCATGACGTGCAACTTTGGGGAGACCTTGAAAATGGCTGAAGTTCAAGACTTTGCCGTGCAGGTTCCTCGCGAAGTCAGCCAGCACTGGGGATGGTTGCTCGCGCTCGGAATTGGCCTGGTCCTTTTGGGTATCGCTGCCGTTAGTCGCGCGATGACCACCACTGTAGTTTCCATGGTGTTTTTCGGATGGCTGTTGGCGATGGCGGCCGGCATCGAAATCGTCCAGGCCATCATCGTCGGGAAATGGGCTGGCTTCTTTCTGCATCTGTTGGCCGCCATCCTGTACGGAGTGACCGGTTTTCTCTTCATAAGCAGGCCAAGAGCCGGTGCCGAAGTGATCACCCTGCTTATGGCAGCTTTCTTCATGATCGGCGGACTTTTCGAACTAGTCGGCGCGCCGCTCGCGCAACTGCCTGCTTGGGGCTGGAATATGTTCGACGGGGCCATCTCCTTCGTGCTCGGCCTGCTCATTCTGGCGCAATGGCCCGTGTCCGGGCTGTGGGTTGTGGGACTCTTTGTGGGTATCAGGATCATCTTTTTTGGGATCGCCTGGATCGCGCTGGCTCTGAGTTTGCCACGCGCGTGAGTGACGGGCCAAGACGCTGTAAGCCCAGGTTCATGACAGGCCGCGAATGTGGACAGCGCAGTGTCTTGAAGCGACTCGATTGGACTGGCGCCAGGCCATGATGTCGGTCGGAGTTGGAACTGCCTACTTGGACAGCCTTACTTCCCAATGTACGCCTTCATGACCTCAGGATCGTTCAGCACGATGTCCGGTGGGCCGTCTGCGATCGTGCGCCCGTAATCAAGCACGTGTATCCGATCGGCGAGATCGGCGACCATCTGCATGTCGTGCTCGATCCAGATCATCGTCATGTTCAGTTCGTGCTTGATTCGCAGAATGAACCGGGCGAGGTCCTCCCGTTCCTGCCGGTTCAGCCCGGCGGATGGCTCGTCGAGCAATACGACCCGTGGCTCCAATGAGAGCGCACGCGCAAAACCGGCGATCTTTTGCACGCCAAAAGGAAGACTGCCGACCGGAGCATGCCGATATCGTTCAAGCTCCGTGAGTGCGATGATGCGCTCCACAGCTTCGCGATGCGCGATTTCCGCGCGGCGTACGCTGGGCATGAACAGCAGCTCCGCCATTGGCGTGGTCGCGATTCGCGCGTGCCGTCCGGTGAGCATGTTGTCCAACACACTCATTTCCGCGAACAGTTCACCATGTTGAAACGTGCGCGCGACGCCGAGCCGGGCAATGACATGCGGCGCTTCGCCGTGGATTTCGGCCCCCGCGAGGCGAATCGAGCCGTGCCCGCGATAGATGCCGCTGATACAATTGAGCACGCTTGTCTTGCCGGCACCATTCGGACCGATCAGCGCCATCAGTTCGCCCGGAGCGACCTCAAATGAAATTCCGTCAAGAACGGCGAGTCCGTCGAAGCGGAGACTCAAATTTTGGACTGCGAGCTCAGCCATACCATCTCCGCGAACGGCGGTATTGCTTCACATCACGGTACGAACGGCGCTCGCCTTTGGCTTGGCCTAGATAAAACTCCTGCACGTCACCATGACGTTTCAAGCGCTCACGATCGCCGTCGAATACGATGCGTCCATTCTCCATCACGTAAGCGTAGTCGCAGATTTCGAGCGCGACAGCAGCACTCTGCTCTACTAGGAGAATGGCGATGCCAAGTTCGGTGCGAATGGCCGCGAGACGGCGGATCAGATCGTCGACGATAACCGGTGCAAGGCCGAGCGATAGTTCGTCGACCAGGAGGAGCTTCGGCCCACACACCAACGCGCTGGCTATCGCCAGCATTTGCCGCTCTCCCCCGGATAGCAGACCCGAGGTCCGGTGCCGGAGTGCGGCGAGTTTGGGAAAGAAATGGAAAGCAAGCTCCTGGCCGCTGCGCGCGGAGCTCCGTGCGACTGGCGCCGCGAGGTTTTCGGAGACCGTCAAGTTGGGAAATACCTTTTCGCGCTCGGGCACCAGCACCACGCCCAGCGTGGCGATCTCATGGGGCGGCCGCTTGTCGAGCCGTATGCCCTCGAACGAAATGCTGCCCTCGTTGACCCGCGCGTCGTCGATACCCAAAAATCCGGAGATCGCGCGCAGCGTCGTCGTCTTGCCGGCGCCATTCGTACCGAGCAGCGCAACGATCTGGTTCTCGGCCACGGAGAGCGTGACACCCTGCACGGCGGTGATCACGCGCTTGTAGACGACCTCGATCTTTTCGACTTGCAGCAGCGTCATTTGCGCGCGCTCGCCAACGGCCGGTACTTGAAAGGCCAGAGCAGGAAATAGTTCTGCACGCGGCGCCAAATGCCAACGAGGCCTAGCGGCTCCAGTAGGAGAAACAAGATCATCACCAAACCGAATGCCGCATAGTTCACGGCGAAGATGTCGCCTGCAAGCGCCTTGGCATTCGGGAGCAGGCCCACCAGCCCTTCGATGGCATAGGGAAAGACGGTGACGAATGCCGCGCCGAGCAACGCGCCCAGCAGCGAGCCCATGCCGCCCACGATGATCATGGCGACGTATTGGATCGAGAGAAACAGGTCGAAGGCTTCGACCGAGACGAAGCCGCGGTAATAGGCAAACAAGCAGCCCGCAACGCTGGTGATGGCAGAAGAAACGACAAAGGCAAGCAACTTGTACTGCGCAATGCCGATGCCGAGCGCTTCCGCGACGGTTTCGCGGGCGCGAATCGCGCGAAATGCACGGCCCGAGCGGCTACGTAACAGATTGATGCAGGCCAGTAGCGTGCCTGCGGCAAACGCGAGCAGAATGAAATACCAGACACGCGCGCCGGAGATCTTCCAACGGAAGAGAGTCGGCGGATCGATCAGGATGCCCGTCGAAAACCCGCGGTTCGTCTCGTACTCGCCTCCGAGGTAGATCACCACGAAGTGCAGAGCCAGCGTGCTCACCGCGAGATAGAGCCCGCGCAGGCGCAGCGAGGGAAGCCCGAAGATCAGCCCGAGCACGATCCCGGTCAGCGCGGATGCGGGCAGCGTAATCCAGAATGGTGCGTTCATTTCACGAGCCAGAATACCCGTCGTGAACGCGCCGGCGGCGATGAGGCCGGCATGGCCCAGCGAGATCTGCCCCGCATAACCGGTCAGCAGCATCAGCGAGAGCGCACCGATCGAGGCGAGAAAGACCTGCGAACAGAGGTCGAGCAGGAACGGGGACGCGAAAAAAGGCGTCGCGATCAGGATTGCCGTGAAAGCAAGCAATGCCGACCATTCGGCGCGAGTCTGAATGAGCTTGAGGTCCTGCCCGTAGTCCGTACGGAAATAGCCGGACGCGCGCGGCGGAGCCCTAAACACGATCGAGCTCCTCCCGCGTGCCGAACAGCCCCCATGGCCGGACGATCAACATCGCGATCAGGACCACAAAAGGCACGACGTCCGACAACAACGGATCGACATAGTAGATGAGCAGCACCTCGGCCGATGCGACGATTAGGCCTCCGAGTAGCGCCCCTGCCAAACTGTCCAAGCCTCCGACCAGCGCGGCGGGAAACGCCTTCAGCGCGATCACTGGCATGCTCATGGTGACGCCGGAATCGAGTGCAATCAGCATTCCGGCGGCGGCTCCGGTGAAGGTCGAGAGTGCCCAGGCAAGCGCATAGACGCGGTGCAGATTGATGCCGCGTTGCGCGGCCAGCAACGCATTCTGACCCGCGGCGCGCATGCGTATGCCCCACCGGCCATAGCGCAGAAAGATAAAAAGCCCTCCATAAACTGCAGCGTTCAGAAGCACCAAAACCAGTGACCACGCGGATACGTGTGCGCTGCCGATAGCAAGCGTAGGGTTGCCGACGTGCAGCGCCTGAGCGGGATACTGCTGCTGCGAAGACCAGATCAGAACCAGCACTCCTCGCACGAGGATGCCGAGTGCGACGGTGGTCAGGATGGCAGCGAGCACCATCTCGCCGGTCATTTTTCGCATTAGCAAAACGTAGACCAACACACCCGTCGTCGCGCTCAACGCGACTGCGGCCACGATCGCGAGCACGGCACTGCCAGAAAACAGCGAAGCTGTGGCAAGCAGAAGATAGGCACCAAGCATCATCAGCTCGCCATGTGCGAGGTTCAGCGCCCGGCTAACGCGATAAATCAGAACGTACCCGCACGCGATCAGGGAGTAGATCGAGGCGAGCACGACGATGTTGGTGATGAGCTGCAATTCGTGAGTACCCAGCGAGTAGGCCCCACCCGCGTGTTGGGTGGGAACCCTGATCAGGACAGTGGATTGCTATTTCACCTCATAAGCCTTCCAGTCCTGGACGCGAGCGATCTTGCTGCCATCCCAGTGGTAGACGCGATAATAAAGATGCGTGCGGAAATGATTGTCCTTCGTCCAGACGATCGGACCGCCACGCAATCCTTTCAGATCGACGTTCAGGTTTTCCATCGCGGCCTGGAGTTTTTCGGGGCTTCCCGGCCATCCGGCGCTCTTGAGAGCGGCTTCGATCACCATGCCAGCGATCCAGCCTTCCGCCATAGTGTCGGCGGGATACTTCGACTTAGCCGCCTTCGCTGCTTCTTCGATCTGCTTCTGGATCGGCAAGCCGTCCTGAAACATCGCGTTCGAATTGATGGTATAGAACTTCGAGTCATTCAGCCGCTTCAGTTCGCTCTCCGCTTCCAGATGCCCCCAAGCGATGTAGTCGCCTTGCCAGCCGAGCTTACGCATAGCTTCCAGCGTTCGGACCTGGGTGACCCACGGCGCCCAGGAGAACACCCAATTCGGATCGGCGTCCTTCAATTTCGTGGCAAATGGGGTGTAGTCGGCCGTCGCCGGAGGGATTACCTCCTTGTCCACCGGTGTCATTCCCACTTTTTTCGATAGCTCTTCTGCATAGTCTATTTCACCGCGCGAGAGCGGGATCGCCATGGCGGAGAAGCCCATCTTCACTGGCCCTTTCGCTGTGCTCTTCACGAAGTCCAGCGTTGCCTGGCTGTCGTAATGCGAGGCGAAGCCGGTCGTACAGAACTGCAAAGGCTCCGCCGGCGGATAGACGCTCTGCGGGCACACCGCGGCGAACAAGAGGGGCACGTTGGCATTCTTGCTCTCCGCGATTGCCGGCGCGTACGTCGACGACAGACTCGCGACCAGCAGTAGCATCACGTTGTCCTGCGAAATCAACTTCTTCGCATTCGCTGCGGCTTTCGACGGCTGCGCGCCGTCGTCTTCCAGGATCAAATTGATCTTGTGTCCGTTCACGCCGCCTGCCGCGTTCACCTTATCGATATAGATGCGCAGCGCATCGACGGCCGGGGCGTAAGTGCTGGCTGGGGGACCGGTCAGCGCTCCGGTTAGGCCGATTGTATAAGCATCCTGGGCCGCCGCCGGCAGCGCGATCGCGCTCGCCGCAAACCCTGCGAGAAGCATTTTCTTGAGCATCGTTTCCCTCCCTTTTCTTTCTTTCAGGCCGGAACGGCTCCTGCATGAGCTGCAATCAGCCGTTCCTCGGCATCGTCGTACATGCTTTCGACAAGATCGCGGAATCGCTCGTACATGAGCTTGCGTTTGACTTTGCGCGTCGGTGTGACTGGTTCGCCTTCCTCTTCTGGGTCGAGCACCTTCGGCAGAATGCGAAAGCGCTTGATCTGCTCGACGCGTGCGAGCGCCTCGTTCGCCTTGGCGATTTCCTGTTCAATAAGGCCGATCACCCGCGCATTGCTCGTCAGGCTGGTAAAGCCTGTGTAGGCGACATCATTTGCGCGCGCCCAATCTGCGACGGTATCGAAATCGATTTCGATAACCGCGGTTAGATATTTCCGCCCATGTCCGAACACCACCGCTTCAGCGATGTAAGGACTCGCGCGCAGCGCGCTCTCGATGAACGACGGCGAGATCGTCTTGCCCCCGGCGGTCACCAGGAAATCGCGCGCGCGATCGACCAGGCGCAAGCCTCCGTCGCGCCATTCGGCGACGTCGCCGGTGCGCAGCCATCCGTCCGGCCCAAGCACCTCCGAGGTGACCTCCGGGTTGCGCCAATAGCCTTCGAATAGGTCGGGACCGCGCACCAGGATTTCGCCGTCGGGCGCGAGCTTCACATCGAGACCGTCGACGGGCGTCCCGACGCTGCCCGGTTTAGGAAATGGCCCGCGCTGACCGGCGATGATGCCGCCGGCTTCTTCCGTCTGGCCGTACATCTCAACCACGTTGATACCGTAAGTATGCCAGAGCGCCATGGTCTGCGCAGGCAGTGCGGCGCCCCCGCTTACGACGAGTTCTAATTTATCAAGACCGAGTTTGTTGAGGATTGGTTTGAATACGACCGATTGCGCGGCGCGATAGATCACGTCCCGAGCGCCGCTGCTCGCTCCCTCCCATCGTCGCGCGGCCTTGCGCCGCGCAACGCGCACGGCGAAATCATACGCAGCTTTCTTTATTAGACTGGCGCTTTGGATGCCGACGAGCACGTGCGACGCGAACTTCTGCAGATAGCGCGGCACCGTGAACATAACCGTGGGCCCAACTTCGAACAGCGTTTCAGCGAGGTCCTCCGGCTCTTCGCCAAAGTGCGGCACCAGTTTCGTGATCATCGGCAGAGTAATTGCAACATCGCGGCCGAGCACATGACACATTGGCAGGAAAATGACCGTGCGATGCTCTTTCTGCCGGAGCGTCGGATAATGACAAGCGACCGTGTCCGCCGCCGCCAGATGCTTGCCATGAGTGACGAGCGCACCCTTCGGATGACCGGTCGTACCTGAGGTGTAGACGATGAACGCCGGATCTTCCGCGGATAAACGCGAGACCTGCTCCTGAAGCCACGGAAGATCGGGAGCTTCGACGGATTCAAGCAACTGCCCCGCAAAGCGCAACTTGGGATGCGAGTATTCGAACATCGCATCGCCGTCGAGCACGAGCACATCGCGTAGCTCCGGCAAGCGGTCTGCAAACGGGAGGAGCTTGTCGACGTATTCTTGGTCTTCGGCAATAAACATAGAAGCGCCGCCGTCGTGCATCTGATATTCGACTTCGGCTGGCGATGCGGTCGGGTAAATACCGTAGGTGATTGCGCCCAGCGATTGCGCCGCAAGATCGAAAATCATCCATTCTTCGCAAACGTCGCCCATGATGGCGACGCGCTCACCGCGTTCGAGTCCGAGCGACTGCAGGACACGTGCGGCACGTACAACGAGCAGCGCATAATCGCGCCAGCGGCGCTCGCGGTAGATGCCGAGATGCTTCGATCGGAACGCAATGGAATCGGGAGTGTTGCGCGCGCGCTCGCACAGCAAATGCGGAGCGGTCGTTCTTCGCAGGGCCTCCCGGTCGACCGTCTTTGGTGCGGTCATGCGGCGCTCTTGTCCGTCGCGCGTTTCTTCCGAACGAATTCTATAGCTCAATCGAATCGCGAGTCCAGCACGACCGGCCATCAGCGCCGGCGCGCTGAGCCCGCCAGAACAATACCGTCGAGCACGACCTTCGAGAACCCGGCCGCGACAGCAGCGGCTGGCCGCCCCTCTCGGTCATACCAACTCGCCACCGCATTACACATGCCGAGAACAGCGAGGGTCGTCAGCCGCGCGTCGAGGTCGGCCTGGAATTCTCCCTTCTCGACCCCCTCCCGGATGACCTGCTCGAAAATGCGTTCAAGCCCGCGCGACCAGCGCCCTATCCGCCTCCTGCTTTCCGAAGGCAAATGCTGGCGCTCCTTGAGAAAGACTTTGACGTAATTGCCGCGGTCGACGAGCGGCGACAAATGGGATTTGATCAGCAGAGACACGCGCTCGCGAGCGCTCCGTTTCTCCGCAGCAATCGCCTTGGCGGCATCGACAAACCCTTCCACACCCTTCAGGCATACCAGTTCGAGCGCGGCTTCCTTCGAGGAGAAATAGTAGTAGAGGCTCGCCTGCCGGATGCCGAGGACGTCGGCGATATCCTGCGTGGTGGCGCCGTGAAAACCGCGCTCCGCGAACACGCGCGCTGCCGCGTCGATGATTTCCGGCGCGCGTCGCCGCTGACTGGCTGCACGGCGGGTCGAGGGTAGACCGGCGACACTCATGCCCGAACAGTCCTAAACGTCAGATGCGGCAAAGCCGACACCGCCGTTGTCTTCTGGCATGTCGCTGCGCTAAATTCTACCTATTGACCTATAGAATTCTTCGAGGATCGTCCATGGCTCAGCTTCCGCACGGCCGCCCACCGTTTCGCGCCGATCACGTCGGCAGTCTGTTGCGGCCGCAGGACCTACGGCAAGCATTCCGACGCCACGCCTCGGGCGAACTCGAAGACGAGGAATTCGCCAGTTTGCAAGACCAGTGCATTCGAGATGCCGTGGCGCTACAGGAGCAGGTCGGATTGCGGGTTGTGACCGACGGAGAATTCCGCCGCGGTTCGTATTGGGGGCGCTTCGTCGAGCGGACCGACGGCTTTGAGATCAAGCCGGCAGTGTTCAAATTCCGCAACGACCAGGGCCACGAAGTCGAGTTCACGGCCCCCTACGCCAAAGGGAAGATCGCTCGCCAGCAGCCGCTCGCACTCGACGAATACGTCTTCCTGCGCGACGTCACCAAGGCTACGGGCAAGATCACCCTGCCCGCTCCGTCGACCATGCATTTCTATCGCTGCACCGATTATGCCGATGGCAGCGTCTACCCGAACGAAGCTTCGTTCTTCGCCGACCTCGCCGCGATCTTCCAGCAAGAAATCGCGGAACTCGCAAAAGCCGGCTGCCGCTACATCCAACTCGACGAGGTGGCCGTCGCGCTTCTGTGCGATCCTGGCATCCGCGAGCAAGTGGCACGCCAAGGCAGCGACCCCGACGCGCTGGTCGATCTGTATATCAAGAGCATCAATGACGCGGTCGCGAATTGCCCGCGAGACGTCGTCGTGGGCGTGCACATGTGCCGCGGGAATTTCAAAGGGCATTATCTCGGCGCCGGCGGTTACGAAAAGGTTGCCGAACGCTTCTTCGCCGAAACGAAGGTCAACCACTTCCTGCTCGAATACGACACGCCGCGCGCCGGCGATTTTGCTCCCTTGCGCTTCGTCCCAAAAGGGAAAGGCGTGGTACTCGGATTGATCAGCACGAAGACACCCGTGCTGGAGAATAACGACGCGCTGAAACGCCGGATCGACGAAGCAAGCCGCAGCATCGATCTCGATCGGCTGGCAATCGGGCCGCAATGCGGCTTCGCGAGCACGGTGGCCGGCAATCCGCTCACTGAAGCCGACGAGCGCGCCAAGCTCGATTTGGCCGTGCAGATCGCCGGGGAAGTTTGGCCGCACGTGTAATGCGGCCTGGTACTTGGGTTCGGGCGCCGAAACCCAATTCACGCCGCCGATGCGCGCCAGAGCTGGCTCGTAGCCAGTCGCGCGCCTTCGGCTAGCGAACGCACCTTCGCCCAGGCGATTTGCGGGTGCACCCTGCCGCCCAGTCCGCAGTCGGTGCCGCCGATGACGTTCTCGCGCCCTACGACATTGGCGTAGTTGAGGAGGCGATCGGCGACGAGCTCTGGATGTTCGACAACGTTGGTGGCGTGACTAACGACACCGGGAATCAGGATCTTGCCGTCGGGCAGCTTCACGTCTCGCCAGACTTTGTATTCGTGCTCATGGCGCACGTTGCCAGCTTCGACCGAATAGGCTTGCGCCTTCACACGCAGCATGACGTCGACGATGTCGCGCAGAGGAATGTCCTGCGTGTGCGGTCCATGCCAACTGCCCCAGCAGATATGATATCTGATGCGGTCTTCGGGCAGCTCGCGAAGCGCGTGGTTCAGGGCATCGATGCGCTTCATCGCATACCGCTTGTATTCATCGAGCGTAGGATGCGGATCCAGCATGTCCCAGGTATCCGGCAGACCCGGGTCATCGAGCTGCAGCACGAAGCCCGCCTCGACAATGGCGCGATATTCGACCGCCAGCGCCTCGGCGATCGCCTCAAGAAACGCATCGGCGTTCTGATAATGGACGTTCTGGCCGCGGGAGAACATTTCCAGGCTACCGACCGCTATGGACGTGACGAACGCTTCCTGAACGCCGGCGGCTTGCGTCGCCGCTTTTAGATTGGCCAGGTCGCGGCGGAGCGCCCGTTCGCCGGTGTACTTGATCGGGCCGATGCAGGTCGGGCGGCTCGCGACAGCCGGGACGAGCGAGTCCTTCGCATAGAATTGGGAGAACTCGCGCTGCTCCCACCGCTCGCCGACGATCCGCATCGGCCGTCCGGGAGGAGTCCGATCGGGCGCCGCAGCACCCGGCGGCGTAGCCCCGAATCCAGAGATACGGCCGTAGATGTAAGTGCCCCACGCTGCGAGATCCGATGCCGCGCGCATCGGTTTGCCAAATTCACCGTCGTTAGGGACATCCACGCCTGCGCTCATTTGCGCCTGCACCACGTCCTTAACGGAGGATTGCAGAAGCCGGTCCAACTCTCGCTCTTGGTCCGGGCCCGTCGCAGGTTTCGACCACGCTTCCCGCAAGACGTCCGGTCGCGGCAGGCTGCCGGCATGTGTTGTGAGGATGCGATCAGTACTGGTTTTCATGTTGCCTAATCCCTCTCATCAGGAACGCGCCTAGCGCATTCGTTCGCGCGCCAACTGAAATTGTCACCATTTCATCGGACAACGGTCGTGGTAGACGTCCTGGTTGGCATTCAGGGCCGTGGCGACGGTCTTCAGCGTGAAATTGCCCTCATTATCCCTCACGGCCTCCTAAAGCTGCGTTGTGCCGCCATCGACGACCAGTTCCGATCCGGTCATGAATGAGGAACATACTGTTCGATGTCCAGGCAGACCTCCGACAGGGCTCATCCAGTGCGGAATCCGAGGGCGCGAGGGCGATTGCGTGTTGAATCTCCTCCGCGCCGGTGCATGGCGCTGGGTTTTTCCCAGCCCTTTTTAAATCATTCCGTCACAGACGTCAGTACCGCAGCGTAGTGGCAGGCCGCGGCGGCCAGTACGAAGCCGTGCCAAATCGCATTTTGAAAACGAAGGCCATACCACACATGAAATACAACGCCGAAGGAGTAAAGCGCACCACCGGCAAGGATGAGGAAGAGCGTGACCGGCGCCAGAACCGCAGCCACTGGCCCTATCGCGAGAGCGCCGCTCCATCCCGTCGTGAGATAGAGCGGAACAGACATCTTGTCGAAACGATCGGGCAACATAATCTTAATTGCTATGCCTAGGAGCGCAGCAATCCAGATCGTTGCAAGCGCTACGGCGGGCACGGCTCCATACACGGGCAGCATGAAAGCGGTATAAGTCGCGGCAATCAGCAGATAAATCGCCGAATGATCGAAACGTCGTAGCCACCACTTAAATGGAGTTACCGGCCACAAGTTATAGACTGCAGAAGAAAAAAACATTATCAGAAGACTACCCAGATAAATTGCGACTGCGGTGACCCGCCTGATATTGCCGGCGTGAACAGCAATGACGATAAGTACGGCGGCACCGCCAATCGCGGTGACGATGCCAAGGATATGCACGATGCAGTCGGCAAAAATCTCCTTGCGATCGTAATCCCAAGGACAGGAAAATTGAGAAGCCATGACGCCGACCACGCTTCTTTATCTTTGCAGCGATTTCAACGTGCGGAGGTTACAACCGGAATTTGTCAGTTACAGGCTCGTCTTGCTCACATTCGCGTTATGACGCTTACCCTGTCTGACGCCCCCTGCTCGTGGCGCATCGCTTCCACCCGCCGCTTTCCCGGCCGCCCTCTCGGCTCCAGCCAGCGATGACGCCATGTATGCCGATAGTAACGCAAGCATGATCGCAAAGCGTGCGGGCCTGTTCATGGCGATACTTTCCTCCGATGCAGTAAGCTGCGAAGGTTCATTCACCAGGACGTTTATGGCGAGTTAAAGACTAGTCGTTGGAGAGCGGCGCACTGAGAAAGGATCCTGCTATTTGATCGGGGACAACGTCTGAACGAGAGTTTTTAAAAGCTAAGGCGATCCACTGGAGGCCTTGTATTGTCTGGGTTAATGCGGTGAGCCACAGGTGCAGGGTTGCGAACACAAACCCGCCAGCAAGCAAGGCGAGCGCGGTCGGCATAGACGTCAAAACCGGAGGCTTGTCTGGATGGCGAAGCATCGGAATGAGCGTAAAACAAAAGAACAAATTGCCCGCAGAAAGTACCGCATCCTGCCAGCCATCATGCTCGATCAGCAATAGTAACTGCTCAAGCGTGAGCATCTTCGATATCCTTTCCCAGTTTCGATATCCTTTCGCAATTCAGATCGCATCGCACCTCAGTCATCGACCCACATAGACCGGCACGTACATGGAACTTGCAGCTTGGAAAGATCCTGCGACGAGCTTTGCTGTTAGGCGCTAAATTCAGTGTCCTGTCGCCAATGCGGAGCCATTGACATCCAAGCGCTGCCTTCACGATTCGACCTTGCTCTAAACGTGATGGGCAGCCAGACCCTGTGTAACCGCGGCGTTAATTAGGTCACAGGAATTGCAGCTTGCTGTCCCGGACTGCTGCGCGCCTGCCCGAACGGCGCGAAGTCGCTCTGCTCGTGGAGAAGCAATCCAGCCTTGATCGCGTCGACGAAGCAAGCGTGTTCGGAATATTTTACGCCATCGATTTCGACGACGTAATGCTGAACAGCAGACACATCATTCATGGAACTGTCCCCCGTCCGAATGAATGGAAGTCTCTTCTGCAATTCGGGCAAATATTGGTCGGTATTTGGAATGATCTAGTTAAGCGTTATCGGTGCACTCCGGTGGTCTGGTTCCGTCTTACTTCTGTTTCGCGGTAAAGAAGACCTAATCGTGTCCAATCACCTTTCACCATCTCGCTTCGCTAGATTTCTTCGCGGTACCCGACTCGATTTCTTCGCGGTACCCGATTTAAGGATTTGTTTTTCGTTTATTAGTAACCAGTGATTGTTCCATCGTTGCGGCGGAAGCATCTTACCGAAGATAATCATGGAGTAGAGGATCTACTGATCAACGAAGAGAAAATCGCAAAATCTTTGTGAAAGGAAGAAGCCGATATGCTGAACGCCATCACCAAGCTCGGCTCACCGTGCCCAAATTGCGATGCTACGCCCTGCACTAAGGCACCACTCGAGCACCTCAAAAATAGCTTGCACAGGCATGGCGCTCTCGTTCTCAAACCGATGAGTTCAATCGTGAGTACTGAAGGAACTATGGCGAGCGCCCGCCATTAGCTTGGAAAACTCATCTTTATTCATATGCACCAGGATTTCGTGATCGCCGCCTTCGAGATAGATTTCCGGCTGCGCGTCAATGCTCCGATCGACGATGGTTTCCAGCCCGTAGCACTCGCCCACTGCTGGCACGGCGCCAGGCACGCAATCCCAAAACAGCCGCGCGATTTCGTCCTCATTCGCAAGGTCAACTTTGTCGTCGACCTGCTCTCTCAAATCAGAAAGACGAATGTGATGTGTAGCCGGCAGAACGGCGAGGAGGTAGCCACCATCGCGGCGTAACACGACACCTTTAGCGAGGCATTCCCCGGAAATGTGAGACGCCTGGGCTGCGCGCAGCGAGGTTGGGGTACGTTCATGCGGCAGGGTATCATACCGGACCCGCTGATCGAGATGTTTTGCCAATGTAGGGGCGATCGTCATGTGCGAGCTCCTTGCGCGGCTGTCTGCCCATCTTCCGTACTCAAACAGTTTGTCAATCTTGCTGGCCATGATGAAATCGTTTTCGTGCAGGCCGTTGATTTTCTTGGTCTGCAGGGAAACCGTCGCGTTTCCCCATCCGAAGCAAATGTCCGGGTGATGTCCTTGTGTTTCCGCGACCTGCCCGACCTGCTCCACAAACGACAAGGCATCCTTGAAATCGCGAAAACGAAACCTCCGCTCTATCCGATGCGCATCATCGAGAAGGTCCCAAGCTGGCACTTGCGAACGGAAGTTCTCGGCTTCCTCGGTCGTCAGCGACGGAATGCCTCCGCGGCAGGGAGTGCAGCTTTTTTGTACGAAAGCTTCGTTCATCTGCTCGCGCCTATACCGGACCAGCCTCTGCTCGGCCGATCGAGTGAAGTTAAAGACAGTTCACCGGTCGATTTCACCGAAAACAATATCGATGGAACAAACGATTGCCGCAGATGTTCTTCCCGCCAACGTGTAAAGCGTCGGCTTCTCTGGGCATGACGACAATTAACCCGATAGCCTACTTCTATCTGTTTAATCGTATCATTTCACTAACACGCTGGTGATGACTGTTTTAGCAACGCTTGCGATAGAGATATGTCACACGGCATGGCATACGCAGCGCAACTAAGGATGTCCGCTTCTCTAATCGGCCGTTTTGGGTCAAGCGCTTTCAAACTGTCCACCACTTCAGTGGTCGGTGTCGCTCACGGGCTCGCGCTTCTCTTCGG
>Ga0207826_1000050_pt1 | contig 27709 bp, 28 predicted proteins | sample LuqExpMetageno80_FD_187837 | JGI IMG/M metagenome (GOLD analysis project Ga0207826, IMG submission 187837) | Tropical forest soil microbial communities from Luquillo Experimental Forest, Puerto Rico - Sample 80 (SPAdes) | ecosystem: Environmental > Terrestrial > Soil > Tropical forest ... | reverse complement strand
CCGCGGGCTTCCGGCTCTCGCGCGAGCAGGGGCCGTGGCCCCCCGACCCCGCGCGCGCGAGCGTCTTCGTCTTCGGCGGCTCCACCACGAGTGGCGACACGAACGCCGTGCAGCGGATCGACCTCGCGACCGGCGCCATCAGCGTCGTGGCGCGTCTGCCGCAGCCGCTCAGCCAGGCTGCGGCGTTCCAGCTCGGTGGGCGCGTCCTGATCGCCGGCGGCATGCTGGCGGGGCGGCCCCTCGCGACGGTCCTCGAGTTCGATCCCAGGACCGGCCGGACGGTCGTCGCAGGCCGGCTGCCGGTGGCGGTCGCGGATGCGGGGCTTGCCGTGCTCGACGGTGCGGCCTACCTGGTGGGCGGCGAGACGGCAATGCGTTATCGGAAAGCGGTGCTGGAGCCGGGAGGATCAAAGGCGGGAACGGAACTGGTGCAGGGATTTTTGGGAAGGCCGCAAAATTTGGAAGCGTTCAAGAAGTGGATGGACGAGGAGTTTCACGAGGGCGGTAAATAGGTTAGTGGCCTGTGACGAGTGGCTCGTGGTCTGCCAAGGTAGGCTTTGGGCCTGAGCTGGAGGTTGTTGGGGGCACGCCGCCGCTACGCGGCGAAGAGGGATCCCTCAGTGCGTTTGGGGCGATGCAAAAAAGCAACCAAGAAACGCTCAGACGGAGCGGGCAGACTCGGCGCGCTTCTCGCGCAGGTCGCAGAGATGCCAGGACCAAAGAAAGCGTTCGAGAAAAATGACCAAGCAAGCCGCGAGAATGCCGAAGCCGATCCGAGGAGAAGTGTGACGCAGACCATTTCCGGCACAGACGAGCAGAACGAGAGCCAAATCGCGGAGCCATCCGAGAGTTATGAGAGACCTGACCACCAGTAACCTCCGTACTAGTCCTTAGTATACCGGGACCATGAGTTGTACCCCAGGGAGAGCCGCGCGGTTGTGTGCCGAATAGAGTAACGAGGAGAGCGGGGAAGACCGCCCCAACCCGAGCCGAGAACGCGAGAGATTGACGCCAAGATCCCTGCGCGGGGGTGGCAAACGATGCTGTCCCTCGCCTCCGGCGGAGGGTGGCTTGGACGGCAAGAAATTGCGGCGCTTACAAAATTTACGCAGCCGATGAATGGAGCAGCAGATGTGCTGGCACGGAGTTGGGTGGGGCGACGAAAACGGCATGTTGGCCGTCGGTGCTGGAGGCTTTTGCGTGGCGGCGCGCTGACCAATACCAGTAGCCGAGCAGGGCGAAGACGACAAATAGAATCAACGGCCACAGCCCGGCTGGAGCGCCTACTTTCTTGACGGTTTTTTGGGTGGCATAGACGGCGTGGCGAGCGCTGGCAGCGACCGCCGTGGTGGGGGAGTGGCCGTAAATAAGGATCTCAGCAGGAAGACGGCTCGGGACAACGCCGCCCGGAGTGAGACGCTGAACGATCGCCGGCAGCATGTAGGCGAGCACGGAAGAAGCGGCGGAAATGGAGAGTCCGGCGCGAGCGGCAATGGTTTCAACGTGGTCGCGGCCGATGGCCTTCTCGAGGGTAAAACTGGAGATCGGGCGCGGACTGATGCCGCGGACCCAGGAAGAAACAATGTCGTTCAGACCGGCCTTACAGAGACGGTCGAGGAAAGCACGGAAACCGCCTGGGCAATCGTTCATCATGGAGAGGAGGCTAGTGAGGACGGTAGTCGTTTTGGAAGGGCTGAGTCCGAATTCATTCCCTGCGTCGGCGAGAATGGAATCGAGCGTACCCATAGTTCGGCTCCTTAGATTTTGGGACGGGGCAAAAGAGTGGCGATCGGCGGCCGGGGTGCGGACGATCTTCCTGTCAGCGGGAGGTTAGCAGATTGTAAGCGGAAGGTGAAGTGAATTGGTTGCAACAAGCGGGAAAGAGGTGGACGGCGGACGACGCCTCGCTGCATTCGGGATGAGGGCCAAGCGCGCTAAGGGGACACGCAGCAGGCGGCCTGAGCCACAATGACGGCGAGCTCGCCAGCAGATTACTGGAGCTTCGAAAGCAGGCGGAATTGGGGATCGGCGCTTTCGGAAAAGTCTTGAAAGGTCCGCTTGCTCACGGATTGGAAGAGGTCGTCGGGCTTGAAGCCGCGAATGACTGCGGAAGTATCTTGCGGAAGGCGCTTGAGAATCGCATCGAACTCCTTCTCGCTGGCATCGCGTGCGGCCTGATTCTTGAATTCGGTAATCAGCACGACATTCCAGTCGTTTTTATCGGAAGCCTGCTCGGCAATGCGATGGTAGGCGAGAACAATGCCGTTATGCTGCGCCTCCTCGCGGACGCGCATCCAGTTGTCGTCCAGATAGCCCATCGCGGGACCGAACATGCCCGGCTTGACTTCTATATATTCAAGGGTCCAAACGGGCTTCTTTCCTGGCTGCTCGTAATATTGCCCGAGGCCGGATTTTCTTGCTTTGTCGGCCGGACTTTGCGCGGAGCCACCGCCCACGACCAGAGTTGAGAGGAGAACAACACCTAGGAATCTCAGTTTATGCACGGTTCTACCTCCACGGGTTAGATAAGCAATTGGACGCATTATAGGACGAAAAGGCTGGTGGAGGGAGGGAGAGCGAAGTCGCGGCGGTCTGCCAGGAAGGATTGATTTGCTGGTGGGGGCGGTCTAGGATGGCGGGCCTGATGGAGGAGAAAAATATGGCCCCGACAGGTACAAACGGAAAGATCTGTCATATCGAACTGCCGAGTCGGGACATCGCCGGCTCGGAATCGTTCTACCGCAAAGTGTTTGCGTGGAACATCCGGAGACGAGGCGATGGCAGTCTGGCGTTTGACGATACGGTGGGTCAGGTGAGCGGCTCGTGGGTGCTTGGACGTCCGCCGATGAGAGAGGTTGGATTGCTGGTGTACATCATGGTCGATAGTGTTGCGGCGACGGTCAGGGCGGTGGTAGCGAACGGGGGAGAGATTGTGCAGCCGATTGGAGGCGATGCGCCGGAGATTACGGCGCGGTTTCGGGACCCGTCGGGGAATGTACTGGGGCTATATCAGGAGCCGGAGAAGAAGTAACTGCTGACTCGCAGACTCGAGCGGGTGAGAAGTGATTCTCTCGGGACGGGAGCCCGGAAAGCATGCCAGGATCCTTCCCCTGCGACCGCAAAATGCGCGGCTCTACGCCAGCCTGCGGCAGTCAGAATCGGGATGACAAGGAAAGGCAAGACAGATGAGACGAAATCGCTTTGTAATGGCATCGGCTATGATCGGGGGTGCGATTGTGCTTTCGGCAAGGGCCGACAGGATGGTCATGACGACTCGCGAGAGGCAAACTCAGGCTGGGACGCCGAAACCGGAGGGAGCCGCCCAGCGCGGAGTGACTCCGGGGTGGGATGAGGCAAACCCGTTCGCGAAGGCGAGTCCCCTTCCCTTCGAGGCACCGCCGTTTGACAAGATCCAGGACAGCGACTACCAGCCGGCAATTGAAGAAGGGATGCGGCGCGAACTGGCGGACGTGGAGACGATTGCGAGCAACGCCGAACCGGCGACGTTTGCAAACACGATTGAGGCGCTGGAACGGCGAGGCGAACTGCTGAGGCGGGTGCAACCTGTGTTTTCGAGTATGGTCTCTGGGAACAAGAATCCCACGATTCAGAAAGTCCAGAGCGAGGAGGCGCCAAGGCTGGCGGCACAGCGTGATGCAATTTTTATGAACGCGAAGTTGTTTGCGAGAGTAAAAGCCGTCTACGACGAACGGACGAAGGTGCAACTTGCGCCCGATGCCGACTACCTGGTGGAACGCTATTACCGCGATTTCATCCGAGCCGGGGCGCTGTTGAGCGAGGCAGACAAAGAAAAGGTGCGCGCGCTGAACAAGGAACAATCGAAACTGTCAGACCACTTCCGGAACAAGGTGCTGGCGGGGACGAACGCGAGCGCGCTGATCATCGGCGATAAAGCAGAACTCGGTGGGTTGCCCGAGGCGGATCTGGCGGGGGCAGCGGAGGCGGCGGCGAGGCTTCAGCACGTGGGGAAATGGGTGTTGACGCTGCAGAACACCACGCAACAACCAGCGCAGACGTATCTGAAGAACCGCGGGGCGCGGGAGCGATTGTTCAACGCGTCGAGCAAGCGCTGCGACAACGGCGGCGAGAACGACACGAAAGCGATCGTCCAGAGGTTGGCGCAGTTGCGCGCGGAGAAGGCAAGGTTGCTCGGATATCCGACCTACGCGGCGTATGTCCTGGACGACCAAATGGCAAAGACGCCAGAGAACGCCATCAAGTTGATGACGGACGTAGCGCCGGCGGCAACCGCAAAGGCGCGAGAAGAAGCGAGCCGGATGCAGGCGCTGATCGATAAGTCGAGTGGCGGGTTCAAGCTCGAGCCATGGGACTGGCAATACTACGCCGAGCAAGTGAGGAAGGCGGAGTATGACGTGGATGAGACGGCACTACGGCCGTATTTCGAAATGGACCGGGTGCTGCGAGACGGCGTGTTCTTTGCGGCGCAGCGGTTATATGGGCTGACGTTCAAGGAAAGAAAAGATATTCCGGTGTACCAGCCGGATGTGCAGGTGTTTGAAGTATTCGATGCGGACGGGTCGTCGCTGGCGCTTTTCTATGAGGATTTTTTCGCGCGGCCGAACAAGGAAGGCGGAGCGTGGACAGGCGCGTTTGTGCGGCAGAGCAAGCTGTTCGGAGCGAAGCCGGTGGTGACGAACACGGAGAATTATCCGAAACCCGCGGCAGGGCAGCCCGCGCTACTGAGCTTCACCGAAGTGACAACGATGTTTCATGAGTTCGGGCACGCGCTGCAGGCCATGATGTCTGACAGGCGCTATCCGAACACCCCGATTCCGAGAGATTTCATCGAGGTGCCGTCGCAGTTCAACGAGCATTGGGCGCTGCAGCCGACGGTGTTGGCGAATTATGCAAAGCATTACAAGACCGGGGAGCCGATGCCGGAGGAATTGGTGGAGAAGATCAAGAAGTCGCGGACGTTCAACCAGGGATTCGCGACGACGGAATACCTGGAAGCGGGGCTACTGGACATGACGTGGCACCTGCTGGCGCCGGATGCGCCGTTGCAGGAGGTGGATAGCTTTGAAGCTGCGGCCCTGAAAGGGTACCAGGTGCATATGAACGAGGTACCGCCACGGTATCACTCGACGTATTTTTCGCACATTTGGGGCGGCGGGTATTCGGCGGGATATTACGCCTACTTCTGGAGTGAAGTGATCGACGACGATGCCTATGCGTGGTTCACAGAGCATGGCGGAATGACGCGCGCGAATGGGCAACGCTTCCGGGAAATGATCCTGGCGCACGCAGGAACACAAGATGCGGCGGCGATGTACCGGGCGTTTCGAGGGAGGGATGCCGAGGTGGGGCCGTTGCTGGAGGAGCGGGGATTAAAGGCGGCGGGAAAGCGCCCGTGAAGGTGTAACCGCTACCGCGAAAGCGGCGTGCAGGCTCACGGTCGGGCTTACGAAATGCTAATGGGATTTTTGAAGGGTGGCGGGCCTACCCTGGTGATCGGTTTGGGTTGATGGCCAGCAAACAGGCCCAGGGAGGAATGTGCATGTTAAGCGGTCCGAAGGGGAGTGAAGAGCCGTCCAGTGAGCGGTGTGGCGTTTGCGGACGTCGCGTGGAGTTGTTCGAGCTGCCGGGAAGAACTGGAAAATATTGCCTGGAGTGTAGCGCAGACGTAGCGACCTCGATGCTGCTCACAACGGAGATCGATGCGGCGACACTGGCGGGACGGGAAACCGAAGGACTGGTAGCTGAATTGCGGAACTGAGCCACCGGATGCTCGAAAGGTCGCAGTCGGAGCGGAAATGGTGATAGAGCGGAGGGGAATGAATTAGCCGTGGCCGGTGCCACGGGTGCCGCGAAGTTCGTAGATGAGATAGGCAACGACGGCGAGATTTACGAGGAGCAAGACGAACTTGGCGACCGAAGGACGTACAAGGAGCTCGTAAATCTCGAGCGGTAACAGAGAGGAAGTAGAAACGACGGTGAGATATTCGGCCCACCTCTTGCGGAGAGCGAGGCCGGTGCCTTCGGTGAAGAAGAGTGCGGAATAGAAGAAAGTGCCGACACTAAATTCGCGGAGGCGAGTCTCGTCGACCTTGGTTACCTTTTCCATGAGCCAAAGGAGGTAGTGGTTGTGTGGGTCGATGCGGAGGAGATCGACCCAATGAGAGATTGTTGCGGCGAGGTCTCGGTGCAGGAAGTGGAGTGCGCCGAAAGCGACGAGGAGAAATGCAGCTCCTTTGAGAAATTTGTAGACGGCGATCAGCACGAGGCCTGGAGAATGTTTGTAAGCCTTTCGGGTCGGGACCATGGGAGTGGGAGTGACTGTATCACGAGGGAAAAAATGAATGGAATGCGGGTGAGCAAAGATGGAGGGCCGGGCTGAAGGCACCCAAGTCAATTGGGTCCTAGACGGCCAGCCTCAGAAGGCGGGTTCCAAAGGACCTGCCTGACTTTCAGGAGTGTTGATTCCTGGAGGAGTGGGGAAGGTGGACGGAACAGGTACCGTCGGAGCAGAGGTCGCGATTCCACCGGTAGCGATTTCGGGCGATCCACGAATAGAGTTTGGCGGCGAGCCGCCGAATGCCGGGAACGAGAAGAATCCAACTGAGGTAGCGCCAGCCGGGGAGGCGTAAGCCGATGCGGGCCCAGGCTTCGACTCCACTGGAGATGCGGCCGCGCGCGTCGACGGCCTGCATCCAGCGCATGGCAAGTTCGCGGTCGATTTCCGGGAAGCGTTTTTGGGCGGCGGGGTCCTGGAGATCGAGGAATTCGATGCGGTGAAGCGCGTCGAGGCGCTGTACGGGAGCGATGCTGGCGCGACATAGACTGCAGGCGCCATCGTAGAAGACGAAAAGGTCGGGGGTTTGCGGCGTGGTGGACATCTGGATGTTTGATTGCTAATCCGGGGAACAGGTGACGGGAGAATTGTAGGTTAGGCAGTTCACGTTGGATAACAAAGAGGGAGGGTCGCTCGCTTCGCCTGCCCGTGCCAGCCTGCGGTACACAGGGTCGGAATGACGGGGCGTACTGATGGCAGCGATCCGCGAGCGAACCGGCAGAGGTGGTGGAGCGGAGTAGAATTGGCGGCAGGTTGAGAGTTCGGGAGACGGGTGCGGCGAGGTTGGTGGAGCGGGATGGCCAAACGTAAACAGAGTGCGGGCGGGGATAAGGCGCTGGGCATGGAGGCGGCGATTACCCGCCGGGATTTCCTCGGGTCCACGCTGCTGGCGTCGGGAGTGCTCTTGCTGGAGGGGTTGACACCAGCGGAGTTAGTGGCGCAGAAGGACGAATTCACGGGATACGGCGGCGTGGGGGAGTACCGCACATCGAACGGAAACACGTGGGCGGTCTTGCAGGCGGGACACAAAATCCGGGATGGCGCGTATGAGCGGATGCCGAAGGACGTTGTGGACACGGGCGAGACCTACGATTGCGTGATTGTGGGAGGAGGAATCAGCGGGATTGCGGCTGCGCTGTTTTTTCAGCGGCAGGCTGGACCCGGCAGGAAATGCCTGGTGCTCGAGAATCACCCGATTTTTGGCGGCGAGGCCAAGCAAAACGAATTTCTGGTGGATGGGAAACGATTGATTGCGCATCAGGGTTCGGCGATCTACCAGTTGCAGGAGCCACAGAGTTTTTTGGCGCGATTTTACGATTCGATCGGATTGAATAGGCCGAAACTCACGTATCAAAATTGGGGTGGAGCGCTGCCGGAAATGGCGCTGTCGCGCACACCGTACGACGCGGCGGGGATGGACGTTGGACAGTATGGATTCTGGTTCGGGGCGAAATTCGGGACGAAGCCCGGGGTGTGGGTGATGGACCCGGTGAGGAGGAAATTGGAGGGCGCACCGATTCCGGAGTCCGCGCGAACGGAATGGCTGCGTTTTTTGAATGGAACCGAGGTGCAAGGAAAAAAGTTTGAGCACCCGAAAGCGGAGGGCGATGCGATTTCGCGGCACCTTGATTCGATTACGCTCGAACAGCACTACATGGGAAGATTCGGGCTGAGCCGTGAAACGGTGAGGACGTATTTGTCGCCGGTGGAAGGAGGGGGATCGGGGCTGGGCCCGGATGCGTTGTCGGGATACTCGAATTATGCGTTTGAAATGCTGCAGCCGGTGGCCGATGAGACGGGCGGGATGGACCAGATGTTCCCTGGCGGGAACACGACGATCGCGCGGCTGATGGTCAAGACGCTGATCCCGGCATCGATGCAAGGGGCGAACAGCGTGGAAGATGTTTCGCGCAGCAATGTGAATTTTGCAGCGCTGGATGTGGCGGGCGCGGCGGCGAGAATCCGACTGGGGGCGACGGCGGTAGCAGTGCAACACGACGGCGACCCGACGAAGGCGTCGAGCGTGAAGGTGGCGTATGAAAAAGACGGGAAGCTGCATCGCGTAACTGCGCGGACAGCGGTGATGGCGGGCGGGAGTTGGACGTCGAAACACATCGTGAAGGACTTGCCCGAGACGCACCGACAGGCATACGCCGAGTTCTACCGCTCGCCGTGCATGATGGTGAATGTGGCCGTACGGAATTGGAAATTCCTGTACAAGATGGGAATAACCGGATGCAGATGGTTTGGCGGGATCGGGGATTACATGGAGGTACGGAAGTTGGCGTTGACGGGTAGCGAGGTGCCGACGATCAGTCCGGAGTCACCGGTAGTGCTGACGGTGAAGGTGCTGTATTCGTATCCGGGTTACTCCACCGAGGAGCAAGGACATCGCGGACGCGGGGAGATGCTGGCGACGTCGTTTCGGGAATATGAGGAGCGCATTCGGGAGCAATTCACAGAGATGTTCGCGAGCGCAGGGTTCGACGCGCGGAAGGATATTGCGGGAATCATATTGAACCGCTGGGGGCACGCGTACTTGAGTCCACAGCCGGGATTTTTCTTCGGGAAGGACGGCAAGCCGGCGCCGCGCGAGGTGTTGCGAAGGGCGCCGTTCGGGCGGATCGCGTTCGCAAATACAGACCTGGCGGGTGCGATGGATCACCGGTTTTCGATCCTGGAAGCGCAGCGGGCGGTGGCGCAGCTGGCGGCTGTGAGTAAGGAGGGGTAGTTGCTTCGCTCGATTGGCTCCTCGCGATGACCAACCGCGAAAGCGGTAGCAAACCTGCCGCACTCCAAAAAAACTGATATAGAATCGGTGACGTCTAACACGGTGCAGGGGGTGTGCCGATGAAGCAACGCAATTTGCGAGCGATTTTGCTTGCCCTTTTGTTTGTGGGATGCTTGGCCCCGGTAGCAATCCTTAACCTGCCGGCTGCGGATAGCGACAGTTCCCTTCCCTCGCCACCGATAGCGAACAAAATCCCGAAGGTTACCGAGATCAATGGCCAGAAGATGGTGGACAACTATTACTGGCTGCGGGACAAACAGAATCCGGACGTACGTGCATATCTTGAGGCCGAGAACGCTTACACCGATGCGGTGATGAAGCCGACCGAACCGCTGCAAAAGAAGCTTTACGACGAAATGCTCGGGCGAATCAAGGAAACCGACGTGGAAGTGCCGTACAAGGAAGGCGGCTACTTTTACTACGTGCGGACGGAGGCGGGAAAGCAGTACGGGATTCGTTGCCGGAAAAAAGGCAGCATGGACGCGACGGAAGAAGTGGTGCTGGACATAAACGAGCTGGCACGGGGGCAAAAGTTCATGTCGCTCGGCGGGTTCGCCGTGAGCGACGATGGGAATCTGCTGGCGTATACAACAGACAACACAGGATTCCGGCAGTACACACTGGCGGTGAAGGATCTGCGGACGGGAAAAGTGCTGATTGACCATGCAGAACGGGTCGGATCCGTGGCGTGGGCGAACGACAACAAGACGATTTTTTATACCGTGGAGGACGCGACGACGAAGCGGCAATACCAGTTGTACCGGCACACCGTAGGAACGGCGGGGAACGACGCGCTGGTCTATGAGGAAAAGGACGAGAGGTTCTACGTATACGCCTACAAAACGCGCAGTCATGCTTACGTGTTTCTGCTGTCCGGGAGCCACACGACAAGCGAAGTGCGGTACATCAACGCGAACGAACCGCAGGGCGAGTGGAAGGTGATGGAGCCGAGGAAGCAAGACGTGGAGTACTACCCGGACCACAACGGCGAGTTCTTCTATATTCGCGTGAATGACACGGGAAGGAATTTCCGTCTGGTGAAAACGCCGGTGAACTATCCGGGGAAAGTGAACTGGAAGGAAGTCACGGCGCAGCGACCGGAAGTGATGCTGGATGACATCGACTTTTTCAAGAATTACTACGTACTGTCGGAGCGAGAGAAGGGATTGCCGCAGATTCGCGTGGTGGATCTGGCAAGCGGCGCATGGCGCCGGATCGAGTATCCGGAACCGGCCTATGTAACCTATCCGTATGTGAACCGGGAATATGACACCACAAAGTTCCGGTACGCGTACCAGTCGTTTATCACGCCGCCATCGGTGTTCGAATATGACATGGCCACGGGAACATCAACCCTGCTGAAGCAGAAAGAAGTGCCGGGCGGGTATGACCGCAACCGTTACCAGGTGGAGCGGCTGTACGCGACCGCTTCGGACGGAGTGAAGGTACCGATTTCGGTGCTGCATTTGAAGGATGCGAAACTGGACGGGAAGGGAGCGATGTATCTGACGGGCTACGGGTCGTATGGATTCCCGTACGACATCGGCTTCAACTCGAACTTATTCAGCTTGGTGGACCGCGGGGTGGTGGTATCAGTGGCGCACATTCGCGGCGGCGGAGAAATGGGCAAGGCGTGGCACGACGACGGACGGATGATGAACAAGAAGAATACGTTCACCGATTTCGTAGCGTGCGCCGAATACCTGGTGACGCAAGGATACGGGTCGAAGGACCGGCTGACGATCGAGGGAAGAAGCGCGGGCGGGCTGCTGATGGGAGCGGTACTGAACATGCGGCCCGATCTGTTTCATGCGGCGCTGGTGGGAGTGCCGTTCGTGGACGTGATGAACACGATGCTCGACGAGTCGCTGCCACTGACGGTCGGGGAGTTTGAGGAATGGGGAAATCCAAAAGAGAAGCCGGCGTTTGATTACATGATGTCGTATTCGCCGTACGACAATGTTCAGGCAAAGACGTATCCGAACATGCTGGTGAAGACCTCGTTTAATGACAGCCAGGTGATGTACTGGGAACCGGCGAAGTATGTTGCGAAGATGCGGGCGCTAAGGACGGACCACAACTTGTTGCTGTTGAAAACGAACATGGACCCGGCAGGCCATGGAGGAGCTTCCGGGAGGTACGACCGGTTGAAGGAAGCGTCGTTTGATTACGCGTTTTTCCTGACGCAGATGGGAATACAGAATTAGGCTGGGCTGCAGGCGTTAGCGAGTCCAAAGGAGTCGCAGATGGTAAGCCAGTGGAAGCCGCAGGGATATAACAGCGTCTCGGTCTACCTGGTCGCAGACGGCGCCCAGCGGGTGGTTGATTTTCTGAAGAAGACATTCGGGGCAACGGACTTGCGGCGGTTTGAAGAGCCGGGTGGCAAGATCATGCACGCGGAAGTACGCGTCGGAGATACGGTGGTGATGATCGCCGATGCGGGCGGGGCCTATCCGGCTTTTCCGGCATGGTTGCATGTGTACGTGCCCGATGTCGACGAGATGTACAAGAAGGCGCTGGCGGCGGGAGGGGTTTCGGTGCAGGTGCCGGTGCAGAAAGCGGGCGATCCGGATAAGCGGGGTGGAGTGAAAGACCCGTGCGGGAATACCTGGTGGATTTCGACGCAGGGTGAATGAGGGAAGAGTTTTCAGGATCCGGGCAAGGTTGAGATCCTTCGTGCGCGGAAACCCGCTTAGCAGGACCAGTTCAGCGATCAATATAAGCCCACGAAAGCGGCGGCAGGACAGGCTGTCGCATTCCAAGGAGCCGTGCGATGCGACGAATGCAAGGAACATCGTTAGCCGTCATTTTGCTGACTGGAATTGCCGTTGCGCAGGGCCCGTCTATACGGAAGCCGCCGGAGACAGGTAAGCGGCCCGTGACGGATGAATATCACGGGGTCAAGGTCACCGACGATTACCGGTGGCTCGAAGACTCTAGCGATCCCGAGACGAAGCGATGGAGCGCGGCGGAAAACGCGTACGCACGGGTTTATCTGGACCAACTGCCGGCAAGAGCGGCGATCAAAGAGCGCTTCAGGCAGTTGATCGGCACGAGTTCAGGAAATTACTACCAACTGGAATTTCGCGGCGGTGTGCTGTTCGCGATGAGGGACCAGCCTCCGCAGCAACAGGCGATGCTGGTGACGTTGCGTTCCGCGGATGATCCGGGAAGCGCAAGGGTGATTTTCGATCCAAACGCGGCGAGCCGCACGGGATCATTGTCGGTGGATTACTACGTGGCGTCGCTCGACGGAAAATACGCGGCCGTAGCGGTATCGGAGGGAGGCTCGGAGGACGCGAGCGCGCACGTGTTTGAAGTCGGTAGCGGAAAGAAGCTGACGGATGTTGTGCCGCGCGTGAATTTTGCGACCGCAGGAGGCAGTATCGCGTGGAAGGCGGACGATTCCGGTTTTTATTACACCCGGTACCCGCAGGGGAACGAGCGTCCGGCTGAAGACGCGAACTTCTATCAACAGGTGTACTTCCACAAACTGGGGACGGATTCGAAGCAGGACAGCTACGTGCTTGGAAAAGAGTTTCCGCGAATCGCGGAAATTCAGCTTCGGATGAGCGAGGAGGGGCGTTGGCTGCTGGCGTCGGTGGCGAACGGCGACGGCGGCGAATTTGCGCACTTCGTGATGGACGCTTCGGGGAAATGGACGCAGGTAACGCATTTCGAGGATGGAGTGGTGTCGGCGCAGTTTGGTCCGAAGGATCAGTTGTACCTGCTGTCGCGGAAGGATGCGCCGCGAGGGCGAGTGCTGCGGTTGGACGCGCCGACGGAACCGCTTTCGAAGGCCAAAATGATCGTGGGGCACAGCGCCGGGGAAGGTGGGGAGGAAAATCGCGCGTCGATCGAAAACATAGCAGCGGGGGGAGACAGTCTGTTTGTGACGGACATTATTGGAGGGCCGTCGCGGTTGCGTGTGTTCGACGACAAGGGCACGTTGTTGACAACGATCGCGCCTCCGGTGACTTCGATCGGCCAGGTTGTGCCGCTCGGAGGTAGCGAGGCGCTTTTGCTGGTGGCCAGCTACCTGGAGCCGCCGGCATGGATGCAGTTCGACCATGGACAGAAAAAACTGGTCAAAACAGGATTGGTCATGACGTCAGCATCGAAATTTGACGATGCGGAAGTGATCCGGGCGTACGCGACTTCGAAGGACGACACGCGCGTGCCGGTGAGTATCGTGCGGCGCAAGGGGACGAAGCTGGATGGGACGAACCCGACGCTGCTCATGGGATATGGCGGATATTCGATCAGTGAAAAGCCACGCTTTCTGGGATCGTGGGCGCGGGTGTGGCTGGACCAGGGTGGGGTATACGTCGTGGCGAACCTGCGAGGCGGAGGGGAGTACGGCGAGGAGTGGCACAAGGCGGGAAATCTCACGCGAAAGCAGAATGTGTTCGACGATTTCCTGGCGTGCGCACAGTATCTGATCGATCAGAAATACACCTCACCACAACACTTGGCGATCCTCGGCGGAAGCAACGGCGGATTGCTGATGGGGGCAGCGTTTACGCAGAGGCCCGACCTGTTCCGCGCGGTGGTATCGTTCGTGGGGATTTACGACATGCTGCGCGTGGAACTGGACCCGAACGGGGCGTTCAATGTGACGGAATTCGGGACGGTGAAAGATACGGAGCAGTTCAAGGCCCTGTACGCCTATTCGCCGTATCACCACGTGAAGGATGGAGCCGCGTATCCGGCGATTTTGTTCTTGACGGGGGAGAACGACCACCGAGTGAACCCGATGGAATCACGGAAAATGACGGCGCGTCTGCAGGCGGCGAACCGTTCCGGGTACCCGATATTGCTGCGGACGAGTTCGGCCTCGGGTCACGGATTCGGGACGTCGCTCGACGAGGAGATCGAACAGGATGCCGATGTGTTCAGCTTTTTGTTTGATCAGTTGGGAGTGCGGTACGGGGCGGCGGGAAAATGAGGACGAAACACGCCTTGCCTACAGATAAAACAGCCCCTACTTGTCGGCCGTAAGAGGTCATCCTTAAAAGGCCAAGGCTGCAGATTGACGCTTGCGGAAAAAGTTTGTCGCTTCGGCCGTTGAGCCTGCCGCGGCGTAAGAGTCCCGACCCGCCCTTGAAGTTGCGCCCATTAGATCGCGATGTATGCACGTTTGAATCCGTTGAGCACCCGCTGTGCCATCCCCAGAAATTACGTCTGCGAAAGGAGAATCCAATGAGAACTCGCTCGTTTGTTTTTCTTGTTGGATTGATGGCCGTGATCGCACTGGTTTCTGCGGTGCCGGCGCGCGGGCAGGATGGAGGAGCCTTGCCCGATCCGGGTTGGCAGGTGATGAAGGCGGACTGGGGCGTGGGGAACCGGTGGGCAGACGTGACTCCGCAGGTGCGAATACTGCTTTCGGGAAATGGCATGGTGAAGGTGAATAACCAAAATCTGGGCGGCGATCCGGCCGTCGGCGCAGACAAGATTCTGCGGATCAAGTGCGGAACTACCAGGGCCAATCGCGCGTTTTCACGTTTAAAGAAGGTAGCGTGATTGACGCGAGCCAGTTCTACAACTATGGCGGCTACCCCGGCGGAGGAGGGGGCGGTTTAGCACCACCAACGCCGGGCCCAGGGCCTTACGGAATTTGCAGTGAACAGCGGGGGTTTGATTGTACAGGTGAATAACAACAACATGGGAAGCGACCCGGCGCCGGGAGCCGACAAGGTGCTGACGGTGATCTACCGGGTGAGTGGCAGAGAGCAGACGGCAACGATGAAAGAGGAGAACACGCAGCGAATACCGTAGTGCGCGGGACGCGGGACGCAGGAATCGGGAGATTATTGGACGGGTTGCCAGGATTTGCCGTTGTTCGTGGTGGAGAATTTCTTGCCGCCGGCGGCAGTAAGCGTGGCGGAAGAGGCGTCCTTGGCCGAAACGGCTGTGAGATCGGCCGGGGAAGGGGCATGGACCTTTTTCCAGGTGATGCCATCGATCGTGCGATAGATTGTGCCCTTTGCGCCGACAACCCAGCACACGTTCCGCGAAGGAGCGCTGCCGGCGGCAAGTTCGGCGTTCGCGCTGACAAGTTGACCATTCCAGGTTGCGCCGCCGTCGGTGGTGCGGGAAATGAATCCTCCACTGGTCAAGCGATAACGAACCTGCGGGTCGGGAGTTCGAACGGGGATGTCGGTCGAGCGTTCCTCGATGACGAGGGTCCCTTGACCGGACGATAAATTGGACTGCTCGGAAGGAGCCAGCGGGAGACCGATGAAAAAAAGGACAATAAGAACCGACATGGATTACCTCGCGATGTGAAATCGTGCGCCGAAGCATGACAGCGCGTCAAGGTCGGAAAGACGCGCACGGGAATGGCAAGAAGGCGACGAAGTTAGTGCGAAGCGGGTAGTGCCGAAGTGCCGACGACCAGATATTCGTATTTTTTGCCGTCGACCTTGAACTTCGCCTTGTTCTTATCGAGGGTGAACTGGATGGGAGTATTAGCGGGGAAAACGTGCTCTTCTGCGGGCTTTTGTTGTCGGAACTGATATTCCGAAGTCGCGGTGCGAACAATATATTGATGACAAAGCAAAGAGGTGGAGGTCTTCCCCTTTTTCTTCGAGCCGCAGTCAACCGATTGCATGGAGACGATTGTGCCGGACACAGGAGTTTTGTCGGCAAAAACGAGAGAGGCCGAGAGAACGGTCACGGCGAGCGAAAATGCAGCGAATTTGAACCTCATGGTTCCCTCCTTGGGATCGAACTCACGGTTCCGGCGGGAGAACACGCTGAGTCCGGTGTAAAGCCGCAGACGACCTCAAAACCAACCACAGGCTGTAAACTCTTCAATCCGCGCAGGTGGATCAAATGAATTGAGTCGATTGTAGACCTTGAGGAACACAGGGCAAAAGGAGAATTTTGGGAAGGACGGACTTACCGGCAGAACGCACGCATGCACGGCGCGCAAGGCGCGCACAATTCAGCTCGTGGCCTCTGCGCCAAGACCAGCCGGGAGAGCATGTCAGCTTTTTTTGGAGGTCACAGCGAAGAAAGCGGCGGCGCGCTGGTGAACCTTCTTGCTGTCACACTTCGGGCACTTGATCTTGCCTTTCTCGTACTCGTCGAGGGTGAGGCTGATTTCAAAAGCCTTTTTGCATTCTTCGCAATAATATTCGTACCGAGGCATGAAGACCTCCGAAGAACTCAGGGGGGCGGGGGTTCTAAGTAAGCGTATACGCTTGGGGAATGGTGCCGTCAAGGCTAGGGAGGGCTCATATGGAGAAGCAATGCGTTGACGCACGAAGCGCGCAAGGCCCGCTCTCGATTAAAATGGGACGGAGCCCGCGGACAACCGAGTTGAAGGTCCGCTGAAACAGGGGGCCAGCCCTTCGATGGCGGTGTGGCGCTGACGTGACCGTGGCCGGCGTTACTTGGTAGCAGCTTTGGATTGGCCACCGTGCGCGTCGGCGTGAGCCTTGGCAGCTTCGGCGGCGCGGTGAGAGGCGTGAAGCGTGTGAGCGTGCGCAACGTGGGCGTGGTGGGCTGCAACCTCGTGGTCTCCGGATTCGTGGTGAGCCGCAGCTTCGCGATGATGGCGGGCGGCGTGCTCGTGGTGTTCGGCAGCCTTTTCGTGGTGTTCAACGGCGTGCGTGGCCATGGGTCGCTCCTTAGGTGAGATGGGTGGGGCGGGGTCTTGAGGAACGTACGCCGGGCTCATTAACAACACGTAACCGACTGGTGAAAATTGAGACTGAGGCCGAAGCCCGGGGGATTCCGGCCGGGTGTCCTCTACGAAGCCGTACCGCGGTTCCATACACTGGAGACGGATACGGGAGTACACTCATAGAATAGGCCCTTGCTCAAGGCGGAGAATTCCCATGACCCTTTCTATCCGTGTGTGTTCGTTAATTCTTACGGGTGTGCTCGGTGCGAGCGGAAGCTGGGCACAAACAAAATGCAAAGCAGGGGCTGACAAAAAGATGCCCCAGGCGGAAGGGCTGCAAGGCACGCCGGTTAAACGTGCACCGGTGCCGAGCGATGATTCGATCGTGCGATTGGCGGTGAAACCTGCGCAGCAGTCGAGCCTCGCCGCGGATACGACTAAAGCATCGAGCGCAACCCCAGAAGACCTCGCGAAGAAAGCAGCAGAGATTGCATCGCTCGAAAAGCAAATCCAGGACAAGCAAAAAAAGATCTTGCTGTTGATGCAGTTGTTTGTGTACGACGAGCAGGGATTCTTAAGGGATCCCGGCGGCCATCACGCGGACCCGGAACTACGGGAGCGGCGGCAATCCGAGCAGAATGAGTTGCATGAGGAGACGGCGCAACTGGCACAGTTGAAGACGCGGCTGAACGAATTGATGGCGGCGCGGTAAAGGGCGACGTTCGTAATCGATAGCCGGTGACAGGCGCAGGCGGCACAAACCAAAACAAGACGCGATTAGACTGAAGCCAATCTAGAAACAAAGAACGACTGACCTTCGATCGTAAAGGCCAATCTTCAGGCGCCAACGGCAGGCGCCCTCAAATTCACTAAAAAAGCGGCGTTAGCGGCGGGAGGATTCAATGGTGTAGACGCCGAGAAGCGCGAGTAGGCCCCCGAGAAGTTCGAGCCAGGAGCGGCGTTCGCCGAGAAAGAGAATCCCGAGACCAGAGGCGGAGACGGGGAGGAGATAAGAGAACGAGGCGAGTTGGGAGGCTTCGAGGTAGCCGAGCAGCCAGTAGTAAAGAAGATAGGCGAGCGTGGAGCTGAAGAGGCCAGTGTAGAACATACAGGCCCACGCCTGCCAAGGAATGGTGCGCCAATGCTGGAGGAGGCCGAAGGCCGCGGCCTCGCGGAGTGAGACGGGGAGGATCACAAGCGCGCCGAAAAAGAAGTTCCAGGTGGTCATGGTGAGGGCGTCGTATTTTGGGGCGACGCGCTTGCCAAGGACAACGTACATCGCGAAGCCGAGCGAGCCGCACATGGTGATGGCGTCGCCGAGGAGCGTTGGGGAATGGTTCGGAATGCCGGCAGCGGAGGCGAGCGCAACGACGCCAGAGAAGGCGATTGCCATCCCGAGCGCTTTGCGCCAAGTGAGGAGTTCGAGACAAAAGAGGACCGCGAGGGTAAGCGTGTAGATTGGGGCCATGCCAACGATGATGGAGGAGTGGGTGACGTTGGTGTACAGCAAGCCGAGGGTGAAGCAGAACTGGTTGAGGGAGACACCGAAGAAACCGAGGTAGGCAAAGGTGAAGTAGTCGCGAAGAGAGTGCCTGATGACTCGTGGCTGGTGACTGGTGGCGAAGGAAATGGGCAGGAGGCGACAAAGCGGGGCGATGGCGATCATGAAAAGCCCGGCACCAACGATGCGGAAAGACGCAAAGGTGATCGCCGGCAGATAGCGAAGACCGATTTTGACGACGAGGAAATTGACGGCCCAGATGGCCATCAGAAAGGCGATGGCGATGGTGAGAACGGCGCGAGAGGGCGGCTTGCCGTTAGGCGACTCTATGAGCATAGGGATGTGGAGGTAGGTTTGAAAAGGACGGACAAATTCGTTTTCGGGGATCCCTCGATTCATTATACGCGGGAGAGGGTGGGTGGAGGGAATCTCCTTCGCGCGGGGCAAACAAGGCTGGCGTATTCGAAAGCTAGGTGAGATGAATCTGGCGGGTGGTGAGAGAAGCGATGCGGTCAAGGCGGGGAGTAAAGCCGATGCCGGGCAAGGTGGGGACGTGGATAGTGCCTTGTGGCGTAACTGTGACTTCCGGGTCGATGATGTCTTCGCGCCAGTACCGTTTGCTGGCGGTGACATCGCCGGGGAGCGAAAAATTCGCAAGAGTGGACATAGCGATGTTCTGCGCGCGGCCGATGCCGGCTTCGAGCATACCTCCGCACCAGACGGGAATGCCGTGGCGCTGGCAGAGGTCGTGGATGCGCTTGGCCTGAAGATGACCGCCGACGCGTCCGAGTTTGATGTTGATGATTTTGCAGGCGCCCAGAGCGATGGCGGCTTCTGCGTGTTCGTATGTGTGGATGCATTCGTCGAGGCAAATCGGGGTCTGGAGATTGTTCTGGACTTCGACGTGCCCGAAGAGATCGTCCCAGCCTAGCGGCTGCTCAATCATCATGAGATAGAAACCGTCGAGTTGCTTGAGCAAGGTCCAATCGTCTTTACGGTAGGCGGAGTTGGCGTCGACGGTGAGTTTGATGCGCGGAAAATCCTGGCGAAGACGCTGGACGACTTGCAGGTCTCTGCTGGGCTTGATTTTGATTTTAATGCGCTGGTAGCCGGCGGCGAGCTCCTTTTTCACCGTGGCGACGAGTTCGTCAAGTGAATCCTTGATGCCGATAGAAACGCCGCAAGGAATTTCGGGGCGCTCGCCTCCCAGGAGTTTCCAGAGCGGAAGATTCTTGAGGCGGGCCTCGGCGTCCCATACGGCAGTTTCGATGGTGGCTTTGGCCATGTTGTGTCCGCGAACTTGCTCGATAAGCGGCCAAACGCAGGCGGCTGAGGTGAGTTCCCTGCCCTTGAGCATAGGCCAGAGGTAGTGTTCGAGGATGTGCCAGCAGGTCTCGGTGTCTTCGGGCGAGTAGAAAGGATTTTCGCCGGCGGTGCATTCGCCCCACCCGGAGACGCCGTCGACGTTGACTTCGGCGAGGATGATGCGACGTTCGGTGACGCGATCCATGCTGGTTTCGAAGGGAGTGACGAGCGGGAGATGGATTTCGCGAAGAATCAGGGAGTGTAGGCGCATTCGGTGTCCTTAGTGGCGCGGGGACAGTGTAATGCGAGAGATGCGGTGGAGGAAGGGGCGCGAGGAGGATCAGAAGTCGCTGTAGGGTGCGAGACAGTAGTCAACGCCGGAGACTGTAGAGCGGACACCGAGAACCGCATAGCCCCTGGCGAACCACTCTGTAAACTCGGCGCGGATGCGGGACTGGATTTCAAAGCGCGAAGTGGTGGCGGAAGGAGCCGCTGCTTGAAGGTCTGAGGGAGCGTCCGGAAAATCCGTGCGGCTTGCGGACTCGCCGCGCGCTACTGGTTCAGCGGGCCGGCCAAAGGGCACGGCGTTGCGAATGGCGGCCGAGACGGGAAGGCGGACGTGAGCGGGACATTCGCGAGGCTCCGGCGTGATATCGTTGACGGCCCCGACGACGCGCTTGGTATCGAGATGCCATTCGACGAGGAGGCGATCGGTCGGCAAACCGCGATGCAACGGGCTAGTGGTGATTCCGTAGAAGTTGGGAATATAGCGGCGGCAAATGGCCCCGAGCCGGTTGATGTTGAAGTGGGCGTTCTTAGTTTCGAGGGGGTCGAAGGTCCATTCGACGAGGCGAATCCCGCGGCGGAGCGCGTCTTCGCGCTGGAAAAGTTTTAGATAGCGACCGACACGACGGTCGCGGTGAGAAGCAAGAACGCCGGTCATGTGCGAATGAAGGTACGGCGTCCGGTCGTGAAGACCGACGTAGGCTTTCGTAAAGCCGACCATGAGGTCGCCATCGAAGGCGCCGAGCACCTGACCACCGGTGTGGTCGGCAATCACGAGGGTTACGTAGGGCTCGGTGTCGAGGTCGCTGTCGCTCCAGACTTCGCGAGCGATTTGCACACAACGACGGAATTCGTCGAGCGTGTGAAGCGGGCGGACGAGGATTTCAGCGGCCATAGGGAGTTTGCGCTAATAAGTTATCAGTTTTTGGACTTAGGTTTAGGGAAAAGCGAAAAGCGGAGGCAAGGCTGCGATGCCAGAGGATCTAGTTTTCCATTGTCACCGGGGGTTCGTTGCGCTTGGATTGCTCCCACAGCGATTCCATTTGGTCGCGCGGGATGTTGGCGAGAGTGGTGCGCTGCTCGCGGGCAACCCGCTCCATTTCGCGGAAGCGGCGAGAGAACTTGGCAGAGGCTTTTTTGGCGGCAATTTCGGGGTCGACGTGCAGGAAACGGGCGAGATTGATGACCACGAAGAGGACATCGCCGAGCTCGGATTCGATCCGGCGCGGGTCTTTTTGCGTGGCCGCGAGCACGGCGCGGAGCTCGCGGGCTTCCTCGGCGAGTTTGTCGAAGATTCCGTCGACGTTATCCCAGTCGAAGCCGATGCGTGCGGCCCGGCGGGTAAGCTGGTAGCCTTCGAGTAAAGCGGGGAGGGTCGAGGGGATGCCGTCCAGGAGGGATTCGGCGGCGGACGTAGAAACCGCCGGGGCCGACGACTTGGCGAGGCGCTCCTTTTTCTTGATGATTTCCCAGTTGCGGAGGACCTCGGTGGCATCTTTGGCGCGCTCTTCGCCGAAGACATGCGGATGACGGCGAATCATTTTCTCGTAGATTTCGCGGATCACGTCGACGATAGAGAAACGGCCCTCCTCCTGAGCGATCTGTGCGTGGAAGAGCACCTGGAGAAGGAGGTCGCCGAGTTCTTCGGCGACTCGAGCATCATCGGAGGACTCCAGGGCGTCGAGGACTTCGTAGGCTTCTTCGATGAGATAGGTGCGAAGAGTGGCGTGAGTTTGCTCGCGGTCCCAGGGACAGCCATTGGGAGAGCGGAGGCGAGACATGAGCGCGACGAGCCTTTCGAAAGCGGGCCCAACGCGGCGCGGACGAGCAGATTTCGATTTGCGCGGGCCGCGCGTGGAGCGTTGAGAAACCTTGCGCTTGGATTTGCGAGGGGCCATGAGAGGTTTTCAAGTAATAAGTTATCAGTTTTCGGTCCGGGAGAAAAATCCGAAGGAATGAAAGAACATTCTGCATGAGATGCTTTGGCCGCGAAATAGGCGCGGCTTCAGGGTGCAGCGCTTGGCAGCGCGCTTTGGCTGTGATGAACATTATTCAGTGGATAACGAACGGTACAAACGCCAGAAGCGCCGAGATATGCGTCCAAAAACAGGAACGCCGCCTCGCGGGGGTGCGAGGCGGCAAGGTTCCATTGGGTTTGAGGACTGGGCCTACAAAGCCGCCTTCTTAGGCGCTGGAGCGTCAGAGAGAACGACCCGAAAAGATGCAATTAGGTGCCCAAAGACACGTAAGTTCGTGAAAAATCCAAGGTACTGCGAAATAAGAGGTTAGTTCTAAGCCCTCGGAGGCAGTGAGAAAGTGGGTGTGCAAACCAGTTCCCATTTCGCTCTGGGGAGCGGAAGGTTAATCAACATTGCAGGGCCCGTTAAAGAACAGTTAAAGAAGAAGTATACGCCGGGAATCCGGGGCAGGACGGGCCGGAGTGGACCTGTACCTGTAAACTCTGTGTAAAGGATGAAGTTGGTGGCGGTGGGGCGCAACCCTTGAGGCCTCTGTCCGCCGAAGGGTGCGCGTCAGAATGGCAGGCTCAAATTAGGGAGGCGGGATTGGGAGGATCTATGCATCGACGAATGGCGTGGGCTATAGCGTTGGTGGGTTTGATGAGCATACGAAACACGGCGATGGCACAAGAGCACGAGAACTCGTCGCAGAGCGGGACCTTGCGGGTTGTGATTGCGGGAATGGTGCACGGGCACGTGGACGGATTCCTCGCGGGGGCAATGAAGCGCAAGGACGTCGAGATTGTAGGTGTGGCAGAGCCGGACCGAGGGTTGTTTGAGATGTACGCCAAGAAGTATGGATTGGATGCGAAGTTGTATCACGCGGACCTGTCAGAAGCGATCGAGACAACGAAACCGCAGGCCGTTTTGGCGTACACGAATACGCTGGAGCATCGCAAGGTCGTGGAGATTTGTGCAAAGTATCCAGGTAGCCTGCGAGCAGGCGCGAAGGGGCTGAGACCGCTGGCGGTGATGATGGAAAAGCCACTGGCGGTGAGCGCTGAGGACGCCCATGCCATTGCGGAAGTCGCGGCAAAAACGAGCATGCCGGTGCTGGTGAATTACTTCGCGACGTGGGAGCCGAGCCGGCAAGCTGCCTTCGACGCCGTGAATAAGAGCGAGATTGGAGATGTTCGCAAGGTGGTGACGCACGACGGGCACCAAGGCCCGAAAGAGGTTGGCGTGGGGCCGGAGTTTCTGGCGTGGCTGACGGACCCGAAACTGAATGGCGGCGGCGCGCTTTATGACTTCGGCTGCTACGGCGCGGATTTCATGACCTGGCTGATGAACGGCAAGCGGCCGCTGACGGTTACCGCCGTGACGCTGCAGATCAGACCTGACGTTTATCCGAGAGTGGACGATGACGCGACGATCCTTTTGACTTACCCGAAGGCGGAGGCGATCTTGCTGGCATCCTGGAACTGGCCCTTTGGGAGAAGTGATGTGGAGGTGTATGGGAAGACGGGAACCGTGTTTACCCGCGGGCGGGACGAGATCGAAGAGCAGCGGGCAGGAGAGGTGGAGTCAAAAAAGATGAAGGCGCCCCCGTTGCTGGAGCCACAAAACGATCCGATTAGCTATTTGCGGGCGGTCGTGCTCGAGGGGTTGAAGCCGGACGGACGGTCGTCGCTGGAGGTGAATGTTGTGGTGGCCGAAATACTGGATGCGGCAAGGGAGTCGGCGAAGACGGGCAAGACTCTGAGGATCAAAGAGGGCGCAAAGTAGCGGAAAATTGCAACCCTCGGGTAGCAGGACGCGTCAGGAAATAAGCTTGACAGGACGTAGACTTCGCGGTTCACTGGCCCATTAGAGGCGAGGCGGAGGAGGGCTGTTCCGCGAAGACATGTACCGCCACCACCTGCTCTGCTAAACGAAACAGGCAACGAACAACGGGTAGTGAAGTGAGCACGAACGCCGGCAGGCGGGGGGTCATGCGCCAGGCAAAAGCACTTTTCTTCTTCGCGGCGCTGCATGCGGTCTTCATACCGTTTAGCGTAACGCTCGCGCGGCAGGAGCCTTCAGGCAATTTCCCACAACAAGAAGCGGTAAACACACAACCGACGACCCTGCGGGTGTGCCTCCGACTCGAGGACGAGACGGTGTTCCTGGGGAGAGCGCAGGTGCGACTGACGCCGAGCGAAGGCCGTGCTATACAAGCGGAAGTCCCCGAGTTGTTCGGAGAAGCGCGATTTCCCGATGTGAAGCCGGCGAGCTATGAGGTTGTCGTCGACGCGGTCGGATATCAAACAGCACCCGTGAGCATGCAGGTCGCCGCGGGGGTAAGACAGAAAACCCTGTACGTGGTAATGCAGCCGAAGGCGCTGCATCTGGAGGCAGCGGATAGCCCGCCAGCGGAAACGAAAGAGAAAGTGAAAGAGGAGGGGCCGGCGAAGCCGTCTGAGGCGGCGTCGGCGCTGCTGCCAACGACCAAGTCGAACGGAACAGTGGAGCGGAACTACTGGACGGCGCACGAACTCGAAGCGTTGGTGCCTCCGGTCGAGTCTTCCGTGGCGTGTCCGACGGACAAAGTGCTCGAGGGCGTGGGCGAACGGATGGAGGAGTTCACCAGCAACCTGGAAAGGTTTGCGGCGACGGAACTGGTGCAGCACTACCCGGTAAGCGGGGAGAAGCCGAAGGGCCCGCCGGAATCGCGGAAGTTTGATTACGTGGTGACGGTGACACAGAACCGCTTGGGAACATTTCTGCTGGAAGAATACCGGAATGGCCAGGCGGGTCCCGAGCAGTTCCCGGCCAAGGTGGCGACGCTCGGATTGCCCGCGATGGCGCTGCTGTTTCATCCACAACTGGCTCCCGATTTCAATTTTGTGTGTGAAGGGCTCGGCGAATGGGAAGGACGGCCTGCATGGCAAATGCATTTCGCGCAGAGAAGCGACCGGCCGGTGCGGATGCGCGCGTACGTAGTGAATGGCAGAGTGTTCGACGTGCGAATTGAGGGCCGCGCGTGGATCGATCCAGGAACTTTTCAAGTGATCCGAATGGAATCGGAACTGATGTCGCCAATCCCGCAAATCGAGTTGACGATGGAGCATATCGCGATCGAATACGAGCCGGTGCAATTCCGCACGCAGAAGACTCAGATCTGGCTGCCAAGGCAGGGTGAACTGTACGTGGAGCGGCGAGGTCGGCGCTACTACAGAAAGCATACTTTTTCCGACTTCCAGGTTTTCAACGTGGATACGTCGCAAAATATCGAGGCGCCTAAGGAGTCGTACAGCTTCACGAATACGTCGGACCGGGATATCGCGGGAGTGCTGACGGTGACGCCGACGACTGGAGCCAATGACAAGCCCATAACGCTGAAGTTCACGGTGCCGGCGCGAGGGCGGGTCTTTAAGATCGTGGGACCAGGAAAAGATGTGAACCTGTCGGTGGCGGAGGTGGGGTCGGCGACGTTTGCGCACAACGGCGGGGACGGAAGCATTAAGGTAGATGCAAATCTGGCGAGAGACACGACGCTGGACGTGATACCGGGGGCAGCGATCAGTAATCAGTGAACTCGAAACCCGACGGTTCAGATCGTTCAGCCCGGAAGGGTGCGGAGGCGGGACGACATTTCGTCAGGATGGAGATGATTCCATCGAGTTCCACCCAAGAGCGATGATCGCCGGGATCGCTCCGCTTCGAGTCGGTAAAGTCCCGACTTTCCGTTCGGGATGACAGAAGAAGCGACCTGAAGGTCGGCTCACAAAACGTACGCTGCCTAAGTGGCGCACTGCAGCGAATCAGGGTGTGGACCAGTAGCGGTTGAAACCGATGTAGTCGGAGGAAAGGTTGGCGAGGATTTTGCGCCGGAGTTCTACGATTTCGACGGAGCCGAGTTTTTGGTTCAGGACTGTGCCATCGGCGGTGACAAGAACCGTGTACGGGACGGCCGAATCCCAGTTGGGGTCGAAGGCGACCTGGAGGGCAGCGGCGGCGGATGCAAAAAGCAGATTGCGCCCGGTTGAGTGGAAGTGCTGCAGCATGCGGAGGACACCGGGTTTCTCGTCGGGCATGTTGGTCGAGACGGTGACGTAGGCGAGCTCACGAACGGAATACATGCGGTAGGTGTCTTCGAGATCAGGAAATTCATCGACACAGGCCCCACACCAGGTGGCCCAGAAATTGATGAGGGCCATTTTGCCGGTTGGCGCGGAGGGATTTGAGGTCGGCGGCGGAGACGAGAGAAACATCGATAGGCTGGGAATCGAGTTTGCGGAGGGCCGCGACGCGGTCGGCCTGTTTTTCAGCCCATTTCGTCGAGCAGCCGAAGACGCCGGTGTGCGTGACGGGTGGGTCTTTGTGGGCGAGAAGCGCGTCGATGGCGTTGCGGGCATCGTAGCGTAGGTGCCGGGTTTCGTCGAAAATGAAAGCGTGCGGCGTGGCTTGAGGCCCGTAGGCACGGGAAGCAGATTGCGTTTCGCGGTCATAGAGATAGGGATAGCGGAGACGCTTGTAGGCGACGCGAATTTTCATTTCGTCGAGTGAGTCGCTGATATCGGATTCTTCAAGCCCCGTTCTCGTCGTCGTTTTCAGCTGCAACCACTGCCCTATCGCGCAGATGTACGTTCATCCTTTCGTCGCAACAAACTCACCCAATTCTCGCCGTCGGGTCTCCCGCTCCGGAATTCTCTCTTCCTGGTGTCGATGGCAAAACACACTCTCTCGCCGATTACGGAAAAAGGAGAAAGGCGAAAAGCCGAAACGGTTTCAAGGGGCCTCCCGAGATTAGCGGCCGAGGGGTGGCTTCCATTTTTTGAGGAAGGCGAGGATATCTTCGGGGGCGAGAGAGCGGGCGGCTTCGAATTCGCCACGCTTCTGGCTGAAAAGGAGTTTGCCGTCGGAGTTGAGGACGGCAATGGCGGGGACGCCGCGGTCGAGAGGAACGTCGTATTTCTTTGCGACGTCAAGATTCTTGTCCATATGGCCGATGTCGATGTGAACCACTTCGAAGGATTTGTCCACGGTGGGAGCAATTTCGGGGCTGTGCAAGGCCTCGTCGAGAACGTGGCAATCGAAGCACCAGTTCCCGCCGAAGACGACGAGGACGCGTTTGTGGGCTGCGGCGGCGGCGTGGAGAGTGTCAGCGATCTGCTTGTTGGGGTCGGCTGACGAATCGTAGATGTCCTTGTTATTGAGAGGCGGCCGCATGCGGGAGGCTGGGGAACGCTGGGAAATGAGAATGAGTTGCTGGTCGCCGTGCTGCAACCATCCTTGCGACAAGACGACATACTCTTTGTGAAGGGCCGAGCCTTCTTTCACGGTTAGGGTGACCTGGAGAAGGAACATATGAAGGCTGGGATCGGGCGTCTTGCGATCGGCAATTTCGTAACTGAGGTTGGTAAGGCCTTTGGACTTCCAAGAACGCCAGAATTGAAGTTCGTCATTGAGCGAAAGCTCCTTACCGGAGGAAGTGTGAAGGTCTGCAGGAGGCTCCTTGGAATAGAGGGAGGCGAGAGAGGCCGAATCGCCCGAGAGGACAGCGGAGCGCCACTTGTCGAGGGTGGTGGTAGGGTCAAATTCGGATTGTTGGGCGAGTGCGGGAACGGTGAGAAGCAGGGAAAGCGGGGCGAGGAGAAAGAGACGTGGCATCGGGCCTCCGGGAAAAGCAAATAATAGCAGATGTAAGGAAGAGAGTTGTTCAGGGCGCCGGTGAGCGTTTCGAGGATACGCGGGAGGAAAGAATCACTCGGGTGATGGCCGGGCCAGGTCAGGCGGAGGTGACGTGGACGCGCTCGCCGGGAACAGGCACGGCGGCACGCGGTGGTGCCGGGAGAAACGGGAGGCGATGTGGCGCGGCCAGGCGGGCGCCGATCGGACCCCAAGGAACGCCGGCGAGGTC
>Ga0207826_1000049_pt1 | contig 27904 bp, 24 predicted proteins | sample LuqExpMetageno80_FD_187837 | JGI IMG/M metagenome (GOLD analysis project Ga0207826, IMG submission 187837) | Tropical forest soil microbial communities from Luquillo Experimental Forest, Puerto Rico - Sample 80 (SPAdes) | ecosystem: Environmental > Terrestrial > Soil > Tropical forest ... | reverse complement strand
GATCCTGCCGGTGTTCTACGTGTAGGCGCCTTCCGGAGACGTTTGCAATGAAGTTCGCGCATTTCTCGCACGTCTGGTGCAAGCCGGGCATGACGCCGCACCAGCGCTACGAGGAACTGTGGGCTGAACTGCGGTTATGCGACGAGCTTGGCTACGACTACAGCTTCTGCGTCGAGCACCATTTCCGCCCGGACGAAAGCTGGATCTCCTCGCCGAGCCTCTACGCCGTCGGCGCCGGCGCGCGGACCAAGCGCATGCGCATCGGCCCAATGGGCTACATCGTACCGCTCTATCATCCGCTGCGTCTCGCCGAGGAGATCGCGATCGTCGACCAGATGCTCGGCGGCCGCATGGAATGCGGGCTGGTGCCCGGCATCAATGCCGATTACTTCCGTCCGTTCGGCCTCGATTACGATTTGCGCAAGACGCCGACGCTCGAATTCGTCGATTATCTGCGCGCCGCCTACGGCGAGACGCAACCGTTCTACTGGCATGGCGAGAATTTCCACACCGACAATGCGCGACTCTCGGTGCTGCCGATGCAGCAACCGCAACCGCCGTTGTGGATGATGAGCCGCGATCCGCGCACGCTCGAGTTCTGCGCGCAGAAGGGCATTAACCCGGGTTACTTTTTGATCTATCCGCGCGCCGATGCCGCGCCGCGTTATCGCGTATTCCTCGAGCAATGGGCGAAGGCCGACTGGCCGCGCAAGCCGAAGATCGCCTATTGCACGTTGATCTATGTCGACGAGAGCGACGACAAGGCGATGGACGTCGCCCTCGCGCGTGCCGCGCGTGCCTATGAGGGCTTTCTCGCGCCGCCGCAGCCCGGCGAAACGTTCGAGGACCGCGTGCGCACGCATGCAAAGAAGTTCATCGGCCGCGGCGAGCCCGGGGCGTCCGAGATCATGGCCAACCTGTTCGACGCGGATTATCTGCGCCGCAACGATCTCGTCTTCGTCGGCTCGCCGAAGACGGTCGCCGAAAAACTGCGTGCGACCGCCGAGGCTGGTCTGTTCAATGTCTTCCTTGGCGAGTTCAATTTCTCCGACCTGCCGATCGAGGACGTGTTGCGCTCGATCCGACTTTTCGGTGAGCAGGTAGTGCCAGCGCTGCGAGATTACGAACCCTTCTGATTGCATTCGCGTCGCTTATGTCGGGGCGATGAATTCCACATGACGATCGCATCAAATTGGTATGAATCGTCATCGCAACTCACTGGCACGCTTATGGAATCGCTGCACGAATCGTTGCAGGCGCATACGGAAATTTTACGACGCAGGTTTTCGACGGACCATGCGTTTTAAACAGTGGGCCGGGGGCGACCCAAACAGGTCGAAGCAATGCGCATTCTGAGGCGGACGGAACTTGCCTTCAAAGAGATACCTTGGCTCGCGAGCAGGTGCGTTGCCGGATTGATCGATCCGACGGCGGCGGGCTTCTGCCGCGAACTGATGAGCGGTGGCCACCAGCCGGAAAACCACATCAAGCTGCTGCCGAAGCATGGCCTGCTCTACGTCGCTGTTCCGAAAGCCGCATCGACGCGAATCCGGATGACGCTCGCCCGAATTGAAGGTCGGTTCTCACGATCGCTGAGATCGAGCAAGCGATGCAATTACCGCGGTCCGTACGGTCCGCGGAACATGACCATGATCTCGTTCTATGACATGGTCGCGAGTCCCGCGACGCTGCGCTTCTCGTTCGTTAGAAATCCGTACGCACGCATGGTGTCGTCGTGGGCGGACAAGTTTGCCGGCAAGCCGCTCGTCCCGGGCGACCCCTTTATCGATTACTACTTGCGCGAACGGGATGCGGCCAATCCGCGGCTCCCGCTAGGTCCGCGGCGTTCGCTCACCTTCGCCGATTTCGTCCGCTTTGTGGGCGACCTGCCAAGCGCGCGGCGGGACAGTCATGTCCAGGCGCAGTCGGCGATTCTCGACATTCCCAGACTGCGCTACACATTCATCGGTAGGGTCGAAACATTCGATGCCGATTTCGCGCGCGTGCTGGATTTCCTGAACGTATCGCACGAAGTGCGTCGCGACGCTGCGAAGCCTATCAACGAGTCACACCACAACGACTGGACGACGTATTACACACCCGAACTCGCCAATCGCGTCTACCGCGCGTACGAGTCCGATTTCGACAATTACGCCTATCCACGCACGCTGCCCAATGCGGCGTTCGTGGCCATTCGTCGCGGCGCTTCCGAACTACTGCGCCTGCCTTAGCTCCGGATGCTTTGCCAGCCGGCGCTCGTTGAGCCGGTAGATAGCGAAGCATACCACCGCGCCGACCGCGAAGGGCAGCGCGGACCAGACGTAGAGCTTCTCGACCGACATGCCGACGAACAACGCGCCGACGAGTGGGCCGACGATCGAGCCAATGCGGCCGATGCCGAGCTCCCAGCCCGAGCCGTTGGCGCGCAGCGAGGTCGGATAGATCAGGGCGCCGACGACGTTGATGCCGGACTGGATGCCGAGCACGAAGAAGCCGGCAAAGAAGGTCGCGATCAGCAATAGCCCCTGCGAGTGCAAACCCGCATAACCGATGCTTGCGACGATTGGCACGGCGAGGACGAACATGATCGAGATTGCGAGGAAGCGGTGTTTCTGCAGCCACCAGCATAAGAGCAACGCGCCGACAGTGCCGCCGATCTGCAGCACCGCGCCGGACAGCGCGACCGTGGTCGGCGGCAGCTTCGCCGCGGTCATCAGCGTCGGCGTCCACGAGATCAGGAAGAAGTAGCCCATCAGATTGAGCGCGAACAACAGCCACAGCAGCGGCGTGATCAGGTGCAGGCCTTGGCCGAACAAATATTTCGGGTTGAGCCCCGGCACCTGCTGTTCGTCCTCGATGACGAAACGCGCATCGGGGGCGATTTGCGTGGAGGGGCTGATCCTGCGGACGACCTCGCGCATGCGTGCTCGATAGCGCTCGTGCAGCGCCATGAACTTGATCGACTCCGGCAGACCGAAAATCCCGGCCACTGCGATGACGATCGGAACGATGCCGCCGATCAGGAACAGGATTTGCCAGCCGTGTGCGGGCACTAGCGTCGCGGTGACGAAGCCGGGGATCGCGCCGCCGAGCGGCACGAAGCCGACGGCGATGATCGCCAAGATCGCGCGCAGCCGGCGGGGTGCTGATTCCGCATTGATCGCCACCGCGTTCGGGATCACCCCGCCGATGCCGATGCCGGCAATCAGGCGCAGCCAGAACATTTGCGTGAGGTCCGTCGCATAAGCTGCGATCAACGTGAATATGCCGAACAGCAGGTTGGACGCGATCAGTGCGGCCTTGCGGCCGTAGCGGTCGCCGACCCAGCCGAATAGACCCGAGCCGAACAGAATGCCGACCAGGCTCGCGCTGAACACAGGCCCTAGCGCCCTGGGCGAAATGCCCCATTCCTTCACCAGATGCGGCGCGGCAAAGGCGATCGCTGTGATATCGTAGCCGTCGATCAGGACGAGAAAGAGAGACCACACGAGCAGCGTGATCTGGAAGGATCCGACGCCGCGCTCGTCGAGCAGGCGCGAGACAGGGATGACCGCCTGGTCAGCCATTGGTTTCCCCCTTGGCCTATATACGTTCGTTGGCGCGAAGCCGCGCGCGATCACAGTAACCGAGGCGCGCGCAATTTGGAAAGAGCGGTGCCGGGCGGCCCGCTTCTGAGGCTTCTGGCGTTTCGATCAAAATAGCGCTAGCATCGTACAAAATAACAAGAGGAAATAGCCTGCAGAGGAGGGTGGCATGAGCGTCCTGCTCTATGCGTTCGGGTCCATTGCGGTGCTTTGGATCTGCGTGCTGGTGGGGTCGCCTTTCTTCGGCTCGAACCGCTAGAGCCGTCATCCGATTTCGGGCAACGGCGCCGGCCGGGCCGCGCGCGCCGGCATTGAGCTATTCCGCATTTTTCCTGCGCAGCGCCGTCACAACGCCTATATGCCTTGGACGTTTGATCCGTAGGGCAAGGCACCTTTTTGAATGGATTCGACAGAAATCGTCGTCATAGGCGGCGGGGCCGCAGGCATTGCTGCCGCCAGCCATCTTCACCAAGCCGGGCGTGCGTGCGTGTTGCTGGATGCGCGCGATCGTCTAGGTGGGCGCGGCTGGACGATCAATGCCGGCGGCCAGACGATCGACCTCGGCTGCGGCTGGCTGCATTCCGCCGACCGTAACCCCTGGACGAAAATTGCCCAAACGCAGGGCCGGGAAATCGACCGTTCGCTCGCGCCATGGCAACGGCCGGCGGCCGGTTTCGACATGACTCAAGCCGAGTTCAAGATGTACCGGCACGCGCTAGGAGATTTCTACGCGCGCTTGAGCGACGCGGCACGGCATCAGCCGGACAGGCCGGCGTCCGAACTGCTCGATTCGGGCGGCCGCTGGAATGCGCTGATCCGGTCGGTGATCGGCTATATCAGCGGAGCCGACGTCGAGCGCCTGTCGGTGCGGGACTTCGAGAATTACGAAGACAACGAGGTGAACTGGCGTGTGGTGGAGGGTTACGGCACCACCATCGTCGCGCATGCGGACGGTGTCGAGGTCATTCTCAATTGTCCGGTCACGCGGATCGATCACGGGGGAAAGCGGCTGCGGATCGAGACCGCGCAGGGGAGTGTCGAAGCGGAGAAGGCGATCGTCACGTTGCCGACCGACGTGATTGCGGGGATGCACGATCTGTTTTCGCCCGCGCTGCCTGAGAAGATCGACGCGGCTGCGGGTCTCCCGTTGGGGCTCGCCGACAAGCTTTTTCTCTCGCTCGCGCACGCCGAGGAGTTCGAGCCGGACACGCGCGTTTTCGGACGCACCGATGCGGTCACCGGGACCTACAGCCTGCGCTCGTTCGGGCGTCCGCTCATCGAATGCTATTTCGGCGCGGGTCTTGCCGCCGATCTCGAGCGCGGCGGGGAAAAGGCATTCGTGGCGCATGCAGTCCACGAACTGACGGCGCGTATGGGCGGCGCCTTCGCGAAACGTCTGGATTTCCTCGCCCTGCACTGCTGGCGCGCCGATCCATTCGCGGGCGGGTCTTATTCGTTCGCTTTACCGGGGCAAGAAGGCAAGCGCACGGTGCTTGCGGCGCCAGTCGATGGACGACTGTTCTTCGCCGGCGAGGCCTGCTCGGTGCACGATTTCTCGACCGCGCACGGCGCCTATCGCACCGGCATCACCGCGGCCAAAGCGGTACTCGACAGCTAGCTGCCGACTTTCAAGGTCGACACGAGCCCGCGCAGCGCGGCGACGGTCGACGGTGCGACGTTGCGTCCGGTGCGCGGATTTTCCGACGGTACGTTCTCGATCGTCATCGTGAAGCGCATCGTATCGGCATCGACCTTGATTGTGTGCGTGTTGCGCGTGACGCCCGGATCGGCCCAGATTTCCAGCCGCGTGCGGTCAGGTCCGATGCCGGCGAGGCTGAGCGCTGCGGCGACATTTACGTTGGCGGGAAAGCCGAGCGCGCCTTCGCGCGCAGTGCCGTCGAAAACCTTGCGCGCTTCGGTCAATCCGGCGAGCGTGATGCCGCGCTCTTTCAAGTAAGGAGCGCCTTCCAATCCGGCCGGAGGCTTGCGCGTGACCATCGTGACGGAGTGGATCGTGCTTTCGGCCGCCGCGCGCACGGCGTCGAGGCCGAGGAGCGCGCCGGTCGGCACGACGATGCGCGCGCCCGTCTTCTCGGCGCGCTCGATCAGGTCGCCGTTGTTGAGCAATTGGGCGACCGAGAGCGGCATGAAGATGCGGCCCTTCTCGATCACCGGGATGGCGATCTCGCGAAACAGCGCCGGCGGCAGGCCCTCGACCACGACGTCGCAGCCATCCGCGATGTCGGCGAGACTGCGCAGCGGGACGGTGTCGCCGGCCTGCGGCAGCGCGCGCCTTGCCTTCTCCGGATCGCGAACCGCTACAGCGGCAAGTGTGAGGCCCGGCACTCCGGCAATCAGCCGGCGTGCGACGTCGAGTCCGACCGCGCCGAGGCCCGCGATGCCGACGCGCAGAGGTGATTTTTCGATCATGGTTTTTGTACGAACGTGTCCAGAATTTTGATCTCGTCCTTGCGGTCATCGAGGTCCGCGGCGATGCGTTCATACAGTCGCGCGGAGGCGTTGAACATCGCGTGCTCCGGAAATTCTTCTCCGATAAAGCCGGCGATCTCGTCGAGTTCAGCGACCCAGCGATAGGCCTTGCCGTACATCGACGGGATTTGCCGGTCGAGCCAAGTCTGCAGCGGTACCTGGCTCTCGCCGAGCTCGGCCTTCAGCGCCTCGGCCGAACCGCCGCGCGTCGCTGCCAGCATCATCGCAGCCGCGAGCGCGGTGAAACCTTTGGTGATCCCTGCATAGGACATTTTCAGCGCGGCGGCTGCCGTGAGCGGCCCGTCCAGCACACGCACGATCATCCCGTAATCGTTCAGGACCGCGACATCCCGTGCGGTGGGACCGGACACGTAGAGTTTGGTGTTGGTCGAGCCCGGCTTCGGCGGCGGGCCGATGATGCCGGCCGCGACGAATTTCGCACCCGTTGCCGTAACGACCTCCGCAATGCGCTCCATCGTCTGCGGGTTGACGGCATTGCAGTCGATATAGACCGGCTTCTTGTTGGCGCGTTCAAGCAGCGGCGCGAACCGGCGCGCGAGCGCGAGCGCTTCACCCGGCGGCACGATCGACAGGAACAGATCGGCCTGCATCAATTGCGTATCGTCGACCGCGCGCATACCGGCCGCTTTTGCGCGTTTTGCGCTCGCCTCGCTGCGTCCGGCAAGCGAGGTCAGCACGTTCACGCCGTGCGCGGCGAGGCGTTGTGCGACGCCGCTTCCCATGCTGCCCGCTGCTACGATGGCCACGGTGAGGCTCATGATCCGGTCACTCCGCCGTCGAGATTGATGCTCTGCCCGGTGATGAAGGCCGACGCGTCGGAGGCAAGGAACAGCACAGCGCCGACCAGATCCTCCGGCACTTCCGGACGCGGAATACATTGCATCGACACGATGCGCTGCTTCTGTTCCGGCGTGACGGTCTTGCGCTCGATCTCGGTGAAGGTCGCGCCAGGCAGGATCGCGTTCACTGTGATGCCGTCAGCGCCGAGTTCACGCGCCATCGAGAGGCTCATCCCGGCGAGCGCCGCCTTGCTCGCGATGTAGTGCAGATAGTTCGGGCGCCCGAGCCGCACCGCGCCCGATGCGACATTGATGATGCGCCCCCAATGCGCGCGCCGCATCGCCGGCAGCACTGCACGCGCGCAGAGGAACGGGCCAGTGAGGTTCACGCGCAGCACGCGTTCCCATTCATCGAGCGGGATCTGATCGAACGGCCGCATCTCCAGCGTGGAGAAGATGCCCGCATTGTTGATCAGCACGTCGATGCGGCCCCATTCGTCGACGACGACCCGAACCATCTCTTCGATCGATGCTGGATCAGCGACGTCTGTGGTGACCGCTAGCACCTGCCCGTCGAAGGCCAGGATCTCCTCAGCCACCGCTTCGGCGCGCTTCTCATTGACTTCCGCGATGACGACGCGCGCGCCGGCCTTCGCGAAAGATTTGGCGAAGACGCGGCCGATGCCCTGTCCCGACCCGGTAACGATGACGACGCGGTCCTTCAGCGATGGGAAGACGATGTTGTCCAGTTCGGCGGTCATGCGGCTCTTTCGGTGCGGACGTGTTGTTCGAGGGCGGTGCGCGCATCCCATGGCGTCCACCACGGCTTCAAGCCGAGATCACGCGCGATAATGCCGGCGCTGATATAACCCGAGCCGCCGGAAATTGCTCCGCCCGGATGTCCGGCCGAGCCTGCGTTGTACAGGTTCGGAATCGGCGAGCGATAGCCGAAGTGGTTGTACATCACCTGCTCGGCGTTGAACGCGCCCATGAAGATGTCGCCGCCGCGCATGTTGATCAGTTCCTGCACGTATTCGCGGCCGGTGTAGATATAGCGGCCGAGGATGTTCTTTGTCGTCATGTTCGGGCAATAACGCGCGAAGCATTCGACGATGCGATCCGCGAATCCTTCCTTGAAGCTTTCGTAGCTTTGCGCGCCGATGTCGGGATTCATCGGCATCACGTGCCAGCAATAGGTCGTGTGTTTGCCGGTCGGCGCTTGCGTCGGATCGAGCAGGCTCAAGGGACCTGAGCCGAACTGCACGATCTTCGGCACGCGTCCGGCCTGCACGTCCTGATGCGCAGAGAACAAGTCCTCCATCGTCTCCGCGCCAATGCTCCACTTCAGCGCGCGATTGATATTCGGATCGAAACGATCGGCGGCAAAGCGCGGGCTCTCGTTGAGCGCCAGATGCAGGCCGAACAGACTCCAGGTCGTGTATTGGAATCCTTCGAGCTTGTTCAGGAAGGTAGCCGACAGTTGGTCGCGCCCGATCAGCTTCTCGAAGGTCTGGTGCACGTCGAGCGTTGAGGCGACGAACTGCCGTGCCCGCACTGTGCGGCCGTTCGCGATTTCGATCCCGGTCGCGCGTCCGTTTTCGACGACGATACGGTCGATCTCGACCTGCGGCTGATAGCGCCCGCCGGAGGCAATGAAGCTCTCCATTAACCCGCGCGCAAGGTTGAACGATCCGCCCTGACACAATTGATATCCGCTCTCGAGATCGAAGGCGCGGATCACCGAGCCCATCGGCGAGGTCTTGGACAGCGTGTCGACGAGCCACGTGCCGAACAGCGAGACCTTGAACAGGAAGAGCAGACGGACGTGCTCGTTCTCGAACAATTCGCGCACGACGTCGAGCGGCTGGCGGCGCGAGACGTCGAGGAATTCGCGCCCCAGCGCGGTGCGTGAGAGCAGCGCTTCACGCTCGGCCTGCGCCAAAGGCTCGGCATAACGCTCCGGCAGAAAAATCTCGGCCGTGATCCGCTCGGCCTTGTGATTCCACTCCCGGAAGGTCTCGGCGTCTTTCTTTGAAAAGCGGGCGATATTGGTGACGGACTCCTCGAGGTCGCGCCCGAGCACGAGCGCGCTGCCGTCATGATGCGCCTGGCCGAACTCGTAGCGCGGCGTGATGTAGGTGACGCGCTCGTCCAAGCCCAAATCCGTGAACCAGGGCGCCTCGCTGATGTGAAAATGATTAATCGAGTGTAGGTTGTGGTAGAAGCCCGGCAACGTCACTTCGCGCGTACACAGACCTCCGCCATAAGTGAGCCGTCGTTCGACCAGCAGGATGTCCAGGCCGGCCCGCGCGAGATAGCTGGCTAAAATCAAGCCGTGATGGCCCGCGCCGATTACAATACCGTCGTAGGCTTTTTCGAGTGTCTTGGGCACGCTTCAGCTCCGCTCTCGGGGGCCCACACTGCCGAAATGCATCGCTGCCGGTCATCGCGGCGGCAGGATTCCCGCGAGACGGCGCCCATGTGTAGTCGCGATTTGGAGCCTTCCCGCCGGTCCGTTACACTGGTATCCGGTAAGGGAATGGGCCGCGTCCAGACGGCCCGCGGGAGGATAGCATGAGAGGGACTTTGCTGGCGGCCAGCGCCGCCATCATTCTTGCCGCCGTTCCGGCTGCTGCGCAGGACAAGCCGATCAAAATCGGATTCGTCTCCACGTTCAGCGGCCCGACCGCGGTGATCGGCGAGAACATGCGCGAATCGGTTGAACTCGCGCTCGATCACATCGGCCGTAAGATCGCCGGGCGTCCAGTCGAGGTGATCTACGAAGACGATCAGCAGAAGCCGGAAGTGGGCCGGCAGAAGACGCAGAAACTGATCGAGTCCGATAAAGTCGACTTCATCACCGGCTACATCTGGTCGAATGTGCTGCTTGCGTCGGCCAAGCCTGCCTTCGACGCGCAGACTTTCTTGATCAGCGCAAATGGCGGTCCGCACGAACTCGCGGGCGAACTCTGTAATCCGTTCTACTTCTCGACCTCGTGGCAGAACGATCAGACGCCGCAGGCGATGGGTACATACATGAACCAGAAGGGCGTCAAGTCCGTGTTCCTGATCGGCCCGAATTACGCGGCCGGCAAGGACATGCTGGCGGGCGTGGCCTCGACCTTCAAGGGCAAGGTGGTCGGTCAGGAATTGACGACATGGCCGTCGCAGCTCGATTTCTCCGCCGAGCTTGCGAAGGCGAAGGCCGCCAATCCCGACGCCATCTTCGTCTTCTATCCGGGCAAGGCGGGCGTTCAGTTTCTCAGCCAGTACGCCCAGGCCGGACTGAAAGACAAAGTCCCGCTTTACACCTCTTTCACCATCGACGAGCTGTCGCTGCCCTTGCAAAAGGAATTGGCGCTTGGCGTTCCCGGCGCGCAGGAGTGGGTGAACGACCTGCCGAACGATACAAACAAGAAGTTCGTCAGCGACTTCGAGAAGAAGTATCCCAGCCACAAGCCGTCGTTCTACGGCGCCCAGAGCTATGACGCGATCAATCTGATTGCGTCGGCGGTCAATGCGCTGAAGGGTAACCTGTCCGACAAGAAGGCCGTCGAAGCGGAGTTGAAGAAGGCGGACTTCAAATCGGTCCGCGGCAACTTCAAATTCGGCAACAACCACCTGCCAATCCAGAACTTCTATCTGCAGGACGTGGTCAAGAACGACAAGGGCGAGTTCGTGCTCAAGACTGTGGCGACGATCGTGAAAGACGATCAGGACAAGTTCCACGACAAGTGCCCGATGAAGTGAGCGCATTGTCGGTCGTCCCGGGGCGCACCCGCTGCTGTCCCGGGGCGTCGCTTCTCTTAAATCGACCTTTGTCCCGGACCGGTGATGCGGCATCGTATGCATCGCGTCCGGGACACGAGTTTCGAGCATGACCCTCTTCATCGAGCAAGTTCTGAACGGCTTTCAGTTCGGTCTGTTGCTGTTCCTGCTCGCGGCGGGGCTAACGCTCGTGTTCGGGATCATGGATCTCGTCAATCTGGCGCACGGTTCGCTGTACATGGTCGGGGCCTATTTCGCGGCGACGTTCGCCGCGCTGACCGGCAGCTTCATTCTCGGCGTGCTGATTGCGCTCTTCCTGACACTGCTCGTCGGCATGGCGGTGGAGGTGATCGCCATGCGGCGGCTCTACGGTCGCGACCATCTCGATCACGTGCTCGGCACCTTCGGGTTGATCCTGTTTTTTGATGAGGGCGTGCGGCTGATCTGGGGGCCGGCGGGTCTGTCATTGCCATTGCCCTCCTGGCTGCTCGTCTCGGTGCCGATCCTGCCCGGCATCACCTATTCGGGATATCGTTTGGCGCTGATCACCGTCACGCTCGCCGTCGCACTCGGCCTTTATTTCCTCGTCATGCGCACGCGCATCGGCATGTTGATCCGCGCCGGCGCGTCTAACCGTGAAATGGTCGGCGCGCTCGGCGTCAACATCAAACTGCTCTACACGCTGGTGTTCGGGCTGGGCGCCGCGCTCGCCGGACTTGCCGGCCTGATGCAGGCGCCGATCCTGACCGTGCAGATCGGTATGGGCGAGAACATTCTCATCCTCGCGTTCGTCGTGACCGTGATCGGCGGCATCGGCTCGATCCGCGGCGCGTTCATCGGCGCATTGTTCGTCGGCATGGTCGACACGCTCGGCCGTTCTTATTTCCCCGATATCTTGCGCATGTTGCTCTCGCAGAACGCGGCGTCGACCGCGGCGCCGGCTCTCTCGTCGATGCTAATCTATCTGCTGATGGCCGTCGTGCTGGTCGTGAAGCCGGAAGGCCTGTTCTCGCCGGGTCATCGATGAGTCTGTCCTTCCGCAACATTGTACTGAGCATTCTGTTCATCGCGCTCGCTTTGTTGCCCGTTTATGCGAAGCTGGCGGGCGACGGATTCGCGCTGACCTTGTTCACGCGTATCATCATCCTCGCCCTTGCTGCCGTCAGCCTAAATCTCATTCTCGGCTTCGGCGGTATGATGAGCTTCGGCCACGCCGCCTATCTCGGCATCGGCGGCTACGCGGTCGGCATGCTCGCGCACGAAGGCATCTTCAACGGCTTTATCCAGTGGCCGGTCGCGCTGCTCGCGAGCGCTGTGTTCGCCCTGGTGATCGGCGCGCTCAGCCTGCGCACGCGCGGCGTCTACTTCATCATGATAACGCTCGCCTTCGCGCAGATGGCCTATTACGTCGTGTCCGGCATCGCGCGCTACGGCGGCGACGACGGGTTGACCATTTACGACCGCAGCCACTTCTTCACGCCGCTCAATCTCAGCGACAAGGTCCAGTTCTATTATCTCTGCCTCGCGCTGCTCGGCGGCACGGTTTATCTCACATGGCGCATCGTCAATTCGCGCTTCGGTCTGGTCATTCAGGGCTCGCGCTCGAACGATATGCGCATGCGCGCGATCGGGTTTCCGACCTATCGGTATAAGCTCGCCTGCTTTGTCATTGCCGGCATGCTGTGCGGCCTTGCCGGCGCGCTGCTTGCGAACCACAACGAGTTCATCAGCCCGGCGACGATGTACTGGACTCGCTCGGGCGATCTCATCGTGATGGTCGTGCTCGGTGGGATGGGCAGTGTCGCGGGACCGGTGCTTGGAGCACTGGCGCTGCTGCTGCTCGAGGAGGCGCTACCGACAGTCATTGCAGCCGCGCTCTACCCATTTCTCGGCGTAAACGCATCGGTCTATGGCGAATATTGGCAGATCGTCCTCGGCCCGTTGCTTCTCCTCATCGTGCTGTTCGCGCGTGGCGGCGTCGACGGGCTGTTGCAGGACCTGAGCGTTCGCTTCACGCGCAAGCCGCGGGTGCTGTCCTCATGAGCGCGCCGCTGCTGCAGATCGAGCATCTCGCCAAGCGCTTCGTCGGCATCGTCGCCACCGACGATCTCACCCTGGCCGTGAACGAGGGCGAACTGCACGCCATCATCGGTCCGAACGGTGCCGGCAAGACGACGCTGATCGCGCAACTGAGCGGCCAGTCTTTTCCCGATCAGGGCCACATCCGGTTTGCGCAGACGGAGATCACCCATCTGCCGTCCTATCAGCGCAGCCGGCTTGGGCTCGCGCGCTCGTTCCAGATCACGTCGCTGTTTCTCGACCTCAGCGTGCTCGACAACGTCGCGCTCGCTGTGCAGGCACATGCCGGGCATTCGTTCAAGCTCTGGCGCAATGCGCGCAGCATCCCTGAACTGCGCGAGCCGGCGCTCGCGGCTTTGCAGCGCGTCGGCCTCGCCGCGCGGGCGCATGCGCGTGCGTCGGCGCTCAGTCACGGCGAGCACCGGCTGCTTGAACTGGCGATGGCGCTCGCCGGCCAGCCGCGGATGCTGCTGCTCGATGAGCCGATGGCAGGGCTCGGGCCGGAGGAATCCGCGCGCATGGTCGCGATGCTGACCGAACTCAAGCGACAGTACACGATCCTACTCGTCGAGCACGACATGGAAGCCGTGTTCGCGCTCGCGGACCGCATCACCGTCCTGGTCTACGGACGCGCGATCGCGACCGGTCTCCCGGCCGACATTCGCGTCAATCCGCAGGTGCGCGAAGCCTATCTCGGCGACGAGAGCGCGGAAGGGGCCGTGCATGTCTAGCCCCGTGCTCGAGCTCGAAACAGTCGAGACCTGCTATGGCCTCAGTCAGGTGCTGTTCGGCATCTCGCTCTCCATCGCGCCCGGCGAGATGGTTACGCTGATGGGCCGCAACGGTATGGGCAAGACCACTACAATCCGTTCGATCATGGGGCTGACGCATGCGCGCGCAGGCCGCATCCGGTTCCGCGGCGAGGAGATCCGCGGGCTGCCGGCGTATCGGATCGCGCAACTTGGCATCGGCCTGGTGCCGGAAGGCCGTCAGATTTTTCCAAATCTGACAGTGCGCGAAAACCTGGCCGCGACGGCCGTCGCGCGCAACGACGGCGAGTGGACGCTCGCGCGCGTGTACGAACTGTTCCCCCGTCTCGCCGAACGCGAAACAAGCATGGGCAATCAGCTCTCGGGCGGCGAGCAGCAGATGCTCGCCATTGGCCGCGCGCTGATGACAAACCCGCAACTTCTGCTGCTCGACGAGGCGACGGAAGGCCTCGCGCCGCTGATCCGGCAGGACATCTGGCGCTGTCTCGCGCGGCTGAAGCAGACCGGATTGTCAATTCTGGTGATCGACAAGAACGTCGGCGCGCTGACGCGCGTCGCCGACCGGCATTTCCTGATCGAACGCGGGCGCGTGGTGTGGACCGGCGATTCCGCCGCGCTCGCGGCGGCACCTGACGTGCAGCACCGCTACCTCGGCGTCTAGGCGACCTTCCGTCCCCATAGCCGGGCGGACGCGATATCGGCACCTTCGCGCAAGGAGCGCAGCTTTAGCCACACCGCCGGCTCGATCACCCATTCGCGGTTGGTGAAGGTGCCGAAGCCGCAATCGGTCGACGCGATCACGCGTTCGCGCTCGCCGACCGCGCGCACAGCGTCTTCGATGCGGCGCGCGACCACCTCCGGATGCTCGACGAAGTTCGACGTCGTTTCGATGACGCCGGGGACGAGCAGCATGTCCTTCGGCAACGGATGCGTCTTGAACGCCTGGTATTCGTGCGCATGTCGCGGATTAGAGAACTCGATCGACAGCGCCCCGACGTTCGCCTGGTAGAGCGCGGGCAAAATTTTCGCCAGCGGGATGTCATGGATGTGCGGGCCTTCCCAGTTGCCGTAGCAGATGTGCAGACGCACGCGATCGCGTGGGATGCCGGCGATGCTGTCGTTGACCGCCTGCACGTGCCGCTCGACCGCTTTTACAAAATCGGAATCGCTGAGGTCGCGGTACATCATCGTGCGATCCATCGCGAGGTCGGGCGCGTCGATCTGCAGAATCAGCCCCGCTTTATGGATCGCCTGGTACTCGTTCTTCATCTCGCGCGAGAGCGCGGTCAGATATTTGTCCTGCGAGCCGTAATAGGCGTCTAGCATGGTCGAAGAGACGATGCCCGGCGACGGTGCGGTCATGAAGCATTCGGCGAACTTGTCGCCGGCAAGGCGCCTGAAGCGCCCGATCTCGCTCTCCAGCGGCTTGATATTCAGGTATTTCAATTCGCCCTGGCATTCCGGCGCGTTCTGCTGCTTGCTCACGTGCGGAAAGCGCCGCATCAGGCTGGCGACCAGTTCCGGGAATTCCTCGAACTCGCGACCGCGCCGCCGTTTGGAGACGCCGCCGAAACCGGCCATGCGCTGTGGTACGTAGGTTTGGAACCCCACCCGCTGCTGCTCGCCGTCATTGCCGATGTCGATGCCGGCAGACGCCTGCTTCGCGATCACATGCGCGACGGCCTTGTCTATCTCGGACGCCATTTCGGCCGCATCGAACGGTTCGCCCGCTTCGCGCCGTACCAGCAGGTCGGACAGCTTCTCGTTGCGCGGCAGGCTGCCGACGTGGGTGGTTAGGATGCGATCCAGGCTCGCGCGCATCGAGTGTCTCCCCGCTTGTCTTTTGTCATTGCCGAATGGCCGTCATTGCGAGCCACTCGCAGCCTCTGCATAATACGCACGCTCCTGGGAGGAAATACAATGACCAACGGCGTATCGGCGAACGGTGCGGCCCACGGTGTGGGCAGCGTCCCGCGCGACTACAACTTCGCCGCCGACGTGCTCGCGCGCAATCTCGCGGCCGGCCGCGCCGACAAGCCCGCTTACATCGACGGACGCCGCACGCTGACCTACAGGCAACTGGCCGATCGCGTGGCGCGCTTCGCGGCCGCGCTGCGCGGACTAGGCATCCATCGCGAAGAGCGCGTGTTGTTGGCGCTGACCGATACGATCGACTGGCCGACGGCGTTTCTCGGCTGCCTGAAGGCCGGCGTCATCGCCGTTCCGGTGAATACATTGCTGACCGACGACGATTATCGCTTTATGCTGCAGGACAGCCGGGCGAAGTGCCTCGTCGTCTCGGAAGTGCTTTTTACGCGCTTCGCCGGAATCATCAAGGAATGCCCAGATCTCGAGCACGTCATCGTCTCGGGCGAGAATCCGCACGGCTATCGTCTGTTCGAGGACGTGATCGGAGCGGACGAACCAGAGCCTTACACGGCACCGACGACCTGCGACGACATAGCGTTCTGGCTCTACACGTCCGGCTCGACGGGCAAGCCGAAGGGCGCTGTGCATGTGCATGCGAGCCTTAAGCTTACCGCCGATCTGTACGGTACGCCGGTCGTAGGTTTGAGAGAGGACGACGTCGTCCACTCGGTGGCGAAATTGTTCTTCGCCTACGGTCTCGGAAATGCGATGACGTTTCCGCTGAGTGTCGGCGCTACGGTAATCCTCAATCCGGAGCGCCCGACCCCGGACGGAGTGGCCGCGTTGTTGCGGCAACATCCGGTGACGGTGTTCTTTGCGGTGCCCACCTTCTACGCCGCGTTTCTCGCGAGCTCGAATGCACCGCGGCGCGAGGAATTGAAAATTCGCCGCTTCATCTCGGCCGGCGAGGCGCTGCCGAAAGACATCGCGCTGCGCTGGTACGAACGACACGGCGTCGAGATTTCCGACGGTCTCGGCACGACCGAGATGCTGCACGTTTTCCTGACCAACCGGCCGGGCGACAACAAATACGGCACGACCGGCAAGGGTGTGCCCGGCTATGAGATCCAATTGCGCGGCGAGGACGGGATGCCGGTGCGCCAGGGCGAAATGGGCGAACTCTACGTGCGTGGACCGACCAGCGCAGTCATGTACTGGAACAACCGCGAGAAATCGCGCGACACATTCCGCGGCGAGTGGACGCGCTGCGGCGACAAATACATCCAGGACGAAGACGGCTTTTATGTTTGCTGCGGTCGCGCCGACGACATGCTGAAGGTCTCCGGTATTTACGTCTCGCCGTTCGAAGTGGAAGCGGCATTGTCGTCCCATCCGGAAGTTCTGGAAGCTGCGGTGGTCGGCTGGTTCGACGACGAACGGCTGGTCAAGCCGAAGGCCTTCGTCGTGCTGAAAGTGCCTGAGAAGGCAACCGAAGAACTGGTGACAGCGTTACAGGAGCACGTGAAATTGACGCTCGCGCCCTACAAATATCCGCGCTGGATCGAATTCAGGAGCGACCTGCCAAAGACCGCGACGGGCAAGATCCAGCGTTTCAAATTGCGCGCGGAGGGGCAGGCGTAGCCGGAAAGCCGCCTCTCGCAGCGCTCCTCATCATGAGGCCGTGAGAGGTGGTCGACGGGGTGAGAGTGCATGCATTTGAAAGATTCCGGCTTCCTCCAAATCGGCTCGCACAGTCTCGAATACCGCATGATCGGTCCGCGTCCGGACCGCGCGCCCACCATCGTCATGCTACATGAGGGATTGGGCTGCGTTGGGCTTTGGAACGACTTCCCCGACAAACTGCAACAGGCGACCCGCTGCGGCGTGTTCGTTTATTCGCGCCCGGGTTATGGACAGTCGAGCCCGGTTGGACTGCCGCGCCCGCTCAGTTACATGCACGACGAAGCGCGCGATATGCTTCCTGCGCTGCTCGATGCGATCGGCTTCCGCCGCGGACTGTTGCTCGGTCACAGCGACGGCGCGTCGATCGCAGCGATCTACGCGGGAACGCATCAGGATCACCGTGTCGGCGGCCTGGTGCTGATCGCGCCGCATTTCTTCACCGAGGATTCGGGGATTGCGTCGATCGAAGAGGCACGCAAGGCGTACGAGACCGGCGATCTGCGCCAGCGCCTCGCGCGCTGGCACAAGGACGTCGACAATGCCTTCCGCGGCTGGAATGGCGCGTGGCTCGATCCCGAATTCCGCAAATGGGATATCACCGAGCAACTCGGCTACATCCGCGTACCGATCCTGATCGTGCAGGGCGAGGACGATCAGTACGGCACTGTGAAGCAGATCGAAGAAGCGGAGCGCGATTGCTATTGCCCTGTCGAGGTCGCGCTGCTTCCCGGCGCGAAGCACTCGCCGCAGCGCGATGCGCCCACGGCGACGTTGAAGGCGATTGCGGGGTTCGTCGCCGATGTGCTGCGCTTGAACGAGTGGGAGCAGGCGGCGTAAATCCCGCTCAGGGGTGCACTGTGCTTCCCAAAACGAAATGGCCGGGACGAGCCCGGCCATGACGTATCAATTTATGTTTGGACGAAGCGGCTTATTCCGCCGCCTGTTTTGCCGCGGCGCCGCGCTGGCCGACGAAATAGTCCATCGCCGCCTGCACGCCGCCCTTCTTGAACGGAATGCCGGCGAGCGACATTGCCATCTCGGTCGTGCCGAGGGCGGCGATCATCGCAGACTCGTTGACATCGCCGAGATGGCCGATGCGGAACATCTTGCCGGCGAAACGGCCGAAGCTCGCGCCGTAGGAGATATTGAAGTTCTCCAGCGCCAGCGCGCGGAGCGCGTCCGCGTCATGCCCTTCCGGCAGCAACACCGCCGAGAGCGTCGGCGAGTAGTACTTCGGATCGCGGCAGATCAGTTCGAGACCCCAAGCCTTGACCGCGCGGCGCGTGCCTTCGGCCAGCCGCTCGTGACGGGCGAACACGTTGTCGAGGCCTTCCTCGTGCAGCATGTCGATCGCCACCGCGAGGCCCTGCAGCATCTGCGTCGCAGGGGTGTAGGGGAAATAGCCCTGCTTGTTCATCGCCAGCATCTCGTCCCAGGCGAAGAACGACTTTGGCAGCTTGGCGTTCTTGTTCGCGGCGAGCGCTTTGTCGCTCACCGCGTTGAAGGACATGCCCGGCGGCAACATCAGGCCCTTCTGCGCACCGCCGACGGTGACGTCGACGCCCCATTCGTCATGCCGGTAGTCGGCCGAGGCCAGCGAGGAAATCGTGTCGACGAGCAGCAACGCCGGGTGGTTGGCGTTATCGATCGCCTTGCGCACGGGCGCGACGGGCGAGAGGCAGCCGGTCGACGTTTCATTGTGCAGGAAGCAGACCGCCTTGATCTCCTTGGCCTTGTCTTCCTTCAGTTTCGCCTCGACAGTGGCCGGATCGACGCCGGTGCGCCAGTCGGTCGGAATGACCTCGACGACGAGGCCGAGCCGTTCGGCCATCTTCTTCCACAGTAAGCCGAACTGCCCCGTTTCGACGTACAGGACCTTGTCGCCGGGGCTGAGCGTGTTGACCAGCGCGGCTTCCCACGCGCCGGTTCCCGTGGCCGTATAGATGACGACCGGATTGGTCGTCTTGAAGATCGTCTTGATGCCGTCCAAGCATGTCTTGGCCAGCTTCGAGAACTCCGGCCCGCGGTGGTCGATAATGGGCGTGTCCATGGCCTGCAGGATGCGATCCGGCAGCGGCGACGGCCCCGGGATGTGGAGGAGATGACGTCCGACCGTGCGCGACGAATTCTGAGCCATTGGCAGAGCTCCTAAACGGCTGAAAAAGGGGGTTTTGGCCATGGGCGAAACCACGGCGCCGCCCGTCTCAGGCGGTTCTGACCCGGGTTGAACACTGAATGCAATATTGCGGTCAAGCGCTTTCGCGGGCATCAGATGCCTCGGTTCGGCATGGCCCGAACGCGTGCGAATAGAGGGTGCCGTGGCGGTTGTAATGCCCGGGCTGGAGCGCCGGCTCAGAGCGGAGGTGAAGGGCGACATCTGGTTCGACCGGTTCACCCGCGGCCGCTATTCGACCGACGCCTCGCATTACCAGATCGAACCTTTAGGGGTGGTCGCGCCGCACACCGCTGAAGACGCCGATCGCGCTATCTCGATCGCGCGGGCGGAGGGGGTTACCGTCCTCCCCCGTGGCGGCGGAACTTCGCAATGCGGCCAGACCGTCGGCGCCTCGCTGGTGATCGAGTGCTCAAAATACGTTAATCGCCTGGTCGATCTCGATGTCGCCGGCCGGCGCTGCGTGGTCGAGCCGGGCATCGTGCTCGACGAGTTGAACCGGCGGCTAAAACCGCACGGCCTCTGGTTCCCGGTCGACATCTCAACCGCATCGCGCGCGACCATCGGCGGCATGGCCGGCAATAACTCCTGCGGCGGCCGCTCGCTTCGCTACGGGACGATGCGGGACAATGTGCTCGCCATCGACGCGGTCCTGCCTGACGGTACGAAGGCCCACTTCGGTCCGCTCGGCGGCAGCGAATTATCGCCCGCGATCCGGACCCTGGTCGACGACCTGCTCGCGCTAGGGGCGCGCGAGGCGGACGAGGTGGCCGCCCGGTTCCCGAATGTGCAGCGGCGGGTCGGTGGCTACAATCTTGACGCGCTCGCGCCTGGCAAGAACGACATCAATCTCGCCCATCTCCTGGTGGGCTCGGAGGGCACGCTCGCCTTTTCGACAGCTATCGAGCTGAAGCTCTCGCCCGTGCTCGGTCGCCGCACGGTCGGTGCATGCCACTTCGGCAGCTTTTACGAGGCGATGAGTTCGGCGCAGCATCTCGTGCGCCTCAAGCCGATCGCGGTCGAACTAATCGACCGCACCATGATCGAGCTCGCCGGCGCGATCCCGATCTTCCAGCCGACGCTCACCCAATTCGTGCGCGGCGCGCCGGAGGCGATCCTGCTAGTCGAATTCGGCGAGGAGGAGCAGGACGAGAACATGCGCCGGCTCGCGCGGCTGCACGAGGTCATGGGCGATCTCGGCTTCGGCTGGGACCAGAGCGGTGCGAAATGGGGCGGCGTGGTCGATGTGCTCGAACCTGCCTTGCAGACCGCGATCACCGATCTGCGAACGTCCGGCTTGAACATCATGATGTCGATGAAGGAGCAGGGGAAACCCGTCTCCTTCGTCGAGGATTGCGCGGTGCCGCTCGAGCACCTCGCCGAATACACGGCGCGGCTGACCGAAGTGTTCGAAAAGCATGGAACGCGCGGCACCTGGTACGCGCACGCCGGCTCCGGCTGCCTGCACGTGCGGCCGATCTTAAATTTGCGGCTAGAAAAGGACGTGCACGCTATGCGCGGCATCGCCGAAGAAGCGTTCGCGATGGTGCGCGAGTACAAAGGCTCGCATTCCGGCGAGCACGGCGATGGGCTTTTGCGCTCCGAATTCAACGAGCCGATGTTCGGTGCGCGGCTTGCGCGCGCATTCGAGGAAGTGAAGGACCGGTTCGATCCGGACGGCCTGTTCAATCCGGGCAAGGTCGTGCGTCCGCCGAAATTCGACGACCGCAGCCTGTTTCGTTTCAAGCCGGGCTATCGCGGCATCGAGGTGAAGACCGAGCTAGACTGGTCGGCCTATCCAGGCTCGGGCGGCGGGCTGCAGGGCGCGGCCGAGATGTGCAACAACAATGGTGCCTGCCGAAAGCTCGCCGGCGGTGTCATGTGCCCAAGCTATCGCGTGACGCGCGATGAACGCGACGTCACGCGCGGACGCGCGAACACGCTGCGCCTTGCCATCACCGGTCAGCTCGATTCGGATGCGCTCGCAAGCGACGAGATGCTGGAGACGTTGAAACTCTGCGTCTCATGCAAAGGCTGCCGCCGCGAATGCCCCACCGGCGTCGACGTCGCGCGCATGAAGATCGAGGTGCTGGCGGCGCGCGCGCGCAAGCACGGCTTTTCACTGCGCGACCGGCTTGTCGGGTGGCTGCCGCGCTATGCGCCCTATGCCGCGCGCGCGTCTTGGCTGATGAATTTGCGCAATCGCAGCGCCTTCTTGCGCCGCGCGTTGGAGCAGGTAGCGGGCCTTTCGGAGAAGCGAAGTCTGCCCGTTTGGCGCGCAGATATTTATCGGGATCGCGTTGCCCCGGCCGCCGCCGGCGAGAAGGAGGTCGTGCTGTTTGCCGACACCTTCAACCGCTATTTCGAGCGTGAGAATTTGGATGCGGCGCATCGCGTGCTGACGGCCGCCGGCTATCGCGTGCGTGCGGCCGTTCCGCCGAACGGCGGCCGGCCTTTGTGCTGCGGACGAACGTATCTCTCCGTCGGCGCCGTCGAGGAGGCGCGGCAGGAGATGCGGCGCACGGTCGATGCGCTCGCACCGTTTGTTGCGCGCGGCGTGCCTGTCGTGGGGCTCGAACCGAGCTGTCTGATGACTTTCCGCGACGAGCTTCCCGCGCTCATGCAGGGCGAAGCGGTCGAGGCTTTCGCTTCGAACACGCTGCTGTTTGAGGAATTCATCGCGCGCGAGCGTAACGCCGGGCGCTTCGAACTCCCGCTCAAGCCCGTCGCGCAGAAGGCGCTACTGCACGGCCATTGCCATCAGAAAGCTTTCGCCGCAATGAGCGCGGTCGAAACGACGCTACGGATGATTCCGGAGCTGGCGGTCGAAACCGTGGACTCGAGCTGCTGCGGCATGGCCGGAGCTTTCGGCTACAATGCCGACACGATCGACGTCTCCTTCGCCATGGGCGAGCTGTCGTTGTTGCCGACCGTGCGCAAGGCGGAGAGCGATACGCTGGTCGTTGCTGACGGCACCTCGTGCCGGCATCAGATTCATGACGGCGCCTCGCGCGGCGCAATGCATGTGGCGCGACTGCTGGAGATGAGCCTCGACACCGCGGGCATTGCCAACACGTAAGCCTGTGCCATCCTCCGGTTTGTTGCTGAGGAGGACAGCGAAATGCCGGCCAAGCTATTTGCAACCACGCTCGTCGGCTCCTATCCGCAGCCGGATTGGCTGATCGATCGCGCTCGGCTGTCGAAAATGGTGCCGCGGGTGCGCATGGCCGATCTGTGGCGCGTGCCCGTTGCCGAATTGCAGGCCAAACAGGACGAAGCGACGCTGCTCGCGATCCGCGACCAGGAGCGCGCAGGTTTGGACATCATCAGCGACGGCGAGCAGCGGCGCGAGAGCTATTCAAACCGCTTTGCCACCGCACTCGCCGGTGTCGACACCGATAATCCCGGCACCACGATCAATCGCTCCGGCAATCCGATCCCGGTGCCGCGCATCACCGGTAAGGTCGCGCGCCATCATCCCATCCTCGTGCGCGACCTCGAATTCCTGCGCGTCAATACATCAAAGCCGGTGAAAATGACGATGCCCGGGCCTTTCACGATGTCGAAGCAGGCGCAGAACGACTATTACGCCAGCGACGAAGAGATGGCGCTCGATTTCGCCGTCGCGGTCAACGCGGAAATCAAGGATCTGTTCGCGGCCGGCGCGGATATCGTGCAGGTCGACGAACCCTGGATGCAGCAGCATCCGGACGCCGCGCGTGCCTATGGTCTCAAGGCGCTCGACCGCGCGCTCGACGGCGTTACGGGCACGGTCGCGGTGCATTTGTGTTTCGGCTATGCGGCCGTCGTGCACGAGAAGCCGAGCGGATATTCTTTCTTGCCTGAATTGGAGCGATCGAAAGCCGCGCAGGTGTCGATCGAGGCGGCGCAGCCGAAGCTCGATCTCGCCGTATTAAAACAGTTGCCATCCAAATCGATCATTCTCGGCGTGATCGATTTGTCGAGCCCGGCTATCGAAACGCCCGAGGTTGTCGCCGCCCGCATCCGCAAAGCGTTGCCTCATGTTTCGGCGGAACGGCTCATCGTCGCGCCGGATTGCGGAATGAAATATCTTCCGCGCGACATCGCCTTCGGCAAGATGCAGGCGATGGTCGAAGGTGCGGCCATCGTCCGTAATGAAGCGGCGAATTAAAGTTGCGAGGTTTCGATGCGTTTGATTGCCCTTATGGGTGTGGCGGCCGGAGCCGCGCTCGCGGCAACGCAAGCCGCGGCGCTGGATCGGGTGCGTTTCGGCACGAACTGGGTGGCGGAAGCCGAGCACGGCGGCTTCTACCAGGCGCTCGCGGACGGCACGTACAAGAAGTACGGGCTCGACGTCACGATCGTGCCCGGCGGTCCGAACGTGAATAACCGCATCCTGCTGCCGGTCGGTAAGCTTGATTTTTTCATGAGCGCGAACTCGCTGCAGACCTTCGATGCGGTCGAGCACAACATCCCGACGATCGCGGTGGCGGTGAGCTTTCAGAAGGACCCGCAGGTTCTCGTCGCGCGTCCCGGTGTGAAGGCGCTCGAGGATTTGAAGAACTTGACCCTGTTCGTCTCGAAGGAAGGCATGGTGACGTACTTCCAATGGCTGAGGGCGGATTACGGATTCAATGAGAAGAAAGTGAAGCCCTACACCTTCAACGCGCAGCCTTTCCTCGCGGACAAGAATTCCGCGATGGAAGGTTACGTCACGTCCGAACCTTATGCGGTCGAGAAGCAGGCCGGGTTCAAGCCGGCGGTCTTCCTGCTCGCCGATTACGGATTCAACAGCTATTCGACCCTGATCGAGACTCGGCGCGACCTGGTCGAGAAAAAACCTGACCTCGTGCAGCGTTTCGTCGATGCCTCCGCGATCGGCTGGTACCATTATCTCTACGGCGACAGCCGGCCGGGCAATGCGCTGATCGTCCAGCACAACCCCGAGATGACCAACGACCAACTCGCCTATTCCATCGCCAAGATGAAGGAGGACGGCATCGTCGATTCCGGCGACACGCTGAAGCTCGGCATCGGCGCGATGACCGACGCGCACTGGAAGAATTTCTACGACAAAATGGTGCACGCCGGCGTGGTCAAGCCCGGGCTCGATTACAAGAAGGGTTACACACTGCAATTCGTGAACAAGGGCGTCGGGCTGGATTTGCGGCCGAAAAATTGAATTCGTCATGGCCGGGCTTGTCCCGACCATCCACGTCTTTACTGTTGCACGATCAGGAAGACGTGGATGCCGGGCACAAGCCCGGGCATGACGGAGTGAATGGACCAGTCCTCTCCATCCCACGGCAGCCCCGTCGTCTCGCTGCGCGGCGTGAGCAAAAGCTACGCCACCGGCGTGCAGGCGCTTGCCGATTTCGATCTCGTTATTCGCGCCGGCGAGTTCGTCTCTTTTCTCGGTCCCTCCGGCTGCGGGAAATCGACGGCGCTGCGTATCGTGGCGGGCTTAAGCGCCGCTACGGCAGGAAGGGTCGAATGGCCGAACGGCGAAGCGCCGATCGGCTTTGTTTTTCAGGATCCAACCTTGATGCCATGGGCAACCGTGGAGAAAAACGTCGCGCTGCCACTGACGCTTTCCGGACGCGACGATTCGACGGCGGTTGCCGATGTCCTGCAGCACGTCGGCCTACACGATTTTGCCTCGTCGTATCCGCGCGAACTGTCGGGAGGGATGAAGATGCGCGCGTCGATCGCGCGCGCGCTCGTCACCGGGCCGGATCTTTTGCTGATGGACGAGCCGTTCGCGGCGCTGGACGAGATCACACGGTTCAAATTGAATAACGAACTGCTTGGCCTCTGGCACGAGTCGAAACGCACTGTCGTGTTCGTCACGCATTCGGTTTTCGAATCGGTCTTTCTTTCGCAGCGGATCGTGGTGATGACGCCGCGACCCGGACGTGTGTTCACGGAAATAGCGATTCCCGCAGCTTACCCGCGCGACGAGAATTTTCGCACGTCAGTCGAATACGCTGACTTCTGCTCGCAAGTCGGCAAAGCCTTGCGCGCCGCGATAGGAGAGGCGGGATGAGCGAGCGCATCATGCGTATGGCGCTTCCCTTGATCGTGTTCGCGTGCGTGCTCGCGGTATGGGAGGCCGTCGTGCAGATCGGCGAGATTCCCGCCTATCTGCTGCCCGGACCCGTTCTCATCGCGCGGACGCTCGTTGCCGACGGGCCGCTTCTGCTCGCATCGCTCTGGGTCACGTTGTTCACTGCGTTTCAGGGGTTCTTGCTGGCAGCGGCCTGGGGCACCCTGCTCGCGATCCTCTTCAACCAGTCGCGTCTGATTGAGTATTCGTTTTATCCCTACGCCGTGATTCTGCAGGTCACGCCGATCGTCGCGATTGCGCCGCTGCTGCTGATCTATTTGCCACAGCATCTCGCCGTGCTCACCTGCGCGTGGATCGTCGCCTTCTTTCCTGTGCTTGCCAACACCACGCTCGGGCTCAACTCGGTGGATCACAATCTGTTGGCGCTCTTCCAATTGTACAAGGCCAATCGCTGGCAGGTGCTGTGGCAGCTCAAACTGCCATCGGCGCTGCCGCAGATGCTCGCGGGCTTGCGCATTGCGGGCGGGCTGTCGCTGATCGGGGCGGTGGTCGCGGAGATCGCGGCTGGCTCGGCGGGCGCGGGCTCGGGGCTTGCCTATCGCATCGCCGAATCCGGCTACCGGCTCAACATCCCGCGCATGTTCGCCGCGCTGTTGCTTCTGTCCGTCGCGGGCGTGGCGATCTTCTTCGTGCTCACTGCGCTGTCGCATCTGGCGCTGCGCCGCTGGCACGAGAGTGCGATCGCGCGCGAGATCTAGAACGTCAACCGCGTCACGATCCCGAGCAGTGCCATCACGACAATCACCTCGATCATCCCGCGGTGGAAGCGGAAGGCGAGCAGCACCGCGGCGACCGCAAGCAGCGCGGCGTGTTGATCGAGCGCCCTCAGATCGAATCCGTACCAGTGCAGCGGGCCCCATTGTCGTGCGACGACGGTGCCGAACAGCACGTGCAGCGCGAACCAGACCGACAGGTTCAGGATGACTCCTACGACTGCTGCCGTGATTGCAGCGAGCGCGCCGGCGAGGCGGCGGTTGGCGCGCAACTGCTCGAGGAACGGCGCGCCGACGAACATCCAAAGAATTGCCGGCACGAAGGTAACCCATGTCGTCAGCACCGCGCCGATCACTCCGCTCGTCAGGGCTGAGAACGGTGCGGGCGTGCGGAATGCGGCAAGGAAGCCGACGAATTGCGTGACCAGGATCAGCGGTCCCGGTGTGGTTTCGGCGAGGCCCAGGCCGTCGACCATTTCGGACGGTGCGAGCCAGTGGTGGGACTCGACCGCCTGCTGCGCCATGTAGGCGAGTACGGCGTAGGCGCCGCCGAACGTGACTACCGCGAGTTTGGAGAAGAACAGCCCGATCGCGACCAGCACATGATCGTCGCCAAGCGTGATTGCTGCCAGCAGAACCGGCGCCCACCAGATCACCAGCCCGACGACAAGAGCGATGCCGGCTTGCCGCCAGCGTCCCACCGAATCTCTTTCGACAACGGCCACCGTTTCAGCCAGCCCGAGCAGGTCGGGGCGCGAGCGCGCGACGACGTAGCCGGTGGCCGCAGCGAGGCCCACGATCAATGGAAACGGCAAGTCAAAAAAGAAGATGCCAATATAGGCGAGTGCGGCGAGGCCGAACATGAACGACGATTTCAGCGCGCGCTTGCCAATACGGATCAGCGCTTCGATCACGATCACCAGCACGGCCGCCTTGATGCCGTAGAGCGCTCCGTCGATTGCCGAGACGCCGCGGCCATAAGCGTAGAGCAAACTCAAGCCGAGCATCACAAAGGCGCCGGGCAGCACGAACAGGATGCCGGCGGTCAGGCCGCCACGCACGCCGTGCAGTACCCAGCCGACATAGGCCGCAAGCTGCGTGGCCTCCGGTCCCGGCAGCAGCATCGAGAAATTCAGCGCGTGCAGGAAGCGTGGCTCGTCGATCCATTTCTTCTCGTCGACCAGGATGCGATGCATCATCGCAATCTGGCCCGTCGGCCCGCCGAAATTGATGCAGCCGATCTTCAGCCAGACCAGAAAGGCCTCGCGGAAGCTCGGCTTTGCAGCCAATCCGTCGTTGTGCATGAGAGACGAAACAGCCAAGCAAAAGTCCCCTTCATAAAGTGAAGGAGACGGTGCTTGGGCCCGAGGCCTTGGGTCAAGCGGGGCGACCGTCGCAAAGCCCCGCACGCAAACGCTATCTTACCGGATCGGGGCGATCAATGCCACGCCGGAGACCAGCAGCAGCCAAAGGATCGCCTTGCGGAACGCGTCGTCGTCCAACTTCCCGTAGAGTTGCAAACCCGACCACAGGCCGAGCGCCAGCGCGGGCAGCGTCAGCGCGTACAGCTTTAACGTCGGAACCGTAAGCGCGCCGGCGAAGCCGAGCGAGACCGCCGTCATCATGAAGGTCGCGAAGATTACCGGTTGGAAGACGGCGCGCTGCTTGTCCTTCGGTCCGCCGCGCAGTTGGCACCAGATCGTGACGGCGATGCCGCCCAAGCCGGTCAATCCGCCGATGAAGCCGTTCGCCACGCCGATGGGCAGGTCGAACGCAAGTCTGCTCTTGATCGGCTTCATCGCAGGCCTGGCCAAATTGTAAGTCGCATAGATCACCAGCAGCACGCCGATGGCGAAGCGTAGTGTG
>Ga0207826_1000047_pt1 | contig 28299 bp, 21 predicted proteins | sample LuqExpMetageno80_FD_187837 | JGI IMG/M metagenome (GOLD analysis project Ga0207826, IMG submission 187837) | Tropical forest soil microbial communities from Luquillo Experimental Forest, Puerto Rico - Sample 80 (SPAdes) | ecosystem: Environmental > Terrestrial > Soil > Tropical forest ... | reverse complement strand
TGCTCGCAAATATCCGTTCCGATTTGATGAGATCCAATTCAGGGCGACCGGACAGGAAGGTGTGACTGCGCTGTCGTCGCTCATCGAGGGTCTTGTCAAAAGCAACCGAAAGACGTTTACCGTCGAATTTTCGCCCTCCGGCAATTCGGAGATATTTTCTGTCCGTGGGGCGAAGAAGGCGTTTGTCTCGCCCGGTGAGTTTCTTAGCGGCTGTGAACAGTCATAAAAATACGCCTTGGCCGTTGCTTGCGCTGTTGATGGCCACCACGGCGATCGGGCCGGCGACGCTCAACATGCTGTTGCCCGCGCTGCCGCAGCTGGTCGTGCTGTTGGCGGCCGAAACGAGCACCGTGCAGCTCACGCTCTCGCTCTACCTGCTCAGCCTCGCCACCGCGCAGCTTCTACTCGGGCCGCTCTCCGACCGCTTCGGGCGCAGGCCGGTGCTGCTCGCTGGGCTCGCGCTCAACGTCGGCGCATCGGTCGCCGCCATCGCGGCGAACTCGATCGTGATGCTGATCGGGGCGCGCATGCTGCAGGCGGTCGGCGCCTCGGCCGGCATCGTGATCGGCCGCGCCATCATCCGCGACCTGTTCGAACGCGAGCGCTCGGCCGCGATGCTCGGGCTCGTGACCACTGCAATGGTCGTCGCGCCGATGGTGTCACCCGGGATCGGCGGCCTGCTGGTTACGAGCTTCGGCTGGGAGGCGATCTTCATCTGCATCGCGATCCTCAGCGGAGTCGTGCTCCTCTGGGCAATGGTCGTGCTGCCGGAGACGCACCCGCCCGGCGATGTCGTCGATGCCCGCGCGTTGCTGAAGGAATGGTGCGAGCTGCTGCGGCACCGAAAATTCTACGGCTTCGTGCTCAGCGGGGCGCTTGCGTCGGCGCCGTTCTTCACCGTGATCGGCGGCGGCCCGCACGTCGTCGTAAACCTGATGCACCGCAGCCCGACCGAATACGGGCTCTGGTTCGCGCTCGGCTCGATCGGCTACATGGCCGGGAATTTTACGGTCTCGCGTCTGTCGGAGCGGCTCGGCGTCGAGGCGCTGATCGCGGCCGGCGCGCTGATCGAGATTGTCGGCGCGGCGATCTCCCTGCTGTTCGTCGTGTATGCGTGGGGGCTCGGGCCCTTCGTGATCTTCGGGCCGCAGCTGATCATCTCCTACGGCAACGGGCTCGTGCTGCCGAGCGCGATCGCGGGCGCGGTCAGCATCCGCCCGCAGGCGGCCGGAAGCGCGTCGGGGCTCCTGGGCTTTACGCAGATGGCGCTCGGCGCGGCGGCGACGCAGATCGTGCCGTTCGCACTCGCTGGCGCGGAGACGGCGCTGCCGATGGCGTGGATAGTGCTCGCCGTCACGGTCGCCTGCGGCGCGGCGTATGTGGCAGGGGTGAGGAAGTAATTCGGCATCAGGCTGACGAGGCGCGAAGCACCGTCTCGAAGCGCGAGGCCGCCCCGTCCATCGAGACGCGCTCCAGCTGAGTGCTCCTAAGGATGGGACGGACGGGGTCACTGGACCATCTTCAGCCACTCGTCTTCCGTGAGCACCGGAATGCCGAACTTCTTCGCCTCGCTGAGCTTCGAGCCCGCGCCCGGTCCTGCGACGACGTAGTCGGTCTTCTTCGACACCGAGCCCGCCGCCTTGGCGCCGAGCCGCTCGGCCGTCGCTTTCGCTTCCTCGCGTGTCATCTTCTCCAGCGAGCCAGTGAAGACGACCGTCTTGCCGGCGATTGCAGAATCGCGCTTCGGCTTCTCGGCGTCGAGAATGGTGACCTGCCTGGTCAGGCGCTCGACGATGCCACGGTTGTGGCTCTCTCCGAAATAGGCCTTCACGCTCTCGATCACGGTATCGCCGATCTGGTCGATCGCGTCCATCTCCGCGATCGTCTCTTCATTGCCCTTCGCGACTTTCAGGCACGCCTCGTGGAACGCATCCCACGATCCGTAGGCGCGCGCGAGCGCGAGCGCCGTCGTCTCGCCGACCTGGCGGATGCCGAGCGAGTAGATGAAGCGGTCGAGCCCAATCCGCCGCCGCTCGGCGATGGCATCGAACAGATTGCGCACCGAGGTTGCGCCGTAACCCTCGTGCTCCTGCAGTTTGATCTTCGCGTTGCGCTCCTCGAGCGTGAAGATGTCCGCGGGCTCCTTCACCCAGCTCTGCTCGAAGAAGAATTCGATCTGCTTCTCGCCGAATCCCTCGATGTCGAAGGCGCGGCGCGACACGAACAATTTTAGATGCTCGATCTTCTGATACGGACAGGCGAACTCGCCAGTGCAGCGCGCGCGTGCGCCCTCCTCGCCCGTCGCCGTCCCCTCGCGCACGACATCGGTATGCAGGGGACACGGGCACTTCTTGGGAAAGTGATATTCCTTCGCGCCCTTCGGCCGGTTGTCTATCCGCACATCGACGATCTGCGGAATCACGTCGCCAGCGCGCTGCACGATGACGGTGTCACCGATGCGGATGTCGCGGCCCTCGCGCAGTAGTTCGCCCTTCGCGCCGGTGCCGCGGATGTAGTCCTCGTTATGCAGCGTGACGTTCTGCACGATCACACCGCCGACACCGACCGGCTCGAGCTTGCCGACCGGCGTAAGCGCGCCCGTGCGCCCGACCTGCAGTTCGATGTCGCGCAGCACAGTCGTCGCGCGCTCGGCCGGGAATTTGTGCGCGATCGCCCAGCGCGGCGTGCGCGAGACGAAGCCGAGCCGCTCCTGCCAGTCGATGCGGTCGATCTTGTAGACGACGCCGTCGATATCGTAGTCGAGATGCGAGCGGTGCGTCTCGATCTCGCGATGGAACGCCAGCAGGTCGTCGACCGAGCGGACGAGCTTCGCGAGGGGGTTCGTCGTGAAGCCGGAGCGCTCGAAGAACTTGATCATGCCGCTCTGCGTGTCTTCCGGCATGTCGCTCATCTCGCCCCAGGCGTAGGCGAAGAAACCTAGCGGACGCGAGGCGGTCACGCTCGGGTCTTTCTGCCGCAGCGAGCCCGCGGCGGAATTGCGCGGATTGGCGAAAATCTGCCCGCCCTCCGCCTTCTGCCGCTCGTTGAGTGCGAGGAAGTCGGCCTTGGTCATGTAGACCTCGCCGCGCACCTCGCAGACCGTAGGCACGTGCTTGCCTTTCAATTGCTGAGGCACTTGGCCGATGGTGCGGATGTTGGCGGTGACGTCCTCGCCTTCGGCGCCGTCGCCACGCGTCGCCGCGGTTTTCAATTCGCCGTCCACATAGCGCAGCGACATCGACAGGCCGTCGATCTTTGGCTCGGCGGAGAACGCGATCGGCTCATCCTCGGACAATTTGAGGAAGCGGCGGATGCGTCCGACGAAATCGCGCACGTCGTCTTCGCTGAACGCGTTGTCCAGCGACAGCATCGGCACTGCGTGACGGATCTTGGCAAAGCCGCGCGCTGGCGCCGAGCCGACTTTCAGCGATAGCGATTCCAGCGTGCGCAGATCGGGAAAGCGCGTCTCGATCGCGTTGTAGCGCTTGCGCAAGCCGTCGTACTCGGCATCCGTGATCGACGGCCGGTCGAGTTGGTAATAGCGACGGTCATGCTCGGCGATCTCGTTGCCCAGCCGCGCATGCTCGGCCTTCGCCTGTTTCTCGGTAAGCAGCTCGACCGGTGTTTTGTCGGTTCGGACTTTCGCCATGCCTTGTCATGGCCGGGCTTGTCCCGACCATCCACGTCTTCTTTTCGGTGCATATCATAAGACCATGACGGCTTGTTACCCCGCCTTCAGCAACCTTGCCGCGGCGGCGCGGGCTTCGGCGGTGATCTCCGCGCCGGCGAGCATGCGCGCGATCTCCTCGCGGCGGTGATCGGCGGCGACCTCGGTGACGCGCGTCGCCACGCGCTTGCCCTTTTCGAGCGCGTCCTTGCTGATCACGTAATGCCGGTCGGCGCGGGCGGCGACCTGCGGCGCGTGCGTGACGGCGAGCACCTGAACGCCCCGGCCGAGCCGCGCGAGCCGCACGCCAATCGCTTCCGCCACCGCGCCGCCGACGCCGGTGTCGATCTCGTCAAAGACGAGCGTCGGCGCCGAGCCGCGGTCAGCCAGCACGACCTTCAATGCGAGAAGGAAGCGCGCGAGCTCGCCGCCCGAGGCGACTTTCATCAGCGGCCCCGGCCGCGTGCCCGGATTGGTCTGCACCCAGAACTCGACGCGGTCGATGCCGCTCGGGCCTGCTGCTTCCGGCTCGCTGGCGATCTCGCTCGAAAATTTGGCGCGCTCGAGCTTGAGCGGTTTCAGCTCCGCGTTCACCGCTTTGTCGAGCACCGCGCCCGCTTTCTGCCGCGCATTCGACAGTACCTCGGCCGCTTTGCGATAATTCGCCCCTGCCTGCACAGCGGCCGCTTCGAGCGCCTTCAGCCGGTCCTCGCCGGCGTCGATTAGCGCTATGTCGTCCTTGTATTTCTGCGCAAGCGCGGCGAGATCGTCGACAGCGACGTTGTATTTTCGGCCCGCGGCGCGCAGCGCGAACAGCCGCTCCTCGATGCGCTCGAGCTCGGCCGGATCGTAATCGGCGGCGCGCAAGGCCGCTTCGAGATGCGCGCGAGTCTCTTCCAGCGCGTTGAGCGCGGCATCGAGCGACTTTACGGCCGGCTCGATCAAGGTCGGCGCCTGGCCGCTACGCCGTTCGAGACGGCGGATGGCAGCGGCGAGCGCCGGTACGGCGGAACTGGAGCCCCCGACCGCGTCGTGCGCTTCACGCAAATCGCCGGCGACTTTTTCCGACTGCATCATCATCGTGCGGCGATCCGCAAGCGCGGTTTCCTCGCCCTCCTCGGGCGCGAGCTTGTTCAATTCCTCGACCGCATGCCGCAGCCAGTCGCCTTCGCGCTTGGCGCGTTCGACTTCGGCCCGATGCGCCTCTGCCGCTTCCGATGCTTCACGCCGCGCGTGCCACAACGTCTCGACGCGCGCAGCATCGGCTTCAAGTCCGCCGAACGCATCCAGCAGACGCCGGTGTGTCGCCACATCGACCAGCGCGCGGTCGTCGTGCTGGCCGTGGATCTCGACCAGCGACTGGCCAAGCGCCTTCAAGACCTGCACGCTCACCGGCTCGTCGTTGATGTAAGCCCGCGTTCGTCCGTCGCCGAATTGCACGCGACGCAGGATCAATTCGTCCTCGGCCGGAATTCCGTGCTCGCTCAGCAGAGCATTGGCCGGATGATTGCGCGCCAGCTCGAAGACGGCGGTGACCTGCCCCTGCTCTGCGCCCTGCCGCACAAGACCCTGGTCGCCACGCCCGCCGAGCGCCAGCGCAAAGGAGTCGAGCAGGATCGACTTGCCCGCACCGGTCTCGCCCGTGAGCACGGCCAGACCGCCGGCGAACTCGATGTCGAGCCGGTCGATCAGCACGATGTCGCGAATGGACAGCCGGGAGAGCATGGCCTCAGGCGTGGACGCGATTCTCGATCACGTTTTGTACTTGCTTTCGGGTGTGCGCGCACGCGGCAAGTGGCGCTTATCCCAACCCGATCTTGCGGAAAGCCTTGCTGATCCAGGAGCCGGTGTTCTCGGACGGCTCGCGGCCGCCGCCCTTCACCAGAGCGTAGGCGTGCTTGTACCAGTCGCTGTCGGGGAAATTATGACCGAGGACCGCGGCGGCGGTCTGCGCCTCGTCGATGATGCCGAGGGCCATATAGACCTCGGTCAGCCGCTCCAGCGCCTCTTCGACGTGGCGCGTGGTCTGAAATTTAGTGACGACGACCTTGAAGCGATTGATCGCGCCAGTGTAGTCGCGCCGCTGCAGGTAATAACGGCCGACCTGCATCTCCTTGCCGGCCAGTTGGTCGCGGGCGACCTCCATCTTCTGCCTGGAGGTCGTGGCGTATTCGCTGTCCGGATATTTGTTTGCGACCTCCTGCAAGGCGGCGAGCGCCTTTTCCGTGCGCTCCTGGTCGCGTGTGATGTCGGGGATCTGGTCGTAGTACGACGCGGCGATCAGATACTGCGCGTAGGCCGCGTCGGAGCTGCCGGGATGCAGCGTGATGTAGCGCTTCGCCGCCGAGATGCACTCGTCGTACGAACCCATATCGTAATACGCATAGGCCGCCATCAGCAGCGATTTGCGCGCCCATTCCGAATAGGGATGCTGGCGGTCGACTTCCTCGAATTTCTTGACCGCGTCTTTCGGCTTCTTCTGCGCGTTTAGGTAGTAGAGGCCTTCGTTGTACAGGCGATCGGCCGGTTCGTCCGGCGGCAGCTCGTCCTTCTTGAACAGGCCATCGAAGCTGGAACAGCCGGAGAGCCCGACGGCGAGTGCGAGCAATGCCGCGGCCATCGAGGTACGTACAGTTCGGCGCATCGGAGGATTGTGTCCGACCACTCGGCCCCTACCCTTCATTTGGTCCCCGCCCGCCGGTCTAGACAAAAAGCCCGGTTTCGCCAAGCGACTAGGCCGACATTCGGCCCGGATTAAGGCGGCACCCCTTACCCGTCGTGCCGGCCTTGTGCCGGGTATCCACGTCTTTCGAGCGAGCCGTTATAAAGACGTAGACGGCCAGGACCGGCCACGACGACAATTTAGACCGTAGAAATCGTTCAGCTCACGTCCGGCCCATACGCCGGCGCGACAAGGCCGGGCTGGGCGTGCGCACGACCGCGGCGCACGTGCTCGGTGGCTTCAACAACGCGCCAGGCACTCGGATCGGCCATCAGCGCGGACAGTACCGCGTGATTGAGCTTGTGACCCCCGCGCACGGTACGATAGGCTGCGATCAGCGGCAGGCCGGCGAGGGCAAGGTCGCCGACCGCATCGAGCACCTTGTGCCGCACGAACTCGTCCGAATAGCGCAGCCCTTCCGGATTGAGCACCCGGTCTTCGCTAATCACCAGCGTATTGTCGAACGAAGCGCCGAGCGCGTACCCCGCGCTCCACAGTTTTGCGACGTCGCGCATGAACCCGAAGGTCCGCGCGCGCGCGATCTCGGTGCGGAAGGTTTTGGGCTCTATGTCGAGCGCGATCGCCTGGCGTCCGATCAACGGATGATCGAAATCGATTTCCGCTTCGACGCGGAATCCATGTACATAAGGACGAAGCTCGCCGACCGATTTGTCGCGCATGACGCGCACCGGCTTGAGCACTTCGATGTAGCGGCGCGGCAGCGCGCGCGTGGTGAGACCGGCTTGGTCGAGCGCCTCGACGAAAGCAGCGGCGCTGCCGTCCATGATCGGCACTTCCGACCCGTCGATCTCGACGACGACGTTGTCGACGTTGAGCCCGCGCAGCGCGGCGAGCAGATGCTCCGCGGTGGAGCAGAGCGGCCCCTTCGCATCGCCGAGCACGGTGGCGAATTCGGTCGCGGTGACGGCGCGCACATCGGCGCGCACTTCGCGTGCGACGGAGCCGTCGGACCTTACGCGTTGGAAAAGAATTCCGGTATCATCATCGCCGGGAAGCAACGTCAGCGTCACGGGTTCGCCCGAATGCACGCCAATGCCGGATACGGCGACCTGGTCGCGGAGCGTTGTTTGTTTTGCGCCCTTCATTAACCCTCAACCGCTGGCGATACTGACCATGCGGCCCCAACCGCCCGCAAGCGGGCCATCATTCTGCCTTTGTCGAAATCCGCCGAAAAACGCGGCGGCAATCCCCCCGGACTTGAAAAGTCCTCGACGCGGCTGAAACTTAGGCTCAGCCAAAGCGATCTCCAACTCACGCTTTCTTACCAACTGTTACTCTTTTTCGCCGCATTTTGTGCGCTCGCTGACATACCATTCTACCGTTTACATTAGTTGCCAATGAGTTAAGGACGGCACGCACGCGTCGTCGCGTGGGGATCGCTAACAAATCGCCAACCGAGACAGGCACTTAGCTTGCATTTAAAGAAAAACGGCCCCGTCGCTTTTCGCTCCGGGGCCGCTGCCGTTTAGCGCATTCGTTAACTCAGTTCGCCTGCCGGCGCAGGAAGGCCGGGATATCAAGTTGATCTTCTTCCGGCGCGTTATGCACAGGTGTTTGCCGGCCATTGCCATCAAGACCCTGCGGTCCCGACCGGCGTGCATACTCCGACACCGGATCGTCACCACGGCCTTCCGGCTGACGCGGCGACGGGCGCGCCGGCGGCTGGTACTGCGGAATCGCCTTCGCGGTACGCGGCGCCTGCGGGGCTTCCTCTTCGGTGCGTCGGCCGAGGCCAACGGCGGCAAGGCGCTGCATCAGCGACTTGCGCCGCTCTTCCGGGTGATGCTCGACCGGCTGTTGCGGCTGCTTCTCGATCAGCGCGCGGCCGGGCAGCGGTAGGTCTTCCATCCGCGGCATGCGCGGAGCGCGCATGATGCGCTCAGGCGCAGGTGGCACGAATGCGGCGGCCGGCGGCTCGACGGCGGTTGGCTGGGCTTCCGTCTCGATATGGTCGAACAGCGACGGCTTGACCTGCATCGGGCGGATCGAGACATCGTCGATCGCCGTCTGCGGCAGGATGGCCGCAGCGACCGCAGCGTGCGCGGCGGATTCGACCGAGGCGACAGCGCTGACAACCGCCGGATTGGGCAGCGGCGGCGCGACTGGTTCGCGCATCGTGACCGGCTTGGGAGCGGGCGCCGGAGAAGCGACGCGGCGCCCATCCGTCCGCAACTTGCCGGCAAGCTCCTTCAGCGCGGCTTCGGCCGGGCCCTGGTCGCGCATGCGTCCCGTATTGTCGATGCCCGTCGCAACGACGGACACGCGAATGATGCCATCGAGGCTTTCGTCGAAGGTCGCGCCGACAATGATATTGGCGTCCTGGTCGACTTCCTCGCGGATGCGGGTAGCGGCCTCGTCGACTTCATAGAGGGTCAGATCCTTGCCGCCGGTGATCGAGATCAACAGGCCCCTGGCACCCTTCATCGACGCGTCGTCGATCAGCGGATTGGCGATGGCGGACTCCGCAGCGGTGAGCGCGCGCTTCTCGCCGCTCGCCTCGCCGGTGCCCATCATCGCCTTGCCCATCTCCTTCATCACCGCGCGCACGTCGGCGAAGTCGAGATTGATCAGACCTTCCTTGACCATCAGGTCGGTGATGCATGCGACACCGGAGTAGAGGACCTGGTCGGCCATTGCGAAGGCGTCCGCGAAAGTGGTCTTCTCGTTCGCCACCCGGAACAGGTTCTGGTTAGGAATGATCAGCAGGGTATCGACGACGCTGTGCAATTCGGCGATGCCCATTTCGGCATAGCGCATGCGCCGCTGGCCCTCGAAGTGGAACGGCTTGGTGACCACGCCGACGGTGAGGATGCCCATCTCGCGCGCCGTCCTGGCTATCACCGGCGAAGCGCCCGTGCCGGTGCCGCCGCCCATGCCGGCGGTCACGAAGACCATGTGCGCACCGGAAAGATGATCGCGTATCTCGTCGAGCACCTCTTCCGCCGCCGCGCGACCGACCTCGGGCTGCGAGCCGGCACCGAGACCTTCGGTCACCTGCGTGCCCATCTGGATGATGCGCTCGGCCTTCGACATGGTCAGCGCCTGCGCGTCAGTATTGGCGACGACGAAGTCGACGCCCTGCAGGCCGGCGGTGATCATGTTGTTGACCGCGTTACCGCCCGCGCCGCCGACGCCAAACACCGTGATGCGTGGCTTCATTTCGTGGATGTCCGGAATCTTCAGATTGATGGTCATGATTGCCTCTTAGAGTGCACGGGCAGCAGTCGGGACTTCGCGCGTCTGGCGCCAAGGCCGATCAAGGCCGCCAACCGGGCCGGTCCGCCACCGGCCGTTTCGTTCGTTGCGGGTGAGAAGGGTCAGAAGCTCTCGCGCAGCCATCGTCCGACCCGTGCCATGTAGCCGCCGGTCCCTGTCATGAGATGCCGCGTTTGCCGCGGTTCGAAGTGTTCAAGATGCGCCGCCTGGGGATACACGAGCAGGCCTGCCGTCACCGCGAAGGCCGGCCCCTTCGCGGCTTCGGGCAGCCCCGAAAGCCCCAACGGCCGGCCGATACGCACCGGACGCTTCAAGATGCGCGCCGCGAGATCGGCGATGCCGGCGAGCTGACTGCCGCCGCCGGTCAGAACGACTCGCCCCCGCGGCTCCGCCGCGAACGGCGAAGCGACGAGACGGTCGCGCACCATTTCCAGAATTTCTTCGACGCGCGGCTTGATGATGCGCGTGAGCGCCGCACGCGAAACGAACTGCGGCGGCTCGCGCTCGTCATCGCCGACCGGCGGCACAGTGATCATATCGCGCTCATCGGACCCACCCGACATCACACTGCCATAGATCGCTTTGATTCGCTCAGCATCCGCGATGCGCGTATTGAGCCCGCGCGCAAGGTCCATGGTCACATGATGCGCACCGAGCGCAAATCCGTCGGCATGCACGAAGCGTCCGCCGGAAAAGACCGCAAAAGTGGTGGTTCCGGCTCCGAGATCGATCGTCGCGGCGCCGAGATCGGCTTCATCATCGGCGAGCACGGCCAAGCCGGACGCATAAGGCGACGACACCATCGCCTCGACATGCAAATGGCTGCGTTCGACCGTGAGCATCAAGTTGCGGACGGTCGCCACTTCGGCGGTGACCATGTGCATGTCGACGCCGAAGCGGGAACCGAGCATGCCGCGCGGCTCGCGGATGCCGCTCGCCGCATCGAGCTGGTATCCGATCGGCAACGAGTGCAGGACGGCGCGGCCATCGCGCACGGAATGGCAGCTTGCGGCGGCCAGCACGCGCGTGATTTCGGAATCCGTTACCGCTCCGCCCGCGAGCGCGATGTCGGCGATGAAGCGTTCGCTGCCGAGCCGTCCGCCGGACAGCGACACGACGACGGACTGCAACTGCACCCGCGCGTCGTTCTCGGCGATCTCGATCGCGTTGCGAATCATCTGCTCGGCCTCGACGAGGTCGACGACTCCGCCGCCCTTCATCCCGGCCGCAGCCGTATGCGCAAAGCCGAGGACGCGAACGCCATGGCTGCGGCGGCGCAGCACTTCCTGCGGCGGCTGCGGCTCGAGCCGCGCGATCAAGCAGGCGACCTTGGAGGTGCCGACGTCGAGCGCGGCGACGACCGCAGCGCGACGCGGCGACACAGGCTTCATCTTGGGCGTGAGGCCGAAGCGGACGACGTTGCTCATGCCTCGCCGCCCTTCTTTTTCTTCGCCGCCTTCTCCGCCGCCTTCAACGCCGCCTCGCGTGCAGCAGCGGCGCCGTCCGAGAGCCGCACTGTCACGCGGTCGGTCAGGCGCAGGTCGATCTCGGCGATGTCGCGCGAGAGCAGCCGCTTTTCCGCATCGAGCGCGACGAGACGCCGCAACCCTTGCTCCGGATCGATCTCCGGCAGCGACACGACAACCATGTCCTTCAGGTAGAGATCCCAGCGCCGCTCGGCGATCAGCACCGACGCCTGCAGTCGCCGCGCAATGAGCGGATAGCGCGCCACGAGCGACAGCAACTGCGGCGCGGCGTGCTCAGCGCCTTTGCCTACCACCAGAGGCAGCGAGGCGTAGCGCTGTGGCACATACGTCTCCAGCACCGTGCCGTCGTCCGCGATCAGATGGACCTTTCCGTCTTTTTGCCAGAGCGCGAAAGGCTTGCGCTCCTTCACCTCAATGCGCAGGCGGCCGGGATAGAGTTTCAGCACCGTCGCTTCGGCGATCCAGGGATTGGCGACCAAGCGGCCGCGCACTTTCGCGGCATCCAGAATCAGCAGTGAGGAGCGGCCGGTGATTCCTGCGATGGACAGTACGCGATCGCGGCTAAGTTCATGCTCGCCGGTCAGCGCGATTTCGGAAATGCGGAAGCCGAAACCGTTCGCGACGTCGTCGCAGAGGTCCTGCAGATTGGAGACGATTTCCGGCCCATGACCGCCGCGCACCACGCCGTAGGTGATGCTCGCGAGCATCAGCATCGCGGCCGCCGACGAGCCGAGCCCGCGCGGCGGCTTGATCTCGGTGAGCGCGACAACCGACCGGCGCAGCGAGTGCGTCAAACGCTGAAAGCGCGACGCGCCATGCCCTACGGTCGTGCGCGGCGCCGGCCTCAAGCTTGCTCGTTCGGATACTCGAAAAAGGTGCATGCAACAGGCTCTCGCGGGCTTCCTGCCCGGGATGGCGGTTGCGGCTGCCGTGCCGCGGCTCACTTGGACTCGGGCGGAACGTCGTCCCGCTCGAGACCGGCCGTGCCCGTTGCGCGTGCTCACGAGAATCGCCTCTACCGCGCGCAGGACCGGCGTCCGCGTAGTCTTCGGGGCTTTTAGTAAACGATTGGTAAAGGTTGAGAGATTGCAAACGCGCCCTGACAACCGTCTGCAATGAAAAGATGATTTTTCGGCACGAGTCGCCTTATTGTTTGTTAGGAAACAAATGTTTGTCAGGCGAGTAGTATGGCAGGGACGCCAATCCGTGCGCAGACAGGTTGATGCGGCGAAAAAGGCTGCGAGTAGTTACCCCGCTATTCGGTCCCAGTAAGCCCGGCGGCTTTGATCACCTCGGCCCATTGCGGCACTTCGCGCTGAATGTCGGCGGCGAATTCGGCCGGCGACGTGCCCATCGGCTCGGTTCCGATCTTCTGCAGGCGTTCGCGGACGTCAGGTGCGGCGAGCGCCTTCGCCGTGTCCTTATAGATCCTGTCGATGACGTCCTTGGGCGTTCCGGCGGGCGCCATCCAACCGACCGAGAGGACCGCTACGAAGCCCGGATAGCCTGCTTCGATCATGGTCGGCAGGTCGGGCGCGGCGGGAAAGCGTTGCGCGGACGTGACGGCAAGCGCGCGCACCTTTCCTTCCTTGACCAGCCCGAGCAATGACGAAGGCGGACCGAAAAACATCGAAACGCGCCCGCCGAGCAGATCGGTAATCGCGGGCGTGGCGCCGCGATAAGGCACGTGCTGAATATCAACTTTGGCGATCGTCTTGAACAGTTCGCCGGCAAGATGCTGCGTCGTGCCGACGCCGGCGGATGCGAAGCTGACCTTGCCGGGATTGGCTTTCGCGTACGTCACGAGTTCCTGCACACTCTTCACCGGCAGATCGTTGGGAACGACGAGGATGTTCGGCGAATAGGCGACCTGCGTAATGGGCATGAGGTCCTTCACCGGATCGAACGGCATGTTTTTGTAAAGCTTCGGATTGACCGCGATATTCACATTCGACGCGAGCAGCAGCGTGTATCCGTCGGGAACCGCTTTTGCCACACGATCTGCGGCGATGTTTCCGGACGCGCCGGAGACATTCTCCACCACGACCGTCTTGCCCCAGATCTGCGCGAGCTTGTCGCCGATCAGACGCGCAACGACGTCGAGCGGTCCACCGGCTGCGTAGCCGACTTCGATCTTCACCGCACGGTCGGGATAATAATTCGTTTCGGCGGACGCAGTGCCCGCGCTCAAGAGCACACTGGCGAGCACGGCTGTAGCGATTCTTCTCATTTTCTCTTCCCCTGGTGCGGAGAAGAGTAACACCGCGGCGCGGCGGCACCAGCCTTTGTCAGCGATCGAGCGAGGCGTCCTCCACCATCCAGCGCACGAGTTCTTCGAACGACATGCCGGCGTGCGCGGCCATTTCGGGCACGAGCGACGTTTCGGTCATGCCGGGCTGCGTGTTCACCTCGAGCACGGCGAGACCCAGCGTTCCGGTTTTGCCATGGTCGTAACGGAAATCGGTGCGCGTCACGCCACGACAGCCGAGCGCGTTATGCGCCGCAACAGCCAGCCGCCGGCATTCCTCATAAACGTCGGCCGGCACCGGCGCGGGCAGGATATGTTTGGAGCCGCCCGGCGCGTATTTGGCCTCGTAGTCGTAGAACTTCACCGTCGGCACGATCTCGATCACGCCAAGCGCGCGATTGCCCATCACGGCGCAGGTCAATTCTTTGCCAGGGATGTAAGGCTCCACCAGGACGCTCTCGCCAAAGGCCCAATCGGAACCCGTCAATTCCTGCGGCGGATGCGCGTGGTCCTCGCGCACGATGAAGACGCCGACGCTCGATCCTTCTGCGATGGGCTTGATGACGTAAGGCGGCGGCAGCACGTGTTTCCTGCCCGCTTCGAGCCGGCTCACCACGCGACCGCCCGGCACCGGTACACCGGCCGCCGAGAGCATGGTCTTGGCGACGTGCTTCTGCATTGCGACCGCCGACGCCATCACGCCCGAATGCGTGTAGGGGATCGCCATCACTTCCAAAAGGCCCTGCAGCGTGCCGTCCTCTCCGGGACGTCCGTGCAGTACGTTGAGCGCGCAGTCCGGCTTCAGCTCCTTCAGCACGGCCGCGATATCACGCGTGACGTCGATGCGGTTCACACGATACGTGCCCAGTCGCTCGAGCGCATCCGCACACGCCTTGCCGGAGCGCAGTGAAATCTCGCGCTCGGCCGACCATCCGCCCATCAGGACTGCGACGTGTTTCATTGTGCAACTTTCCTTGCCGCACTCGCGCCTGACCGCACGATGCCCTCATACAGCCAAGCGAGGCATTCGCAAATCTCCCGCTCGCTGCGGTGAAAGCGAGATAGCCAAACGTCGCGCTCGATGCCGTCCGCGTGATAGCCGTCCCACATCGAGCGGCCTTCGAGCTGGATGCGCGCTGTGCGCACGAACCGCGTCTTTTCGTAGGAGTGGAAGGCAGCGGCGAAATCTCGCTCCTGTTCCACGCAGGCCGCAAGCGTGACGGCATCCTCGATCGCCATGCAGGCGCCTTGCGCAAACGTCTGCAGCGCCGCATGCGCGGCATCCCCGAGCAGCGTCACGCGGCCCTCGCTCCAATGCCGCACCGGGTCGCGGTCAGCGATCATCCAGCGGCGGTTCAGGTCCATGAGTGAGAGCAGCGATTTCATCACCGGGTGCGCCGTGCGGTAGGTGCGCTCGACCTCGGCTGCATGGAAGTCGAGATCGCCTTTCGCGCCAAACGTGCCGGTGCGAAAAACCGCAACAATGTTGAACAAAGTGCTGTCGCGCAGCGGATAGTGAACGAGGTGGAAGCCCGGCCCTATCCACAGCGCGGAAATGTCGCCCTGCACGCCTCCCGGCACGCGGTCGAACGGCAGGATTGTGCGATGCGCCACGTAGCCGATCGGCTTCGGCTCGCCGTCGTTGACGATCTTCGCCCGCACGACCGAGCGCAGCCCGTCCGCGCCGATCAGCGCCGCGCCTTCGATGCGGCGGCCGTCGTCCGTCGTAACGATAACGCGCGCGTCGTCCTGATCGAACGAAGCGACTGAAGTCAGCGGCTCGAGCGTGATGTTCGCAAGCGCCTTGCACGCATCCATCAGCACGCCGTGCAGATCGACGCGATGGATGACGATGTACGGATGACCGAAGCGTGCCCGCAGCACCTGCTCGCCGGGAATTCGCGTCACCTCTTCTCCGGTGAGCGCATCGAATAGGACACAGGCGCGCGGCAGGATCGATTGCGCTAGTACAGTGTCGACAATGCCCAGCCGCTCGAACATCGGAAACACGTTCGGCCCGAGTTGGATGCCGTAGCCGATGACGCCGTGTTCGGCCGTCTGCTCGAGCACGCGCACGCGCCGGCCCTGTCTGCCGAGCGCGAGCGCTGCGGCCAATCCGCCCAGTCCGCCGCCTGCAATCAGGATTGCGTCGTCAGACATTCTTCACTCCGACGCGCTTGATCTCCCACTCGAGCTCGACTCCGCTCTTTTGTTTCACACGCGCGCGCACTGTCTCGCCGAGCGTTTCAATGTCGGCGGCCGTCGCGCGGCCGAGATTGATGAGGAAATTGCTGTGCAGCTCCGAAACCTGCGCCTCGCCGACGCGCAGGCCACGGCAGCCCGCTTCATCGACCAGCTTCCACGCGCTCTGCCCGGGCGGGTTCTTGAACGTCGAGCCTCCGGTGCGGTGGCGCGGCTGGCTCGCCTCACGCTTCTGCTTGATGTTGTCCATCTCAGCGGCGATCGCCTCCGGATCGCCGGCCCGGCCTTGAAACACGGCTGAGGTGAAGATCACGTCGTCAGGTACGGCACAGTGCCGGTAGGCGAAGCCCATTTCGGCGTTGCTGTAGGTGCGTAGATTGCCTGCGCGATCGATACCGCGCGCTTCGACCATGACGTCCTTCGTCTCGCCGCCATAGGCGCCGCCATTCATGCGCAGCGCGCCGCCGATCGTGCCCGGAATGCCGGAGAGAAATGCAAGTCCCGCGATGCCGGCCTTCTGCGCGGCGCGCGCGACCAGCACATCGAGCGCGGCCGTGCCCGCGCGGACGCGGTTGTCCGCTTCGACCGTCACTTCGTTGAACCCGCGCCCGAGCCGGACGACCACACCTTCGATGCCGCCGTCGCGCACGATCGTGTTCGATCCCGCGCCGAGCACGCTCAGCGAAATGTCGGACGGCAGATTACGCAGGGCGTAAGCGAGATCGTTGTCGTCCTCCGGCATGAAAAGAACCTGCGCCGGCCCGCCGACGCGAAACCAGGTGAGTTCGGCGAGCCCCTGGTTTGCCAGCAGCCGTCCGCGCAACTGCGGCAGCCGCGCCTTGAGTTCGGGGACGATGTCGGGGAAAGTCATCGGCCCCCTCCCCTCAACCCGCCGCCAATTCGCCCGGCAGCGCGTAGGCCCATTGCGTGATCGAGCCGGCACCGAGACAGACGACGTAGTCGCCCGGCTTGGCGAGATCTTTGAGTATGGCGGCGAGGTTTTCCGGACCGGGCAATGGGATCGCTTGCCGATGTCCGTGCGCGCGCAGGCCGGCAACCAGCGAGTCGCGGTCGGCGCCTTTGATCGGCGCCTCGCCGGCGGGATAGACCGGGGCGACGATCACTGTATCCGCGTCGTTGAAGCAGGTGCAGAACTGCTCGAACAGATCATGCAGCCGTGTATAGCGATGCGGCTGCATCACCGCGATAACCTGGCCTTTTGCGCTCTCGCGCGCGGCGCGCAGCACCGCCGCGATCTCGACCGGATGATGGCCGTAGTCGTCGATGATCACCGCGCCGTTCCATTCGCCGACGCGCGTGAAACGGCGCTTCACACCGCCAAATTTGACAAGCGCCGCGCGGATCACGTTGTCGCCGATGCCGAGTTGATGCGCGACCGCAATTGCGGCGGTCGCGTTGAGCGCATTGTGTCGGCCGGGCATCGGCAGCGCGAGATCGGCGATCTCGTGCGCCGTCCGCCCCTCGCGGTCGCGGAAGACGACGCTAAAACGCGACGCGCCGCCGTGGTGATCGATATCCGTCAGCCGCACGTCCGCTTGCGGATTGAGCCCGTAAGTAAGAATGCGCCGGTCTTCCAATTTGCCCACGAGCGTCTGCACGACGGGATGATCGGTGCACATCACGGCAAAGCCATAGAACGGGATGTTCTCGATGAAGGCGCGAAAGGCGTCCTGCACAGCCTCGAATGTCTTGAAGTGATCGAGATGCTCCGGATCGACGTTGGTGACGATCGCGATGTCGGCCGGCAATTTCAGAAACGTGCCGTCCGATTCGTCCGCCTCGACCACCATCCAGTCGCCGGCGCCGAGCCGCGCATTGGTGCCGTAGGCGTTGATGATGCCGCCGTTGATCACCGTCGGATCGAGTCCGCCGGCATCGAGCAGCGACGCGACCAGCGACGTCGTCGTGGTCTTGCCGTGCGTACCGGCAATGGCGACGCAGGATTTTAGCCGCATCAGTTCGGCCAGCATCTCGGCGCGGCGCACGACCGGCAGGCGCTTGGTGCGCGCCGCGGTGAGTTCCGGATTGTCGCGCTTGATCGCGGAAGAGACGACGACCACGTCGGCGCCGTCGATGTTCTCGGCGCGATGGCCGATCGCGACCTTGATGCCCTTCTCGCGCAACCGCTTGACGTTCGCGCTGTCGGACACGTCGGAACCGGTGACCGTATAGCCGAGATTGCTCAGGACTTCGGCGATCCCGCTCATCCCGATGCCGCCGATACCGACGAAGTGCACGGGTCCGATGTCGCGCGGCAGTTTCATGTAGCTGGGTTCCCCCTGGTAGTCATCGCCCGCGCGAGCGGGCAAACCAATAAGCGCCTGCCTCCGTTTAGGGCACGGTGGACAGAAATGAAAGGTCGGCCCGCTCGTAGAGGCGATGCACGCCCCCGCAGCGGTTAAATCCGCGCCACCCGCATCACCACGTCGGCCAGCCGTTCCGCCGCATCGAGCGCGCCGCAGGACTTCGATGCGACGGCCATGGCCGACAGGCGGTCCGGACCGGACGCAAGACGCGCGATGTCGGCCGCGCCGCGGTCAGGCGTAAAGTCCCGCTGCTCAATCGTGATCGCGCCACCGGCCGCTTGCAGCACCATCGCATTGGCAAGCTGATCCTGATCGAGTGCGTGCGGCAGCGGGACCAGCAGCGCCGGCCGGCCGATCGCTGACAATTCCGCAACCGTCGATGCGCCCGAGCGCGAGATAACAAGATGCGCGGTGGCCATGCGCGACGGCAGATCGGAGAAGAAGCCCTCGCATGTCGCGGTCACACCGAGCCGAGCATAAACCGCCCGCACGTGGTCGAGATCTTCGCCGCGCGCCTGCTGCACGATGTTAAGGCGAGCGCGCAATCCCGGCTCAAGCCGCTCGATGGCGGCCGGGACGACCTCGGACATGATGCGCGCGCCCTGACTGCCGCCGAAGACGAGCAGATTGAACGTGCCGCCCAGTGCGGGCGCTGCGTACGGAATGGCGGAGGCTTCGGTCACCTGCGGCCGCACCGGATTTCCGGTGAAGGTCAGTTTTGCCTGCAAGCGCGCATCGAATTTCTTTAAGTTCGGGAAACCGGTCGCGATGGCAGTAACGCGCGACGCAAGCAGCCGATTGGCGCGTCCCATCACTCCGTTCTGCTCGTGCAGGATCGTCGGCACGCGGCGGAGATAAGCGGCGAGCAGCGGCGGCACCGTCGGATAGCCGCCGAAGCCGACGACAACGGTAGGCTCAATGCGGCCGACGAGCGCGAGCGCCTGCCCGGTGCCGAAGCCGAGCGCAGCGACGGTTCGCGCCAAGGCAAGCGGGTTACGCCCTCGCACCGTCGCGCTGGAAATCAAGTGTACTGCTTCGGCGGGAAATTTGAATTGCGCCGTCCGTTTGTCGGTCGCGAGGTGGACGGCGAGTCCGCGTTTTTGCAGAACGACGGCGAGCGACTCCGCCGGAAACAGATGCCCGCCTGTGCCGCCGGCGCAAAGAAGAATCGGACGGCTCAAACCGCGCTCCCGGCCGGTTCCATCGCCGGCGTCGTCAGCATCGCGACCCGCGGCTGTTCGCGCGTGAGCGCCACCAGCATCCCTACCGCGTAGGCGAGTGAGATCATTGACGATCCGCCATAAGAGATGAACGGCAAGGTCATGCCCTTCGCCGGAATCAGCCGCAGGTTCACGGACATGTTGATCGCCGATTGCGTCGCGAACAGCATTGTCAATCCCGCCGCCGCAAAGCGCGTGAACGGGTCCTCGTTGTGCATCGCCCGCAGCAGCGAGCGGATGACGATGAAGGCGAACAGTGCGGCAAGCGCAAGGCAGAGCGCGACGCCGAATTCCTCGCCGGCGACGGCAAAAACGAAGTCCGTGTGCGCCTCGGGCAGCATGCGCTTTACCGTGCCCTCACCCGGACCGGTGCCGAACCAGCTGCCGCGGATGAAACTTTCCGTCGCGATATCGATGTTGAACGTGTCACCCGATGCCGGATTCAGGAATTTCTGAATGCGCGCGGCTACGTGCGGCACAGTGTAATAGGCGACGGTCAGCCCGCCGGCTGCGGCGCCCGCGATGCCGAACACCCAGATCATGCGCATGCCGGCCATGAAGAACAGCGCGCTCCAGACCAACACGACCAGCATCGTCTGGCCGAAGTCGGGTTGAACGACGAGCAACGCGACGACGGCCAGGAGCAGCGCCAGCGACATCAGGTTGGCGGGCATGTCGGGACGCTTCGCCGACTCGCCGAACAGCCAGGCGACGAGGATGACGAAGGCGGGCTTTACAAACTCGGAGGGTTGGATGTTCACGCCCATGATGATCAGCCAGCGTTTTGCGCCCTTGATCTCGGCGCCGAATACCGGCGTCAGCGCGACGAGGACGAGGCTAATTGCGAACACCACCAGCGAAAGCCGCCGGATCTGCTTGCCATTGAGGAATGATACGCCGAGCAGGACGACGACCGTCGGAATGAGAAAGAGAATGTGCCGGTTGACGAAATAAAACGGGTCGAGCCCAAGCCGTCCGGCGACCGGCGGGCTGGCCGCCAGCGACAGCACCACGCCGGCCAGCATCAGCCCGCCGATCGCCGCAAGCGTCAGCCGGTCGACCGTCCACCACCATTCGGCAAAGGGCGTGCGTTGCGTGCGCGAGACCATGCTGTTCTCCGGCGAATGCCCCGCATTAGTCGTGACCGGTCAGGGTTAGCGGAGGATTAACGTCTGCATGTGATTGCCCGCGAAAGCGGGCAATCCAGTACGCCGCAACGCTTTGCGTAAAGAACAACAGCCGAGGAGTACTGGATCGTCCGCCCGCATGGACGATGACGGCTACGAAATTGCTTCGACCCCGGGCACAGCGCGGACGAGATCGGCGAAAGCCTTTCCACGCACTTCGAAGTTCGGATACTGGTCGAAGGAGGCGCAGGCGGGCGAGAGCAGGATCACCGGCTCCTTCAACGCCGAAGCTTCCGCATCGCGCGTCGCCGCATCGACCGCCGCCGACATCACCCCGACGACCTCGTACGGCACCTTCCCCTCAAGTGTGTGCGCAAAGTCCTCGGCTGCCTCGCCGATCAGGTAGGCCTTGCGGATGCGCGCGAAGAATTCGGCGAGACTTGCTATCCCGCCGGTCTTCGGTTTACCGCCGGCGATCCAGAAAATATCGTTGAAGCTGCCGAGCGCCTTCGCGGCGGAGTCCGCGTTCGTAGCCTTGGAGTCGTTGACGTAGAGGATCGATCCTTTGCGGCCGATCTGCTGCATACGGTGGGCAAGGCCCGGAAAGCGGACCAGCCCCTTCTGAATCGTCGGCAGGTCGATCCCGATCGCCGCACAGGCGGCGACCGCGCAGGCCGCGTTCTGCGCATTGTGCAGCCCCCGCAGCGAGCCGATGCCGGCAAGCTGCACCGCCGGATGCGCCTTGCCGTTGTCGGCGCGCATGATGCGCGTGCCCTCGGCGAAATAGCCATCACGCAGCGGACCCGTCGTCGAGACGCGCACGACCTTATGTCCGGCTCGCTCGATGCGATCGGCCGCCGAACGCGTCCAGCGGTCATCCACCGCGATTACCGCGGTGCCGCCCTTCTCGACGCTCGCGGGCAGAAGGGTCTTGAGCGCCGCGTAGTTCTCAATGGTGCCGTGCCGGTCGAGATGATCTTCCGTCACGTTGAGCAGAATGCCGACGGTGGCGCGCAATGAGGGCGCAAGGTCGATCTGGTAGGACGACACTTCAAGCACGTAGACACGATTTTGCATAAATGGCTCGAGTGCAAGCACCGGCACGCCGATGTTGCCGCCCATCTGCGCGTCGAACCCTGCGCTCGCGATGAGATGTGCGGTCAGCGCCGTCGTTGTTGATTTGCCGTTCGTCCCGGTGATTGCGATCAGCGGACAATCGGCGCCCGACTTCTCGCGCTCGCGGCAGAACAGTTCGATGTCGCCGATCACCTCGACGCCAGCCTTCTGCGCAAGCTGCACGGTCCAGTGCGGTGTCGGATGCGTCAATGGCACGCCGGGCGCGAGCACCAGCGCCGCGATCTCCGACCAGTCGATCTCCCGCAGGTTTTGCACGCCGAGCCCAGCTGAGGCGGCATCAGCACACATCTTTTCACTGTCGTCATACGCGACGACGTCGGCGCCGCCCTTGACCAGCGCGCCGGCGGACAGCAGGCCGGATTTGCCCAGCCCGAACACGGCAACCTTCTTGCCGGCAAAGACGGTGACCGGGATCATCGCAGCTTCAGCGTCGCAAGACCCGCCAGCGCCAGCACCACGGCCACGATCCAGAAGCGGATCACAATTTGCGGCTCGGTCCAGCCAAGCTGCTCGTAGTGGTGGTGGATAGGCGCCATCTTGAACACGCGTTTGCCGGTCAATTTGAAGGAGACGACCTGCACGATGACCGAGATCGCCTCTAACACGAAGAGCCCGCCGACGATCGCCAGCACGATCTCGTGTTTGATGGCCACGGCGACGGCGCCGATCATGCCGCCGAGCGCCAACGAGCCGGTGTCACCCATGAAGATCGACGCCGGTGGCGCGTTGAACCAGAGGAAGCCTAGCCCCGCGCCGATCATCGCGCCGCAGAGCACCGCCAATTCGCCCGTGCCGGAGACGAAGCGAAGCTGCAGATACTCGGAGAACAGCGCGTTGCCGACGATGTAGGAGATGAGCCCGAAGGTGCCAGTCGCGATCATCACGGGTACGATGGCGAGGCCGTCGAGGCCATCGGTCAAATTCACAGCATTGCCCGCGCCGACGATCACGAAGGCACCGAAGAGGACGAAAAAGATGCCGAGATTAAACGCGAGGTCCTTGAAGAACGGAAACACCAGCGACGTCGCGACCGGCGGTCGTCCGAGCCGCATCAGCACCCAGCAGGCGATGACAGCCACGAAGCATTCGATCAGAAGCCGCGTCCGGCCGGAAAATCCGGCATGCGTCTGCTTCGTCACCTTAAGGTAATCGTCATAAAATCCGATCAGCCCGAAGCACATGGTGACGCCGAGCACGACCCAGACGTAGGGGCTCGCCGGGTTGGCCCACAGCAGCGTCGAAACGAGAAGGCCGGACAGGATCATCAGCCCGCCCATCGTGGGCGTGCCCTTCTTGGTGATCAGGTGCGACTTCGGGCCGTCCTCGCGGATCGGCTGACCCTTGCCCTGCTTGAGGCGCAGCGTGTCGATGATCGACTGGCCAAACAGGAAGACGAACACAAGCGCGGTCACCACTGCGCCGCCGGTGCGGAAGGTGATGTAGCGGAAGACGTTGAAGAACGAGACCTGTGTCGACAGCTCGGCCAGCCAGTAGAACATCGGATCAGACCTTCGCTGCCTCTGCGGTTTCGGGCTGCCGCGGGAACTGCTTCTGCAACGCCTTGGCGATCGGACCCATTTTAGAGCCGAGCGAACCTTTCACCATCACCGCGTCGCCGGCATGCAGCGCCGCGATGACGGATGGCTCCAGCGCGGCCGCCGTTTCGGCATAGCCGCCCCTCACCTGCGACGGAAGGGCATCCCACAGGGCGCGCATCAAAGACCCTGAACAATAAACCAAATCAACGTTCGCGGCGGTGACCGCATCGGCCAGTTCCGCATGCAGCTGCGCGCCCTCGGTGCCTAATTCCAGCATATCGCCAAGCACGGCGATTCGCCGCCCGCGCGGTCCGATTTCGGCTTGGCCGAGCAGCGCGAGCGCGGCGCGCATGGACGCCGGGTTGGCGTTGTAGCTCTCGTCGATCAGCAGCGCCTCGCCGTCCGGGAATGAGAGCGTGCTGCGCTGCCCGCGTCCGGTGGACGGCTGCCACTGCGACAGCGCGAGCGCGGCGAGCGCCAGGTCGGCGCCCGCCAATACGACGGCCGCAAGCACCGCAAGCGAATTGAGCGCGAGATGTCGGCCCGGCGCGCCGATATTATAACTCACCGGCGACCCCAAGATATTCGCCTCCACCGTGGAGCAGTCCGCCCCGAGTGCGACGCGCAGAAGGCGCGCGTCGGCGCCTTCATGCTCGCCAAAGCTGACGGTGTGTGCGACGCCGGCCGCCTGCGCCGCGGCCCGCAATTGTTCATGCTGTGGAATGTCGCCATTGATCACCGCGGCGCCGCCAGGCACTACGCCCGAGAATATCTCCGCCTTGGCGTCAGCGATCTTCTCCAGTGAACCGAAATATTCCAAATGCACCGGAGCAATCGTCGTCACTATCGCGACGTCGGGCCGCACCAACTTGGTCAGCGGGGTGATCTCTCCGGCATGGTTCATGCCGATCTCGAAGACGGCAAATTTGATATCCGCCGGACAGCGCGAAAGCGACAGCGGTACGCCCCAATGATTGTTGTAGGACGCAGCAGAGGCATGCGTTTTGCCTTCAGCCGACAACGCAAGCCGCAGCGCTTCTTTCGTTCCGGTCTTGCCGACCGATCCGGTCACCGCGATCACTTTGCCCGTAAGCCGCGCGCGCGCCGCACTCGCGAGACCGCGCAAACCGTCGAGCACGTCGTCAACGACGAGCAGTGGCGCATCGCTTGCAAACTGCGCCCGCTTGTCGCGCGCGACGACCACAACGCCAGCGCTGGCCTTCAGCGCCGCATCGACAAAATCGTGCCCATCGCGGTTGTCGCCCTGGATCGCGAAGAAGGCTTCGCCGGGCGCAATCGTGCGCGTGTCGATGGAGATGCCGGACACGCTCGTAGGCAGGCGGCCGACTTTGTCCGCACGCATCACCGCGGCCATGGCATCGACAGCCCACAGCGAAGTCATTCTGCCCCCAAAGCCGCCCGGACCGCGTCCTGGTCGGAAAACGGCAATATCCGGTCGCCGACGATCTGGCCCGTTTCATGGCCTTTGCCAGCGATCAGCAGCACGTCGCCGTCGTTCAGGCGCTTGACAGCCGTGCGGATCGCTTCGCCGCGGTCTCCGATTTCCTCCGCGCCGCGCGCGGCGGCGAGGATCCCGCGCCGGATCGCGGCCGGGTTCTCGCTGCGCGGATTGTCGTCGGTGACGATCACGTGGTCCGCATTCTCGACCGCAATCTTGCCCATGATCGGGCGCTTACCGGCATCGCGGTCGCCGCCGCAGCCAAAAACGACCGTCAGCCGTCCGCGCGTATAGGGCCGCAAAGCCTCGAGCGCCTTCTGCAGCGCATCCGGCTTGTGTGCGTAATCGACGAATACCGGCGCACTACGGAACGTGCCGGCGAGTTCCAGCCGGCCCTTGGCGCCCTGCAGTTTTTCAAGCGCCGCGAACACGGCGGCCGGTTCCGCGCCGGTCGCGATCGCAAGCCCCGCCGCCACAGCCGCGTTCTGCACCTGAAAGGCGCCGACCAGCGGCAGCCGGATCCGGTACTCGCGGCCCGCATGCGCTAGGACCACTATCTGGCCGAAACCGTCGATCACGCCGTCGACCAATCTGATCCCCTCGCCGCCGGCGCCGACGGTGAGAACCTTCAGCCCGCGCGCCTCGGCCGCATCCCGCACTTTGGCGCTGTAACAGTCGTCGACATTGATCACCGCAGCACCACCGGGCGCGATCAGGTCGGAAAACAGGCGCAGCTTCGCGGTGAGATACGCCTCCATCGTCGGGTGGTAGTCGAGATGGTCGCGCGACAGATTTGTAAATGCTCCGGCCGAGACGCGCACGCCATCGAGCCGATGCTGGTCGAGACCGTGCGAGGACGCTTCGAGCGCGAGATCTGTCACGCCTTCGCCGGTGAGTTGATCCAGCGTGCGATGCAATTCGATCGGGTCGGGCGTAGTCAGTGAGCCGTAGGTCTCGCCCTTCGGCGAGACGACACCCACCGTGCCGACGCTCGCGGCTGCGAAGCCGAGCGAGTTCCAAATCTGGCGCGTGAAGGCGGCCACCGAGGTCTTGCCGCTTGTTCCGGTGACCGCCGCGATCGTTCCCGGCTGCCGTGGAAAGAAGCGTGCGGCCGCGAGCGCGAGTGCGCGCCGCACATTATCCGTTTGGATGAACGCGACGCTTTCCGGCAGGTCCGGTTTGCGCTCCGCCATCACGGCCGCCGCGCCCGCCGCAAGCGCCTGCGGCAGAAAGGCAAGCCCGTCAGCCTTCGTGCCGGGCACAGCCACGAAAAGAAAGCCCGGCTTCACCTTGCGGCTGTCGGACGCAATGCCGCTCAGCTCCAGCGCCGCAAAGCGCGGATTAAAGCGAACGTCAGGCAAAGCCAAATCGGCGAGGGTCATCGAGCCTCTCAATTTCCTCCCCCGAAATGGCGAGGGTCACGGAGGGGTCTAATACGGACGCGACTGCTCCAAGGTCAATTGACTCCCAACCCGCTGCCTTCGGCAGTCGACCTCGCTTTTTCAGGGGCAGGCAGAGGCGCGCTCGCTTTCGCCAAGATGAGTTGGTCGGCCTTGGGCAAATCGAAGCGCGGCGCGAGATCGAGCAGCGGCGCGATGCGCGTGATCACCTTCGCGGCGACCGGCGCGGAGTTCCAGCCTGCGGTAGCGAAGCCGTAGGTTTCCTTCAGCGGCTGCGGCTCGTCGAGCATGATCAGCACGAGGTATTGCGGCTTGTCGGCCGGCAGCACGGCCACGAAGTCGGTCAGCAGTTTGTGCTTCGCATAACGGCCGTTGACCACCTTCTCCGCTGTGCCGGTTTTGCCGCCGACGTAGTAGCCCGCGACGTTCGCCTTGCTGCCGGTGCCATGTTCCACGTTGAGCCGCAGCAGATAGCGCATCTCCTGGCTCGTTTGCGGTTTGAGCACCCGCTTCGCCACCACCGCCACCTGCTCGGGCGTGCGTTTCAGGAAGGTCGGCGGGATGAGCAGGCCGCCGTTCATTGTCGCGGCGAGCGCCATCATCGCCTGCAGCGGCGCGACCGAGAGCCCGTGGCCGAACGCGATGGTCGCGCTGTTCAACTCGCCCCAGCGTTTCGGCACGATCGGCTCTGCGCTTTCCGGCAGTTCGGTGCGCAGCCGATCGAGCTGCCCCATCTTTCTGAGAAACGCCTTGTGCGCATCGACGCCGCAGGCGAGCGCGATGCGCGCCGCGCCGATGTTCGACGAAAAGGTAAATACCTCCGGCAGCGACAGGAAGCGGCCCTTCGGTTCGTCATCGTGGATCGCGAAGCGGCCGAGGCGCAACGGCGCGCGCGCGTCCCAGCTCGAATTCAGCGTCGCCTTGCCGGAATCGAGCGCCATCGCGAGCGTGATCACCTTGAACGTGGAGCCCATCTCGAACACGCCGGTGGTGAGGCGGTTGATGCGCGTCGGATTGTTGGCTTCCTTCGGATTGTTCGGGTCGAAGTCGGGCTCCGACACCAGCGAGACGATCTCGCCGGTGTTGACGTTGAGAACCAGCCCGGCCGCGGCGATCGCCTTGAATTTCTCACGCGCCTTGATCAGTTCGTCGCGTAATGCGAACTGCACGCGCAGGTCCAGCGCGAGGCCGACAGGCTTCTGCAGGCGGTCGCTGGCTAGCCCGGCCATATGCAGCGCGGCGAGCCCCTGCCCGTCGAGCCACTTCTCGATTCCCGCAATACCCTGGTTGTCGATGTTGACGAGGCCGACCTCGTGCGCCGCAATGGCGCCGTTCGGGTAGACGCGCTTGTTTTCGGTGAGGAAGCCGACGCCGGGAATGCCGAGCCGGTGCACTTCCTGCTGCTGCTTGGGCGTGATCTCGCGCTTGAGCCAGACGAAACCGCGCTTCGACGACAGCCGGTCGCGCACTTCCTTCGCGTCGAGATCTGGCAAGACGGCGGTGAGTAGTTCGACCGCCTCATCCGCATCGATCAGCTTGCGCGGTTCGGCGAACAGCGAGGGCGATTTGACGTCGGTCGCGAGAATCTCGCCGTTGCGGTCGAGAATGTCCGGCCGCGCGGTGGCGACCGCGTCCTGCCCGATCGTCTGCCGGCCGAAGCGGCCTTCGCCGTTCACGGCAAAGAAGACGAGTTTGCCGGCAATCACGCAATACACGGTCGCGAACAGGAGCACGGCGAGACCAAGCCGCGCCTTCGCCTTCACGTTGCGATTCACGGCGCGCCCGTAGAGGAGCGAACTGAGAATGCGCTGCCAGCGGGTCTGTTGATGCTGCATCTCAGCGCCTCGCCGGAATGCTGCCGGTCGCGTCGGGCGAGGGGGCGGGCGCCAACATCGCGCCGATCGGATCGGGCGATGGCGCCGGCGGCGGCGCGGGACGCTCAGGCAGGTTGTCGAGCGAATCGAACTGCGTAGGCTTCACCTCCTGCAACTTAAGATGCCGTTCGGAGAGTCCCTGAATGCGACTCGGCGTCTCCAATCGCGCCCATTCCGCGCGCAAGGCGGCAATCGCGTTGCGCTCCTTGCGAATCTCGTCGTGTAATTTGGCGACGCGCTCTGCCTGCAGCGTGGAATCGAACTTGATCTTATAGACGTAGGACGCGGCGAAGATCAGCACCGCGATCACCAGCACGTTGAGGAGACGCATCATGCTCAGCGTCCTCTCAGCACGTCGGCGAGCAACGGAAGAAGCGGCAGAAACTCCGATGCCTCGCCGGCATGCGGCGCTGCCTCGGTGCGTTCGCCGGCGCGAAGCTTTGCGGAGCGTGCGCGCGGATTGCGCGCGACTTCCTCCTCGTCGGCGATAACGGGACGCTTGGTCAAAACCGCAAAACTCGGCGCGGAGCGTTTCACCTCGGGCGCGTGCCGCGAGCCGCCGCGCGTTTCGCTGCGCTCGGCGAGGAAGCTTTTGACAATGCGGTCTTCCAGCGAATGGAACGAAACCACGACCAGCCGGCCGCCGGGACGCAA
>Ga0207826_1000045_pt1 | contig 28442 bp, 21 predicted proteins | sample LuqExpMetageno80_FD_187837 | JGI IMG/M metagenome (GOLD analysis project Ga0207826, IMG submission 187837) | Tropical forest soil microbial communities from Luquillo Experimental Forest, Puerto Rico - Sample 80 (SPAdes) | ecosystem: Environmental > Terrestrial > Soil > Tropical forest ... | reverse complement strand
CGTTGTTGCGGCAGGACGGTTCATCGGATTCGTGTGACCTGCCGTCGAATGGGGAATTCTCCCCGCCGCCGCATGGCCAGTTGTCCGCCTTACGCCCGCTAACCAGGCTTCTCCGGGTGCCACCGTATACTACCTGTCAAGAGCGACAGTTACGGCACCCCCGACGCACTGAGTTATCTTTTCTGACGGAAGGTTGCAGGCTGCGTTCCATCGATCCTTCCCGAGTATTGCTTTTCTGAAATGAAGAACTTAGTGTGAGCAGGCGCCCCAGGCTCCAACAGGCAAAGGAATTCACATGCCGTCGTCCAAGGCAACCTTCCGGGAGATCGGCCCGGTCACGATTGTCGACCTCAGCGGTATGTTCATGCTTGGGGAATCGAGTGCAGTCCTCCGGAAAGCAATCGTGGATTTAATTGGCAAGCGACAACGCAAAATCATTCTCAATTTCCGCGATGTGTCCTCGATTGATAGCGCTGGGGTTGGCGAACTCGTTGCGGCCTATACTGAGATCAGGCGCATCGAAGGTCGCGTAAGATTATTGAAACCGCCCAAAAAGGTCTGCGAAATGCTGGAACTCACCCAACTTTCAAAGGTATTTCAGGTGTACGCAGACGAGCCCTCGGCGCTTCGTAGCTTTGATTAGAAAGCCGGATGCCTCACTTTCCAACTAAGGCAGGACGAGCCGGAACGACAAGGGCGGGGAGACAGATCGTGAGCGACAAGGCCAATAAATTCTCGCCGGGGTCCGATGAGTTCTTCCGGTGGATCTTCGAGAATGCCCAGATAGCGATCGGAATCCTAAACATTCAGACCGGGGAGCATTTCTGCAACCGCGCGGTGGAAGAGATGCTGGGCTACAGCGAAGCGGAACTCCGTCGGGTCGAGCAATGGGACGAGATTGTTCACCCCGATGAGCGTGCTTCCGGTGCAAAGCGATACACAGATCTCATGCACGGGAAGAGAGATAACGACGAATGGGAGCAGCGATTTATCCGGCGGGACGGCCGTATGGTCATCACCAAAGGAAGGTCCAAGCTAATCCGGGATGCCGAGGGAAAACCCGGGTACGTCGTTACGTTGAATGAAGACATTACCGAACGCAGACTCGCCGAGGAGGAGAGAACCCGCATCACGAAACAGATGCAACTTCTCCTTGATTCTACGGACCAAGGCGTTTATGGCCTGGACCTCGACGGAAACTGCACGTTCCTCAATCGGGCGACCTGCAAAATGATCGGCTACCGGCCCGAGGAAGTCCTGGGTCGTAACATGCATGAACTGGCGCATCACCACAAGGCGGACGGTTCGCTTTACCCCGTTGAGGAATGCCCCGTTTACGAAGCGGTTAGGAATGGGAAGGGTTGCCACCTGGAGGAGGAAGTATTGTGGCGCCGCGACGGTACCGCGGTCCCGGTCGAGTATTCCTCGTTTCCCGTGCTGGAAGAAGGAGTCATCAAAGGCGCCGTCGTGACGGTATCGGACATCACCGAACGTAAGCGTGCGAAAGAAGCCTTACAGTCGAATGAGCGGCTCTTCCGTTCGATTTTCGGGAACAGCCAGATCGGGATCAGTTTCTTCAATATCGATGGCCAGGCGATTTTCACAAACCGCGCGTTCCAGGAGATGTTGGGTTATTCCGAGGAAGAACTGAGTCGGCTGGAGAAATGGGACGAGATCATTCACCCGGAGGAACGTGTCGCTGGCGCCGAACGATATTCGCAACTGGTTCAGGGAAAGCGTGAAAAAGACGAATGGGAGCAGCGTTTCGTGCGGCGGGGTGGGCGCATCGTTGTCGCGAACGCGCGATTCTCGGTGATCAGGGGCACCGACGGAAAGCCGCAGTACGTGGCCTCGCTGACAGAAGACATCACGGAGAAAAAACAGGCCGAGGAGAAACTGCGGGAGAGGGAGCAACTCTTCCGTTCGATTTTCGAGGGAACCCAGGTTGGGATCGGCGTTTATAAAATTGATACCAATGAGCATTTTTCGAATCGTGCCCTTCACGAAATGCTGGACTACACCGGAGAAGAGCTGAGCCGGCTAGATCAATGGGACGCCATTGTCCCGAAGGAGGATCGCGACGCCTGCGCGCAGCGATACGCGGAACTGGTGGAGGGCAAGCGCGAAACGGATGAATACCAACAACGTTTCATTCGCCGAGACGGCCGCATTGTCCTTGGGAACGGGAAGTTTCAACTGCTTCGGGATACGGCGGGAAAACCTCAGTGCATTGTGGGTCTAACCGAAGATATCACGGAGCGTACGCGTGCGAAGGAAGCTTTGCAGGCCAGCGAGCAGCTTTTCCGTACAGTTTTCGAGAACGCCCAGATCGGAATCAGTATTTTAGACGCGGCGACGGGAGAGTTTCACACGAACAGCGCATTGCACGAGATGCTCGGTTGCACCCGTGAAGATTTGAGTTCGCTGGCCAAGTGGGATCTGATCGTGCACCCGGAGGAACTTCATTCTGGAGCACGGAGATATGCACAACTCGTTGCCGGTGAACGAGACGGTGACGCATGGGAGCAGAGATTCGTCCGACGCGACGGTCGTGTGGTCATTGCAAATGGAAGGTTCTCCGTCATCCGGGACGGCACAGGGAAGCCCCACTACGTTTTGAATCTGTCGGAGGACATCACCGAACGCAAGCTCGCCGAGGAAGCTCGAAATCGGGCCATGCAACAGGTGCAATTGATCTTGGAATCCACCGGGCAGGGTATTTTCGGCATCGATTTGCAAGGCAATTGCTCGTTGATCAATCGAGCCGCCTGCGAACTGATGGGTTACACACCCGAAGAGGTTTTAGGTCGGAATATGCATGAGCTGGTGCATCATCATAAGCCTGACGGCTCGCCCTACCCGGTGGATGAATGCCCGATCTACCGCGCGTTCCGCAAGGGCGAAGGTTGCCGCGTGGACGCGGAAGTCATATGGCGCCGCGACGGGGCTCCGATCCCCGTCGAATACTCCTCGTTTCCAATTGTTGAAGACGGAAAAGTCACGGGAGCTGTCGTCACCGTATCCGACATCACCGAGCGCAAGGCTGCGGAAGATCTTCTTCACAAGCGGGACGAAGAACTTAGGCGCGCCAATTTCCTTGCGGAGACCGCCCTTGAGCTCACCAGGGCCGGTTACTGGCATGTCCCGCTCGACGGCTCAGGAATATATAACTCTTCTCCACGCAGGGTCGCAGTCTTCGGCGACATCCCGCGCCCGGATTATCGCTATCGGGTCGATGAAATGTTCGCGCACGCGGGCGAGGGAGATGCGGCGGCAGCCAAGGTTGCGCGAGCTGCGTTTAACGCCGCGGTAGAGGGCAAGACCAGCACCTACAACACCGTTTTTGCCTATAAGCGCCCGGTCGACGGCCGCGTTATGTGGGTGCACGCACTCGGGCATGTCGTCAAAGATTCTGCGGGGAAGCCCACTGACGTTTACGGAGTTTCACAGGATATTACAGAGTTCAAGCGGCTGGAGGCGGAGTGGCTCAGTGCCAAGGAAGCAGCCGAAACCGCCACGAAGGCGAAATCTGATTTCCTCGCCAATATGAGTCACGAGATCCGGACGCCGATGAACGCGGTGCTCGGAATGACGCATCTCGCCTTGAAAACCGATTTAACGCCAAGGCAGCGCGATTACTTGACAAAAGCCAAAGCCGCTGCGGACACCTTATTAGGCATCATCAACGACATCCTCGACTTTTCGAAAATCGAGGCAGGCAAGCTGACCATGGAGCAGACCGAATTCCGCCTGGAGAATGTCCTCGATAATCTCTCCGGGGTGGTGAGCCAGAAGGCTCACGAGAAAAATCTCGAGTTCCTGGTGGCCGCTCAGCAGGACCTGCCGCCAGTGCTCGTCGGCGATCCTCTCCGCCTCGGTCAAGTCTTGATCAACCTAGTGAATAACGCAGTGAAATTTACGGAACGAGGCGAAATTGTCGTCACGGTCGGGCTGGAAGAGAGTGTGTCGGACCGGGTCAAACTGAAGTTTACGGTGCGCGACAGCGGCATCGGGATGACGCCTGAACAGACCGCACGCCTCTTCCAGGCTTTCAGTCAGGCAGACAGCTCCACCACTCGAAAGTACGGCGGCACGGGCCTTGGCCTTTCCATCTCGAAACGTCTCGTGGAGATGATGGAAGGCAACATTTGGGCTGAGAGCGAGCGCGGCCGCGGTAGCACCTTTTGCTTCACGGCGTGGTTTGGCCTGGGATTCGCCGAGAAGCGCAAGAAAAGCGTGCCAGCCGCATTGGCAGGCATCCGGGTTTTGGTGGTGGATGACAACAAGCTGGCTTGTGAAATCCTGACGGACATGCTGAGACAGTTTGCATTGAGAGTCGATTGCGCTACATCCGGCGGTGATGCTTTGCGCGAGCTGACCCAAGCCGATGCACACGACCCCTATCGACTGGTTCTAATGGATTGGCAAATGCCTGGCTTGGACGGGGTGGAGACGAGCCGAAAGATCAAACACCGCGGTAACCTGCGCAACGTTCCCAAAATATTGATGATCACCGGGTTCGGCCGGGAAGACATTCGCCTGCAGGCTCAGGAAACAGAAATCGAAGGCTTTCTGCAAAAGCCGATTACGCCTTCCGTTCTCCTCGACATGTTGATGAATCTCTTCGGCATCGCCGCTGAAGAGAAAGTGATGCTGTTGGGGACAAAACGAGAGCGCGAAATGTCTATGGTCAACGGCATCCGTGTATTGCTCGTTGAAGACAACGAGGTGAACCAGCAGGTGGCGAGGGAATTGTTAGAGAGTGAAGGAGCGAATGTCACCATCGCGAATCACGGCGTTGAAGCCGTCAAGCTCCTCACGCAAGGCATCCAGCCGCCCCCTTTCGACGTCGTGCTTATGGATTTGCAGATGCCCGAAATGGACGGCTTGACCGCAACCAGGCTCTTGCGAGCCGAAGCCGGTCTCCAGCACCTTCCGATCATTGCCATGACAGCTCATGCCATGGCCGAGGAGGTTCAACGCTGCCTGGAAGCGGGAATGAACGACCACATTGCGAAACCCATTGATCCCGGGACATTCTTCGCCACCCTTGCCCGTTGGACCAGAGCAGGGGAAGGCGGGCGGAGCAGGGCCGCCCATGAAGGAAACGAACTGGCCGTTCCCGAGATTGAGGGCATAGACGTAGCGAGTGGCTTGCAACGCCTTGCAGGAAACAAGCGCTTGTACCGCGATTTGCTGAATCAGTTCGTCACCAAACAGGAGTCGGTTGGAAAGCGAATCGCAGAAGCCCTTGAGCAAGGAGATCGCGATCAGGCGGAACGCCTCGCACATTCCTTAAAGGGCGCCGCCGGAAACCTGGGGATCAGCCCGATCTTCCATTCAGCCGGAAACCTGGAGAAAGCCATCCGCGAGTCGCAGACCGGGCTTGAGGGCCTTCTTAAAGACCTGGCTTCGGCCATGGATCGGCAAATTGCAGCCATTCGGACTGCTTGGTCGGTCGATGGGACGGGCGGGACGAATCGGCCCGTCACACCATCGCCAGATTCTGTGCAGGCCTCGATGGCCATGACCCGCCTGAAAGGGTTGCTCGAAGCAAGCGACGCCGACGCCGTCGAGGCTTATACGGAGCTGGCCGACGTGCTGAAGAACATGGTGGACAGGTCACGGTTGGAGCAATTAGGAAGCGCGGTGAAAAGCTTCGATTTCGAGGCAGCTCTGAATAAGCTGAGCGAAGTTGCAAAGGAATTCGTGGAGAAGGAGAGGTTGCCGGAATGACCAGCGCTGCCGAGAAAAAGATCCTGCTCCTGGTCGACGACGACTCGGAAAATATTCAGGTGGTTCATTCCATCCTGAAAGATCGCTACAAGATCCGCGTCGCAACGAACGGAGCGAAGGCTTTGGAGCTGGCGAAGGCCGAGCCCCTTCCCGATCTGATTCTGCTCGATGTGATGATGCCGCAAATGGACGGTTACGAGGCTTGCGGCTTTTTGAAGGCCGACGAGAGAACGCGGGACATACCAGTCATTTTCCTTACCGGAAAAACCGAAGTTAGCGACGAGACTCGTGGGTTCGAAGTCGGCGCCGTCGACTACATCCATAAACCGTTTTCGCCGCCGATCGTAACAGCGCGAGTTCGAAACCATCTAATGCTGCGCGATGCGCACGAGACCGTCGCCCGGCAACTACTGGCTATCAACAGCGAACTCGAAATGGCACGGCAGATTCAGTTGTCAATCCTGCCCAACCAGACTCCTCATCTTCCCGGATTGGCGATCGAGGCTCGTTATATTCCCATGAGCTCTGTTGCCGGCGATTTTTACGATTTTCTGGTGATCGATGAAAAGCATCTGGGCATCTTGATCGCTGATGTTTCCGGCCACGGGCTCGCTTCGGCGTTGATCGCTTCCATGTTGCAGAGCGCTTTCGCGGCTCAAGTGCCAAACGCCTCCGACCCTGTCGAAGTTCTGTCGGGATTGAACAAGGCGCTTTGTGGAAAGTTCAGGAGCCACTATGTGACCGCCGCCTATCTGTTCGTCGACCTGGAGAAGGGCACGGTAACCTATGGCGCCGCGGCTCATCCGCCACTTCTGCGATGGCAGTTCAAGACTGGAAGCGCCACGGAGTGCGTCCACAACGGCTTAATGCTTGGTCCGTTCGAGGACCCACCCTATTCGGCAACCACGTTTTCGGTAGAAGATGGAGACAGGATTGTACTCATAACCGACGGAATCCTCGAGGCTAGGGACTCCTCGGGCAGGGAGTTCGGCATGGAACGTCTCAGGCACATCGTGGAGTCAAATCACGCCTTGCTGGTAAATCGTTTCGCCGATGCCTTGCTGGGTGAACTCTCACGCTGGTCTGAAGATGCGATTGGGGCACAACAGTCGGACGACGTCACGCTCCTGGTCATCGATTTCAAGTCTCCATAGCTTCGATCTCGCCGGTTCGCGACGCGTTTCAGAGTGGACCGCAACACGTCAACTGCCCGAGTCGCCGTTGCGCGTTGGGCAACTGCTTTGATACTCCCCGCCCTTTGCGCACCGTTTTGACTTATAACTGAACATTGAAATCCGGCTCCCCGGCACAGGCAAACAGGAACGGTTCGTGACCCCAGATAGAACGAAGCGATTGCGCGTAGGCATACTTTTCGGCGGAAGATCCGGCGAACATGAAGTCTCTCTTGCATCTGCCGCCTCGGTGATTCGAGGACTCGACCCGGATCAATACGAAGCCGTTCCGATTGGCATTACCAAAGATGGTCACTGGTTGGTGGGTGAAGGCGCGGTAAAAATGCTTCCGGAGGTTCTAAAGGGCGGGCGGAGAGTCATGCTCACCGCCGACCCCACGGAAGCAGCGCTCGTTCCCCTGGACCGCGGTGCCGGTGCGCAGAGGTTGGACGTGATCTTTCCGGTGATGCACGGTACCTTCGGCGAGGACGGAACCATTCAAGGCATGCTGGAGCTTGCGGGCCTTCCCTACGTCGGCGCGGGTGTTCTCGGCTCGGCAATTGGCATGGATAAAGATGTTTCGAAACGGCTTTGTCAGGAAGCGGGCATTCCCGTCGTGCCTTGGGTGACGGTTCACCGCTGGGCCTGGGAGAAAGAGCCTGAAGCGGTAAGGGCGGAGATCGAAGGGAAATTTGAATATCCGGTTTTCGTGAAGCCGGCGACACTGGGCTCGTCGGTCGGGATGAGCAAAGTGCACAACACGGAAGAACTTGCGCCTGCATTGAACTTAGCTTGCGAATATGGAATGAAAATTCTGGTGGAGAAGGCGGTGGCGGCGCGCGAAATCGAGGTCTCCGTGCTAGGAAATCACGAGCCGCAAGCCTCCGTCCCTGGCGAGATCGTACCCCATCGCGAGTTTTATGATTACACCGCCAAATACCTTGAGGATGGTACGCAGCTCATTATCCCTGCTGCCCTGAAGCCGTCGCAGGTCGCAAAAATCCAGTCTCTCGCACTCAAAACTTTTCGTGCGCTGGAGCTTTCGGGCATGGCTCGCATCGACTTCTTCCTCGAGAAAAAGAGAGGAAAGCTGTACCTGAACGAGGCGAACACCATACCCGGGTTCACGTCCATCAGTATGTATCCAAAATTGTGGGAAGCGAGTGGAATTTCCTTTCGCGAATTGATCGACAAGCTGATCGATCTTGCGCTCGAAATGCACAACGAGAAAGTACGCACAAAGTATGCCATCGAACTCCCCGAAGGCTCTGGCGGGGCGCTCACCGGATAGTTTTTCGCTTCGGCCGGGTCTGGTCACGGAAACATTCTGTGAAAACGTGGCGTCCAAACTCCACAGGAGGTTTGCGGCCAGGCATTTCTCCTGATAAAGTTTTCCTGCGGCCAGCACAGGGCGTGGAAGCACATCAATAAAGCCGAGCGCGATGACCGAACGAATTTCACTTCTGGAACCGGGCGTCGAGAAGAAGGAAAAGTCGCACATCCTTGCCTTCACGGTAGGAGCGGTGGTCGTTGCGCTGGCGCTCGTCGTTTGGTTCTCGTTTCGCTACTATCCCGAGAAGAGAATCGCCACCGAGTTTTTCGATGCGCTCGTGGCAGGCAACACGGACAAGGCCTACACGCTCTGGAAACCCACAACCAGCTACAAGAAGGGCGATTTTCTTGCGGATTGGGGCCCCGCGGGCTACTACGGGCCAATAAAGAGTTACAAGATTATGGACGCGCAGGCACCAAGGAAGAGCGATTCGATCGCCGTCAACGTGGCGATCAGTCCCTACGCGCCAATGCCAGAATCGAATGACGCAGAAAAGAGCAGTAAGACGAGAGTGGTCACCCTCTGGATTTCGCCCTCGGATAAATCCTTCAGCTTTCCACCGTAAACACGGTTGACACGGTAGCGGCGTCACCTAGAGGTGACATTCCTCGAGGGCCGCTGCCAGTTCGCTTGGAGCAACGTTGGCGGTGCCAAGCTTACCCACGACGACCCCGGCGGCGGTGTTGGCGAGAAGGGCGGCATCGGGAAGAGACGCTCCCGCGGCCATCGCCAGTGATAGAGCACTCAAAACCGTGTCGCCTGCTCCCGTTACATCGAATACTTGTCGGCCGGTAGCGCTCGGGTCAACACCGGGTTGCCCGACTCGCGCGTAGGTCACTTCGGAACTTGTCGCCGGAATGTGCAAGGGGCGAGGCGTTCCTTCTTCGAAGACACTCATTCCCTTTTCGCCGCGCGTGATGACGACGGCGGCGCAGCCAAATTGGGAAAGCAGCGCGCGGCCCGCTTCCTCGATGGATTTTTCGTCCGTCAGGGAACGTGTTACATAAAAGCCGGCTTCCCTGGTATTGCAAGCAATCACCCGGGCACCACGATACGCATAAAGGCTTGTCGTTTTCGGCTTAACAAAGACGGGCACTTTGAATTGATGACAGGCGCTCAAAATGCGGTCCGCAAACGCGTCGCTGATCAAGCCCTTGTCATAGTCGGACAAAGTCAGCGCATCGACCCCTTTTAGCGAAGCCCGGAGTGCACGAAGCAGGGTGTCTTCGGTCTCGGGCGCCAGCGGCAGGCGGCGCTCATGATCAATACGAACAATCTGCTGGTGCCGGGCGATTACTCGGGTCTTTACGGTTGTAATACGGCGCGCAACGGCGAGCACGCCACGGTCTCCAATCTTTGCCTTTCTCAAGCAGGCCCGCAGCCCCGCACCGGCCGCATCGTCAACAGTTTCCTTTCCCGCTCGTTTTTGACCACCGACGACGCCAAAGAGTTCCACATGGGCGCCGAGGGCGGTCAGATTCGCTGCCACATTTGCCGCGCCACCCAAACCGTCGGTCTGCGACTCAAAGTCCACGACCGGAACCGCCGCCTCGGGAGACAAACGGTTGGCCACTCCCCACAGGTATCGATCGAGCATGAGGTCGCCAAGCACTGCGATGCGAATCTTACGAAAGCCCGGCAGGAGCCGTTTAAGCCGGGGAATGGAGCTGCGGAAGTCCGCCTTCATGCTCGGTTCGGCCAATCAATCATTAACAATCTTCGCTTCCTCTTCCATCATCACGGGGATTTCATCGCGAATTGGGTAGACGCGCTTGCAAGTTTCGCACTTAAACCCCGAATTGTCCGGAAGGGGCCGCACGGGTTCTTTGCAAACGGGGCAGGCGAGGATAGCAAGCAGTCGTTCAGGAATCAGCATAAGGCACTCCAAATGTCAGAACGAATGTACCAGATGAGTAAAGCATCAGCTAGCGCTGCCTCTTTTTTTCGCTCGACAGGTGAGGCGCGCAGAGCCCGGTTGTTTGTGAAGCAAATGGGCGCCAACCCTATCCGTCGACCAGATTTAACGCGCTATACTCTCGCGGAGGCCGTACAACCGGCGGTTTTGCCCGCCCGGCCGAAGTTCCTACAGACTCCGCAAAAGAGGTGTTCCGCATGAAGACCCTATCCACCTTGTTGCTTGCGAGCCTGATGCTTTTCCTGTCCCCACAGGCGCGGTCGCAGTCTCTCGAAGAACAGCGGCTAAAAGAACTTGCGGTAGAAGCTGAGGCCAAGCAGGACGAATTACAGAATCTCGAAAAAGAAACGGTTCGGGCATTACAGTGGAATACCGGAACATTTTTCCGTCGCGTGTACAGCGACGACTTTGTTGGGATACTCGAAACTGGCAGGGTTCTCGACAAGGCCGCTTATATCGCATCGATCGAGAATTCCGGCATAAAGTATGCGTCGTTCGTCGCCAGCGACATCCGTGTGCGCTTGTATCAGTACACGGCCGTGGTCACCTGCTTGTGGAGCGCCCGGGGAACGCAAGGGGATCGAGGTTTCTCGCGGCAATACCGCGTAACCCACGTCTATGTCTATGGACAACGTGGTTGGCAGGCGGTGGCCGGCCAGCAAACCCTACTGCCAGGTTAGCAAAAGTAGAGTGAAATCGGTGCCTCGGAGGCGCGAGGCATCCACAAACTTTTTTGTGGTTTTTGAGGGAGCGAGGCAAACATGACCAAGAGACTGCTCTGCACGGCCGCCTCATTTACGGTCCTCGTAGCGATGGCGTCGGCACAAAGTTCACCCGCACAAAAGGTGCAGGAACCGATGCTGCCCTATTACCCTAGCCTGGATTTGACGTCTATGGATCGGACCATCGATCCGTGCGTGAATTTCTACGAATATTCCTGCGGAGGATGGAAGAAAAACAATCCCATTCCTGCAGACCAAACCTCGTGGTCGGTTTATGGCAAGTTATATCAGGACAACCTGAATTTCCTGCGCGCCATCCTCGAGCAGGCCGCTGCCGACTCTCCGCGGCGCGACCTCGTGACCAAGGAAATCGGTGATTTTTACGCGTCCTGCCTGGACGAAGCGGCGGTCGAGAAGCACGGGATTACACCCGTAGAGAGCGAATTACAGGCCATCGCCCATCTAAAGAACGCGCAGGAGCTCGCGCCGCTGATTGCCGAGCTCCAACTCGTGCACGGGCGAGTGATTCTTTTCAACTCGGGCTCGATGCAAGACCCCGACGATTCCGAGCAGGTGATCGCACAGATCGACCAGGGCGGGTTGGGCCTGCCAGACCGCGATTACTACACCAAGGAAGACGCAAAATCCAAGGAGACGCGCGCGAAGTACCTGGAGCACGCTCAGAAGGTCTTTGAGCTTGTGGGCGAAAATGAAGAAATAGCAAAGAAGGATGCCGCGACCGTGATGCGCCTCGAGACAGCGCTTGCCAAAGCCTCCATGACGCGGGTCGATCGCCGGGATCCCTACAAATTGAAGCACAAGATGAAAGTGCAAGATCTCGAGGGGTTGGCACCAAAGTTTGACTGGAACGCCTTTTACTGCGAGGCGAAGTATCCTCAGTTTGAGATCCTGAATGTGAATTCACCCGATTTTTTCAAGGAAGTGAATGCCCTGCTGGCCAGCGAGCCACTCGACGACTGGAAAACGTATCTTCGCTTCCACGTGGTTGACTCTGCTTCTCCGTACCTCTCCTCGAAATTTGTCGGTAAAAACTTCGAATTTTACCGCAAGTACTTGCGCGGCGTGAAAGAACAGCAGCCTCGCTGGAAGCGCTGCGTAAGCTACACGGATCACAATCTGGATGATGCGTTGGGGCAGGCTTATGTGGCGAAGGTGTTTTCTCCGGCGCTCCGACAGGGCACTCTCGATATGGTGCGACGAATTGAAAACGCTATGGCTATCCGTATCCAGCAATTGGATTGGATGAGTCCTCAAACGAAAGAACAGGCGCTACTCAAATTGCGCGGTATTCGCAACAAGATCGGCTATCCCGATAAATGGCGGGACTACAGCTCGATAAAACTGGCCCGCGACGATTTTGCCGGCAACGTCCAGCGCGCCTCCGCGTTCGAAAGCCATCGCCAGATCAATAAAATAGGAAAGTCCGTCGATCACGGCGAGTGGGAAATTCCACCGCCGACCGTGGACGCTTATTACAATCCGCAGATGAACGACATCAATTTCCCCGCGGGCGTGCTGCAACCGCCTCTCTATGACGCCAAGATGGACGACGCTCCGAATTACGGTGACACCGGCGGCACCATCGGACACGAACTGACCCATGGCTTCGACGACGAGGGCAGCCAGTACGACGCGAAAGGAAACCTGCGTAATTGGTGGACCAAAGAGGACCGTGAGAAATTCGACATGCGAACCAAATGCGTGGAAGATCAGTACGCCGGTTATATCGTCGTCGACGACATCCACATCAACAGCCAGCTGACTCTGGGCGAGGACGTGGCGGACCTTGGCGGGGAGATTCTTGCCTACATGGCGTGGCAAGATGCCACAAAGGACAAAGACCTGAAGCCGATTGACGGTCTATCACCGGAACAGCGCTTCTTTATCGGTTTTGCGCAATGGGATTGCAGCAACGAAAGGCCCGAGGACTTGCGCGTGCGGGCCGCCACGGACCCGCATTCGCCCTCACAGTACCGCATCAATGGCGTAGTCGTGAACATGCCTGAATTCCACAAGGCGTTCGGATGCAAGGCAGGCCAACCGATGACTCAGTCGCGTGAAAAGATCTGCAAAGTCTGGTAAGCGGCCGGGGTCAGGAGCGGTCACTGCACCGATCGCGGATCTTCCTTCTTGCCCCTTTCTATCCCAAAAACGCCTGCGGCAAGTCCGTCAGGCGGGTTTGTGGCCGACAGTGGGATGCAGGCCTCAATACAGGTGCCGTCGCCAGGGCGAGCGTTGATGAACAATTCGCCTCCGAGGCTGTGGAGGCGTTCTTCCATACTGAGCAGCCCCAGCCCCGGATTGGTCTCGATGGAAGTCGGATCAAATCCGGTGCCCTCGTCCGAGACTCGCAGCCGTAATGAGCCGTCGGTCTCATCCAACTCGACAAGCGCGCGGCTGCACCCGCTGTGCTTGTGCGCGTTTCGGATGGCCTCCTGCGCGACGCGAAAAAGGCATAGTGAAGCGTCTTGTGGCAGCTTCCCCTGCAAACGACCATCAACAAAGGTAATTTCCATCGAATTCCGAGCTGCATAGTCCTTGCAGAAATTGTCCAAAGCCTTAGGCAACCCCAAGAGTTCCACCTGGGAGGGATGCAAGCGCCGCGACACGTTGTGAACATCGCTTGCAATTTCGCCAGCCGCCTTCGCGAGGACCTCCAGCTCTTCCGTCAGGGATGATTTGAGTTTCACCGAGGCTTGCTTCAACCGCTCCAAATCGATGTTAAGCAGGGCGAGGCGCTGGCCTGCGTCATCGTGCAGGTCTCGCGCAATGCGCGCGCGTTCTTCCTCCTGGGCCCGGGCCAGACGTTTTCGCAAGGCTGCGAGTTTCTCTTCAGACCGTTTTCTCTCGGTAATGTCCTGATAAATCGCGAAGGCGCCGACGAAGACGTCACCTGAATAGACTTTGACTCCGTGGAGTTCCACATCGATCAATGTGCCGTCCTTGCGGCAGCGCTGGGTTGTGGCATGGACCACGCCGTCCGCCTTAACCGCTTCCGTGAGCCTTAGGGCTTCCGGCTTGTCGTCGGAAGCGATCAAATCGTCGAGATTCTTTCCCTGTATTTCGCCTTGGGTGTAAAAGAACATCCGTTCGAAGGCTGGATTGCAAAAGCGGACAAGCTGATTCTGGTCCTTGATCACGATGCCCAGCGGACTATTGGCGATAAGAGCATCCATATACATGAGATACTCTTTCAACTCCTGTTCAGCACGTTTGGTGGCGGTGATATCAAAGGCGCTAGCCAGGATGGCGGGCTTGCCGTTTAACTCGGTGAGCGCCCCGGAAAACTCTACCCAACGGGCTTCGCCGCTCTTGGTGAGTACGGCGAATTGATAGCGCTTCGGCACTGGCTCGCCGCGCAGTCTCAATGACCCTCGCGCTCGAGCCTCTTCCCGAAAGTCCGGGTGTACCAAATCCCAGGGACTCATCGCAAGGATCTCGTCCCGCGAATAGCCGGAAATGGCCTCGAACTCCTTGTTGAAGTAAACAAAGTGATCGTCCTGGAGCAGCCAGATTGCCGAGGTAACCGTATCTGCGACCAAGCGGAACTTCGCCTCGCTCTCGCGCAGCGCTTTCTCCATCTCGAGACGCTCGGTGACGTCTTCTCCCGCAGCCAAGGCACACGGCTCTCCATTCAGGTCGATAACCTCGACAGAATAGAGCACGTTTACAAGCCGTCCCGACTTTGTGCGCAGACGCACCGCGCGACCGGTCACTTTGCGGCGATGGAGCGAGTCGGCCATAATGCTCGCGAAGTCCGCGCTATCGGCCCAAAGCCCAATCTCCAGCACCGTTTTTCCGATGATTTCTTCGCGGCTGAATCCACTTTGTCTTTCGAAGCTGGCATTCACGTCGAGAAACCGTCCGTCACGCAAGGAACTGATGACCATCGCGTGCGGGCTTGCTCGAAAAGCAGTTTCAAATTTCTGCTCCGAAAGACGTAACGCCTCCTGAGCGCGGAAACGCTCAGTGACATCGTGAGCCATGCCGCGAATAACAGGCGCGGAGACGCCTGTGGATCGCAGCGTGGAAGTGTATTCCCAGATGCGTTCCTCGCCGTTCTTGGTAATCACGACCATGTAGCCCTTGTCCTGTCCGTTTTGCAGGACTCGTTCGGCAAAGGCGGGGTAGAGATCCCGGAATCGCGGTGCCAAAAGGTCCCGCATGTTCATCCGAAGCGCTTCTTCCACCTCGTAGCCGAGGCGGCGGCAAGGGGCGGGATTGATCGAGAGAATGCGACCCTCAAGATCGTGTGTACCCAGCAGGTCCTCACTGTTTTCGACCAGATCGCGAAAGCGGCTTTCACTCTCGCGTAGTTCCGCTTCGATCCGCTTGCGCTCGGTGAGGTCCACAAAACTGACGAGGTAGAGGTCGTCAAGGCGTGAAAGGTGAAACTCGATGTCCCGCAGGGACCCGTTTTTGCAGCATACACGCGCTTCCATCGACTCTATATCGGCGCAGCCACGGTTTGCCTCGTCGCGCAGAGCTTGCCATTGGGACTGGATTGCCTGGCGGTACGCCGGGTCGGGATAAGCGAGTGGCCACCATTCCGAGAGGTTATGGAAGTCTTCAAGCGTGTAACCGAAGAGATTGGTGAACCGCTCGTTGACCAGGAGCGCTTCTTCATTGGGCGCTCGCGAAACCAACATGGCGGCGGGAGAGTAGAGAACGATCTGGCGGCTCAGCTCTTCGCTCCGGCGAAGCTCTTCTTCCGAACGCAGGCGTTTTTGAATTTCCAGTTGAAGCGAAACATTGTCTGCCGCAAGGCCAAGACTTCTCTGTTCGCTCGCTTCCAACTCAGACTCGGTTTGTTTGTAATGCTCCACGAGAAGGAGAATCATTCCCAGGCAAATACCACAAGTGTCCAGCAGGTCGAGAAAAAGAAGCCTGTTATGCGAAAGCAATTCGATATTGGCGAGATCGTGCAGCATCGTCGGAAATGGCATGCCCCAAAACTTGCTGACCACTTCCGCGAATGCCAGAAAGTATAAAAATTGGTCGACGGCATAGGCAAAGCAGAACGCTCCCGTTATGGCCGCAGCGAAGGAGCGGTTGAGACGGAACTGCCGCCAGAAAACCTGGACGCAAAAGAGCAGCGCCAGCGCCAGCGCAAGTGTGCGACTGAGATTGCGAACCGCCATGCTGGCAACAGGTATGGCTCGCCAGTGATAGCCCAGGAAAAAGCAGACTGAGGCCGCAACGAGGGCCAGCCCAATGCCCGTCCAGAACACGCGTCGCCCGAGCTTGTGAGGTGCTCGCCAGCTCAGGCCGCCGAACACCAGCAACGCAATCTCAAGGAACCCGGACAGCAACAAGGTGAATACGAGGCATGCTTTCAGCGGCGTCCAGGCTGGGCCAACGTGCAGCGAAATCGTGGCCGTGCCGAGATAAACCGCGAAGGCTGTCCAGGCCCACGCCCACCAGCGGAAAAACTCAAACCTGCGAAACCGGGTATAAAGCGCCCACAGCAACACAACCAGGAATGCAGTCAGCAATAGCTGAATGTTGACCGAGAGATAGAGTGTTTCGCTGGCCGTAAGCATAGCCCAAGGATACAAGTCCCCAGTGCAGCTTTCCGAAGAATTGGGTGTTTTCGGGTCTTTTGAGTTTAACTTACTTTGATGCGGTGCGCACCCCGCAACCTAAAACTCCCAAGGCCAGAATCAAGGCGATCACGGGGTCACAAGGGTGCCGGTGGCGAAGTGTCGTATGCGCGATGTAAAAAGTAACAGGAAAGACGAGCGGAAAAACGGCCAGCGGAAAGAAGCAGGGATTGCGGGAAAGATGGAGCCGTACTAAACCGGCGACGATCCCAACTACAGCGACCGCATTCCAAAGAAAGACAAAACGCACAAACAAGGAGTCGGTTCGCGAGAAGTCCTGCCAGGGAGTTTTCGTACCGAACCATGTCGCGATCACCCTGCGACCAAAGAGCTGAAGGTAGAGTCCCGGATGAGTGCGCACAAAGTTCAGGGCCTTGAGCCATTTCTCGTGCAAGAACTCGGTCTCCCCTTCCTGGCTGTAAAGGTGCACCTCCTCGTAACGAGTAATCTGGTTGATCGCGCGCGAATGTTCGTCAAAGATCTCGTTATTGCCCGACCAGAACTCGTAAGCGAAATTCGAACGCAGGGGAATGAAACGGTGAAACTGGATATAGTTGCGCAGTGTCCAGGGAGCACAAACCAGAATCATGACGCCGATTGCAAGCAATAGACGTGAGGCGTCGAGAGTCTTGGTGGAAGCGTGACGAGAAAAAATCCATCCAAACAAGAATGGCAGGAGCGATCCGAGCGCCGGATTGGTCAGCAGCGAGACTCCCCAAAGAAGGCCGTAAAGGCTTGCTTCGCGATCGCCAAGCGTGTCTCGAAGCCGCAGTGTAGCCCACAACAAAGCGGCACCCAGCAATACGGAGAGTGACGTATCCCAAATCCATTCGAACGGCATTACGATCCCGCTTGGGAACACGGCCCAAATCCAGGCGGCAAGCGCCGCCGGAAGGGGTCCGGCAATCCGCCGACCCGAGTAGTAAATAGGAACGCAGGCGAGGGAAGAGAAAACGCAGTTCAACAAAACAGCTGCGTAGAACGAGGCCAGTGTAAAAGTACCGAAAAGCTTGAAGAGGGCGGCAAGCAAAAGCGGATACACCGGCGCAAGCCAGGCCGTCGGCCCCGTCGGTTGGCGGAACAGGCAGCAGAAACCCCGTCCATCCGCTAGCGCTGCGGCGACGTTACCCACCTCATTTTGAAAAGGTACGGTGACTAGTACCTCGGCCGGAATCAGGCGCGTCTGACGAATGACATAAGCGGTGCGCAGGCTCATGGCAATCAAAGCGATGAATAAAATCGAGCCAAGCAGTCGATAAACGCGCTCTCGCATCGCAGCCTTGAGCATACAGCGAAAGAAAACTATTTCGGAAGTTCGAACCGCAGAGGAAGACTTGTCAGGTCAAGTCAGCTCGCGTACAGTGATCTTAGAGCCTCAGGAAAGACCTGGGCTTCGATCCCGCCCGACTTCCAGCCAATTCCAGAAAGGAAATACCGATGTGGGAGAAAATGAGCTGGACTGGGTGCGTCGTGCTCGCAACCACATTTCTGCTGGCTGGCTGTACAAGTGCGCAAAAGGAAGCGACCCAGGCTGCCGTCAATGCGGCGCAGTCGGCACTCGACACAGCGACGAGCGAAGCGGAGAAGTACGCACCCGAACAGCTGCAGGCGGCTCGGGCTGCGCTGCAAAGCGCAAAAGACGCGATGGGAAACGGCGATTACCAGGCAGCGCTGAAGGCGGCGCAAGATGCGTTGAACAAGGCAAAGGAGCTGTCGCCGTCAGTCGCTGCGAAGAAAGATGAATTGAAGAAGTCCTGGGACAGCCTAAACGACTCGGTCACCAAATACCTGAATGCGGTGAAGGCCAAGCTGGACGCGTATTCGCGAGGCGCACGCATGCCGGAAGGCCTGGACAAGACGAAACTCGCTGAGGCGAAGGAAGAATACGCAAGGCTAAAGAAAGAGTGGGCGGACGCATCGGCTGAGGCCACAAAAGGGGCCTTGGATGATGCCCGGAAAAGAGCCACCGTCCTGAAGGACCAACTTTCAAAACTGATGGAAGAGCTAGGCATCTCGCCTTAAAGAGCCAATTCATCCCATCGGGGCCAAACGCTAGAGGGACTCGACACGCCAGTGGAGTCGAGCTGAAAACGAAGGATGCACGGTGAACTCAGGGCGCCACAACGCGAGAATTTGCGAGCCTTGATAGACGCGCTCGAACCCCCCTTCGGATTCGGAGACGGTCTCAATCGGAGCCACCCAAAAACCCTCTGAGTCGGGTGCCTCCAAGACAACGCGAATGCGCTGCCAGCCGTCTCGCATGTGCAGGGTAGGGCCGGGAAGGGCACCGGAAAAGCGCAGATTCCGAGGGCCGCTTGGAGTCTCAAAGAAACGGTCCTGTTCTGTGGGCGCCAACAGATTGATCACCGATTCGATGCCGAACAAAAAAGGGCGGGTGAGGGGCCCGCAAAGTGAAAGCGCAACATCGCAACTGACCTGGCAACCGTTTGGCGAGGGACCAAACAGAAAGTCTTTCGTAATTCGAAGCTGGGGGGGCCTTGCGGGATCACTTGCAAGCTCGGGGAGAAGGAGTTCGAGAAGCAAGTCGGCACCGCTGGCCGAGGAATTCTGGATCTGAAAAGTGCCCGCGGCGACGCTGGCCAGTTCGTTGAGCTGAAGCGTTTCATAGTCGGCGGGCGTTCGCGCTGGGTCGCAAAGAATCAGCCGGAAAGAATGCCGCGCGAACCGGTCGTAGCGGAGAAAGCGTTCGAGATCAGGTTCCTTAACGCGGATCTGCTCGTGGATGGAGACAGCGCTTCCGGTTGAAGGAGCGGACGAAGAAGCTTCCTTCAAGCGTGAATGGTAGGCCTCAGGACGCCGCGAGATAGAGTTAATCAGCGTGGCGCTGCGAGGACGAAAGTCGAAAACGGCGATCGTGGCTCCGTCGGAAGGCTTGAGCAGAACCTGATATTCGGGTGCGCTGAAAAGAAGCTCGGAGGCCCCATCGGCATCGTAGTCCAGAAACTCCACACGAGGAACCATGTTGCCGGGAGTGAGCTGATCGGCAAGCGATTCCGCCCGAACCAGGTTGCGCCAGAGCTCCGTGCGCAGATGAGGCGCGTAGATCCCGCCAAAAACGCCGTGCCAGTAGGCGTCATTGCCCTGGCCACGCAGCATGCGGTCGCGAGCCTCCTTAAACACAACCGAGTGTCCATAACGGGAGCGGCGGGGCGGCACCGAAGCGACGGCAGCGGAGACCCTCATCATTTTCTTCTGCAGTAAATTGGATTCCGGGTATTTGCGGAAAAACCCTCGCCAACCGCTGCCGCGAACGAAAGCAAGCAGATCCGGCCGTGCGGCAAATTCCTTGTGCAGAGCGAAAACGCGGACGCGCGTGTTCGTGGGAAGTACCCATTCCATCATCTCGGCATAAGAAGCGGTCGGGAGATCAGCGCGGCCGAGCGGGTGCTGTGAAGTCATCAAGGCGCCCGGAGTCGTGGTTTTCAGCCAGGACGAGTTTTCCTCGAGAGCCTCGAAGAACTGTTCGAGCCAGCCATCGACGTAGCAGTGCTTGTAAGTGCCGGGCCAGACACCGAATTTTTCCATGTCGTCGCCAAACGCCGCCGCTCCATTCGGGTGACGTTGCGCTGCACTCTTTAAGTAATCAATGCATTCTTCGACCTTGCGGAACGGAATGAGGTACCGCAACTCCTTCAGGCCGGGGAACAGCCACACCGATTTGCCACAATCCTCGGCGAGATACGGTCCGAAGAGCTCTTCCGGTTCGAAACCGGCCGCGAGAAACGGCAGATCGTCTACCAGCGTATAAGCGACCTTGGCGGTCGCGAGAGTGCAAGGCAACTGCGGCTCCCAAACGCGTTCCGCAAGCCACGCACCTGTAGGGCGCTTGCCAAAATGCTGCTCGCAGTAATCGGCTAGCCGCTTGAGCTGCTCCAGCCGGTCCGCTTCGGGAATCGAGATAAGGATCGGTTCGTAGAAGCCACCACCAAGAATTTCTACTTGCCCCGAGGCGACTAATTGGCGGAGCCGCTCGAAGTATTCAGGATGATTCTTCTCAATCCACAAAAGCAGCGGGCCAGAATAATGTAGTCCAATGTGAATACCAGGATGCTTTTCTAACAGCGACAGGAATGCATTGTAGGAGTGCTGGTAGCATTCCTCGAAGACGTGCTCGAAATTACCTGCTGGCTGGTGGGCATGAACAACAAGGACGAGGTGGAGGGAGGGACTAGATTCAGGCATGACGTTCCTAGTCCATAATACCCGAGATATGCAAGAGAGTGGAGTGAGGAAAGAAATGTGAAATTAAGTTATTTCAGCGAGGCGCGCTGGCTGACCCAGCCGGAAATGATCTCCAGAACTTCGGGCGACAAGGTTTCCTCGATGGCCGCATATTCGGCGGGCGAACCAGAGTACGCATGCTGGAAGAGATGATTCAGCTCCGCAAGTTGGCGGATGTCGGCGTCCTGGTTGCCCGCGTCCTGAAGGGCTTTTTGCAGCAGAGGCAGGTTGGTCTTGGCCGACACCTGCAGATCCTTTTGCCCGTACAAGGCCAAAAGCGGACATTTCGTTTTCTGCAAATTCGGGATCGGATCATAATCGAGAAAGAAGCGGAACCACGGCGAGCTCATCATTCGTAGCTGAGGCTCGAGCGCAGCGGGCGGAATGGCCGAAGTGAGGCCGCTCTCCTTCACGAGGTCGTTTAGCTTGCCGGTGAGGAGTCCCGGATTGGACTCCTCTCGGACCAGGTCGTAGGCCGCTTTGTCGAAGGTGAGGCTGGCAACCAGTTGAGCATCCGAGAGCCCTCCCGCCCGGCCGATAAGTTCCGATTGGGTCAGAAGCGTATCCTGGCCCTTCGTAGCGGGAGCAGCGAGAAGCACGATCCAGGGCAGGTCCTTCGAATGCGAGGCTATATAGGGAGCGATGATGGCGCCCTCACTGTGGCCAATTAGTCCCAAACGGGAGGCATCAATTTCTTTGCGCGACTTCAGGAACACCATAGCCGCCTGCGCATCGCTCGCCAAATCAAGAGTCGTAGCTTTGTCCGCTGAGCCCGTTGATTTGCCGGCGCCGCGCTTGTCATAACGCAGCACCGCGATTCCCTTCCGGGTCAGGTAGTCGGAGAGCACGAGGAACGGCTTGTGGTTGGCGATCGATTCGTCGCGGTCGTAAGGACCGGACCCCGCAATCAGCAAGGCGGCCGGGAACGGACCCGCTCCCTTGGGGAGAGTCAAACTGCCGGCGAGGGTTACGTCGGCGGCTTCGTTTCGAAAAGAGACCTCTTCTTCGCGGTAGGGATATGGTTTCGCGGGCGTCTGTGGCCGGCGAAGCTCGAGTGGCTGATCGGACCGTTTGAACTCGAGCTTGTCAGTGGACAAGCCCATCGACCATTCTCCCGCAATGGCATTTTTGGCTGCATTCAACGTTCCGTCAAAAGTTGCGCCAACGGCAGGAATTTCAAAGTGAAAGGCCGAGTCCTTTTGCGAGACATTGATTGCCGGCAAGCCGGTCACGCCTTGGTCAAGGTTATCCAGTGCGCCAATCAACTGACCCTCGGTGTCGTGAGAGACGTGCAACTGCAGTCTCAAGTGCATACCGTGCATGTCCAGGGCGCTCTGCCACAGGCCTTCCACTGGGGAAACGGCGTCAATGGGTTTGTGAGCGGGTGGCTCGCGACGGAAAAGCAAAGGAAGCGTGGCCTCTCCCTGCGACCAGGTTCCATTGATGAGTTTGTGGTCTGCTGAAACCTTCGCCTCATACTGGGCGCCTACCGAAGCCACCTCCAGCTTCAACTGCTCATTGCCATACTTGACCGCGCTCGCTTCGATCGCAAAGACCCCCTGGTCCAGGCTGTCCAACGAGGCGCTGAGCGAGCCGCTTGAGGTCTTGGAAAGATGCAGCACCAGGTGTAGCTGCGCCTCCCCAGCCTGCAGCGTGCCCGTATATGTTCCCTCGATGGGCAGAGATTGCGGGACAAGCCTGATGGAAAGGGGCAGCAGAGCTAGGCACAGCATTGCTAGGCATCGCCCAAGGGAGAAGCGCAAAGAACGTCCCCTTTCTAAGAAAGAAATTGTAGCTGATTGGATGTGCGAAAAACGAAAAACGCCGCCTTGGCTAAGGGGTATTTCGACGCCGTTCCGGGTTGCGAGCGACGAACCGAAAGCATTCGCGGCCGCCAAAAAAGCAACGCGCCCCGTACCTGACGGAGCGCGCTAGGCAGATCTGATTCGCAAGATCCGCAAACAAGGAAGAAGATCGGTGCCGAACGAGCTACTTCTTTTCGTACCAGTCGGCGTTCATGGCCGTGAACTTCTGCCATTTTTCAGGGAGGTCTTCGAGCGCAAAGATCGCTGTGACCGGGCAAACGGGAACGCACGCGCCACAATCGATGCATTCCACCGGATTGATGTAGAGCATCGTTTCGGCTTGATAGGCCGCTTCGTCCTTGCGCGGATGGATGCAGTCCACCGGGCAGACATCAACGCAAGCGGTATCTTTCGTGTTGATGCAGGGTTCGGCAATCACGTAGGCCATTCAAGAATCTCCTTTGAAAGTACCAGGCTCCGGAAGCCGCGTCTCGCCGGTAAACGTCAAAGATACCACGGCGCTACCAGGTCGCAAGTACCCACCGTTTGATTTTACGTGGGACGTAAGAGATTCTCAACCGGGAGGGAGACGATAGAATGGAAAGGAAGGAAGGGTTCATGAAGCCGAGACTAGCGATTACGGCAGTACTGACGATTACGGTGGTGGCCGCGGCACTGGCGATAGCGCAGACTGCTCCGCCCAAAGATCCGGATTTGATCGATCTCCAAGGCTATCAGAAGGTGCTGCAACAGTATAAAGGCAAACCGCTCTTGGTCAATTTCTGGGCAACCTACTGCGAGCCATGCCGCGACGAATACCCCCTGCTGAACGAACTGGCCAAGCAGTACGCGCCGCAGGGTCTAAAAGTGGTTGGGGTCAGCATGGATCAGGATGGCGATTTGATCCTCATGCGTCGGTTCCTCGCGCGCTACAAACCGGTATTCCCAAACTATCGCAAAAAACAGGGCAACGAAGAGGCCTTCCGGGAGGGCGTGATGCCAGGCTGGAGCGGTTCTCTCCCGGTTTCCTTTTTTTATGGGAAAGATGGGACCATGGTCGCACACCAGATCGGAGCGGGCGACCGCAGCACCTACGAAGCGTCGATTCGCATGCTTCTTGCCAAATAGTCGTCGTTGAGGCCTTAGCCGCCAGAGTGTCTGAGGAGGGTATCATGCTGGATTTGAAAGGCAACAAGATCACCTATTACGGTCACAGCACGTTTGGCTTGCAAACTCCGGGCGGACAAGTAGCGCTGATCGACCCCTGGGTGATGACCAATCCAAAATGCCCGGAGAACCTGAAAAGGGTGACGCGGCTCGACGCGATCTTCCTGACCCACGGCCACTCGGATCACATGGGCGACCTATTGGACCTGGCGAAGCAGCACAAACCAAAGGTGGTGACCAATTTCGAGATCTATCTGTGGCTCGAATCCAAAAATACCGGTGCGCAGGGTCTGCCTTGCAACAAAGGCGGCTGCCAAAAGGTCGGTGATTTCGCGGTCACGATGACGAATGCCTTCCATTCAAGCTCGATTGATGAAAAGGGGCAGCGGCTATACGGAGGAGAGGCGGCGGGCTTCATCGTAAAGCTGCCCGGCGGCCTGACCGTCTATCACGCAGGCGATACCTGTGTTTTCGGAGACATGAAGTTGATTGCGGAAATATACAGGCCGGACCTAGCTTGCTTGCCAATCGGTGACGTCTTCACGATGGGACCGAGGGAAACCGCCATAGCCGTCGGGCTTTTGGGCGTGAAGCACGTGATTCCGATGCACTACGCGACATTTCCCATGCTGACCGGCACACCCGAAGGCCTGCGGGCCGAGGCGAAGGACATCGCTGGGCTGGAGATTCATGCCTTGAAGCCAGGAGAAAGCCTCGGCTAGCGCCTAAGCAGCCGCAACCGGTTAGGAACGAAAGAGGTTTCGCAGGAAAAAACTGAGATTGGCCGGACGCTCGGCCAGCCGCCGCATAAAATAAGGAAACCACTCAAAGCCGTACGGAACGTAAATCCGGACGCGGTAGCCATCCTCGACTAACCTGCGTTGCAGGTCGGTCCTTACTCCATACAGCATCTGAAACTCAAAATCGTCTTTCGAAATCTTCTTTTCCGCGGCTGTGCGGATCGTTTCCGCAATCATCCGCGGATCGTGCGTGGCGATCCCGTGATAAAAGCCGCTCGATAGCAGAATCTTCATCAGTTTGAGGTAATTGGTGTCAACATCGGCTTTCCGCGGAAACGCAAGTTCGGATGGCTCCTTGTACGCGCCTTTGCACAAGCGGACCCGGCAACCATAGGAAAGCAAGTCGTGGATATCGCTTTCGCTGCGGTACAGATACGACTGGATGACCGTGCCGACCACAGGAGTTTGGGCGCGCACACGCTTGACTAATTCAATCGTGCGCTGCGTGTAGACCGACCCTTCCATGTCGATGCGCAGAAAACTATCGTACGAGGCCGCGCGCTCGGCGATCGAAAGCACCAGCCCTTCGCAAAAGTCGACGGAAATATCGAGTGCCAGCTGCGTAAGCTTACAAGAGACGTTGGCGTTCAAGTTCTCGCGGGCGATACGATCGAAGATTTCCAGGTAGGTGTCGCGGACTTTCTGGGCGTCCATCGAGGTCGAAAAGTTTTCGCCGAGGCAGTCAAGGGTTACCGCCATTCCCCCGTTATTCAGTTCGCGTGCCGCCGCAATCACTTCATCGAGCGTCTCGCCGGCAACGAAGCGGTGCGACATCCGGCGCGTGACGGAATTAGAAGTGACCCAGTGAGCGAATCCATTGCTTTGGGAGAGCTTGAGCAGTGTAGAACGCAGCATGTACAGAGCAATTATGCCCGGAGTCGGTCAAAGAGGCCAGCCATCCTCTAGTCCTTGTGTTTCTCGAGGAACTTTTCCGCATCCATGGCCGCCATGCAACCGGAACCGGCCGCGGTCACGGCCTGGCGATACCGGTGATCCTGAACGTCGCCGGCGATGAACACGCCCGGCACGCTGGTCAGGCTGCCTTCGCGAGGAATCAAATAGCCGTTTTCATCCATGTCGAGCTTGCCACGAAACACGATGGAGTTGGGATTGTGGCCAATGGCGACAAATACGCCATCCAAGTCGATTTCCCTGGTATTGCCGTTGTGCGATTCCCGAATGCGGATCCCCTTCACGAGCCCTTCCGGCGCGAGAATCTCATCGACCACAAAAGGTGTAAGGAATTCAATTTTTTTGTTCGCCTTCGCCCGGTCGACCATGATTTTCGAGGCGCGAAATTCCTGCCGTCGGTGAATCAGGTATACGCGGCTGGCATAACGGGACAGAAAATTGGCTTCTTCCATCGCGGAGTCCCCACCGCCAACGACCGCGATTGGCTTGCCGCGAAAGAAATAGCCATCACATGTTGCACAGGTTGAAAGACCGTGCCCGATCAGTTCTCTTTCGCCCTTCAGACCCAGAAGCCGAGCGGATGCTCCAGCCGCGACGATGATCGTCCGCGTCTCGTAGACCTCCTTACCCGCGATCACTCGAAACGGCCGCTTCGTCAGGTCGACCTCGGTTACCGCCCCCGCTTTGAACTCCGCGCCGAATCTCTGCGCCTGTTTCCGCATATTTTCGATGAGTTCGGGGCCCATGATCCCCTCCGGAAAGCCCGGATAATTCTCAACGTGCGTAGTCAAGGAGAGCTGTCCCCCGGGCTCGTGGCCATCGAGTACCAGCGGATTCAGGTTGGCGCGCCCGGCATAGATCGCCGCCGTAAGGCCGGCACAGCCACTTCCGATGATCAGAACATTCTGCATGCAAATGAACTCCGGAGATTAGATTCCGACTCACGGTTTGGGGGTACAGGACAAGCCTTGATTCTAGCATCCAACAGCATCATTCGATTGCAATTATGGAAAGCGGCAGCGATTACGCAATCGTCCCCTAAGGGCCGAGGATGTGCTTGATAACGTTCATTCTGGGAGTTTCTGTGATTCCGAAGAGATTCGGATGGCCTTTTTTCTAGCCGCAGAGCGCCGTGCGGCGTCATTCCAGCCGCATTTTGGATCCAGCGAGACACTCCGCTTTAGCGCAATCGTCGGAGAGAAAAAGATGCAGCCGACCGATGCGAGGTCAGGGCGGCGCGGGGCTGGAGGATAAGCGCGGGAGTGCGTGAATTTCTGCGGCGATCAGTTGTACCCAGAACGCCATGGTTCGGCCGCGGCGCAGCTCCGGCTTGAGGTTCAGGGCAAAAAAAGCGTGGAAAATGTTGTAGGCCAGAAAGGCGAGCAACAAAAAACATTCGATCGCCTGAGGCTGGTGACGGTAGACGTGATCCGCGTGCCAGCCGTGGACTAATTCGTTGAATCCTTGGTTCTCAATGTCCCAGCGCAAGTGTGCTAGGCGTACGATCTGCTCCGTGGGCACTTGCTCCACCGACAAGGTCGTCATCCATACCCAGCTGGCGGTTTGTGGGGTTGGCTCTTTGGTGAGCTGTAGTTTCACCGTCCAAGACTCCTCGGAACGCACCACCCGCGTGGCACCTTTCACTTCCGGCCAAGAAAGCAGCGCGGGAATGTCCCACCACCGGCAGCTGCGCGAAGCGTAGCTGCCCAGCTGAGGCCGCTGCTGGGCCCACAGGCCGGCGGCATCCTGATACGCATTGCGGCGCTCATCTTTCAGCACCACCAGCGCGTCCTTTCCATGCGCCAACAGAAAATTCAAAAAGGGCTCGACCGCGTAGAGGGCATCGGCCAAAAGCACATCAAAGGCCCGCGGATAAGCGGTCAGCACGCGCTCGAGCAAGCGCAGGGCGGTCGCCACTTCGCCTTCCCCTGCCCGTTGGGGTTCGAGATCCAGGAGCAAGCGGACCGCCGGACGCCCCGGCGGAGATCCGCACAGCAACATCAGCGTTACGTTCCGATGGTAAAACTGGGTCTGCCCGTTGGCCATACTGCGCTTGAGGCATCCATCACAACAGCGACGATAGCTGGTGCTGGTCTCGTGGCCATCGAGCACCGCTACGGCTAGGCCATGAAGATCCGGCAGGGCTTTGTTCCGTTTCAAGCGATCATAAACGTGATGAATTCCCTGCCGCAGGGTAGCGGCATCGATGCGGGCGACGATGCGCCCCAAACTGTCCGCACTGCAGAGTGAACCCTCCAGCCAGCTCTTCCAGAACTTCGCCGACCGCGTCATCTCCAGAGCGTTCAGACTCCCGAGTCGGGTCCAGTAGATGGCGAGAACTGCTTTTACGACCAAGGAAGCGGAGATCCGTGGAAGAGAACGGTGATCGGTCACCCGATTGAGGACTCGGGTGGAAAGCTGAAAGACCTTTTCCGTATAGCCGATCAGGCGTCGGAGAACGGTCTCACTCCTTTCGCTCCTGCAAGCGCTTCCATTCCAAATCAGAAAGTTCTTCGATTAGCCGTTCCATCTCTTGCTGGTTGCGAACGGCTTCCCGGATCCGTTCTTCCCACTGCCGGGGCACAAACAACTGGTGCAGTTTTCCACCTTTGCGGCGAACCAGGTAGAGACAAACATGGGGCTCCCCATGGGCGCAGCGACAATCGGCCTTTCCACAACGGACCGATCGCACCGACAGGGTGCCGCGGAGGAAGCGAGCGGCGTGAACGATCTGCGCCAAACGGGAGCGGCGCCGCCGCTCGCGATCGGAGAGCTCTATACGCTGCACGTGGTCTCCTTCCCTTATATACTACAGTATATAAGAACTCACCTTTGTCAAGGACCAAATCGCGAATGCGAATTTGCTGCCAAGGATCTTGAGGAGAGTAATTCTATGCGTTGGTGGAACCTAGCCTATAGGAAAATCTCGGATGCGGAATCGCTGCTGTTTCCGTAGAAAGATACAGCCTGGTGCGAACGGCACGCGTGCGGTCGGAGACCGGTTGGCCACCTCA
>Ga0207826_1000043_pt1 | contig 28943 bp, 22 predicted proteins | sample LuqExpMetageno80_FD_187837 | JGI IMG/M metagenome (GOLD analysis project Ga0207826, IMG submission 187837) | Tropical forest soil microbial communities from Luquillo Experimental Forest, Puerto Rico - Sample 80 (SPAdes) | ecosystem: Environmental > Terrestrial > Soil > Tropical forest ... | reverse complement strand
CGGCGCCGTTAGCCAGAGCATAACCTCTCACCGAAGCGATCACCGGCTTTTTCATCTTGGCAATGGTGTGATTGTGCTCATCCATCAGGTGGATGAACTCACAATACTCCCGGCTGGTTTTCTCCTTGAATTCGTCCAGGGAAATGCCCGTGGAGAAATGTTTGCCATTGGCGTCAATCACCACTACCCGCACCTCGGGGTCCTTCTCCATGTCCCAGAGGGCGTCGTTGAGCTCCCGGGCAAAGGGAACATTGAAGGTGTTCATGGCCTGCGGGCGATTCAACGTGATGATGCCGATGAGATCTTTTTTCTCAACCAGTACATTCGTATAGTCCATAAGAAATTCTCCTTCCTTGTTTATTTTAAATGAAAACAGGCGAAATGTGAAAGTGAACGCATCATCGCTTCGCAGTCCTCCCGGTATGCCCAAGAAAGAAATGCTTTGCCCTCAGACCTCAAAGGACTGGTGGATTGCAGGTATCAGCACGCGCTGATAGCCGAGGTCACGCCGCAGCCGGTCAGCCAGGACCTCTGCGGCCTCGGGGTCGCCGTGCACCACAAAAACCTGTTGCGGCCGCCTCTTAAAAGCCTTCGCCCACTGCAACAGGCCGGTCTGATCGGCATGTCCGCTAAAGCCGTTCAAAGTCACCACTTCTGCTTCCAGTTGATATTCCATGCCGAAGATCCTGACCACCGGCTGGCGTTCCACCAGGCGGCGGCCCAGGGTGTCGGGGGCCTGCCAGCCGACGATGAGCACAGTGTTATTGGGATTTTCGATGTTGTTTTTCAGGTGGTGCTGGATGCGCCCGGCCTCGGCCATACCCGAGGCGCTGATAATCACACAGGGGCCCTGACGGGAGTTCAGGGCCTTGGACTCCTCCACGTCCCGGATATAGGTAAGCTTGTGGAAATTAAAGATATCTCCCTCAGGGTCGGTGCGCATATAGTCGCGGGTTTCCTGGTCGAAGCAGTCCGGGTGCCGGCGAAAAACGTCGGTGACATTCACCGCCAGGGGACTGTCCACGAACACCGGCACGTCCGGCAGGAGGCCCTGGTTGTAAAGATTATTCAAGAGGTACACCAGCATTTGCGTCCGCTCCACGGCAAAGGCCGGAATGATCACCTTGCCGCCCCGCTCAGAGGTCCGCCTGATGACCTGCCCCAGTTCTGCGGACGACTCCTCGATGGGGGGATGGATCCGGCTCCCGTAGGTGCTCTCGATGAGGAGGATATCAGCCTCTTCGAGGAAGGTGGGGTCCTTGAGGATGGGCACATCAGCGCGCCCCAGGTCACCTGAAAACACCAGGCGGCGGCGGGGCTGCCCGCCTTTTTCCTCGAAGTCCAGGGCCACGATGGCCGATCCCAAGAGGTGCCCGGCATCATAGAAGGTGAGGGTGACCCCCGGCCCCAGCTCGTGGGGCTGGTCATAGTCGACGGCCTGAAAATACTTGAGCGACCGGGCGGCATCCTCCTGAGTATAGATAGGCTTGACGGGGGGTTCGTCCTGCTTATGCCGCTGTTTGTTGACATACTCCACGTCCATTTCCTGGATGTGGCCGCTGTCCAGGAGCATGGCGTTACAGAGGTCCACCGTGGCCGGGGTGCAAAGGATCTTCCCCCGAAAGCCCTGGCGCACCAGGTTGGGAATATTGCCGGAGTGGTCAATGTGCGCGTGGGAAAGCACCAGGACATCAACTCCTGCGGGATCAAAGGCAAAATCCTGGTTTCTCCTTCTGGCCTCGTCCCGCTTCCCCTGAAAAAGGCCGCATTCCAATAAGATCTGCTGACCGTTCAGCGTCAGCAAATGCTCTGAACCGGTGACGGTCTGGACTGCCCCGTGAAAGGTGATGTGCATGCTTCAACCCCTTGCCGACGCTTTTGTGGGCCACTGGCCAGGGAACTCAAGCCCAGGCCGGCTTCCCCCGTCAGTGACCCTTATCACAGTCCGGGGACAAGGTAAATACCGCTTAGTGGGAAAGAGGGTCTTGGGAATATTAATTATGGGGCATCCCTGGGCCGTAAAGGCCTTTTCTTGTGTAGGAACAGCAGTCCCCGGCTATCTTCTGAGGGCTTTTCATAATAGTTCCTCATGGGCCTTCGGCCCCGCTCGCAAATTATGAAAAGGTCGGTAGGGCGGGCGTCCCGCTCGCCATTTTGGTGCGCCGAACGCACCCTACACTTGAGGCCAGGCGAGGGCGCCTGCCCTTACAATCAGACGACTTTCGCAGCAGAAAGAGCCTGGCAAAGCCTGATCTTTCCTGGTAAGATAAAGTCCAAAGACACAGGAACCTGCCGATGTTGGGAGCCAGGGCTTGGCAGGCGAACCCCAGTATGGTAAGGTTCCTTCAATCAACTCCTTTCAAATCTCCCCTACCCTTTTAGGAAAGGGGGAATTAAAGGACTTCTTCAACTACTTAACATTGCAGTACTTACTGGCTGTGCACCTCTGCCAGGAAAATGGTGAAAGGGCATAAATGAGTTTTACCGTCTGGTTTACCGGCTTGCCGTGTTCAGGCAAAACCACTCTGTCACGGCGTCTCTATAATCACTTAAAGGACTGCAAATGCCAGGTGCATCTCATGGATGGGGACGCGGTCCGGGCGCAAATGCCCCGCCGGCTGGGCTTCAGCAAAGAGGATCGGGACGCTCACGGTCGGAGGCTGGGGTCCCTGGCCCAGACCATGAACGACAAAGGGACTGTCTGCATCGTGGCGGCCATCACCCCCTACACTCAAACCCGGGAACACAACCGCAAAACCTTGGCCAATTACGTCGAGGTTTTTTGCTGTTGTCCGGTGGAAGTGGCCGAGAGTCGCGACAGCCGGGGCTTATACGCCAAGGCCAGGAGCGGCAAAATCTCCCACTTCACCGGCGTTTCCGACCCCTACGAGGAACCGGAGGCGCCGGAGGTGGTGGTGCTTACCGAACACGAAGACATTGACACCAGCCTGGCCAAGATCATGGATTTTTTACAGGAACGGGGACTTATTCAGGCAAGACCGGAGCCTCCCCAGCCGCAGGAGGCCCAGGCGGGGGATTTGAGTCCGGTTAGCTGAAGCTCACTACCTCGCCCTGGCCAAGGGGCGGGATCGGGGGATAGCCGTAACAGGCGAAAGCGAAGGCCCAACGCCGGCTCACCTTGGCCCGGTCCTCCTCTGTCAGCCGGTGCCTGTTCTTCTTGTAGTCACCCAACCTCGCCAGATGCTCCGCAGCTCTCCGCCAACACTTGTCAAAATCAGCCAGACCCAGATCGGTATAGATCTTTTCCAGACACTCCCGGGGGGAGGTCTCCAGGTCTTCAAAGCGCAGCTCGGACAGGGACCCGGACGGAATGAGGCGCCGGTCCCGTTCAAAAAGGGCATGGAGTTCCGTGTGCCAGGAGAGGATAAGTTCATCGAGTCTCTGGGAATCGGCTTTCTGGAGGTGGGAATAGGACAGCCCCGAGCGCCAGAGCTTCAGGGAGGAAAGGTAGACCGCGTAAGGGTTACGCACGATGTGGATGAACTTGGCTCCAGGAAACATGTCCAGGAGATAGGGGATGCGCCCCAGGTGCGGGGGGGATTTTAAGACAATGCGCTTGCCTTTGGAGAAACTGAGCTTTTTCAGGAAGAGCCGCAAAGCCCCTTGCCACTCGTCCAGGGCCCCGGGAGGGAGTTTGGCGGGATCAACCGCGGAGTAGGCCCCATCCCCGGTGGCGGGGAAGAGGGCCTGCATATAGGGAGAAACGCCGCAAAGACCCGCCAGGGCCATCTCCTCCTCATGGGGAGTGGCGCCGTTGATGGCCACATTGTCCATGGGCCGCTTCCCGGGCGTAAACCGATTAAAAATGCCGGCCCCCCAGGGTTGACTGTAGACGAAATGATGGGGGCACATGGCCTGGTAAGAGGTGGGGCAGGTAAAAGCCGGGTCGCAGCTCAAAAGATTGTGGAGATGGGTGGTGCCGCTGCGCCAGTAGCCCAGGATGAAAATGGGAGGCCCCACCAGTTCGGCCGCGGCGATATCCCCCCCGTCAGCGGCCTTTTCCAGGCGGGCCAGATAAGAATTAAGTCCTGCCAACGCCAAAAGATAAGCCAGCCGGTGGAGGTAACGCCAATTTACCCGCCCGTGGTTGCGCAGAAGCACCCGGGACAGGGTGGCAAGATTCATCCCGGTGATGGCTTGCAGCCCTAAGGTTTGGATCGATCCTCGCCAAAAGTTAAATCGCGCCGGTCTAGATTCTTGCAACGAACTACTCTCCGAATCAGGCAATTCCTCAGCCCAAAGGAACTGTAGCCCCCGGGGTTAAGGGAGGGAGCATTGAATAGCCGTAGCGCTCGAAGAAAAATCCCCAGCGCCGGTTAATCTTGGCCCGCACCTCTTCCGTCAGGGTGTAGAGGTTCTTTTTATAGCCCGCGATGCTTTGCAGGTAAACCGAGGCTCTTTCCCAGAACCGCTCAAAATCCCGGAGGCTCAGTTCCTGATAAATCTTGGCCAAACAATCCCTGGGAGACTTCTCCAAATCCTCGAAGTGCAGTTCGTGGAGGTCCCCAGGCGGGATCAGCCGCCGGTCCCGTTCGAACAGGACGAATAAGTCCGTATACCAGGACAGGATGACCTCATCGATAACCGCTGGATCAGGCTTCTGGAGATGGGAGAGGGCGTGCCCCCGGCGCCAATTTTTCTGAAAAGACTGATAGACCACATAAGGGTTCCTGGTGATGTGCACAAATTTCGCCCCGGGAAACATTTTGAGCAAGATGGGCAGCCGCCCCAGATTGGGGGGGGACTTTAGCACGATGCGCTTCCCCTTGGAAAAACTGAGTTTTTTCATAAAGAGCCGGAAAGCCGCCTGCCAGACCTCCAGGGCTCCGGGAGGCAGCTGGCCCGGGTCTATGGCCGAGTAGCCGTCGCTGGCCGTAATCGGGAAAAGGATGCGCAGGTAAGGGGAGACGCCGGTGAGCGCGGCCAGGGCCATCTCCTCTTCGTGGGGGGTGTCACCGTAAAAGGCCACATTATCCATGGGCCTTTTCCCAGGGGACAGATAGTTGAAAAGTTTTAAGCCCCAGGGCTGGCTGTAGACAAAGTGGTGGGGGAACATGACCTGGTAGGCGCTGGGACAGGTGAAAGTGGGGTCGAGGCTCAAGAGATTGTGCAGATGGGAGGTGCCGCTCCGCCAGTAACCCAGGATAAAAATGGGTGGGGCCGTGAGCTCGGCCGCGGCGATGTTTGCACCATTCAGAGCCTCTTCAAACAGGCTCATATACGAGTTGTAGGCGGCCAGCACAGCGAGAAAGGCCAGCCTGGGAAGGTAGCGCCAGTGCAGCCGCCCCCGATTGCGCTGGAGCGAAGCGCCCAGGGTCCTGAGGGACATTCCGAGGATGGTTTGCTGGAACAAAGCAGCCATAATTCGCTTCAGTTAAAAAACCGCGGTCAAGAAATTTATCATGGAAATTATAAAATTAGCATGTTAGCTATGCTAAGGTAAGTGAAATTTTCCCCCAGGAAGGTTCGGCAATCACCACGGAATGAAATGGCTCGATACCCCTGAACTTGGGGCCCTTTTATCCCGAAGGACTTTCAGGTAAAATTGTCATTCAAACATCCCGCAGCCGAGGAAATCCAGCATGTCACCTTTTAGCATAGAGCAACATGGCATCAAAAACGTGGCAGCACTGCATTGGAACCTCACCACGTCTGCCCTTTACGAGAAAATCGTTTCCCGCCAGGAAGGCCTCATTGCCCACCTGGGGCCGGTGGTGGTGCGGACCGGGGCCTATACCGGACGTTCCCCCAAGGATAAGTTCATCGTCTATGAACCCTCGAGCGCTCACCACATCGCCTGGGGGGAGCAGAACCGGTCGATGTCCCCGGAAAAGTTCGAGATCCTGCACGCCCGGCTGCTGGCTTTCCTTCAGGGGCGGGAGCTTTTTATCCAGGACTGTTACGCCGGAGCCGACCCCGAACACCGGATCCCCATCCGGGTGATCACCACCCAGGCCTGGCAGAACCTGTTCGCCAGGAATCTCTTCGTGCAGATCAAGAACAAAGAAGAGTTGGAGCAGCATCAGCCCGAGTTCACCATTATCAGCGCCCCTGACTTCCATGCCGTGCCGGAGTTGGACGGGACCAACTCCGAGGCCTGCATCATCGTGAATTTCGCCAAGCGGCTGATTCTCATCGGGGGGACCAGCTACGGCGGCGAAATCAAGAAGTCGGTCTTTACCATCCTGAACTATTATCTCCCCCAGCAGGAGGTCCTCTCCATGCATTGCTCCGCCAACATGGGGGAGAAGGGGGACGTGGCCATCTTTTTCGGGCTGTCGGGGACCGGCAAGACTTCCCTGTCCGCGGATCCTACGCGGCGTCTCATCGGGGACGATGAGCACGGCTGGTGGAGCGGCGGGGTGTTCAATTTCGAGGGCGGCTGCTACGCCAAAATGATCCGCTTGAACCCTCAGGCGGAACCGGAAATCTACGAGTGTACCCGGCGCTTCGGCACTATCCTGGAAAACGTCGGTATTGACCTGGAGAGCAGGCGCCTGGACCTGAACGACGACTCCCTCACCGAAAACACCCGGGGGGCCTACCCCATCTCCCACCTGCAGAATATCGTGCGCTCGGGCGTGGGGGACCATCCCCGCAACATCTTCATGCTGACCTGCGACGCCTTCGGGGTGCTGCCCCCTATCTCCCGGCTTACGCCAGAACAGGCCACCTATCACTTCCTCTCCGGCTACACCGCCAAAGTGGCGGGTACCGAGCGGGGCATGGGCAACGAACCCTCAGCCACTTTCAGCACCTGCTTCGGCGCGCCCTTCATGGCCCTGCCGGCCGAGGTTTACGCCCGCCTTTTCCGGGAAAAGGTGCAGCGCCACCAGGCGACCTGCTGGCTGGTGAACACTGGCTGGACCGGGGGGGCTTTTGGGGTGGGCCATCGCATGGATATCGGGCACACCCGGGCCTTGCTCCGGGCCGCCCTCACCGGCGTCCTGAATGATATCCCCTTTCACCAGGACCCCACCTTCGGCCTGTTCGTGCCCGACAGCGTCCCGGGAGTTCCCGAGGAGATTCTCCATCCCCGGAATACCTGGAGAGATAAGAGAGCCTATGACCTAGTGGCCCAGGAACTCATCGCCAAATTCTCTGAGAATTTCGGCGAATACGCCCCCAAAGTCGAACCCGCCGTCCGGGAGGCCGCCCCGGCGCGCACGTGTAAGGTGAGAGAATGCAGATAGACTTTGGAAGAGGGGCTTGGGGGGAGGGCAGGGACTTCAAGTCCCTGGCCCTCTCCCCAAAGGCTATTTCGTCAGCGCCAGGCGCTGGCGCCGGATTTCGAAGAGGGCCACGGCGCCGGCCGAGGCGGCGTTGAGGGAGCCTATGGCTTGGGAAGCGAACGGGATGGCCACCAAAAGATCGCACTGCTGGCGCACCCGGGGTCGAATGCCCGTGTCTTCGCCGCCGATAACCAGGGCCAGGGGCATGGTGAGATCAGTCTCGTAAAGGCTTTGTGTGGCGCCGGCGTCGGCCCCCACCACCCACAGGTCGGCTTCTTTCAGGCGTATCAGGGTTTCAGCGAGATTAGTGACCCGGCAGACCGGCAGGACTTCCAGGGCTCCGGCCCCGGCCTTGATGACGGCCGGGGTGATCCCGGCGGCCCGGTCCTTGGGGATGATCAGGCCATGGGCCCCGGCCGCCAAGGCGCTACGGCAGAGATTGCCCAGGTTCATGGGATCGGTGAGGGAGTCGGCCACCACCAGGAGAACGGGTTCCCGCAGGCCGGCAAGCTTCTCCAGCAATTCCTCCAGTTCCTGATAGGCGAAGACCGCCCGCCGGGCTGCCAGCCCCTGGTGGTTGGCGGTGCGGCACAGCCGATCCAGCGCTGACCGGGGCACCTGCTTTAAGCGCACACCCGCGTTTCTGGCCAGCTCCCGCACCTCTGAGAAAGTTCTTCCCCCCAGGCCCTCGGCTACCAGGATTTCCTCGAGGGGCCCCTCCTTTCGGCGCAATGCGGCCAGCACCGGCTGCCGGCCATAGATGATGGTGGTCATGGCGGTCCTGAGATTTGTTGAAGATAGTTTTTTAGGAGAGTGGCCAGGGGTCAGTGGACCCCTGCCCCCTCTCTCAAACCCACACCCCCAACCCCTTAGCGCCTTTTGGCCGGAAAGTCGGGCCCTTGGCCCGCCTTTCCGGCCCCTTAGAGGGGGTGGGGAGGGGAGTTTGAGAAGGGCGGGGAGCCACTGCTCTCCCGACCTTCCTTTCAAAATGGTATTTTGCCGTGGCCTCTCTTTGTCAATGTGTTATCACGGCGATTTAAGAGTATAATGAAAAGGCAAGATTAGGAAGACTCCTGTTCATGGACACTAGCCTCCGACATTTTTTCGAGCATTTGGTGCAGGACTACGACCTGCCCGCCTCTTATCGGGAGGCCTGGGAGCAGGATCTTCGGGATTTTTCCGCCTTTCTGCAGGGTCAGGGCCGGGCGCACTGGCAGGAGGTGACCCCCGGTGACTGTCAGGGTTATTTCGAACGACCGGGGCACCAGGAGTTTTCTCTCCGGCACCTGGAACAGCAGCGGGCAGCACTCCAGCGCTTCTTCTCATTTCTGGAGGAGCAGGGGATAATCACCAACAATCCCCTGGCTGCGCTTCAGTGGCCGGACCAGGATGCGGCTCCTTCCCAGGTGTTAAGCCAACCAGAGCTCCAGGCCCTGTTGTCCGGGCTCCGGGCCGCCGGCCCCGACTACATGGACGAGCTCCTGGAACAGTTTTACCATCACCTGGGAGCAGAGCGGGGTCTGGCCCCCCTGACGCTCGAGTCTTATGCCCACGATCTGCAGGATTTCCGGAAATTTCTGCGCACCCTGAAGCGGGAAGCCTGGGAAGAGGCCAATCTCGAGGATTTTCAGCACTATCTGTCATCCCTCCAAGCCCGGGGCCTATCGGCCCGCAGCCGGGCCCGGCGTCTGTCGGCCCTCCGCCAGTTCTTCCGCTTCCTGCAGCGGGAGGAGCGGCTGCCGGCCAACCCGGTGGAGCTCCTGGATTCCCCCCGCCTGCCGTTGAAGCTGCCCCAGGTGCTGAACGAGCAGGAAGTGGAGGCGCTGCTCGCCGCGGTGGACGCCTCCACGCCCCAGGGCCAGAGGGACGCGGCGCTGTTGGAAGTGCTTTATGCCACGGGCCTCAGGGTGTCGGAGCTCGTAGGCCTGACTCTAAAACAGATAGACCTGCGCCGGGGGGTAGTGCGGCCGTTGGGAAAAGGACACAAAGAGCGGTTGGTGCCCATGGTGCCCAAGGCGGTGGAGAAGCTCAAAGTTTATCTCAGCGAGGGCCGGCCTCAGCTCCTCAAAGGGAAAGACAGCCCCTTTGTCTTTGTCAACCGGCGGGGCGGGGGCTTAAGTCGCCAGGGTTTCTGGAAGATCTTGCAGCGCCATGCCAGGCTCGCCGGCTTGGGACGCTTCTCGCCCCACACCCTGCGCCACTCCTTTGCCACCCATCTTTTGGCCCGGGGGGCCAATCTCAGGGTGCTGCAGCTGCTCTTGGGGCACGCCGATCTCGCCACCACCCAGATTTACACCCATCTTGATGCCGAGCGTCTGAAATCGGCCCACAAGAAGGCCCATCCCCGGTCATGAGCAAGGTTCAGCCCCCCTCCACCCGAAAGCTGGAGGTGATCACCACTCACCTCAACGCCGACTTTGACGCCCTGGCCTCCATGGTGGCCGCCAAGAAGCTCTACCCCGAGGCCCTGCTGGTCTTTTCGGGCGCCCAGGAAGGGAACCTGCGGGATTTTTTTATCCGCTCGAGCTTTTATTTTCTTGATTTTGCCAGGGCCAAGCACATCGACCCGGATGAAATCAAGCGCCTCATCCTGGTGGACACCCGCCAGCTCTCCCGCATCGGCAAGTTTGCCGAGGCCGCGGCCTCAGGCGAAGTGGACATCCACATCTACGACCACCACCCCGACTCCCCGGAGGACGTCCACGGCAGCCTCGAGGTGGTAGAACCCCTGGGCTCCACCACCGCTATTTTGACGAAAATCCTGCGGGAAAAAGAATTGGACCCCACCCCCCAGGAAGCCACCATCATGGCCCTGGGCCTCTTCGAGGACACCGGCTCGTTCACCTTTACCTCCACCACTCCCGAGGACTTCGAGGCCGCGGCCTATCTGTTGCGCCAGGGGGCCGACCTCAATGTGGTGGCCCAGATGGTCACCCGGGAACTCACCGCCGAGCAGGTAGCTCTGCTGAACGACCTCATCGCCCATGCCAACCGCTTCACGGTGGACGGTGTCGAGGTGGTCCTGGCCCGGACCATGGCTTCCCAATATGTGGCGGATTTTGCCGTTTTGGCCCACAAATTCATGGACATGGAGAATCTTCAGGTCCTCTTTGCCATAGCCCAGATGGAGGACCGGGTCTACGTGGTGGGCCGGAGCCGGCTCCCTGAGGTGAACGTGGGGGAGATCCTGGCGGAGATGGGCGGCGGCGGCCACGAGTTCGCGGCCTCGGCGGCCATCAAGGATAAGCCTATGGCCCAGGTGGAGGAAGATCTCAAGCAGATCATCAACCGGCGGGTGCGCCCTCTGCGCCGGGCCAAAGACATTATGAGCTTCCCGGTGAAGTGGGTTTCCCCGGAAGTGAGCCTCGAGGGCGCCGAACTCATCCTCAACCGTTACAGCATCAATGCCCTGCCGGTGGTGGAAAACGCCCGGCTGCTCGGACTGATTTCCCGGCAGATCGTGGAAAAGGGGATTTTCCACGGCCTCAGGGACCATCCGGTCAAGGACTACATGAGCACCCCGGTGGCCACGGTGGGCCCCGAGGACACCCTGGCGGAGATCCGGGACAAGCTGGTAGTTAACAAGCAGCGTCTGCTGCCGGTGCTTCAGGAAGGGGAAGTCGTCGGCATCATCAGCCGGACCGATCTTCTAAACCTGCTCATCGACATCGGCGAGGAGACCGAGGAAACCCAGTGGTCCCAGCCCCTGCGCAAGAAGAGCATCGTCAGCCTCATGCGGGAGCGGCTTCCCAAAAATATCCTGTCTATCCTGGGCCAGGCGGGTGAGGTGGCCAAAGAACTGGGGTTCCAGGCTTACGTGGTGGGGGGGTTTGTCCGGGACCTCTTCATCAGGCAGGAAAATCTGGACGTGGACCTGGTTATCGAAGGGGACGGCATCGCCTTTGCCAAGACCTTCGCCGCCCGCTACGGGGCCCGGGCCCGGGTTTTCCAGAAATTCAAGACCGCGGTGGTCATCTTCCCGGACGGTTTCAAAATCGACGTGGCCACGGCCCGCACCGAGTATTACGACGCCCCGGGGGCCCTCCCCGTGGTGGAATACAGTTCCATCAAGATGGACCTCTACCGCCGGGACTTCACCATCAATACCCTGGCCGTCAATCTCAACCCGGGAGAATTCGGGACGCTGCTGGACTTTTTCGGAGCCCACCGGGACTTGAAGGAACGGCGTATCAGCGTGCTCCACAACCTGAGCTTCGTGGAGGACCCCACCCGGGTCTTTCGGGCCATCCGCTTCGAGCAGCGGTTCGGCTTCCGCATCAGCAAGCTCACCATCAACCTTATCCAGAACGCGGTCAAGAACAACTTTTTCGACCGGCTCTCGGGGGTCCGCCTCTTCCACGAGTTGGAACTCATCTTGCATGAGGAGAACCCTATCCCGGCCATCGCCCGCCTGGCCGAACTGGACCTGCTTAAGGCCATCCATCCCCGGCTGTGGTTCGACGAAGGCACCCGAGCCATGCTGGAGCGGGTCCAGGCGGTGCTTTCCTGGATGGACCTGTCCTACCTGAAGGAAACCTGCGAGCGCTGGCTGGTTTATTTCCTGGGGCTGGTGGAGCCGCTCACTTCTGAGGAACTGAAAGAATTGATGGACCGCTTCAAGCCGCCGCCTAGATTGACCGCCGCCATTCTGGAAGGCAAAGACGCCGCGGACCAGGCCCTCCTCAAGCTTTTCCGCCTGGGGGAGGCCGACCGCAGCCAGATTTACCGGCTGCTGGCCCCCATCGGCACGGAATTCCTGCTCTATATGATGGCCAAGTCCCGCCAGGACCCCAGTAAGCGGCTCATATCCCTGTACTTTACGCACCTCAAACACCTGAAGCCGGAACTTACCGGCCGGGACCTGATTGCCCTGGGTTATCAGCCCGGGCCGCAGATCAAAGAGATTTTAACGAGACTGCACGAAGCCAGGTTAAACGAGGTGGTGCAGAGCAGGCAGGGGGAGTTGGAATTAATCAGGAGGACCTGGGGGGAAAAAGCAGCATCATAGACATTCAAAAAAAGGAGGGAGTCGAGGTCAGAGGCCATGGTTTCAACCCCCAGGCCCGGATGTCCTGTCATTCTGAGCGAAGCGAAGAATCTCAAAATTTCAAGGCATTGAGATCCTTCACTTCGTCCAGGATGATAAAAAGTAGGTATTACAAGGGATTATAGAAGAGGCCTAGTCACTTCTTTGGCGAAATTTAATTTTTCCGGATATGTTCCCGGATGTACTTGGCGATGTCGTTGGTGTCGGTGCCGGGGGTAAAGATCTCGGCAATGCCGGCGCTCTTCAGCGCCGTGACATCTTCTTCGGGGATGATGCCGCCCCCCAGGACCAGGATGTCGCTGATGCCCTTGCCTTTGAGGATTTCCATCACTTTGGGGAAGAGATAGCTGTGGGCCCCGGACAGGCAGCTCATGGCAATGACGTCCACGTCTTCCTGGACCGCGGCGCTGACGATCTGCTCCGGAGTTTGGCGAAGACCCGTGTAAATCACCTCCATGCCGGCGTCCCTAAGCGCCGCACAGATGACCTTGATGCCCCGATCATGACCGTCCAGTCCCGGTTTGGCGGCCAACACCCGGATTTTTCTGCCTTCCTGCATGATGATCTCTCCTTAAAGGTAGCTGTGAGCGATGAGCTGTGAGCAAAAGCTTAAAGCTCAAGGCTCAAAGCTTATAGCTCTTACACAACCGCCATTTCGTACTCACCCCAGACGGCTCGCAGGGTATTGCAGATTTCCCCCAAGGTGGCCAGGGACTTGACGGCCTTCAGGATGGTGGGCATGAGGTTGTCGGTCCCCTGGGCGGCAGCCTTGAGGTCAGCCAGAGACTGTTGCACCGCGCCGTTGTCCCGGGTATTTTTCAGTTCCTGGAGACGGGCCACTTGTTTATCGCCCACGGCGGGATCCACCTTGAGGAGGTCTTTGGGTTTTTTTTCTTCCTTGACCTGGAATTTGTTGAGACCCACGACAATGCGTTCGTTTTTCTCGATTTCCCGCTGGTAACGATAGGCGCTGTCCTGGATTTCCTTCTGGATGAAACCCTTCTCGATGGCCGCCACCGCGCCGCCCAGGCGGTCGATCTGGTCGATGTAGGCCTGGGCCCGGGCCTCGATCTGGTCAGTCAGGTATTCCAGGTAGTAGGAACCGGCCAGTGGGTCCACGGAGTCGCACACCGCGGTCTCATAGGCGATGACCTGCTGGGTCTTCAAGGCTACCTGCACCGCCAACTCCGAAGGCAGCGCCAGGGCCTCGTCAAAGGAATTGGTGTGGAGGGACTGGGTGCCGCCCAGCACTGCCGCCATGGCCTCAAATGCGGTGCGCATGATGTTGTTCAGGGGTTGCTGGGCAGTGAGACTGCTTCCGGCGGTCTGGGTGTGGAAGCGCAGCATCTGGGAACGTTTATCCTCGGCCTTGAAGCGCTCCTTCATGATCTTGGCCCAGAGGCGCCGGGCGGCCCGGAATTTGGCGATTTCTTCCAGAAAATCCAGGTGGGAGTTGAAAAAGAAGGAGAGCCGCGGCCCGAACTCATCCACCTTGAGTCCCGCGGCCAGGGCCGCCTCCACGTAAGCGATGCCGTTCGCCAAGGTAAAGGCCACTTCCTGCACCGCGGTGGAACCGGCCTCCCGGATGTGGTAGCCGCTGATGCTGATGGTGTTCCACTGGGGCACCTGCTCGGTGCAGAAGGCAAAAATATTGGTGATGAGGCGCATGGATTTCCTGGGGCCGAAAATGTATGTGCCCCGGGCGGGATACTCTTTTAAGATGTCGTTTTGCACCGTGCCCCGGAGCTTATCGAAGCTCACCCCCTGCTTTTCGGCCACGGCCAGATACATGGCCAGAATGACGGCGCAGGGGGAGTTGATGGTCATGGACGTGGACACCTGGTCCAGGGGTATACCCTGAAAGAGGCGTTCCATGTCCCAGAGTGAGTCGATGGCCACCCCCACTTTGCCTACCTCACCCTGGGCCAGTCCGTGGTCGGAGTCGTAGCCGATCTGAGTGGGGAGGTCAAAGGCCACAGACAAGCCGGTCTGCCCGGATTTTAACAGGAAGTGGTAGCGCTCGTTGGTCTCCTCGGCGGTGCCGAAGCCGGCGTACTGGCGCATGGTCCAGAAGCGCCCCCGGTAGGCGGTGGGCTGGACCGCCCGGGTGAAGGGGAATTGCCCCGGCATGCCCAGTTGCTTGAGGTAATCAAACTCCTGCAGGTCGAGCGGGGTATAGAGCCGGGCCACGGGAATACCGGAGGTGTTGACGAACTCAGCTTTGCGCTCCGGTATTTTTTTCAGCACCTTTTCTACCTGGGCATCATACTTGGCCTTTGCTTCCTGAAGCTTCTGCAGATCATCCATGTGGCCACCTCGTCATGTGATATGAGGTGGGGGAGAAGGCTCGTCTCCCCCATATTGCCCGTTTTGGAAGCGTCTTAAATCTCGCCGTCCTGCTCCATCTTGGCCATGTCTTCGAAGCGGATATCGAGGCCCAGCACCCCCTGGATCTCATCATCCGCATCCCGAATGGGGGCGCTCACCGTGATGCACAAGGCCCCGGTGACCCGGGAGGTATAGAAGTCCGAGACGTAAATTTTTCCGGTCCTCAGAGGCTCGATAAACCAGTCTCGGTTGGACAGGTCTTCGTCCAAGCCTGCAGTCTCGAATTTGGCCCGGTGCACGATGTGGGTGATGTTACGGGTGATTTTCCGCCCTTCCAGATTGGTGATATACATAAACTGGATAAACGGGTTTTTTTCCAGAGCCGCCCGCAGCACCGGCTCCTGAATTTCCGGATCCATGGAGCGGATGTCCTTCTGCTCGGCCAGATCCTGGGCCAGGTGGGCCGCCAGTTGGTGGGCCTTTTGCTTCAAGCTGTCGAATTCCGAGACAAAGAGTTCCGGGAGGTACTTGCGAGCCAGGGTCTGCATCTCATCGTTGGAAATGGAGGTGACCCGCCCCTCTTCGTACATCTCCGTGATGCGCTTGTGAATCTTCACTACCCCAGGATGGGTTTTGTCCACCTGGTTGGCTCCCGACAGGGACAGTTGGGAGTTGAGCCAGTGGACAATACCGGCCTTGCCCGACTTGTCGGTGATGCTGATGGTGGGCGGGCGCTTCAGGATCAAGGTGGTGTCAAAGGGGTTGTAGATCTCTTCAAACTTCTGCATGCCGTCAGCGTGGATGCCGGCGCTGGTGGCATTGAAGCTGGACCCCACAAAGGGAAAATTGGGGGGAATTTTATAATGCAATTCCCGTTCAAAGTACTGGGCGATATCCGTGATTACCGTGGTGTCGATGCCGTCGCTGGTCCCTCTTAAGCTGATGTATTCCATGATCAGCCCTTCGATGGGGGAGTTGCCGGTGCGTTCGCCGAAGCCCAGCAGCGTGCCGTTCACTGCGCCGCAGCCGAAGAGCCAGGCTGTGACGCCGTTGACCAAGACCTTGTGGAAGTCGTTATGACCGTGCCATTCCACGAGGTGGCCGGGAACACCGGCATCCTCGATCATGGCCCGCACGAGTCTTGGCACACTCCGGGGCAGGGCGGCGCCGGAATAAGGCACGCCGTAGCCCATGGTGTCGCACAGCCGGATCTTGATATCAATGCCGCTTTCTTCCCTGAGCTTCATGAGCTCGATGGCGAAGGGTACGCAAAAGCCATAGATATCCGCCCGGGTGATGTCCTCCATATGGCACCGGGGCGCGATCCCCATCTCCAGGGCGGCTTTGACGATGCCCAGATAGTCCTCCAGGGCCTGGCGGCGGTCCCACTTCAGTTTCATGAAGATATGGTAATCGGACACCGAGGTGAGAATGCCGGTTTCCCCCAGGCCCATTTCCTTGATCAGCTTCAGATCGTTGGAGTTGGCCCTGATCCAGCCGGTGATTTCCGGGTAACGATACCCCCGCTCCCGGCAGCGCTCCAACGCTTCCTTGTCCTTGGCGCTGTATAAGAAGAATTCGGTCTGGCGGATGATGCCCTTGGGCCCGGAGAGTTTGTGGAGCATGTCGAAGATCTCCACCATCTGCCGCACCGAGTAGGGCGGCCGGGCCTGCTGGCCGTCCCGGAAGGTGGTGTCGGTGATGAGCATCTGTTCCGCCGGGTTCGGCATGACGAACTTGTAGTCAAAGTCAATACGGGCAATCTCGCTGTACGGGAAGATGTCTCGCATCAGGTTGGGCTCTTCCACCTCCACCAGCCGATACTTCCAGAATTGCGAGTGCTCGTGATCCAATAACCGTCTATCAGGGTTCCAACGTGCCATAATCTACATCCAGTCCTTTATTTTTTTCGTGGGGGGAGGGGGCAAGGGCCCACCGGCCCTTAGCCCCCTCCCCCACTAAAATTTTACTTCTCCAACCGTAACCCCAACTCCAGGAGCTGCTCCGTTTCCACCCGGGAGGGGGCTTTGGTCATGAGGCAGCCGGCCTTCTGGGTTTTGGGAAAGGCGATGACTTCCCGGATGGATTTCACCCCGGAGAGGATGGCCACCAGCCGGTCAAAGCCGAAGGCCACCCCGCCGTGGGGCGGGGCGCCGTAGTCCAGGGCCTCCAGCAGAAACCCGAATTTTTCCTCGGCTTCCGCGGGCGTAATGCCCAGGATCGCGAAGACCTGCTCCTGCACATCCCGCCGGAAGTTCCGGATGCTACCGCCGCCGATCTCCTGGCCGTTCAGCACCAGATCGTAGGCCCGGGCCCGCACCCGGCCGGGATGGGTCTCCAGTAAGGGGATATCATCTTCTTGGGGCGCGGTAAAGGGGTGGTGCATGGCCACGTAGCGCCCTTCCTGCAGGTCAAATTCGAGCAAAGGAAAATCCGTGACCCACACCAGGTTGTAGGTATCCTCGGGGATGAGCTTTTCCCCCTGGGCCAGGTGCAGGCGCAGCTGCCCCAGGGCCGTGTTGGCCACTTCGGGGGCGTCCGCCACGAAAAAGAAGATGTCCCCCTCTTGGGCGCCCAGGTGGTCAGTGAGGGCCTTTTTCATCCCATCGGGGAAGAACTTGGCCAGGGGCGACTGCCAGCCGTTCCCGACCAGCTTTACCCAGGCCAGACCTTTGGCGCCATAGACCCCGGCAAAATCCGTGAGGTCGTCCAGTTCCTTCCTGGACAGCCGGGCAAGTCCCGGGGCGCAGAGGGCCTTGACCATGCCCCCCGTTTCCACCACCTCTTTAAAGGTGCGAAAATCGCTGTCCTTGACGATGTGGCTGACCTCCCTCAGTTCCAGGCCGAAGCGCAGGTCCGGCCGATCCAGGCCGAAGCGATCCATGCATTCCTGGTAGGTGAGGCGGGGAAAAGGCGCGGCCACCTTGACGCCCACGGTCTCATCCAACAGGGTGGTGATGAGTCCTTCCACCACCTGGATAATGTCTTCCTCGCTGATGAAGGCCATCTCCACGTCGATCTGGGTAAATTCGGGCTGGCGGTCGGCCCGCAGGTCCTCATCCCGAAAGCAGCGGCAAATCTGGTAATAGCGGTCCAGGCCGGACATCATCAGGAGTTGCTTGAAGAGCTGGGGCGACTGGGGCAGGGCATAAAAGAAGCCCTGCTGCACCCGGCTGGGGACCAGGTAATCCCGGGCTCCCTCCGGGGTGCTCTTGGTGAGGATGGGGGTCTCCACCTCGATGAAGCCCTGGTCGTTCAGGAACCGGCGGGCCACCTGGGCGACCCGGTGGCGGAACAGGATGGGCCTCATGATGCTGGGGCGCCTTAAGTCGAGATAGCGGTACTTGAGGCGCAGGGCTTCGGAAACGTCCACGTTGAAGTCCTCAAGCTCAAAGGGTGGGGTCTTGGAGGAATTCAGGATGCGGAGTTCCGAGACGATGACCTCGATTTCCCCGGTGTCCAGCTGGGGGTTCACCATGTCGGGCGGCCGCAGGTTTACCAGGCCCCGCACCGCCAGCACGAATTCATCCCGCAAGACGCCGGCCTTGGTGTGGACGTCGAGGTTGATTTCCGGGTTAAACACCACCTGGGTGATGCCTTCCCGGTCCCGCAAGTCCACAAAGACCAGGCCTCCGTGGTCCCGGCGGCGCTGCACCCAGCCCATGAGCACCACTTCCCGGCCCTCGTCCCGGGCCCTTAAGACCCCGCAGGTATGGGTGCGCTTGAGCCCTGCCAGTGAGTCGAACACGTTATATTCCTTCCTTGTGCCCCAAGCGGGCCGTAAGCCCGGGCACCAGTTCGTTCAAGGGAAGAACTTCCTGCCCGCCGGTGGCCATGTGGCGCAGCACCGCGGTACCTGCGGCCATCTCCTGGTCCCCCAGGATGATCACCATTGCCGCGCCCAGACGGTCTGCCAGGGACATCTGGGATTTGAGCGACCGGCCTTCAAAATCCATGGCCGCGGGCAGTCCCCGGGCCCTTATCTCCTGGAGGAGGAAAAAAGCCCGCTCCCGGGCCGCGTCTCCCAGGGCAGCCAGGAAGGTCAAGGCCAGGTTATCCGGCCCCACTTCCTGGGGCAACACCTCAAGGAGCCGGTCTTCGCCGATGGCGAACCCCAGGCCCGGGAGATCAGAGCCCCCCAGTTCCCGGGCCAGGCCGTTATAACGCCCGCCCCCGGCCACGGAATCCTGGGCGCCGAGACCTCTTGCCGTCACCTCAAAGGCCGTACGGGTGTAGTAATCCAGGCCCCGCACCAGGTGGGGGTTTTTCACGTAAGCCTGGCCGGCTCCATCCAAAAGGCTCAGAACCCGTTTATAATGCCGGGAGCAGTCCTCACAGAGGCTGTCCTCCATGGTGGGGGCCCCCGCCAGAAGCGCCTGGCAATGTTGGGACTTGCAGTCCAGGACCCGCAAGGGGTTGGTCTCCAGGCGGCGCCGGCAGTCGTCACACCAGCCTTCCTGGGCCTTCAAATAGAGCTGCAGCTGGGCCTTAAAGTCCACCGTGCACTCGGGGCAGCCCAGGGAATTGATGACCAGGCGCAGGTCTTTTACCCCCACCTTCCCCAGGAGGTCCAGGAGCATGAGGATGACCTCGGCATCAAGTTCCGGGGCGTCGCTCCCCAGGGCCTCGCAATTAATCTGGTGGAACTGGCGGTAGCGCCCCTTCTGGGGCCGTTCGTAGCGGAACATGGGCCCGATCAGATAGAACTTCCCGACCCCGGCCCGTTGCATGAGGCCGTTTTCCAGACACGCCCGGACCACCTGGGCGGTGGCCTCGGGCCTCAGGGTCAGGGAATCGCCCCGGCGGTCGGTGAAGGTGTACATCTCCTTGGCCACGATGTCCGTGTCGGCACCGATACTGCGGGCAAAAAGCTCGGTCCTTTCCAGCAAGGGCAAACGGATTTCCCGGTAGCCATAAAGTTCAAAGGTCTCCCGGGCCCTGGTCTCCACCCACTGCCACCGCGAGGTTTCGGGAGGCAGAATGTCCTTCATGCCGCGAATGGCGCGAATCATAGCAAATGTTCCAAAATATTTAATGTAAACGGCAGACAGGCTAATTGTCAACGAAATAGCGTGAACTTTGGACCAGGTAGAACCGCCGTCTCCGGCGGTTTGGTCGCCGGCGAGGGCGCCGGTGCTACATTTTTGATAGTTATAGAATCTTCGCCGCTCGAAGAATGAACGGAGACGCGCGGCGTTGGGTCTTGAAATATCCTAGAAATTAATCTCGAAAAGGGAGCTGATGGAGTCTTCCTGGTGGATGCCGAGGATGGCCCGGGCGAGCAGGTGGGAGACGGAAAGCTGGACGATTTTCGGGCAGTTTTGCGCGGCTTCGCTCAAAGGGATGGTGTCGGTGACTACCAGCCGGTTCATTTCCGAGTTGCGGATGCGATCCACCGCCGGGCCGGAGAGGACGGCATGGGTGCAGCAGGCGTGGATTTTCCGGGCCCCGTTATGGATGATGACCTGGGCTGCCTCGGAGAGGGTGCCGGCGGTATCGATGATGTCATCCAGGATAACCACTTCTTTGCCCATGACATCGCCGATGAGGTTCATGGCCTTGGCCTTGCCCGGGGCGTCCCGCCGTTTGTCGATGAGGCCCAGCGATGCCCCCAGCCTTTTAGCGTAAGCCCGGGCCCGGGGGACCCCGCCGGCATCCGGAGAAACGATGGACAGGTCATGGTTAAAATTTTTGGAAATGTAAGGAATCATTAAAGGGGAGGCATAGAGGTTGTCCACCGGTATGTCGAAAAAACCCTGGAGCTGGCCGGCATGGAGGTCCATGGTGAGAATCCGGTCGGCCCCGGCGGTGCTCAGGAGGTCGGCCACCAGCTTGGCGGTGATGGGTACCCGGGGGGCCACCTTGCGGTCCTGGCGGGCATAGCCGAAGTAGGGGATGACCGCGGTGATGCGCCTGGCGCTGGCCCGCTTCACCGCGTCAATCATGATCAACAGCTCCATGAGGTTGTGGTTGGCCGGGGGGCAGGTGGACTGGATCAGGAAGACATCCCGGCCCCGCACGTTTTCGCCGATTTCCACCCGGATTTCGCCGTCACTGAAGGCGCTGACCAGTGCCCGGCCCAGAGTAGTGTCGAGATGGCCGCAAATTTTTTGGGCCAGCTCCGGATTGGCATTGCCGGTAAAAATCCGGGGGTTATTGTTCGGCATGAGCGGGGAATCCCTTACGATGGGGGGATGTTAGTCTTTCATGAGCATAAGGTTACGACTGGTAACTATAAATCAAAGGGGAGGGTTTCGGCAAGGGTAATTTCCGGCGGGGTCACTTTTTCCCGGATGACCAGGATATTTACCCCGGTTGCGGCGACTCGGGCCAATTCCCGGGCATAAGCCGGGTCCACCGCGACAGCCGGGGCAAAACGGACAACGTCGGCGCGCTGCACCACGAACACCTGCCAAGCCTCGTGACCCTGGGCGGCCAGCCCGGCCAGGTCCTCCAGGTGACGCCGGCCCCGGGAGGTCACGCCGTCCGGAAACAGGGCCACCCCATTCTCCACCCAGGTGACACTTTTTACTTCCATGAACAACTGGCGGTCTCCCAGGTCGGCGACAAAATCCAGGCGGCTGCCCCTTGGGAGCGTTACTTCAGCCCGATAGCCCAAAACCTGCGGCAATCCCGGCAGGCCCGGTCCGGCCAGGGCCTCCGCCACCAGGCGGTTGGGCACCAGGGTGTCCACGCACACCCAGAGGTCCCCGGATTTGCAGAAGCGCCAAGTGTGGGAAGTTTTGCGGCCGGGCCGGGATTCCGGGGTAAGAAGGACTTCCTGGCCAGGAACGAGGCACCCGGTCAGAGCGCCGGTATTGGGGACGTGGGCCCAAATACGGCGGTGGTCAGCGAGTGCCACTTCGGCCAGAAAACGCTTTTCTCGCCGCAGGAAGCGACCAGGAATGAGGGGGCCGGCAAAGCGCACGAAGGGGAAAAATCGGTTGGCGGGGAGAAGTTAAAAAGCGTACCAGACCCTGAACCAGCCCTGGAGGTCCTTGCCGTCCTCCGGCCTGACCTTCTCCATCTGGCTCACCTGGCTCTGGAAGGTAAAGTTCCAGCGGCCCAGGTCATACTTGAGGCTGGGTCCCCAACCCATGTACAGGTCGCTTTTTTGCCGCAGGAAGGAGAGGTGATCAGCGGGAGGCTGATAGAGAAAGCCGCTCAACCCGACCTTGAGCTTGGAGGAAAGGCAATAATCCATGGAATACTTGAACAGGAGCGGTGACTGGGTGAAACGTTCCGCCCCGGTCCTCGGATTCTCGCCGTTATACCGGAAAGAAATGCGGAAATTCTTGGGAAGCTTGAGAGTAGCGTCCCCACCCCCATCCAATCCGGGGCAAACTTCCTGGAGGAAAGGTGAGCCGCTCAAGGACGGGGAAGAAGTGGGACGTTCACCGAGCATCTGGACTTCCAGGGGGGTCTGAGCGGTGACGACCATGATGGGCGCATTCCAGCCCTTCGGCCCGCCAAAGGCCGGGCTCGCAGCTCTGCCTGCGGCCGGCCAGAAGGCCGTCATGACCATGAGTAGCCAGATACTGGCACTCAGCCAGGTCTTCCCCCTCTGACCCAGCACGGCAATATCCCCCTTTTAGCAGTTAGGTATTTTATACCCCGATTTTTCCCCAAAAGTCAAGGAAAACTTTACTTAAAAAGGCCGGTTAAAGATTTCCTGGAGGATTTCTCTACCCCCCCTGTCGAGGAGCATTTCCGCCAGGCGGCGCCCCATGGAGCCGGCCTCCTCGGGAGAACCCAACAAGCGGTCCTGAAGGAAGCGGCGGCCTTCCAGGTCGCTGATCAGGGCCTCAACTTCAAGGGAGTCGCCCGCCAGCCTTCCCAAGGCCGCCACCGGGACCAGGCAGCCGCCTTCCAGACGGGCCAGGAAGGCCCGCTCCGCAGTAACCGCCACCTGGGTGGGCAGGTGGTTCATGGGGGCAAGGAGTTCCAGCATCTCCTGGTCGTCCACCCGCACCTCCAGTCCCAGGGCGCCCTGGCCGATGGCGGGCAGCATCTCCGTTTCGGTTAGATACCCTCGCGCCACATGGCCCAAGCCCAGGCGCCTGAGCCCGGCGGCAGCCAGGATGATGGCGTCCAGCCCCTCGGTCTCGAGTTTGCGCAGGCGGGTTTCCACGTTCCCCCTGAGATGCACCACCTCGAGGTCCGGGCGGCGGTGGAGGATCTGGACTTTGCGCCTGAGGCTGCCGGTTCCCACCCGGCCCCCGGCGGGGATCTCCCCGAGGGAGGCATGCCGCTGGGAAATAAAAGCATCCCGGCAATCCTCCCGGGGGGGCACGGCCCCCAGGGTGCACCCCGGGGGCATTTCCGCCGGCATATCCTTCAGGCTGTGGACGGCCAGGTCAACTTCCCCGGCCAACAGCGCCTCCTCGATCTCCTTGATGAACAGGCCCTTGCCCCCCACCTGGGCCAGGGGCACATCTTTGAGCTTGTCCCCGGAGGTTTTGATAATAACCACATCGGTGCCCAGACCGGGGTGCAGGGCCCGCAGTTGAGCCTCCACCCAGTGGGTCTGGACCAGGGCCAGGGGGCTTCCCCTGGTGCCGAGGCGGATAGTCCTGGGCACGTCTGCCCCCTAACCGCATGAACTGCAGGACGTGGACGAACAACCGCTACAGGAACCGGCCGGCTTCGAGCCGGAGGTAAATTTATACCCCACCTTGGCGGAGCAGGTGCTCATCAGCTTGTTGACGCTTTGCTCTCCGCAGTCCGGGCATTCCACCGCCTCGTCGTTCCGGAAAACCAAGCGTTCAAACTCCTTGCCGCACTTCTGACAAACAAACTCAAAAATTGGCATAAAAACTCCTCATGGGGAACCGATCAACCGAATAGCCGACTCTAGGCGAAGACAAAAATAAAGAGCGGTTCTTCCGGCGCTCTGGCTTCCTCTTTTTGATTCTGCCGATCAAGGCTTTTCTTAATAATATAATACTTTTTTCTGCAAACGCATTAGCCTCCCTATGATTTTTCTTTTTGAGGAAAGACCAGGGGCATCTCAATAAGATTGCTACCAGTTTGGCATCAAATGGCGGCGCAATCTTTCCAGTCTACACAGGCGCAGGCTAAAGCCTGAGGCTACACAAAATGGCCTTTGATCGCAACTCGTTTTGAGAGTAATGGATGAGGGTGCGGGGCCCTTTATTTCTGCTCCACCCGCACCGTGCTGCCTTCCGGCACCATGGCCAGGCAGCAGGGGTCGCCCGCCAGGCGCCCCACCAGGTTGACGGCGCTGGCCGGGCGAATCTCCCCTGGCACGCTGGACGGGGTAAGCCCGAAGAAGAGACACAGGGCGCGGCCCGGGGGCCAATAGCCGATGTCCCCCACCTGGACCACCACCGCGGCGTTGTCGTCCAACTCCTGGACTACCTGGGGTACCGGAAAGTAAATTTCGTCGCCCCAGCGCTGGGCCTGACCCTCAAAAGGGAGGGCCTCGGCCAGGGCCCGACCGGTGGGGCTGTCGCTTAAATGGCCCTCCAGACGGAGATTGCCGGCAATGATGACGATCGCAGTGGGCATTTCAATCCTCCTCCATGGTCTCCACCACCAGGGCCGCGAGGAGCGGCACCAGGATTTCATGGTGCCCGGTCAGGGCGTAGCCCTGTCCCGCGCCGGCAGTGGGCCGCCGCACCACGTTAGTGAGGGGGCGGTAGTGTTGGACGAAGTCCAGGTTGACGGTGGTCAGGGACTCCACCGCATGGCCCAGGTTGCGGGCCAGGGTCAGGGCCTTGAGAAATACTTCGGGGAGAATAACAGCCGACCCGAGATTAATATACAGCCCGCCGGCCAGCCGGCTCACCTGGGCCGCAAAGAGCCGGAAATCCCGGTGGGTGGCCTCTCCCAGGGCCGCGGGATTACAGGACGGGTGCAGGTGAATGATGTCGGTGCCCACGGCCACATGGACGGTGACGGGCAGGTCAAGGCCGGCGGCGGCGGCCAGGAGGCTCAGATGCTTGTAAGGAAAGTCGCTTTGGTACAGGCGGCGGGCCACGGCCTCTCCCAAACCCAGGCCTTCCCGGGCCCCCCAGGTGGTGGCTTCATTGAGAAATTCAGCAGTCTCCCGGGCCATACCGAACTGGCCGGAACCCAACACCTGGTCGACATCCTCGGAGGTCCGCCCCACCATGGCTATTTCAGCATCGTGGATGATTACCGCGCCGTTGGCGGCCAGGCCGGTGATGAGGCCCCGCTCCATGAGATCGATGAGGATGGGGCTTAGGCCCACCTTGAGGACGTGGGCCCCCATGCCCACCATGACCGGCCGGCCGGCTCGGCGGGCCCGGGTCCAGGCAGCGGCTATTCCCTTCAGGGTCTGGCCCGCCAGGATGTTGGGGAGGCGCGCCAGGAATTCTTTAAAACTCTCTCCCCTGGTCCAGGGGCGGGCAAAGTCCTGATGGCTCACCTTGGAGGGTCGGTCCTTCAGGCTGTAAGTGGTCAGACCTTTGAGGGATTGGGGTTCTATGGTGGTCACGGGTATCTCCGGGCCTCCTGGATTTTCTATGGTGGAGATCCTGCTATTAAAAAACCAAGGTCTTCTTTTAGGTCCGAAAAAACTGGCAAAGGGTCAGGTCAAGTATGTTTGGGAAGTTGGCAGCGATCTGGTCAAGTTATCTTTCAGCCCCTTTCACCCCAACCCTCTCCCCCCCAAAAATGGGGGGAGAGGGGGAAAATCGCCGAGATTTGACTGCCACGCCCGTTTTTTTCCTCTCCCCCAACGGGGGAGAGGGCCAGGGTGAGGGGGGAAAGCTTGAGCATTTCCCCCGAAAGTCTCAGACAGGTACGAATCAGAGCTTAAGAATAAATCAGATTAAGATATTTCGATCAATCAATCCTGGGGAAATTGATCGGGAAACAACAGGAAATCCACCAGGTCGCAGAGCACGTGACCAATGGTGATGTGCACCTCCTGGATCCGGGGAGTGCTCTTGGAGGGGACCACAATGGCCAACTCAGCGGCCGCCGCCACCGGACCGCCATCGCCGCCGCTTAGAGCCAGGGGCTTGAGTCCCAGCCGCCGGGCAACTTCCAGGGCCCGCACCACATTGGCGGAATTGCCGCTGGTGCTGAGCCCCAGGGCGGCGTCCCCCGGTCTTCCCAGGGCCCTGACTTGTTTGGCGAACACCTCCAGGAAGTCGTAATCGTTAGCGATGCTGGTAAGAATGGAGGTGTCCGTGGTGAGGGCCAGGGCTGCCAGGGGGGGACGCTCGATCAAGAAGCGGTTGACAAACTCCGCGGCCAGGTGCTGGGCGTCGGCAGCGCTGCCGCCATTGCCGAACAGGAGAATCTTACCGCCCCCCTTGAGGGTGCTGGCCAGGAGCCTCGCGGCCGCGGCCACTTGCCCAGACTGTTCCGCCACGAGCCTGTCCTTGAGGAGATTGGCCTCGGCCACGGCCGCGGCCAGGCGCGCCGTCAGGGGCATGGGGCCTCCAGAATATTTCGCTGATCCGGTATCAGAGGATATTCAACCATAAGCAATTTCACGAAAAAGGTAAGAAGTTGGTCAAGCTCGAGCAAGTCTGCCGTTACCGGTTTTCAAGCCAGAAGGCGCTGGTAGGACTCGGGGTTAAAATCCAGGGCCTCAGCTATGCTAACCAGGGCATCCGCCTGTTTTCTAACCTTGGGGTCCCTGGAAGCCCGGGCCGCCAGCGCGGGAAAATGCTCTTTCATCAGATCGAAGAAAAAATTCTGGCCCTCGATGACCTCCACAGTGATGGGAATCCGTCGCTGCAATCTCAGAAAATTTATCAGGCTGTCTGCCGCCACCTGGTTGAACTCTGAAGCCAGGTCCATCAAGTGGTGGTCCAAAATCCGCCGCAAGATTTTCGCCCCCTCATGGGACTCGAGCTTGAAGCGGAAGAGGTCCGCCTCCTTCAAAATCTCCTGCATTTCTTCCGAGGCGGGTAAGAGCTCCGGTTCAGGTTCCAGGCGGCGCAGGATTTGCACAAGGCGGCGGTTCAAGGTGATCTCGCCCAGTGCCTGATAGAGACGGGGAAAGGGCAGGCATTCAGCGGCCATGGCTTTCAGGATAGGGGTAGCATTGTCGAAATGGTGAGCTAAATCGGTCAAGGCGTCTGCCCGGTTATCCGCCAGGAGGTCAATGAAAATCTGCTCCTTTTCCTCCTGGAAAATGTCATGCACCGTATAGTAGCGCTCCCCCAGGCGGCTAGCCAGGAGGGGAATGAGATCTTCAGGGGTCTCGGCCAGGACCCGGAAAAAATCCTCCTGGAGAGCCTGGAATCTTGCCGTTGAGCTATTTTCGAGCACCTGGGTGCGGTAAAGGTAACTGCCTAAATGAGCAGTAAAAAAACCCAGATTTTCTTCCCACCTGGTGATGCCCGAGGTCACCTGGAGGCGGCCGGAGGCCAGGCCCAGGGTGCCCTGAGTGCGCACCTCATGATCCAGGGGTTTCACCTGGAAATGATATATGTGGGTGGGGCACTGGCGCTCCCGGTCCTTGAGCCAGGAGATGGCCCACTGGTTGGCCACCTTGTTATAGTCCGTCACTGCCGGCCTGACCCGGCGGAGGAAAATCTGGCGCCCGTTCCCTTCTTCGGCAATGTTGCTCTGCCCCTTTTCCAGGATTTTTAGAAAGGGTTCTTCCAGGGATTCTTTGAGGTAGCGCTGGCCGAGTTGCAGGGCTCGAGCGGCGTATTTCATGACCTGGATGGTCTCCAGCCCCGCCAGGTCCGCAAAGAACCAGCCGCAGCTGGTATACATCAACAGAACGTGGCGCTGCATCTCCAATAGCCGCAGCGGTTGAAACCAGGTGCGGTGGGTCAGACCCCTGACCCCGTGGCGGGCGAAGAATCTCTTGAGGGTCTCCTCCCGGCGGTCCAGGATGACCTCGATGTAATCGTCGCGGGCAGCCCAGGGGTCTTTCAGATATTTGGCGCCCTCCTCCTCAAAGACCAGGGCCAGACGCTCATTCAGGTAATCAAAGGCTTGCCGCAGCGGGGTCCGCCAGCGTTGATGCCAAGTGGCGGGGCCGCCGGTGGAGCAGCCACAGTCCTCCCTCCAGCGGCCCACGCCATGGGCGCAACTCCAGGAACTGCCCTCTTTTTTGGGGCCCACCTCCAACTCCACCTGCAGTTGGGGGCGCGCCATCTCCAAAAACGTGGCATAGTTCGTCAGGGTAAAACCCCGCTGGGGGATAACCTTCTCCATGGCATAAGCCAGACCCAACTCCCCGAACATATGATGGTGGCCATAATTTTCGCCGTCAGTGGCCACATTGAGGAGCTGAGGCCGGGGCACATCGGCCCGGAAACCCGCAACCAGGCGGGACACCAGGTTTTTGCTGTCGTTTAGGAGATCACCGAAACTCAGGTCCGAGGCCACTCCACCATCATAAAAGAAGACATCGATATAGCGGCTTTCATCCGAAACCTTGGCGGGGTTCGGCAAAAAACAGCGGTAAGCCTGGGTGGTGTCCAGGGTCTGGGCCTGGACCACCTCCCAGACCCCGCCCTCAAGGGGCCGCACCCGCCGGGCCTGATAGGGGGAAAGAATCACATATTTCATGCCGTGTGCTGCCAGGGCGGCCAGAGTGGGATAGTTTACCGCGGTTTCAGGCAACCACATGGCCTCGGCTTTCCGGCCGAAGCGGTGTTCAAAGTCCGCCAGCCCCCAGATCACCTCGGTCTCCAGGTCCCTGGGGTTGGCCAGGGGCAGGATGACATGGTTGTAGGCCTGGGCGATGGCGTTGCCGTGCCCCAGGTGGGTCAGGCTCGCCCGGTCGGCAGCCAATATTCGTTGATAGGTGAGCGGGGCGTGCCCTTCCAGCCAGGCGAGCAGGGTGGGGCCGAAGTTGAAACTCAACTTGGCATAATTATTGACAATATCAAGAATACGGTGGTCGCCGTCATAGATGCGGGCACAACTGTTGGGAGTATAGCATTCCGTGGCGATCCGTACATTCCAATCATGAAAAGGGCGGGCGCTAACCTCCTCTTCAATCTTTTCAATCCAGGGGTTTTCCCGGGGCGGCTGATAAAAATGGCCATGGATGACCACATAGCCGGCGGGCTTTCCTTTGGCTTGAGGAGACATTTCTTTCATGGCCCGATTTTCATAACCTAGTGGTTCCCAGGCTCATTGCCAGGGTCAGATGCATCTTAATCCGGCGCCCCACCCCTGTCAACCGCCTCAATGAAGGAGGCTCAAGCAAACCGGACTAATTGGATCACTATGATATCTCTTATGGGAAAATCAGTTGACAAAAGTTTGAGAAATTATAATATTTATCGGTTAGATTTTTTCTGGAGGTTCCCCTTGTTCGCCATTATTCAGACTGGCGGGAAACA
>Ga0207826_1000042_pt1 | contig 29389 bp, 27 predicted proteins | sample LuqExpMetageno80_FD_187837 | JGI IMG/M metagenome (GOLD analysis project Ga0207826, IMG submission 187837) | Tropical forest soil microbial communities from Luquillo Experimental Forest, Puerto Rico - Sample 80 (SPAdes) | ecosystem: Environmental > Terrestrial > Soil > Tropical forest ... | reverse complement strand
ATGGCGCTCCCTAGGGGACTCGAACCCCTGTTTTCGCCGTGAGAGGGCGACGTCCTGGGCCGCTAGACGAAGGGAGCTGATGCCGAGGCACTGCAAATAACCTCGATCCGCATCCCATGCAAGCCGCGCAGCCTCAGCGCGCCGGCGCGAGGCGCATCCGCGCGACAGGCTTCAAGGTCGCAAGGTCAAACGCGCGCAGCTCGACAGCCCCGCCGACCTCGACGGTCAGCACCACCCGGCCATCGCCGACGGCACTGGACAGGATCTTCGCATCCGGCGGCAAGCCGGCGTCCTGCTCGGCGAGGGCGGTCGCGGGCTGGGCGCTTCCCTGCAAGTGGAAAAAGCGATAGCCGATCACCGCGAGCACGGCGCCGACGGCGATCAGTGTCGTCAGGCTTGCAATCATCATCAGCCGCCGCACGCGCGCGATCGCGGCGACGGCATCAGGACCGAGTGGTTTTTCGGAATTCATGGCAGCCGATGCGATCGAGACAGTGACGGTTCCGGCCGAAGCGGACGGCGGACGGCTCGACCGGGTCTTGGCAGCGCAGCTTGCCGATCTGTCGCGCTCGCGCCTGAAGGCGCTGATCCTCGCCGGCCAAGTGTCGGTCGATGGGCGCACAGTCCGCGATCCGGCGGCACAGGTCAATTCGGGCAACATGATCGCGGTCGCGCTGCCGCCACCCGAGCCAGCCAAACCGGAAGGGGAAGCGATCCCGCTCGCCATCGTCTACGAGGACGATGCATTGATCGTGATCGACAAGCCGTCCGGTCTCGTCGTGCATCCGGCCGCCGGCCATGCGAGCGGAACGCTGGTCAACGCGCTGATCGCGCACTGCGGCGACAGCCTCTCCGGCATCGGCGGCGTGAAGCGGCCCGGCATCGTGCACCGGCTCGACAAGGATACAACCGGCCTGATGGTTGTCGCGAAAACCGACCGCGCCCATCGCCGGCTCAGTGCACAATTTGCGGACAAGCGCGAAGGGCCGCTCGAGCGCGGCTATCTGGCGTTGGTTTGGGGCGCGCCGGAACGCCCGCACGGCGCCATCGATGCGCCGCTCGAGCGGCATCCGCATGCGCGCGAAAAGCGGGCGGTTCGCGAGGGCGGGCGCGATGCCCTAACACACTGGCAAACGGTGGAACGTTATGCCGGCACGGACGGCAAGCCGGTCGCCGCCCTGCTCGCCTGTGAACTAGAGACCGGCCGCACGCATCAGGTGCGCGTGCATCTGGCCCATATCGGGCATCCGATCATGGGCGACGAGACTTATGCGACAGGCTTCAAGACCAAGGCAGCACGGCTCAATCAGACTGCACGCGAAGCCCTGGCTGCCCTTCACCGCCAGGCCTTGCATGCAGAGCATCTCGCCTTCGAGCACCCGGAGACGGGCGAGACGCTCGATTTCCGTAGTCCGCTCCCGCCCGATCTCGCTCGCCTTCGTGCGGCGCTCGGCAGCACCGCCCCTTGAAAGACATCAGCCGGTTCCCACATTTCCGACATGCCCAGAAATGCGACCATTACAGACCTGCCAAACCGGAACGCACCGGGGATTGGGTCGTTGACAGTCGCAATCCCGGTTCGAACCCCGGGGGTGGCGAGCGGCCCTTAGAAATGTAGAGCAGCGCCAAGTGCTTAGGTTGCATCCGCAGGATGCCGCCCGGCACACGGTGAAGTGACCGGCTGACCCTTGTAACGCCGTACCGGGCCTGTATGCTGCATGTGCGAAGGGAATGCGTCGTTGGCTCGGGGAGCGGCGGCGACAACCGCCTGCCGATAGATCGGGGGCATTTAGAGGGAGGGCGCTACAATGGCCCGTTCTGCCGCATTGCCGGCACTCAAGGCCGAATCCGGCCTGTCGCATTATTTAGAGGAAATCCGCCGGTTCCCCATGTTGGAGCCGCAGGAGGAGTACGTGCTGGCGAAGAGCTGGCGCGAGCACGGCGACACGGCAGCCGCGCACAAGCTCGTCACTAGCCACCTGCGTCTCGTCGCCAAGATCGCGATGGGCTATCGCGGCTACGGATTGCCGATCTCAGAAGTTATGTCCGAAGGCAATGTCGGCCTGATGCAAGCGGTGAAGCGATTCGAGCCGGAGAAAGGCTTCCGGCTAGCGACTTATGCGATGTGGTGGATCAAGGCCGCGATCCAGGAGTACATCCTGCGCTCGTGGTCGCTGGTGAAGATGGGCACCACGGCGAACCAGAAAAAGCTGTTCTTCAATCTGCGCAAGGCGAAGAGCAAGATCTCCGCGCTCGAAGAAGGAGATCTGCGACCGGATCAGGTGCAGATCATTGCCAAGCGGCTCGGCGTTACCGAGCAGGACGTGGTCGATATGAACCGCCGTCTCGGCGGCGATGCGTCGCTCAACGCGCCCATCCGCGACGATGGTGAAAGCGGCGAGTGGCAGGACTGGCTCGTCGACGACGGGCCGACACAGGAGCGCATCCTCGCCGAAAGCGAGGAGAGCGAAAATCGCCACAAGGCGCTGATCGGCGCGCTCGATGTGCTGAACGATCGCGAACGCCGCATTTTCGAGGCGCGGCGCTTGGCCGACGATCCGATCACGCTCGAGGACCTTGCCTCCGAGTTCGGCGTCTCGCGCGAGCGCGTGCGCCAGATCGAGGTGCGCGCGTTCGAGAAAGTGCAAAAGGCGGTGAAGAGCCGGATAGCCGCAATCGAGCTGCCCGAGCACCGCGAGGCGTTGGCCGCGCATTAAGCGCCGCCCGGAAGATTTTGAAACGCAAACGGCCGGGCCACCCCCGGCCGTTTTCATGTTGGATTATACCGGCACCCGCACCGTCGCCCTGAGCCCGCCGAGCGGGCTGTCGGCGAGCGAGATGTCGCCGCCATGCGAACGCGCGATGTCGCGTGCGATAGCAAGACCCAGACCGGTGCCGCCTTCGTCCTGGTTGCGCGCGTCGTCGAGCCGCAGGAACGGCTTGAACACCTCTTCGCGCATGTCGGCCGGAATACCGGGACCATCATCGTCGACCGCGATGGTCAGGTACCGATGATCGCGATGGCCTGTGATCGCGATCGACGGAGCGTAGCGTGCGGCGTTCGACACCAAATTCGCCAGACAGCGTTTGAAGGCGGCGGGGCGCACCGTGACAATCGGAGCCCCGTGAAACACGACCGTTGCGCAATGCCCGTGGCGTTCGGCATCCGAGCGCAACTCTTCCAGAAACGTCGCCATGTCGGTGGGCGCCGCCGTCTCACCGAGATCGCCGCGCGCGAAGGCGAGATAGGCCTCCAGCATGCGCGCCATTTCGTCGACGTCCTTCTTCATCGCCTCGACTTCGGGGCTGTCTTCGATGAGCGCGAGTTCGAGCTTGAAACGGGTGAGCACCGTCCGCAGGTCGTGACTGACGCCGGCAAGCATGGCTGTGCGCTGCTCAATCGCGCGCTCGATGCGCTGCTTCATCTCCAGAAAGGCGGCTGCCGCACGTCGCACCTCGCGCGCGCCTCGCGGCCGGAAGTTCGGCACCTCGCGCCCTTTGCCGAAGCTTTCGGCAGCGTCTGCCAGCCGCAGGATCGGCTTGATCTGGTTGCGCAGGAAGGCGATGGCGACAATCAGCAGCACCGTCGACGTACCGACCATCCACAGCAGGAAGATTTCGGAATTGGAGGCATAAGCCGCGCTGCGCCGCGCGAACACGCGGATCACCGCATCGTCGAGCTGAACGCGAATCTCGACCAGCGACGACTTGCCGACGGTGTCGATCCAGAACGGCTTGCCGATCTGCGTGCGCAACTGCTCGGACAGAGCCTGGTCGAGCAGCGAGAAGAACGGTTTCGGCCCGGGTGGCGGCAGGTCGCCGATCGGCAGAAAATCGACGACGAGCCCGAGCCGGTCCTGCGCGATCTTGCGCAGCGCCGCACGGCCGGCTTCCTGCGGATACTGCTTCGACATGTCGATCAGCGCGCCGATGTCGTGTACCACGTCGGCCGAGAGCCGCTGCGTCACCAGATTCCAGTGGCGCTCCATGAATACGAAGGCGATGACCGACTGCAGGATCACCATCGGTGCGATTATGATCAGCAGCGCGCGCGCGTAGAGGCCCTTCGGCATCACGCCGTTGAGCCACCGGCTCATGCGCCTCCAGCCGCTGTCGATCTGCCGGAGTCCCGCGACCAGCGCGCGCGTGCTGCCCAGATCACTGTACCAGCGCCAAGCATGATCCGCCCGGCCAAGCGCCGCCTTCAGCGCGGACGCGATGTCCAGGCTGCTCATGTCGTGATCACCAGCCGGTAGCCGATGCCGCGAACCGTCTGCACAAATAGCGGATCGGCCGGATTGCGCTCGATCTTGCGTCGGAGGCGATTGACCTGCACGTCGACTGCGCGCTCGCTGATCGCGCCACCATTGCCGGCGAGCGCCATGCGCGAAACGGTCTCGCCCGGCGAGGCGGCAAGGATGCGGAGCATCTCACGTTCGCGGTCGGTGAGCCGGATGCTTTCTTCGCCTTTGCGTAATTCGCCGCGTCCCATGTGAAAAACGAACGGGCCGAACCCGACCTGTTCGGGCGCGGGCGGCGGCGCGGCCGGCTGCGCGCGCTTGAGGATGTTTGCGATGCGGAGCGACAACTCGCGCGGCTCGAACGGCTTCGGCAGATAATCGTCGGCGCCCATCTCAAGGCCCTTGATCCGGCTCTCGGCAGCGTCGCGCGCCGTCAGCATCAGGATCGGAACACTGGAGATCTCACGCAGGGATTTGGCGAAATCGAACCCACTCTCGCCCGGCATCATTACGTCGAGCACGATCAGATCGAAACTGAGCCCTTTCAGCTTTGCGCGCGCGTCGGCCGCAGTCTCGGCGGTCGAGATGCGATAGCCCTCATTGCTGAGGAAGCGTGAGAGCAGATCACGGATGCGGCGGTCGTCGTCGACGACCAGCAAATGCGGCGCGTCGTCGGGCAGCAGACCCGGCGCGCTCATGGCTGGTCTTTTCCGGAAGCGTCCGAGCGGCGGATCAGGCGCAGAATTCCGGGACGCTCGTTGCGGTCGATCATCGCGGTGAGGAAGCGCCGCGCCGCCTCATGTGCGCCGGCGCCGAGCTCGCCGAAAGCCCGCACGATCCGCTCGGTCTGCAACAAGGCAAGCTTCAGCGCTAGCGCCTCGCCCTTCGGGGTGACGTAGAGGAGCCGCTGCCGGCGGTCCTGTGCACCCTCCTTCTGCAGCACATAGCCTTCGTCGACGAGCTGCTTGAGCACGCGGCCAAGCGACTGCTTGGTGATGTTCAGGATTTCGAGCAGGTCGGCGACCTTCATGCCGGGATTGCGGTTGACGAAGTGGAGCACCCGATGATGGGCGCGGCCGAAGCCGAGCTTCAGCAGCACCTCATCGGGATCGCCAACGAAGTCACGGTAGGCAAAGAAGAGGAGTTCGATGATGTCCCAGCTAGGCTCGCCGGCGCGGTTCTCCCCCGGCTCGCTCGGGCCGCTACCGGTCCGGGCCGACTTCTCGGCAGGCTTAGGGCTCCAATTTAGGTCAGCCATGTTGACATATTTTGGTCTTATGTTACAAATAGAAACCTAACGACGAAAGGATCGTACCCACCGCACCTTTCGGCTGCTTTATGGCCGCTTATTTTACCGGAGTTTGGAGTGCCCGGAAAGTTTGGTGGAGTTGGCGCGGGAAATGCGCCATCACAGCGGCAAAGCCGACCGGCGACCCAGCGTCCGCCGATCCAAGGAGGTGAGCATGGCTGCGCAGTCCTATGACCGGCTCGAAGGGGTCATCTGGTATGACGGCAAACTTGTGCCTTGGAATGAGGCGAATGTCCACGTACTCACGCACGGCCTGCATTACGCGAGCTGTGTCTTCGAGGGCGAGCGCGCCTATGGCGGCACGATCTTCAAGTCGACTGAGCACTCGGAACGGCTGAAGCGCTCGGCCAATATCCTCGATTTCGAGATCCCCTACTCCGTCGTCGAAATCGACGCAGCCAAGAAACTGGTCGTGGAGAGGAACGGCAGGAAGGAAGCTTACGTCCGTCCCGTCGCCTGGCGCGGCTCGGAGATGATGGGCGTCTCGGCGCAGGACAACACCATCCACCTCGCCATCGCGAGCTGGGAGTGGCCCAGCTATTTCGACCCCGAACAGCGCCTTAAAGGCATCCGGCTTGATCTTGCCGAATATCGCCGGCCCGATCCGCGAACTGCGCCAAGCCGCGCCAAGGCCGCGGGCCTGTACATGATCTGCACCATCTCAAAGCATCGGGCGGAGCGGCGTGGCTATGCCGACGCGATGATGCTCGACTGGGAAGGCCGCGTCGCCGAGTGCACGGGCGCGAACATCTTCTTCGTCAAGGACGGCAAGATCCACACGCCGATCGCCGACTGCTTCCTCGACGGCATCACGCGGCAGACGGTGATAGGGCTCGCCCGCAAGGGTGGCATCGAGGTGATCGAGCGACGCATCCTGCCGGGCGAACTCAACGATTTCTCCGAGTGCTTCATCACGGGTTCGGCCGCCGAAGTGACGGCCGTCTCGGAGATCGCCGACTGGAATTTCAATCCCGGCGGCATCACCAGGACGCTGATGGACGACTACACCGCCGAAGTAAAGCTGAAGGCGAAAGCGGCGTAGGCAGCAATCGCGGGCATCTCTCATCTCAGTCTTCAATTGACCGCCCCACCCCGCCCGCCGTCGCGCTCCGCGCTCTGACGGGCGACCCTCCCCACAGGGGAGGGTTAGAGCAGCTCACGGCCGCTGCTTGCCTTTCATGTCGGCGCCGGCCTTGCCGCTCTCGGCCAGGCTCTCGAGCGAATCGTAGAGCAACTGCGCAATGTAGCGGCCGTTGTGATAAGCGCCGCCGGTGTCCCGCAGCGCGAAGGTGTAGTTGTACACGGCCTGCAGGAGGCGCGGCGTGTAGTGCGTGTATTTGTTGTCCGGCCTGATCTCTTCCTGCTCAATCGTGCCGTTGCCGTTCTTGTCCGTGTACCAGTACGGATAAAGCGCCTTGGTGAAGGCGATCGGCGCGCCGCCGACGGTCTTCGAATAGGTCTGGATCGCGGCGTACAACTCCGTCTGCAAATTGCGGATCTCGACGCCGAGTCCCTCCTCCTTGCCGTTGCCGTCCACGTCGCCTTTAGTCGACATGCGGATGTTCGCCAGATCGGCGACGGTCTTCACACCTTCATGGCAGCCGCCGCAACGGTCGATTTTCACCTCGCCGGTATGCGGCTGATGACAGCCGGTGCAGGTGCTGACCGACGGCATATGTGTGAAGCGGCCCGCATAGGTTTTTCCGGCATATTCATAGGCGACCTTCGCTTCCGTGCCGTAGAGCGTCGCGCCGGCGGGGAAATAGTGGACGTGCAGGAAGTTCAATTTCGGATCGGGCGTATCGAGTGGAAGCCCGGCAATCGCCTTATTCACGCTCGCCGTCGACTCGCGGCCCTGATGGCAACTCATGCAGAGATTGGCATCGTTGTTGCCGGTGTCGACGGAGAGCCCGCTCGCAAAGTTGACCTTCGCCACCTTGTGCCGCTCGTAGGTGAGCATGTCGGCGTGGCAGTTGGTGCAGGCAAAACCGTTCTTCGCGTGCGGCGCCGGGCCCGTTTTGCTGGTGGCGAGATATTCCGGCAGGCTCTGCGCTCCGTGGCAGCGCGCGCAGACGGCGGGAATTTCCTTCTCCTTGTCCCATTCATGGAACGGGCCGGCATTGCGGTCGAAGTGGCCCTTCCAGAATTCGAGCACGACGCCCTTTTCGATCTTTTCCTCGCCGAGAGCGGGAGCGCGCGTGAACAAAATCGCCGCGGCTGCGGCGACCGCCAGCGCGATCACTTTGCGGTGCGTGCGTATCGAGTGCATGAACAACCCCCAATCATGGGGGGATCATCGATGTGGCCGCACGCGCGGGCATTGATAGCGCTCAAGCGCATGACTCGCATGCGCGTGCGGCTTGGCAAAGGTCAATATTCCAAGCGAATTAACCGAGCGTGTCGAGTTCGCCAAACTCCTGCGGGCGCAGGATCATCACCTGCCGCGTTCCGTTGAAATCGAGGAAGTCGGCAAGCCGCTGATCGAGCACGCGGCCCTGGCTCTTCGCCGCGTTGCGCAGGATCAGCGTCTCCGAATCCACGATCAAAACACCTGTGTGGAACACGTCCATTCCGGGGCGTTGCGAGACGAAGGCCAGGATGTCGCCAGTTGCAAGCCGGTCACGATGGTCGAACAGACTCGCACGCGGATTGGCGGCGAAGCTGACCGTCACCGGTTTCAGATCGCGCATGTAGTTCAGCGTCTTGCTGATGCGCACGGCGCCGGGCAGCGCGACCGGGCGGCACATGCCGTTCGCGGTGTTGTTGATCCCCCACTCCGCGAAATAATGATTGCGTGCGAACCAACCGACCTCGCCGTCGCGGTAGCGCATGCGGCGCAACTCCGATTTGAATTCAGCGGGCGTCTGCGCGCGCGCGGCCGCGAGCACCGTTTCGCAGAATGTGACGCAATCGAAGCCGTCCTCGCGCAGAACGAGATCTTCCTTCTCGTTCGCACCGCCACCGAGTGGATCGACGATGTACGGAGCGCCAAGAAACGCGTGCGAGATGTAGGCGATGCGCTGCCCGATCCTGGGCAGCCTGCGCGCTTCCTCGATCAGGCGTGGCACCTTGCTTTCGAGCGCGAAGCCTGGCCGGACGAGACCCGCGGCTGCCGTCGCAGCCAACCGCAACAGCATGCGGCGGCTGAGCGCGCTCATTCTTTGATCACCACGAGACGGTCGGTGCCGGATTCGGCCGCCCACACTTCGCCGGGCCGGCCGAGAATCTGGCGCACGTCGCCGTGTGCGCGATTGCTTGGGAAGCTCTCGAAGCGCGTCGTTGCTGGGTCAAAGCGCTGGATCGCATTTGCCGACCAATCGCTGACCCACACCATGTCTTTATTGTCGACGAAGATGGCGTAGCAGCCCTCGCGGCTCTTCGGCAGACTCCAGACAGACCATTTCTTCTTTTGCGGATCGTAGCGGCCGATTTCGCCGGTGTGCCAGAAACTCACCCACAAGAGGCCCTTCGAATCCGACCAGATCCGCCGAGGGCCGACGCCGGGTCTCGGCGGCGCGACGGTCGTCGCCTCGCCGCTCACCGTGTCCACCTTGGCGATGTGGTCGCCCGCGAGCGAGGCATACCAGACGTCACCCGCGGGCGTAGTCGCGATGCCGTAAGGACCGATGCCTTTCGGCGCGCGCCACGCTTCCACCTTGCCGCTCGCCGGATCGACGCGCCCATAAACGCCGTTCTGGCCGGTGAACCAGAGCACGCCGACTTTGTCGAACGTGGCAGTATTCAAATTCGCGTCCGCAAACTGTTTCGGCAGCGGATAGCGGCTCACCGCCTGATCGGCAGAATCGACTCGCACGATCGCGTTCAGTCCGCCGTCGGTGACCCAGGCGGCCCGGTCGGGCCCGACGATGACGCCATGCGGCGCTGAATCGGGACCAAGCGGAATTTGAATTGTCTTGCCGGTTTTCGGATCGAGCTTTCCCAGCGCGCCTTGCGTCTGCGCGGTGTACCAGACCGTGCCGTCCGGCGCCGGCGCGACGTCATGCGGATGCGCGCCTTTCGGTACGGGGAAATAGCTCACTTGGGTGGCGTTCGCGGCGCCCACCGACGCGATCACGATCGCGAACGCAAGCACCCAGATCAGGACACGTGGACTATTCCGCCGCATCGTCGCGCTCGCGCCAGCGTTCGACCGCCGCATCGTCGCTCGCCTTGGCATCCACCCAATTCTTCGCGCGCTTGGTCTCGACCTGTTTCCAGAACGGCGCGCGCGTCTTCAAAAAATCCATCAGGAATTCCGCCGCGGCAAAGGCAGCGAGACGGTGCGACGACGTGGTGATCACCAGCACGATCGGCTCGCCGGGAGCAATCCGTCCATAGCGATGAATGACCGTTACGCCGAATATTGGCCAGCGCTCGCATGCTTCCACGACGTGCCGCTCGATCTCAGCTTCGGCCATGCCCGGATAGTGCTCGAGCGTCAGCGCGGCGATCGGCTCGCCTTCCTCCGATCCGCGGCAAATTCCGGTGAAGCTGACGACGGCGCCCACGTCGGTGCGGCGGCTCGTGAGTTTGTCCGCTTCAGCCGCGGCATCGAACGGCTCGCGCTGCAATCGCACGGTCATCGAGGGTTTCATTCGCTAACTCTATCGTATCGTGCCGCGCGCGTCATTCAGCGCTCGTTCTTAGCCTCCGGTCATCGGCGGAAAAAAAGCGATCTCCGACGCGCCGGTCAGGGTGGTTTTCGGCTTGACGTGCACGCGATCGATGGCCGCGCGGATCACGCCCGGATTCTCAAATGCGTACGCGTATTCCTCGCCGCGCGAAGACAGCCACTTGATCAGTTCCGCGACCGTGCTGACGTCGGCGGGAACCGCTATCTCTTCCTCGGGCTTGCCGATGCGCTCGCGCACCCAGGCGAAATATCGAACTTTCATGAGAGGCTAGTCGTCCATCATGTAGCGCAGCCCCGCCCGCATATAGTCGTAGCCGGTGTAGAGCGTCAGCAGTGCGGAGAGCCAGAGCAGCAAGATACCAACCTGGCTCACCACGGGCACTAGTTGGTCTCCGGCGTCGCCGGCAACGAGAAACCCGACCGCGACCATCTGGCCGGTGGTCTTCCATTTCGCGAGACGCGTCACCGGCACGCTGACGCGCAGTTCGGCCAGATATTCGCGCAGGCCGGATACCAGGATTTCTCGACAGAGGATGATGATGGCGGCGAGCAGCGCCCAGCCGTGGATCGTGTCACCCGCCGCGAGCATCAAGAGGCAGGCCGAGACCAGAAGCTTGTCCGCGATCGGGTCCAGCATTTTGCCGAGCGAGGAGTACTGGCCCCAGAGGCGGGCGAAGTAGCCGTCGAAATAATCGGTCACACCCGCCGCAATAAAGAAGAAGAGCGCGACCCAGCGCAGCCAGAGCGGACCGTCGAAGATGCTTTCCCAGAACAGCAGACCCACCACGACCGGAACAGCAGCGATCCGCCCGTACGTCAACAGATTGGGCAGCGCGAGCGGCCGCGCCGGCAGCGGTCGGGAACTCATGGCCTTCATCGGGACAAGGAACACCTGCCATTGGCGAGGGTCAACCGGTCTACGCGTCATTCCGGTGCGTGCCGCAGGCGCGAAGCCGAAATCCAAACACAAGCACGCGACCGAGCCCTGGATTTTCCGCGCGTGCCCCGGAAATAGCGGCACTACAGGATCGGTGGCTTCGGCAGCCGCGCCTCGCCGGGCTCCATCACGAAGGTTTGCGCGAGCGAATACCACTCGCCGGTCACGTCCGGCGCCGGCGGCTTGCCCTCGTGTTTGCGGTAGTCGCCAATCAGTGCGCGCGTGACGCCGAACTGCACGTCCGTCTCCAGCTTCGGGTCGTCCGGCGAGTAGATTTGCGAGATGAGCGTCTTGAAGCCTTGCTTGAAGATCAGGAAGTGCAAATGTGCCGGCCGGAAGTTGTGGCGCTTGCCAGCGCGAATGAGATCGCCGACCGGGCCGTCAATCGGAATCGGATAACCGGCCGGCTTCACGCTGCGGAAGAAGAAGTGGCCTTCCTTGTCCGTCATGAACTTGCCGCGCAGGTTCATCGGCGCCTGTTTCGGATCCTGCTGCTCGTAAAATCCCTCAGGCGAGGAATGCCAGATGTCGACCTCGGCGCCTTCGATCGGATTGCCTTTCTGGTCCTTGATCCAGCAATCGACGAAGATTGCGGGACCTGGCGTCGGCGAGCGCACTATCGAACCGCCGCTTTCGGTGCGCGGCGAATTCATGCGCCAGAACGGCCCGAGCAGATTGGCCGTCGTCTCGGTCATCCCGTTGTTGCCGTTGTTCAACAGGCAGATCAGCGACGAGAAGCCGAGCGAGCCGGACATCAGCACAATCTCGTTGTGTTTGTCGGTGGTCATCTGCCCCATGCGCGCGATGATGCCGCAAGCCTGCTCGAATTCCTTTTCGGTGAGATGCACCTCGCGCGCAAAGGCATGCAGATACTTGACCAGTGCGGCGATGATCTCGCGCTGCCGCGGGTTCTCGATCTTGCTGTAGGCCTCGAGCACCGCCGGTGTGACGTCTTCCTGCCGCGTGATGATCATCCGTTCGATTCCTCGCGTCTTGAGCAGCCTACCGCCCCTGTTCGTGGAAAAACTCATACACTTTGCGTGCGGTCTCTGCACTGATGCCGGGCACCTGCGCGAGATCGGGGAGGCTAGCCCGCTCGATCGCTTTCACAGTGCCGAAATGGCGCAGCAACGCGCGTTTGCGCGTCGGCCCGACGCCGGGGATCTCCTGCAGCCCCGCCTCGCGAATGTCCCTTTTGCGGCGGGCCCGGTGCGAGCCGATCGCGAAGCGGTGAGCTTCGTCGCGCAGCCGTTCGACGAAATAGAGCAGCGGGTCCCGCGGCGGCAGCTTGAACGGGTTCCGGCCCGGCATGAAGAAGGTCTCACGCCCGGCTTCCCGGTCCGCTCCCTTGGCGATCGCGACCAAAGGAAGGTCGGTGATGCCGACCTCCGCCAACGTCTCGGTCGCGGCGGTCAGTTGCCCCTGCCCGCCGTCGATCAGCACCAGATCCGGCCAGGGGGAATCGTCGTGCTCATCCTCCGGATGGTCCGAAATGAAAGCGCTCTCGGCCGGGCGCGGAGCCTCCTCCAAAAGCCGCTTGAACCGGCGTTTCAGGACTTCGCGCATCATGCCGAAATCGTCGCCCGGGGAGAGGTCTTCCGAGCGGATGTTGAACTTGCGGTACTGGTTCTTGCGCAGCCCTTCCGGCCCCGCAACGATCATTGCGCCGACCGCATTCGTTCCAGCGATGTGGCTGTTGTCGTAGACCTCGATGCGCCGCGGCGCGCGCGGCAGGGAGAAGGTCTCGGTCATCGTCTGCAACAGCTTCTGTTGAGACGACGTGTCGGCGAGCTTGCGCGCCAGTGCTTCGCGCGCATTGGCGAGCGCATGCGTGAGGAGTTCCTTGCGCTCGCCGCGTTGCGGGACGCTGACCTCAACCTTGCGCCCCGCCTTGGTGCAGAGGGCATCGCTGAGCAGTGCGCGCTCCTCGAAGTCATGCGAGACGAGCACGAGCCGTGGCGGCGGCTTGTCGTCGTAAAACTGCGCAATGAATGCGCTCAGCACTTCACCGGGCCCGAGCGCGCGGTCGGCTTTCGGAAAGTAGGCGCGGTTGCCCCAGTTCTGCCCGGTGCGAAAAAAGAAGACCTGCACGCAGGAATAGCCGCCCGCCTGATGCACGGCGAAGACGTCCGCCTCCTCGACGTTGCGCGGATTGATGCCCTGATGCGACTGGATCGCCGACAGCGCCGACAGGCGATCGCGGTAGACGGCTGCATGCTCGAAATCGAGCTCTTCGGACGCTTCGTCCATCGCCTCCGCGAGTTGCTTCTGCACCGACTGGCTGCGCCCCGACAAAAACTCATTCGCCTCGCGCACGAGTTCGGTATAGCCCCCGAAATCGATCTCTCGCGTACACGGCGCCGAGCAACGCTTGATTTGATAAAGCAGGCACGGCCGCGTGCGGCTCTCGAAGAACGAGTCCGAGCACGAGCGCAACAGGAAAGCGCGCTGCAGCGCGTTGATCGTACGATTGACCGCACCCGCCGACGCGAATGGACCGTAATAGTGTCCCGCCCGCGTGCGCGCGCCGCGATGTTTCAAAATCTGCGGCGCCCAATGATCGGAAGTGATCAGGATGTACGGAAACGACTTGTCGTCGCGCAGCAGCACGTTGAAGCGAGGCCGCAGTCGCTTGATCAGGTTCGCCTCGAGCAGCAGCGCCTCGGTTTCGGTCTTGGTGGTGACGAACTCCATCGTCACGGTCGCCGAAATCATCCGCGCGATGCGCGCGTCGTAGGCGGTCGGGCGCGCGTAATTCATCACGCGCTTTTTGATGTTCTTCGCCTTGCCGACGTAAAGCACGTCGCCTTTGGCGTCGAACATGCGGTAGACGCCCGAAGCGGACGGCGCGAGCTTGGCGTGTTTGGCAATGGCAGCGCGGCCCGCCGCCAGCGTGCCTGGCGCGGCTTCCTCCAGCTCCAGCTCGGGCAGCGAACTTTCCTCGTCCTCCTCGCGGAGGTCCTCGCTCGCCGGATCGATATCTTTGCGGGTCCCGCTCATGGCCGCAACATAGTCGATCCGCGAGGCGACGCTACTCGGTGAGGTCGCTGTCGGGAGTGCGCCAGGCGAGACGCTGGCCGCCATCGACCGGTATCGTGACGCCGGTCACGCTCGTCGCGCGCGAGGTAGACCGCCGCCGCCACAATATCCTCTGTCAATGGGCCCCGCGGCAGCGGGCCAAGGCAGCAAAGCGTTTCCTAACTCCCCCTTAAGCTTAACGCCGCCTGTCCGGCCCCGGATTCAGACCCGCTTAACTTCAACGATTCGATAACTCGCTCACGACAATTCGAAATGTCGCCGCGGCTCGCTTCCGAAACAGCGTGCGGCGAGTGGTGAGTGGAGGGAGTTATGCGACGAGCAATCCTGGCTGCTGCGACGGCGCTAACGGCGACCGCGGCGCTTGCTGCCGACTTGCCGCGCGGCCCGGTGCCTTATTACAGCACGACGCAGGTGGCCGGTTTCAATTGGGCGGGCTGGTATGCTGGCTTGAACGGCGGCTACGAATGGGGACACGTGAACGGTAGCCTCGCGAATATCACCGGCTTCGCCGGCGGCGTGCAGGGCGGATACAACTGGCAGTATGGACAATTCGTATTCGGCGGTGAAACCGATCTGCAACTGACCGGAGCCGACGACACTTTCGCGCCGTGGAAGTTCTCCAATCCGTGGTTCGGCACGACGCGCGCGCGCGCCGGCTACGCCATGAACAACATTCTGTTCTTCGGCACGCTGGGTCTCGCCTATGGCGACGTGAAAGCGGAGAACCTGGGCAATAACGAGACGCATACCGGACTCGGTTGGACGGTGGGCGCCGGCATGGAAGTAGGCTTCACCCCGAGATGGTCAGCGAAAGTCGAGTATCTCTATATGGATCTCGGCAACCGCAGCTACGCGCTCACTGGCGACGATCTCGATCTGCGCGCCAGCATCCTGCGCTTTGGCGTGAATTATCACTTCTGATCGGAACAACATTCAGACGAGAAAGCCCCGGACCGTCGCCCGGGGCTTTTTTTCAGAACGCTTCCGCCAATTCCTGCGCACCAGGCGTATTCTGACCGCGCGCCATCTCGCCCTCGAGCTCGGCAAATAGTTTGGCGACGGTGCCGGTTCGGCGCGCGACCGGATTGCGCGCATAGCCGTCCGGCTGGAAGAAATTCGACGTCGGCACCACCTTGCGCAAGTCCTGCGGCATGGTGACGAGATCGATACCGTTTCCGTCGCCAGTCAAATTCATCAATTCCAATTCGGCTGGCGCGAGCGTCGCGGTGTGACCTTTCGCGCGCGCGTAGATCACGGAATCGAGCAGCTTCTGCACCTGGAGCATCGGCCCGATGTCGATGTCGAGCACCGCCGCATGGGCGCCCCAGCCGCCGCGCGTCTTTTTCGCGAGAATGTCCCAAGATGTCCAGTTCAGCGGCACGGAACGGCAATAGGCAATGATCTTCCTGAGTGCCGCGATCTTCTTGTCGAAATGCCTCCGTTCCTCGCCGCGCAACAGCAGCGACTTCGCATGCAACGCGGCGAGGTAGCGCTCCCCGTTCTCCGCCAGCAGTGAGACCGTGTTGGTGCTAAGCAGCTGATTGTAACCGAGCGCAGGTGAGATCGCGCGCGTGCGCGTCGGAGTGATGCCCGACTGCATATCATAGGTGCCGTGCCCGCCCGTCTCGAATGCGTAGACGCCTACGATCTGCTCCTTGGTCAACCCCGCCGCCGAGGCCGCCTTCCCATAGGCTCGCTTGAACTCGGCTTCGCTCTGCGGGAGATCCGGAACGAAACCAAACTCCTCCGCGGCCGCCTTCAGGAAGTCGGCGACGACCGGGATCGGCTCCTGCTCCGGCGGCGGTTCGGTGGGCGCACGCGGATCGACCGGCCGAGGCGAACCACTATAGGTGGGCGGCTCCTTCAGAACGTAATCCTGCAGTGTGATCGGCTCGTGCTGCTTCCGTTTGGCAATGCGGATGCGCCGCTTGGCCGCGATCTCGTCCCAGTACGCGTCCGCGATCTTTTTGAAGGCCCCGTGCGCCTTCTCATAGATGGCGAGCTTCTGCTTATAGGCCGCGATCTCGGCGGCCGACGGCTCGGCCTGCGCCACGCCGCAAGCGAGCAGCGCCATGAAGCCGACGAGAGCGGTTCTGAAATGGCGGATCATTGCGTCAAAGCACCGAAGAATCAGACGGTTATGTCATAACAAAACGCGCCACAAATGCGGCGCGCCGGTAAGCCTGACGGTGCCGTTTCGGGCTAGCGGATGAGCGGACCGCTCTGCTGCGTGATCGTCACCGGCCCGCCGGCCTTGATCACCGTCGGACCCTGCGCCGTCAGCACGTCCGTGCCCAGGTTGAGCTGGGTGGCAGAAATCCCAATCACGGCGACCAGGAGCGCCGCGGCGAGCCCGACAACCACCACTTTCAGGTGAGTGGCGCGGTCGGCGGTATACAGCGACCAGTTCATGTGTAGGCTCCAAGGACGGCAGAGCGGTACTCAGCCTGCCTCGGTTGGCACTTGTGTTCCGTACCGAATCAAACGTGGGGACTGGCCCCGCCGTTCCACAGGGGCTCTCACGGAACCTTGAAGCCATGTGATCCGGAGAATCAGGCCGCCTGCTTCTTCTTCAGAGGGTATTCCCCGCTCTCGTACAGCGCCCGGATCTCCTGATGGCCGAAACGCCGCTCGTTGATCTCTATGCATGCCCCGAGCAGCTGCGGCTCCGGCAGTTCTTCTATCGCGAAGCGGATCGCATCGGCCGCGCTGTTGAAGCGGCGGTATTTCACTTTACTCGCCACCTTCCGGTTCCGGGACGGAAAGAGCTCGGCGGGGGCGGCATAATCGAACTTTTGCATCCTAATCTCCAGCACAGGCGAATATCGTTCCGCGAACGAGAGCAACCGAACTGATATGGGGACGCGGACGCGGAATCGAAAGGGTCCGAGCTTCTTTCTCGTGCGGCCGAACGGCGGGGCTATGTGGCGGATTTGACCGGCTCCTCGCCCAGTCGCGAGGTCTCCAGGACCGCCATATCGAGCAAATAATTGAGTGAATTCAATGCGACGCCGTCCGTAAACTTAGCCAGCTCCTTGCAAAGCTCGGCAACGAAAACGGCGGTCGCCTGCAGACGCTGAACACGCGCCCCGCCGAGGCATTACAACCATAATATTCGGCATGATGCGCGTCACAACCAACTTACCGGCGGGTGTACGGGGTTGCATTTGCGAAAAATCCTATCGTTGGGAGGTGATAGGAATGTCTCGATTGGGTGAACGATGCTGACCCAAATGTCGTAAATTGACGTTATAATTCGGGCCGGAAGATCGGCACGCGGACGGCTTTTAAGAACTCACAGGAGCCGGAGCCGAAAAAGACCAGCATCGCATTACATAAGAACTGGCCCTTGCCGGTCATGGAAATCCAAGGAGCGAGCGCATGTTAAACTTGGCTCTCGTGCTCAGCGGATTCATCGGCGTCGGCGCGATGATCTACATCCGGCACCGGTTGTACGGCTAGCCGCTTGGTCGCTCACGCAACCTCTGCCGGAACAAATACCCTGGCAAGTATGTTTACGCGGGCCAGTGCGCGAAGCTTTTGCGGCTGAGCCGATGTCAACTGCGGCGAACAATAATCGATCGGTTTCGCGATCAGGTTTCGGTCATAATCGTCAAACAAACGGGGTGCCTTTAAGCGCCGCCTCGCGAAGAGCGCGCTCGAGAATCTCTTCGGCAAGAGGCTCGCCTTGCGCAATGAGGTCTGCCCAATAGGCTCGGAGCATTTGATCAAGCCGGTCACGCATGCGCCGGCGGCCCTCAAGCCTTTGTCTGTAGGACGGCAGTTCAGGCACGGTCGGAGGAGCTTCGTTTTGTTCACTCATTCAGCACTTTCTCCGACCCAGTCGCAAGCTCAACAATTTGAACAAGATCAAAGTTCCATTTGTCAGAATGGTGGCGCGTGACCTGTTTGGAAGCCTCCCGGCAGCGGCAAGGAACTTTGTTATTCGGTTGCCGCTTCTTACGTCATGGCAATTTGGCATTCACAGCAACTCGTCCTCGATCCCAGCGATATCGTCCTGCTCGATCAGGCCTTGCGGATCGCTTACACCCGCCTGATCGATGCCGGATTGCGACAGGAGAGCTCGATCGCCGGCGCGCGCGACATTCTGGTCGCCACCATAGCGTCAGCGATTTCACACGGCGATCGGGACACTTGGCGCCTTGCCCGGCGTGGGATATTCGCGGCCTGTGCTGTCATTGCCCCAAGCTCATTTCAACCGACAGCACGCGGCAGTCACGCGGCCTGACCGCAGAATCGTTCCGTTCTCGATCTCCATATCGATCATTTTTTTGGATATTGACGGCGTGCTGAATCGCACGAACGATTTTACATCAAAGAAACCGTGGACCGTCGGCACCGCATTGCTGAACGATCAGGTTCCCAACCTTGGGCTCGGAATGATCGCCTGCGGTCGCGCCGGATGCGCTCAGCGGTTGAGCAAGTATCAGCGATGTTCCGGTGCTCGCTCCAGCCGCACCGCGCAGACCTTGAATTCCGGAATGCCCGCGATCGGGTCGTACGCCGGATTGGTCAGAACATTCGCAGCCGCTTCCCAGAAGTGGAACGGAATGAACAGCACGCCGGTATCGACCCTCGTTCCTACCTTCGCCGGGAGCACGATCGAGCCGCGACGCGACGTCACCTTCACGCGCTCGCCGTCCCTGACGTTGAATTTTTCGGCGTCCGCGTCGTTCAACTCGACGAACGGTCCGGGCACGAGTCCGTCGAGCCCCTGGCTACGGCGCGTCATGGTTCCCGTGTGGTAGTGCTCGAGCATGCGGCCCGTGGTCAGCACCACCGGGAACGACGCATCGGTTTCTTCGTCGGCGGGCGCCCATTCAACTGCATGGAATTGGCCGAGTCCGCGCGTGAATGTCGTGCTGTGCAAGATCGGTGTGCCCGAGTGGTCGTCAGCGGGACAGGGCCAATGCAGGTTCGTGCCGGCTGCAAGCCGCGCATGAGAAATACCCGTATAGGACGGCGTCAGAGCCCGCATTTCGTCGTTGATCTCTGAGGTCGAGGCGTAGTGCATCGGGTGGCCGACCGCGGTAGCGAGATCGCAGATGATTTCCCAGTCGCGCCGCGCTTGCCCCGGCGGACGCACCACCGGCGCCGTCAATTGCACGCGACGTTCGGTGTTGGTGTAGGTGCCGTCCCGCTCGGCATAGGATGACGCCGGCAACACCACATCGGCGAGCTGCGCCGTCTCGGTGAGGAAGATGTCCTGCACGACCAGAAAGTCGAGCGCCTCGAGCGACTTCCCGACATGCGCAATGTCCGCATCGGACAGCATCGGGTTCTCGCCCATGATGTACATCGCCTTGATCTTGCCCTCGAGCGCGGCGGGCAGCATCTGCGTCACGGTCAGGCCGGGCGTCGTCGGCAGATCGACGCCCCAGGCGTGCTCGAACTTCGCGCGGGCCTCCGCATTGGCGACCTGCTGATAACCGGAATAGTAGTTTGGCAGCGCGCCCATGTCGCAGGCGCCCTGAACATTGCTCTGTCCGCGCAACGGATTGACGCCGGTGCCGGGCCGGCCGATCTGGCCGGCGATCATCGCGAGGTTCGCCAACGACCGAACATTGCCGACGCCGGTCGTGTGCTGGGTGATGCCCATCGAATAGACGATCGAGGCCCGCTCCGCCTTCGCATAAAGGTGGGCCGCCTCGACAATCAGTTCTGCCGGAACGCCGGTGATGTCGGCCACCCGCTGCGGTGTGTAGGATGCGACCAACTTCTTGACCGCGTCGAATCCTTCGGTTCGCGACTCGACAAAATTGGTATTCGCCAAGCCATCGCGGATGATGACGTGCAAGAGTCCGTTGATCCAGGCAACATCGGTGCCGGGCTTCTGCCGTGCCCAAAGCGTAGCGATCTGGCTCAACTGGATCTGACGCGGGTCGAACAACACGAGCGTGGCGCCGCGTGCCACGGCTTCGCGGATCTTCAATCCGATGATCGGATGGTTCTCGGTGGTATTCGAGCCGGTGACGAGAATGACGTCCGCCAGCAACAAATCGTCCGCGGGATTCGTCATTGCGCCCGAACCGAACGACTGCGCCAGTCCGGCGACGGTCGAGGAGTGACAGAGGCGCGCGCAGTGATCGACATTGTTGGTGCCCATCGCGGCGCGGACGAATTTCTGAAACAGGTAGTTCTCTTCGTTGGTGACCTTGGCCGAGGCGAGACCGGCGAACTGATCGCCGCGATATTTCTTCAACTGGCTCGCAACCAGGCTCAACGCTTCGTCCCAGCTCGCCTCGCGGAAGCTGCCGTCGGCGGTGCGGATCAGGGGCGTCTTGAGCCGATCGGGATGCGAGACGAATTCGAACGAGCCGAAGCGTCCCTTCACGCACAGACGGCCGTGCGAAACCGGCGCATCCGCATCACCGCGTGCGCTGACGACGGTGTCACCGCGAGTCCCGAGCAGAATTCGGCAGCCGGTGCCGCAATAGGGGCACACCGTCGATACTTCCCGCTCGGCCGGAAGCGACCGCTGCCGAGTGAGCGCGCCGGTTGGGCAACGCTCGACGCATTCGCCGCACGATTCGCATGTGGAGTTGACGATCGGGCCGCCGCCAAACGGTTCGACCGCGCTGCTATAGCCACGCTTCACAAGACCAATGGCGCCGATGTGCTGAATCTCGTTGCACGCCCGCACGCACAAGCCGCACAGGATGCACTTGTTCATATCAATGGCGAAGCAAGGATTCGACGTATCGACCTTGGCCTCACGCCGCATCGGCCGAAGCACGCGCTCGCGCAGGCCAAGGTGCTCGACCACTGTCTGCAGGCCACAGCTTCCGCATTGCGCGCAGGTCAGGCAGTCGAGCGGATGGTCGGCGAGCAGCAGCTGCGCCGTCCAGCGGCGCACGTCGAGAATTTCAGCGTCCTCGGTCGTGACCTTCATCCCCTCGGCCGCTGGGGTGGTGCAGGCGGAGGGCATGCCGCGTAGCCCTTCAACCTTGACGATGCACAGGCGGCAGGCACCATACGGATCGAGGTCGGGATCGTCGCAGAGCGTGGGAACGTAGACGCCGGCCCTGCGGCAGGCATCGAGCACCGTTGCACCCGTTTCGACCGTCACCGCGCGGCCATTGATCGTCAGGTTCAACATAATCATTCCTCCTCGCGCGACACGATCGTCTTGCCGAAATCGCAGCGCAGGCAGCGGCCGGCCTCGCCGCGCGCATCGGCGGCGCACAGCGTGAGCTCCACCTCTTGGAAGGTTCGTCGCCGGTTCATCGGATCGAGTTTTGGTGTTTTGCTGCGTGTTGCCGGCGACGGCGCCGCATTCGGATCGAATGCGGTGTCGAGGTGGCGCGGCGCAGCCCAGGGAAAATGGACCGGCCGATCGGGATGCAAATAACGCTCGATCGCTTCCGCGGCGCGGCGGCCATGCGCGATCGCCTCGACCGCCGTCGCCGGACCGAGCACGGCATCGCCGCCGGCGAATACGCCGGCTTGATCGGTCGCCAGCGAAAACTGATCGACCGCGATCGTGCCGCGCTTCGACACCGGAGGCCCGCCGGACGGTACGACCGGCCTCTGACCGATCGCCCGGATGATGTTGGCGGCTGGAATCTTCAGAAAATCGCCCTCGATCGGCTGCGGTTGCCGGCGCCCACTGGAGTCGAAATTGCCTAACCTCATACGTTGCAGCTTGAGCGCAGCCGCGCCGCCCTTGCCGTCGCCGATCACCTCGATCGGCGCCAGCAGGAATTCAAATTTGATACCCTCCTCCAGTGCCTCGCTGACTTCTTCGGGCTGTACCGGCATCTCTTCGCGGGTGCGGCGATAGACGACCGTGACCTGCTTCGCGCCCAGGCGCAGCGCGGTGCGGGCAGCGTCGATCGCAGTGTTACCGCCGCCGACCACAACTACGTCGCCATCGAGCTTATCGATCTCGCCGAGCGTCACCTTCTTGAGAAACTCGATTCCGGACGCGACGCCGCGCGCCTCTTCGCCCGGCACGCCCATGGTCACGTCAGACCAGGCGCCGCTGCCGACGAATACTGCGTCAAAATCGTCGTACAGGCTGGCAACCGGGATATCTTTTCCGACCGCCGCGTTGCAGACGATCTTCACGCCCATCTCGGTGATGCGTGCAATGTCGCGTTCGAGCTCGTCCGTCGGCAGCCGGTAGGCCGGAATGCCGTAGCGCAGCATCCCGCCGGGCTCCGACATGGCTTCGAACACGGTCACCTCGTGTCCGAGTCGGCGCACGAAATAGGCTGCCGTGAGTCCGGCCGGACCAGCGCCGACGATTGCAACACGGCGCCGTTCCGCTGCCGGCCGCTCCATCACCGGCATGCTCACGTTGATGGCGGCGTCGACCATGAAGCGCTTCACACCGCGAATGGACACTGACTCGTCGAGATCGGCGCGCACGCAGCGCTGCTCACATGGATGCGGACACACGCGCGCGCAGACCGAGGGGAACGGGTTGCGTTCCATGTGGCTGCGCAGAGCCTCTTCAACGCGGTTTTCCGCCACCAGCGAGAGATAGGCCGGAACGTCCACCTCGCTCGGACAACGATTGGAACAGGGAGCGATGAACAGCGGCTGGCAGACGCCGGCCGCGCAATGCTTCTCGCGCACATGCGCCAGGTATTCGTCGCGGAAGTATTTAATCGTGGTGAGCACCGGGTTCGGGGCCGTTTGACCGAGACCGCATAGTGAGCCCTTGCGCACCGCCTCGCCGAGCGCCTCCAGTTGGGCGATGCTCTCCTCGGTACCGCGGCCCTCGCAGATATCGTCGAGGATCATTCGCATTTGGCGGGTGCCGAGACGGCATGGGACGCACTTTCCGCACGACTCGTTCTCAGTGAAGCTCACAAAGTAGCGCGCTAGGTCAACCATGCAGGTGGTCTCATCCATGACGACCAACCCGCCCGATCCCATGATCGAACCGACTTTCGCGAGCGACTCGTAGTCGATTGGCAGATCCATCATCTGCGCAGGGATACAGCCACCCGACGGACCGCCGGTCTGCGCAGCCTTGAATTTGCCGCCGCCCACGATGCCGCCGCCCACGCCGTACACAACATCGCGCAGCGTCATCCCCATCGGCACTTCGATGAGGCCGGGGCGGTTGATCTTGCCGGTGATCGCAAAGGTCTTCGTGCCCTTGCTCTTCTCGGTGCCGTAATCGGCGAACCAATCGGCGCCCTCTCGCAGGATGCCTGGCAGGTTCGCGAAGGTCTCAACATTGTTGATGCTGGTCGGCTTGCCAAACAGGCCCTTCACCGCAGGGAATGGCGGACGCGCCTGTGGCATGCCGCGCCGCCCTTCGATACTGGCGATGAGCGCGGTCTCCTCGCCGCAGACGAAGGCGCCGGCACCTTCCTTGATAACCAGGTCGAACGAGAAGTCGCTGCCCAGGACATTTTCGCCGAGCAACCCGAGTGTGCGCATCTGATCCATGGCGCCACGCAAGCGTTCGATTGCCAGCGGATACTCGGCCCTGATGTAGATGTAACCGTGGTTGGCACCGATAGCGTACGCGGCGATGCACATGCCCTCGAGTACGGCATGGGGATCGCCTTCGAGCACCGCGCGATCCATGAAGGCGCCCGGGTCGCCCTCGTCCGCGTTGCAGATTACATATTTGTCGGAGCCAGGCGAGGTCCGGCAGAATTTCCATTTCTGCGCGGTCGGGAATCCGCCGCCGCCTCGGCCGCGCAGACCTGAGCGCATCACCTCGTCGATCACGTCGTCGGGGCTCATGGACAGTGCGCGCCGCAGCCCGTCATAGCCCGAGCGAGCGAGATAATGGTCGGCCCTCGTTGGGTCGATCAGGCCGCAGTTGTTCAGCGCGATGCGCACCTGGCCCTTCAGGAAAGGATGCTCAAATAGTCGCGGAATACCCTCAATCGTCTCCTCGCCGATCGAACCCAGCGCGTAGCGCGCCGGCGGATTTCCCTCCACAATGTGCTCGTGCAGGATCTCACGCAGCATCGCCGCGGTGACGGCGGCGTAGCAGACACGCGGCTTGCCGGGGATTTCGATGTCGACCAGCGGCTCGGCAAAGCACATGCCGATGCAGCCGACCGGAACGAGCTCGGCATCGATGTTGAGACGGCTTAGCTCGCGGCGCGCCTCCACGATAAGCGCACCGGCCCCCGCGGCCAGTCCGCAGGTGGCGCTGCCGACATAGACGATCGCGCGGCTGCCGGCGTGCAGCTTTTGCCAACCCTGCTTTGCCTGCGCGACTGCCTCGTCGAAGAGAGAAATCAGCGTCGTTTCCATGCTCACGCCTCCGACTTGACGTCGCCCACAGGCTCGTCGGCGTTATCGATCAGCGTCTTCAGGGAGGTCGCGTTCACACGGCCATTGACGGTGCCGTCGACCACAACAACCGGAGCAAGCGCACAGGCGCCGAAGCAGGAGACGGCCTCGAGCGTGATCTTACCGTCGGCGGTTGTGCCGCCCGGCGCGACGTTGAGATCGTGCTGCAGATCGGTCATCAACTTGCCGCTGCCGCGCACATAACAGGCGGTGCCGCGACAGACCGTGACGCGGTGGCGGCCGGCTTTTTCAAAACGAAACTGCGCGTAGAAACTGGCTACGCCCTCGACCGTCGCGGCCGGCGCGCTAAGATGGCGCGAAATAACCTGCATCGCATCTCGCGGCAGGTAGCCGAACGTCGCCTGCGCCGACTGCAGCATCGGGATCATCGATGACTGCGTCGACGGAAATTTCGTTTTCGCTTTGGCGAACCAGCACTCAACCTCGGGGTCGAGCGGCTTCGGTGAACGTCTGAAGCCCGCAGTCTTCGACCGGTCGCCCTTGCGTACGCGTCCGGTATTCAGTGACTGATCGGGGCTTGCGAGCTTGCTCATTGAGTCACTCATTGACGTTTGTCCGACGTTTGAAAGCCAACGCAATTGGTAGACTTGGGTGGTATTTCCGAAAGTCTCGGTGGCGCGGCTTTCGAGAATTCAGCCATGTCAGGCGGGCCTGTCAGGATGGCGCTCTCTTCACTTCCAGGAGCTCTGCGGAACGTGTCCCGACAAATACGTCAGGCAAAATCACCAAATACGTCATTCGGTACATTGACGTAGGTCAACCACACTCGGTTGTCATCGTGATATCAGCTCCACTTCAATAGAAGTGATCTATCAGCCGGTTGAGATCTTGCGACCGACCCGCATGGAGAATGTTCGAGGAAATCATCGACGCCCTGTGACCAGCCGACCCGGAACGGCAGCGCCAGAATATTCGGCTGGCGAGCTATTCCAGCGGTGCGGGCATCGAGCAAAAGTCGCTTTAGCTGCAAAGCCATCCTCTTGGAGGATCTGATGCATCAATTCGTGCGGAACCCCATTCACTTCGCCGTGGACTGTGCGCAGAGGAACGGGCGCTGCAGCGTTGTTCGAAGCAACTTTCTTTTTTTTGACGACGGTAAAGAGCTGACTGCTGTCGATTACCTGCAAAAGAAATGCGGGCACGTCGTGATCATTCCGGACACATCGTTGGAAGGGCGGGCCTTACTCTATCACACCAGCTGTCCGCGCATGACAGATGTGGTCAGTCAGATCTTTGAGGATTGTCTGGAAGCACCGGTGAGTCTGTCGCAGGCCCCGTCGGAAATGACCGTCGGCGAACTACACCGCCACTGCGTCACTATTCCTTACGCCGATTGCAGGGCGAGGATTGAACGCTTCGATTTTCAGGCTGCGTCCTGAGAAGGGCTCCCGAACCGTCCGCCATAGACTGCTTCCAAATATACTTTTTCAGTTTGTTCCAGCCACGAAACGCACATATTGCTATTCCTATTCGTTACGAACGCGCTGGAACTATTCGAAGCGCCTTGATGTTCGTGAACTCCTTGACGAAGACGAGCCCGGCCCACGGCCGTAGCCGGATTTCTTTATTCCATCGAACGGAGCACGGGCACCGGATACCACCATTCCGTTGATGAACCGCGCAGCGGCATCAATGCGGCGCGCCAGATCACCAGCAGTTTCATGTTGTTGGTCCAAAGTGCCGCGCCTAACCAACGCATGTCCCCTAGGCGCAGATCCGCGCCAACTGCTAAACTGGGGGGGCTGACTTGGTCACCAGAAGGACACCTCTGAATCCAAAACGTAATTTATGTGATCGTTATCACACGCCAGCTAATTCGATTTTGCAATTATTATTTTTAGCTTGGACAGTCGAGACATGTTGACGATTACCGAAATAGCTGCGGAGGCTCTTGGGGCTCACTTGGCCGATCATATGGGTCGGCGGTACGGCTCTACTGATGGCCAGCTAGTTGATAGCTTGCAATCCGCCGCAAGACTTTCAATCGACTGTATCGGCAACAGCGATGCGCTTTACCATAATATTGAGCATACAATGCTTGTCACCCTCGCGGGTTACGATATCCTCAAGGGGCGGCGCCTGTTAGTTGAAACAGATGCAAGCGATTTTGCACACGTTCTCGCTGCCTGTCTGTTCCACGATATAGGTTACGTCAGAGGCATTCTTCCCGGCGACACCACAGATTCTTGTGTAATCGATGCCGCCGGCAACAAGGTAAATCTGCCTCGAGGCGCGTCAGATGCGACGCTTCTTCCGTATCACGTCGAACGTTCAAAATTGTTTGTATTGAGACGCTTCGGGCAGAGCAAATTGCTTGATGCCGAGCGCATCGCGACAGCTATCGAATTTACTCGTTTTCCAGTTTTATCTAACCAAGATGATTTAGATAGTGAAGACGGGATCATTGTTCGCGCTGCAGATCTAATAGGCCAACTTGGAGATCCCCATTACTTGCGTAAAGCCAATGCTCTTTATTGCGAGTTCGAAGAAGTTGGAATTAACAAACAGTATGGCTACGCCTCGCCCGCCGATCTGACGGAGCGCTACCCACAGTTTTATTGGAGTTCTGTGTCCGAACATGTTCAGAAGGTCTTGAAATATCTAAACATCACTTCGAGTGGGCGTCAGTGGATCGCTACCCTTTATAGTAATGTTTTCCGCGCCGAGCGCGACCTTGGATCCTGCGTTAACGGCAAAAGCTAGTTACTTTTATGCCACGGCACGCTCTGAACGGCTTATCGCTTTTCAAAGCCAGCCAGCCGAGCGGGTCGTAAGCCGTTTGGCAGCAAGTGCAATACGGCCGGTTATGGTAATCCGCGGACTGTCATCATTCGACGACGTAAGAAACCCACGCTCGCGCAGACGCGCAAGTCTATGCTGGTCGTGAACTCGCTTTCCCTTAGCCACACCCTTAAGGGTGGTCAGATCGCCCATTTGGAGGTGGCGGGTGGCCCAGCGTCTAATGCCCATGGCGGCATCTCGAGGAAAACCCGAACTCGCGATCCGAACTCAAACTGCCGTTTGGGTCAAGTAAAGAGCGTAAAAAAGATACGTAGCTTAAAGCACGAGGTCGTTCGCCAACCATGCGCTACCTCAGACTGGACCTGACGGTTGACGTTACAGAAGCCATATAAATGGACCCCATTTGCTTTCTGTGAAAAGCCGGACAAAGCAGAGCCGCGTGGCACGTCCTGAGGACCATTAGCAGACAAAACGCTAAACTGCCGCGAGATCCAGTTTGAGTGCGAGAGCGGACTTGGTGCCCCCCCCGACGGCCCTCCCCCCTCAAATACTCCCTACCGTCTTCAACCTTGCCCGCGGGTGACTCTCGGCTTGCGCCATCACCGGCGTCTGCGCGCGACAGCGCACAGCAAGCAAAACAGCGGGATATTCCGGCGGCGGACGATCAAGCCGCCGGGGCCCTCCGCCTGTCGATACTTGAGCGCGTCACAACGCAGATGGGACATGGCCGGAGAATTGAATCGAAAGCGGCCGACATTCGGAGCGTTCGCCGGGTATAAGCGAATCTATTCGTGCACCTACTGCTAGGCCGGCTTAGCGGCATCGAACGAAAACATTCATTACCGCACGCGACAAGTCAGCAAACGAATCCACGAGACGAATCCACATAGACTTAGCTCGCGACCTCTCAGCCATGTTGTCTCCACATTCCGGCTCGACTCTCGTTAGGGCGATTCGGGCGAAGGGGGGCAGATGACAGCACCGATCAGGTTCGGCGGTACTGTACTCTTTGAGCCTGATGCGTTGCGTGAGATGGCCGTAGCCTACGAAAACGTATGCTCGGCAATCCCAACGCGTTTTCAAACGAAAGCGCTTCGGGAAGCTGTCGCCCGCCGCATCGTCATGCACGCATCCGGCGGCAAAGCCGATTCTGTCCAACTCTATCTAACGTGCGTGTCGTCGCTTCGTGCGCACGGGCGGATTCCTATTTGATCGTTCGGTCTGAACGCCACGAATTCCAGGAGAAGCGGTGATGGATATGCCAACGTCGGATGCCGTCGAGACAAATGCTCAAGGAGAGACCGGCAGGCCGGCGGAAAACGCCGTGAAAATTGTCGGCGACATCGGGCGGATCAGCTCGTCGATTGTCCGGCTGACGTCGAGCTCGATTGACGGGCTGGAAGGCCTGACGTCCGAGTTGCAAGAGCTGCAGAAATTTCTCAAAACCGAGGTTGAACGTATACAGGCCGAGATCGACAGCGCATTGGCCGGAATTAAGATCATAGTTGAGACGATCGCTCCCTTCAAAACGAGCAGCATCTCTCAATCAGGTGTAGCAAGCGGCCGCACTGTTCGTTCCGGCTTAACAACATGGCCAAAGACGTGAACGCATAGTCCGATAAGGGCGAGAAGCGGGTAGCAATTTGCGAGCGACCGAGGCTTGTTCGGCCGAGAATTTCGAGATAGTCCCGCCAATCGCATGCGGGCCAGTTGCGCGGCGTCCGTTAATTCAATTCGCCGAAAAAGAGTGAACTAGAACGATGAGAGGCATGGTCGCTTTTCTATCCTTTGTCGCGACAATGGCACTGTTCATTGCCGTCGATTGCGCGCGAGCCTAGGACATTTTGGCGCCGCGATCCGACGAGCAAGCCCTGAATAGCGCGCCGGCACTTTGATGCGAAGTCCGCTCCGAAGCTAAAGTAAGGCACTCCGTACAATTATCGCAGCAATGGCTGAAAAGCTCGTGGCGATATATGGCTCGTCATTGCAGTCCCTACAAATATCGCCACGATGCATTTTCGCGTCGCGTCAATCGTCTTCATCGGTCTCCGCGCGGCGCCGCTCTATGGCATCACTCATGTCGTGGAACACAAAGATTGCGAGGGCGGCCATGCGCTTCCTCTGTTCGGGACTGAGCGTTTTGTAGAGGGGCTGCCAAGCCTCGGCGAGCTTAT
>Ga0207826_1000041_pt1 | contig 29551 bp, 14 predicted proteins | sample LuqExpMetageno80_FD_187837 | JGI IMG/M metagenome (GOLD analysis project Ga0207826, IMG submission 187837) | Tropical forest soil microbial communities from Luquillo Experimental Forest, Puerto Rico - Sample 80 (SPAdes) | ecosystem: Environmental > Terrestrial > Soil > Tropical forest ... | reverse complement strand
GCTGGCCCAGTCGAGCTTCGCCGCCTTGAAGGGCAAAAAGATCGGGGTGATCACCAACTGTTCCGGCATCGATGCCAACCGCAGGTCCACCGTCAATCTCCTGCGTTCTGCCCCGGGGGTTAACCTGCGGGCTATTTTCAGCCCGGAACATGGGCTCTCCGGCAAACTCGACGAAAAAGTGGCCTCCTGCATCGATGCCAATAGCGGGCTGCCGGTTTACAGCCTCTATGGCCGAGTCAACAAGCCCACCGGGGAGATGCTGCGGGGGCTGGACGCCCTGGTTTACGACATTCAGGACGTGGGCATCCGCTACTATACCTACATCACCACCATGGCCTATGCCATGGAGGCCGCCGCCTCTGCCGGCCTTGATTTCATCGTCCTGGACCGGCCCGATCCCATCACCGCCTCCCTGGTCCAGGGGCCGATGATGGACCGCACCATGAAGTCCTTCATCAGCTATTACCCCTTGCCCCTGCGCTATGGCATGACCCCCGGCGAGCTGGCGAAACTATTCAACCGGGAAGCCGGAATCAACGCCAAACTGGAGGTGATCCCGATGAAAGGCTATCGCCGGGAGGCCTGGTTCGACCAGACCCGCCTCCCCTGGGTTGATCCCTCGCCGAACCTCAGGACGCTGAACCAATGTGTCCTGTACGGCGGCGTGGGCGTGGTGGAGTCCGCCAACCTCAGCGTCGGCCGGGGCACCTCTACGCCTTTCGAAGTGGTCGGCGCCCCCTGGATTTCAGGTCAGCGGCTGGCTGATTATCTGCAAAGGCGGAAGATCCCCGGAGTGAGCATTGAACCGGTGACCTTTGTGCCCCGATCCGACCGCTGCGGCGGGAAGAGCTGCCAGGGCGTGCGCTTAAGGCTGGTGGATCGCAACAATTTCGATGCACCGGAATTCGGTATAGAATTGGCCTCAGCTCTGTACAATCTTTATCCGGGAAAGTTCGACTTCGGCAACACCTTGAGTATGATCGGCTCCCGGGAAGTTTTGCAGGCTGTTAGAAGCGGCGAGGATCCCCGGCAGATCCGCCAGAAGTATCAGCCGGAACTGGCTAACTTCATGAAGAAGCGGCAGAACTACCTGCTTTACTGAGAAAAAGTCTTTTAAGGGGGAGGCAGGATGATTTCAAGCCGTCCGCCCTCCCCTTTACCCCCCTGCCCTCCCCCGCCCCCTGGAATTTAGAGAAATCGAGGCTTAAGTCCCGGCCTCGACTCCTGACCGCCATCTCCAGGTCCGCCGGCGTCTGCGCCTGGTTCGCCGCAAAAAATTGATGCCGGCAGGCATAAACCCGATTCATACCTGGGGAGGCCGGGTGCCTGTCCAAAAACACTTGAATTTTTTTCACAATTCCGAGAGTATTGAATAAATCGGAAAAGAATTTTTTGGTTACGTCTTTAACTCCGTTAAGAACACCATGAGTTTTCACCGCGGGCCTGGCGATGACGTCAGCAAAAGGAGAGGCGCCGAATGAACTACAACAGGTTTTTTGGCTTCTCAGAGCCGCCTTTTCTTGATGTCCCGGACCTCCGGTTCTACTTTCCCGCCAAACCGCATGAAGAGCTCCTGGCGCAGCTTGCCGGGTTCACCAGCGCCCGCCAGGGGGTCGCCGTGGTCAGCGGCGATGACGGCGTGGGCAAGTCCATGCTGATTAAAGCCCTGATCGCGAAATTGCCGCCATCTTTCCACCCGCTGGTCATCGCCAGGCCGGCCATGGAACCCCTGGCCATCACCGTCACCATCGCCCAAGCGCTGGGCATCACCCTCAGGGAAAGAAACCTGGTGAAGCTCACCCCGTTTGCCGAAGCCGTCCAGGCTGCCGCCCAACAGGGGACATATCTTCTGGTGATCATTGACGACGCTCAGGTGCTGACGGACCAACACCTGGAAGAAGTTTACATCCTTTCCCAGATGGAACACCAGGGCCGGCAGCTCATGCCCGTCATCCTGGCAGGCCGCAAGGGTCTGGTACAGAAAGTCTCCAGCAAGGCCAACCAGCGGCTTCAGGAACTCGTCCGCCAGAATCTGGTGCTGAGCGGTTTAACCTTTGAAGAAACCATCCGCTATATAGACCACCGCCTGCAGCAGGTGGGGTCTAGCTTTAAGGCTTGCTTCGCCGAGGGGTGCTCAGGTCAGATTTTTTCCAGGACAGGGGGAATCCCCCGCCGCGTCAATCAGGTCTGCGATCAAGCCCTGAACCGGGCCTGGAAGGAGAACCGCTCCCGGGTGAGCCGGGACCTGCTGGGAGAAGAAGAATCCCCGGCGCCGTTCAAACCTGTGGCGCCGCCGTCAACAAGCGGCTCCTGGAAAAGTTACGGACTGCTGCTGGCCGGGGTGCTGGCGGCGGGCCTGGCCGGCCTGGTCATCTATAGCACCTCTACCGGCCCCACCCCTTCCCAAACTCCGCCTCCGGCGCCCATGACAACCGCTCCGTTACCCAAACCCTTGCCTCCTCCTGCCCCCGCTCAGGAGAAATCCTCTCCGGTAGCGGCAATTGTCCCTCCAGTTCAACCCCAGGAGAAGACGGCTGAGTCGCCCGGCCCCAAGGGATCCCCTCTCCCTGCCAACCAGGGTTCACAGGGAGCGGAGACCAAGGAACTGGGGGTGCCCGACCTCCCCAAGGTCCCTCAACCGGAGGAACCGGAAAGCCCACCGGAAACCGGCAAGCCCGCTACGCACCAGGTGACCCGCGAGGACGGCCTCCTCAAGATTGTGGCCACCTATTATCCCGACGACAAGGAAATCGGGTATGATGCCGTCATCCTGGCAAATCCCCACATAACCGATGAGGATGTGATTTATTCGGGTCAAATCATCTCCTTGCCCAGGGTGGACAAAAAAAACAATGTCATTACCTTGGACAATAAAGAATTTTTTGGGTTCTTCAGACGTTATCATAATTCCACGCAGGCGGCGAAAGCCGCAACCAGGCTCAAGGAACTCCAGCTGCGTTATGTGGTGAGAGAAACGATACTTCCGGATGGTACTAAGGAATTTCGGGTTTTCCTGGGTGGTTATGACAGCAAAGAGGAATTGAGAAGGGCCATGGCCCTGGCAGAGAATATCTGATGGTTTTTCGGAAAGTTACCTTGTGTCCCCACAAGCGGTTATCTTGCTCCGCACCTCATGGTCGATGAGAAGTTTGTGAAAGCAATGATAAAGAATTTCTTCTCATATGTGCGGCCCCTATGGATTCTCTTAAGAGATACCTTTGCCAAGTGGAGCAGAGATAATGCCTCCCAATTGGGCGCGGCCCTGGCCTTTTATACGATATTCTCTTTAGCCCCGATATTTATTATTATTGTCGCAATTGTGGGATTGATTCTCGGGGAAGAATCCGTACGCACTTACATCTTGGCTGAACTTACCAAAGTTTTGGGACAGACTAATGCTGATTACGTCATGAGCACTATCCAGAAGGGCTACCAAGCCGGCTCAGGGCTCATGGCCACTATCATAGCAATCTTCTTAATGCTTCTTGGGGCAACAACAATCTGTGTAACTCTCAAAGATGCTTTGAACGCCATATGGGGAATGAAGAATACTCCTTCCGGACCGTTGCACATTCTAAAAGACCGGATACTGTCCTTACTGATTATCGTTTTTACCGGAGGCTTTCTCTTTTTGTCGATGGTTATCAGTTCCTTTATTTCCACCGCACGGGTATATTTAAGCAATTATATTATTATTCCTGTCAGCTTGCTTGGCTGGCTAGACAACATCGTCTCAACTGTTCTTCTCGCCTTATTATTCGCCATGCTATTCAAGGTACTCCCGGACGTGGAGATATCCTGGGGGGATGTCTGGATTGGGGGCGCTATAACGGCAATCTTGTTTACCCTGGGGAAATCTCTGTTGGGCCTTTACCTGGCAAGAAGCACCGTCAGTTCAGCCTACGGTGCTGCAGGTTCCCTGGTGGTAATTCTTCTCTGGGTATATTATTCCGCCCAAATAATCTTTTTCGGAGCGGAATTTACCCAGGTATATGCCGAAAAGTACGGCTCCCGGATCGTCCCCAAACAGCCACACCAACACGCCGTTTGATGAACAGCCACCGGCCGGCTGCCGCTTGGTTTTTTCTTGTCGATCCGGGCGGAAGGACCCCCGCGCGGTCAATGGATTGGGATCCTACACACCGTTCAGGATGGCAGAGACGCAAGGGCTGGCGACGGTTTCTAGAAGTCGTAATTAAACAGCACGTCCCCGCCGGTGTTGCGTCCGCCCACCTGAGATTCGACACTGAAATGGCGATTGATCCGGTAGTTGATGACCACCTGGTAAGGGTCATCCCGGTACAGCGGGTCGTTGCGATGCTGGTAGGTGATGGACAGCCCTTTGGTGAGGGGGGGAGCCATGCCCAACAGGTCTCTGAGAATCATCTGGGTGGCCAACCCCCCGAAGGCCCCCGCGGCCATGGCGGCGCTCTGTTCCTCCCGGCTCAGGGCGCCCACCGGTTTGCCATACAGCAGGTAGGCCATCCAATCGGATTCGGAGATGCCCGGTTCGCCCCCCAGGGTGATCTTGGGGTTGCTCACCGGGCCTGAGGCATTTACATAAAGCTTGACTTCGGTGGCCTCATATTCGAGGCGGGCGTCCACCAAGGGTTCCGCCCCAGGCCCGGCAGGCAGGGTGACAATCCCCCTGGTCACCTGGAACTGGCGGCCCACAATGAAGACGTGCCCGTGGAGTGTGTTGATCTGGCCGGAATAAGCCAGTTCCCGCCCCGGTTGTTTTTTCACTTCGATGTTCACCGCAGCCTCGATCTTGGCCTGGCGATCGTCCACCCAAACATTATTGGGTGCCTGGATGGTCAGGTCCACGCGGACATCCTTCCAAACTTCCGGCTCCTTTCCCTGCCTGGTTTTTTGAGCCGCCGGGGCTTTGGCTGCCTCGGATTTTTGTTCCCGCACCAGGATCACATCTTTGTTGACGGCGTTAAGGCCCAGATTGAGAAAAGCGAGACGGAAATGGGCCTTGGGGATGCTCAGGCTACCTCTGACCGCCAGGTTCGGGTAGCGGCCATCCAGGTTGACGGAGCCGTTCACGAAGGCTTCTGAACCGAGCTTGTCGATGGCCTTGAAATTGTCCATCTGGAGCCGGGCCCTGACCTCGTCGGGGCGGAATCCCGACAGCGTAATTTCGCCGGTCAGGGTGGCGGTCCCCTCGCTCCGGAGGGTGAGCTGCGGGATGGTGAGGTGGTTGCCCTGCAGACGGATTTCCCCCGGCTGCAACTGATAGGTGGCGCCGGTGGCGCCTAGCTTAATGGACCCCTCGCTCCAACTGACCTGGCCGGATATCTTGGGTTGGCTGATGGTCCCCTCGATGCGGGCCTGGACGTTGATGGCCCCCTGGGCGCTCTCCACTGCTTTGACAAAAGCTGGCAACAGGGACAGGTTGACGTTTTGTCCCTGCACCAGAACCCGTATCTCACCCTGGCCCGGGCCCAAGGCGAAGGGCATCAGGGAAAGGCGCAAGGGCACCTGGCCGCTCCAGGTCAGGCCAAGCCCCTTTTCCTTGGTGGCCAGGCTGCCGTTCAGAGTCAGGCGGTTATCCTGGTAGCTGAAGGAGCTGTGGATGGATTGCACCTGGAAGTCCTGATAGCTTCCCGCCCCCAGGCTGATGTTACCCTGAATCACCGGCTGGCGGGCCGTGCCGCTCAGGGTGGCCTGACCGGAAATGGTTCCCTTCAGGGAAAGGCTGGGCGGGCTGACCAACTCTGCCGGCAGATTCTGGAGGGTCAGGCTGCCTGTGGCCTGTTGCTCGGTAATCCTGGCCTGGAGGCCGACTCGCCCCTTGTTGACCTCGAGGGTGGCCGGCTTTATCTCGATACCGGAGGAAAGGCTGATTTCTATGGGCCCCAGGTTTTTAACCGTGAGATTTTTGGTATGAACCTGAGCCTGGTTAACCGAGACCGAGGACCTGCCGAGGTCGGCAGCGCCATGCACGTCAATTTTGGCGTTCTCCGGCCCGGTGGCCTTGAGGTCGAAGTTCCAGAGTTTGCCGCTGCCTTCACTCCGAAGATTGGCCTGGGAGAAGACCCCGGCCGGGGTTTTCACCCCGGCGGCCTGGACCTCTATCCGGCCCTTGGCCAGCGGCCAGCCGGAGGTTTGGGCAGTAACGCTGACGGTTTGCAAGCTGTATTTTTCGTAGGCCAGGCCCTGGCCCCGGGCCTTGAGCGCCACCTGGGGATCGGACAGGCTCCCGGTCAAGGTGCCCTCCCCGGAAAATTGCCCCCCCACTGCGGCAGGGATGGGCCAGTTACCGCCATTGCCCGATTTCCCCTGAAACGAGAAGTTTAGTTTGTCCCCCAGGAGGGTGCCGTGCAGTGCCACCGCCAGGTTGCCCACCTGGGCGTCAGCCTGGGAGATCTCCAGCCTGTCTTTGGCCCAGGCCAGGCAGGCGTGCACGTCGTTCAGCGGGTGCTGACCTATGGTGCCGCTGCCTGCAAGTTCGCCGGACACCTTCAAGCTGTTAAGATTGGTAACCTCCGGTAAACTGAAGCGGCCGTCGAACTTCCCGGTAATCATGGTGCCCTCGGGCACGGCCAGACCCAGCCCCCCGGGTCGGAACGAATCCACCTGGACGGACAGCTTCCCTTCCTTGGACAGGAAAAGCGGACCGGCGGCGTTTACGGCCAGGTGCCCGCTGGGGCTGTCCACTGCCACCTTGATCTGCTGGTTGTTCCTGTCTCCGGTAAAGGCAATCTTGGCCTTGTCCACCTTGACCGAGCTGTACTTGAAGGGTTCCACCTCCAGATTCCAGGAGAATTTTGCCGGAGGGAGGGTGAAATCGGTTCCCTGCAAGTGGAATTTGACTTCCAGGTGACTGATGGGATTGAGTTTTTTCACCAGGGACTTATCGAAGATCGTCACAATATCGGAATTCAGATTATTCACCTGGCCCTGGAGGTCGTAATTCCAGGTTTCCGCCTGTGAGCCCAGGGTGCCGGCCACGTCAAAAGTAACCTCCTGAACCTTGCCCGTCAGGTTGACCTGGAACTGCGACATGTTTCCTGTCACCCGGAAATTGACGTTCGCACCCCAGGCGAGGGGCCACCTTTCCCAGACCTGATGAATTTCCTGCGGCGGCAGGTCCAGCTCGCCTATGGCCTGAATCCGGCCTCCCTTTCTCAAATCCGCCTCGCCCGCCAGGGAGAGCAAGGTTTTCTTCCCGCGTTTGACTTCGAGAAGCCGCAAATCGATATAATCCTTACCGTAGATGAAGCTGCTGACCAGGCCGACCCGGCCGAGAAGTGTGTTGGCAGTCGCCACCGCCTCCCCCACTTTGAGGGTTTGCTGGGGGGTTATGGGATCCCGCACTTCCAGGTCCGTTTCCAGGTTGAGGTCATCGAAGTTCAGGATCTGGCCGCCCTGGGAAACCTTGCCATCCCCGTTGACAATCAGGATCTTAGAGAAGATCACCTTGAAGAAATGCCGCAACTGCTGGGGAGGCGGCGGCAGGACCTTGATAATATTCCATTCCCCGTCGGAGTCTTGCTTGATGTTCAGGTGAGGTTCTGTGATTGCCACCCTGGTGATGCGCGGCTCGAGTATGAATACCGACCAGAAAGACAACTTGATTTCCAGACTCCGGGCGTGAATCACTTCTTCTTCAGAAGTGGCGATGACGACGTCATTGAAAAAGAGCCCGTCAAATGGATTCCCCGATATGCTCCCCACGCTGACGGCGCAATGGCATTCTTCCCGGGCCAGAGACACCAGCTTACCCCCCACGGCACGCCAGAAAAACTCCGTGTGCAGCAATCCCCAGATGGCAACAGTACCAAGCAGGAGAAACGCCAGCAAACCGAGGAGGATTCGCCCTAGCAGTCGCATGAGGTTGTTTTCCGGGACCCTGTTAATTTTCTTAAGTATGCGCTCATGGGCTTGAAGTCAATGGGAACTCCCTAAAAAGATGGCCCGATGGTGAAATGCACCCGCATGGTGTCTGAAGAACTGATGGGATTTGTAGGCCAGGCAAAATAAAGGCCCGCGGGACCGATGGGGGTCAGGTAAGTAACACCGAAGCCGGCTGCATATTTCAACTGGCCGAGGTCAATATTGGAGGCCTTAAAAAAAACATTCCCATAATCCAGAAACCCCACGGCCCGGAATTTTTTATAAAGAGGCGCCCGGACTTCCAGGTTGCCTTCGATCACCGCATCGCCGCCTAGGGGGTCCCCGCTAGGCGTTCTGGGCCCCAGGAAATCCAGGCGGTAACCCCGGACGCTGTTGTAACCGCCGCTGAAAAAGCGGCGTTGGATGGGAATCTGGCTCGTTTCCTGAATGGGCTGGATGATGCCGAATTTCAGGCGGCCGGAAAAGACCACGTTTTTGACAATGGTTTGGTAGCGCCGGACCTCGGCCACGGTCCGGAAAAATTCCAGGTTGGAACCGAGGAAGTCGGTGGCGCACTCTGTATTGATGAAGATCTTGCCCCCGCCGGTGGGATCGCTGGGGTTGACCGTGGTGTCCTGGCTCAGGCCGAAAATGGCCATGGAGGACCAGTAGCTCTTCCCCGGCAGAGTATTTTCGAGGAAGATCAGGGTGGACAGGGGAATGTCGAAGGGCCGGGCAAATTCATAGGCGTGACCGAAATAAACCCGGAATTTATACGGCAGATCGTGCTCCAGACGCTCATAGGTGTAATACGACTGGTCCGTAAAGCTGGGCAAAACCCGGTTAATCCAACCGCCCGAGGCCACGAAGTCAAAACGGCTGGCAAAGATCTGGGGATTGGTGAAGGTGGTGACGGCCTTGGACTCGATGGCGGAATACTTGGTTTCGATATCCAGCAGGCGGCCGCCGCCCCCCACATTCCTGAGACGCAAGGCCAGGCGGCCCCGGAACAGTTCCTCATCCCCGTAGCCCGCGGCCGCCTTGATCGACCTTTTCTTCTTTTCCTGCACTTTCACGATGAAGGGGATGGTCGTCTGACTCGGAGGGACGTCAGCCGGAACAATGGCGGCACTCTGGAACAGGTCGGTGTCGTAAAGATTTTTCTGGCTGTCATAGATCTTTCCTACGGAATATAAATCCCCCTTTTTAAAGGCCAACTTGCGCACGATCAGGAACTCGGGCGTTTCTTCCTCGCCTTCCACCTTTACTTCACCGAAATAACAGACCGGTCCAAGAATATATCTCAAAACGATTCTGGCAGTATTGGCCTCATCATCCAGATACACCGTGCCCGTCACCTCGGACCAGAAATAACCGTGGCTCTGGAAGTAAGTAAGATAATTGCGTTTCAGCTCCTCATACCGGTCATCGCTATAACGAGCGCCGGGTTTAAGAGGCGCCTGCTCCTGAAGTTTGCTCAGTTCGGTGTCGCTGATAATCCCAATGCCGTGCAGCTCCACGTCAGTCACCCTGATCGGGGGACCCTCCACAATGTGTAAGGTGACGTCGACTTGGCCGTCTCTCTTACAGATTTCCGGGGTGATGACGGTATGATAAAAACCCTGCGTGCGGTAGAAGAGCTTGAGTTGCTGAATACCAGCTTTGAGATCATCTTCTGAGAAGGGCGGCCTTTTTTTGAGGGGCACCGGCACCCAGGAAGGCAAGGGCATGCTCATTTGCTTCCGGAGTTGGCCGGTTTTGATGGTTTGGTTCCCCTCTATCTTGAAGCAGCGCAGGGTGAGGGCCGGCGCTGCGGCAGGCTCTTTGGCCCAGAGGAGGGGGGGCCATAACCAAAAAAAAAGCAGCAGCCCGGCGAGAATCAAGGCGTAAACCTCGCATGCCGGGGGGTGGGTTCTTTTTTCAGGGACAGCACGAACTATCATGTAAGATTCTTTAGCCAGCCAGGTTTCGGCCCTGACACCACCGCCTCTCACCCCGGTTAAGGACTGGTTTTGGGCCCGGGGAAAATTCCCCGGCAATTCTCTCCTTGATGCCGTTCCTTCCCGCCGAGATAATGATAGAATAAATGCGGGGCAAAGGTCAATTTTCACCCGCCCCTGTCTGAAGCAACCATAAGATTTGCTCATATTTGTTGGGAGAAGGTTCAGGGGGATACCCGTCCCTCTTCTCCCAAGGTTCGCGGTGAGGCTTTAGCATATCAGGCCGGCCTGAGATCCTGGCCGCCAGAGCGCAGCAGGGAAAGGGCTCAACGATCCCCGCGGGCCAGCGGAGTCAAAGAAATATATCAGAAATCAGGTGAGGGGAGTGGTCATGCCACGAGCGTTTCACATCCTGGTAATATTGGCCGTAGTCAGCGTGGGCCTGCTGGCGGGTTCAGCCCCGGCGGAACCCCCGGCGAAGGAAACCAAGGACGCCAAGTATTATAACGAGGTGGGGCTCGATTTTTTTAAAAAAGGCCAATATGACCCGGCCATCGCCAACTTTACCCTGGCCATCAAGTCAGACCCCAAGAATGCCATTGCCTACCATAACCGGGGTTATTCTTATAATAACAAAAAGGATTATGACCGGGCCATTGCTGATTATGACAAGGCCTTGGAACTCAACCCCAAGTTTGCCATCGCTTACAGCAGCCGGGGATTGGCTTATACCAACAAAAAGGACTTCGACAAGGCCATGGCTGATTATGACAAGGCGCTGGAGCTCAACCCCAAACTTGCCTCCACGTATGACTACCGGGGCTCGACCTATGTACTGAAAAAGGATTATGACAAGGGCCTTGCCGATTTTCGCCAGGCCTTGGAATTAAATCCCAAGTTGCTCATGGCTCACAACAACCTGGGGTATGCTTATTATCTTAAAGGTGATCCTGATGAAGCTATCGCTGAATACAATAAGGCCATAAATCAGAACCCTAAAATCGCCATGCTTTATAATAATCGAGGCCTGGCTTACTACGATAAAAAGGAATTCGACAAGGCCATGGCTGACTATAACACGGCTCTCAAGTTAGACCCCAGTTGCTTCGCGTGTTATAACAAGCAAGGCCTGATCCATTACGATAGAAAGGAATATGATAAAGCCATCGCCGCCTACGACAAGGCTATCCAGCTTGCTCCGGATTATACCATCGCCTGGAACAACCGGGGATTGGCCTTTGATCGTAATAAAACCTACAGGAAGGCCATCACCGACTACAGCCAGGCCATCCAGCTGGACCCCAAGTATGCCAACGCTTATAACAATCGGGGCTTGGCCTATTACCATCAGAAGGCCTACGACAAGGCCCTGGCGGATTTCAACCAGGCCATCCAGTTAAATCCTGATCTGGCCGAAGCCTACAATAACCGGGCTTTTGTCTATTATCAGCAAAAGGCCTACCAGAAGGCCGAAGAGGACGTGCGCCAGGCCCAGAAGTTGAAGTTTACCGTTGATCCGGCCTTGCTGGCGAACCTGCAGCGGGTGCTCGTCAAGAAATAGTACAGCAATTTTATTGGAGGGCAGGCGCCCTCGCCTGCAAAAATACCGCCGGGGGCAGCTGTTGTCCGTGATTTGCGCAGAGTTCTCAGCGTTTCAGCCGCCGGTAATCCCAGGGCGGCAGCGCCTGCGGGTCGGCCCACAGACCCCGCCGGGCCTGGCGGGCCTCAGCCTCTAATTGTTCGAGCACCCGGTCATGAGGCGCATAATACCGGTACCACCAGGCGTAACCGGCCCGCACCATCTCCTGGTTGGCGTTTCTGCCGTCCGGCAAAATGATCTCGGCCACGGTCCGCCCATAGCGGTCCAGATCATGCACCAGGACCCTGACCCGTTTACCGAAGGCCAGGGCTGCCAGGTACCGTTTGGCGACGCTGGTGTAAGCCTGCCCTCTTTCGGGCGCGTCAATCCCCCACAAGCGGATCCGGACGGTGGCACCCTCATCCGGACGGACCGTCAGCGTATCCCCATCCGCGATGCCCACCACCCGGCCGTTAAATTCGGCTGCCGGCGCTGCTTTCGCCCACAGGAACACTAGGCCCAGCAGCCAGGCGGCCAGACAGAGCTGCCCCGCTTTAAGCCACTCACACTTTTTCGCCAATCTCATTGTGGCTCTTGCGTGCTGGGTGAGGGAGCCGGTGATACGGGAACTTCCGGTGCCGGCATGGCTTTGTCGACCGGGGGCTTATCGCCGAGAAACGCCGGTCTTAGTTGCCTGTTCGAGGGCAACTCGGATGAACTCCAGCCTCCACCCAGGGCCTTGACCAGGAGCACGCTGGCGTTCAGGCGGTTGCCCATAACAGTGGCCTCGGTCCTTTCGTTGTTCCGGGCTACCGTCATTACCGTCAGGAGGTCGAGGGTGCTGATGGTCCCGGCTTTATACTGGTTGGCGCTTAACTGGACGGACAATTTCGAGGCCTTTACCGCCTCGTCCTGGACCTTCCATTCTTCCTCCAGGATGCGCAGCGCCGCGAGATTATCTTCCACCTCCTGGAAGCCGGTGAGCACGGTCTGGCGATAGGCGGCGACGTTGGCATCATAGGCCGCCCGGGCTGACTGGGTCTTGCCGATACGCTGGCCGCCGGCGAAAAAGGTCTCGCCCGCGGCCGCGCCCAGGGACCAGAAACGGCTGGGCCAGACAAACCACTGGGCCACGGTGGAGGCCTCAAAGCCGCCCGTGGCGCTGAGGGTCAGGGTGGGGAAAAAGGCTGCTATGGCCACACCGATCTGGGCGTTGGCCGAGGCCATGTTGCGTTCGGCGGTGGCGATGTCGGGCCGGCGTTCCAGGAGTTCCGAAGGTATCCCGGCGGGTATCGACGGCACGGTGGTGGGCATTGAGGCCTTAGGGATGGAGAATTCAGAGGCCGGCTTCCCGATCAGGGTGGCGATGGCATGCTCCAGTTGGGCCCGCTGCACCCCGAGGTTAATGGCCTGGGCCTGGGTGTTTTTGTACTGGGTCTCCGACAGGGCAACATCGTTCCGGGCAGCTACGCCCACATGGTAACGATTCTCCGTCAGGTCGCGCACCTTTTTAAAGTCGGCGGCGGCATCGTCCAGGAGACGTTTTTGCTCATCCAGGGAGCGAATCTGAAAATAGCTTTGGGCCAGGGTGGCCTGGGAACTCAGGCGCACACCCTCCAGGGTGGCGTCACTGGCCTGGGCGGTGGCCTTGGCGGACTCCACGCTGCGGCGCACCAGGCCCCAGATATCAAGCTCCCAGGTAAACGCGGAGTTCATCAGGTAGTCATTTATCGTGGCCCCCGGGAACGCGCCGATGCCCGCACCGCCGCTTGTGCTGCTGGCGGTTCCTGAGGCCCCGCCGGCCGTCGTTCTCGAGCTTCCCAGAGATTCCGATCTCTTAAAGCGCGTAAAAGACGGCCCCCCGCCGACGGTAGGAAAATAGGCCGACCGGGCCACCCGAATCTGGGCCACGGCCTGGCGGAAGTTGGCCTCCGCCTGGGCAAGGTTCTGATTCGAAATATTGACCTGCTCTTCCAGGGCATTCAACTGGGAATCGTTATAAATCAGCCACCATTTGCCCCGGGGCAACTGATCGCTGGGCTGGGCGTGCTTCCAGCCGGCGTTTTCCTTGTAAGCGGGCGGGGTGGGCGCCGACGGACGCACGTAATTGGGACCCACCGAGCAGCCGGTGAAGAGAATCGAAAGCCCGGCAGCCAGCGCCAAGCCACGCCGGCACCCCGCCTTTCCTCTTATGGAACGAAGCCACATAGCTGACATCCTCTGCAAGTTCTCCGGGAGAGCCGGCTCTGCCATCGGCGCAGGAACCGGCAAGTGTCGCGAGTTTCCCGTTGTATTCCCTGGCAAGCCATTTCAAGACCCCCTCACCTCATTCCTCTCCCCCTGAGGAGGAGAGGAGGACCCGATTACCCGGCATTTTCTTTTCTTGTGACCTGCTTGGCTCTCTGGAATACGCTATGGGTATCAGATGGGTATCAGAGGCCATGTTTATTCTTCTTCCCTCTCCCCGGCGGGGAGAGGGCCGGGGCCATTGCGCCGGTTGAGCAGCGACACCGCCTTGCCGCGCCAGCGGTTCACCCTGAGGCGAAAGCGGTCCAGATAAAGATAGATCACCGGGGTGGTATAGAGCGTGAGCATCTGGCTGAAGATCAGGCCGCCGACAATAGAAATCCCCAGGGGCCGGCGCAATTCAGAGCCCACCCCACCGGACACGGCCAGGGGCAGCGCCCCCAGGAGCGCCGCCATGGTGGTCATCATGATGGGGCGGAAGCGCAGGAGACAGGCTTCATAGATGGCCTCTTCCGGCCGCTTACCTTCCCGGCGCTCGGCCTCCAGGGCAAAATCCACCATCATGATGCCGTTTTTCTTGACAATGCCGATCAAAAGGATGATGCCGATAACCGCAATTATACTCAAGTCCGTGCCTGTCAGCAGCAGGGCCAGGATGGCGCCCACCCCCGCCGAGGGCAGGGTGGAAAGAATGGTGATGGGGTGGATGTAACTCTCATAGAGAATGCCCAGCACAATGTAGACCGCCAGGAGGGCTGCCAGGATCAGGAACGGTTCGTTGGCCAGGGAGGACTTGAAGGCCTCGGCCGTTCCCAGAAAAGTTCCCCGGATACTGGCCGGCAGGCCCATCTTCCTGGTGGCCGCCTCGATTTCCGTTACGGCGTCCCCCAGGGACACACCCGGGTTCAGGTTGAAGGAGGTGGTGACCGCCGGAAACTGGCCCAGGTGGTTCACGGACAGGGCTGTGGTGGTGGGCTCGTAACGGGTAAAGGCGCTCAACGGCACCTGATTGCCGGTGGGGGAGTTGACATAGAGCTGGCGCAGGGTTGACGGGCGCTGCCAATAGGGCGGGGCCACCTCCATCACTACATGGTACTGGTTCAGCGGGGTGTAGGTGATGGCCACCTGGCGCTGCCCGAAGGCATCATAGAGGGTATCGTCGATTTTTTGGGCAGTCAGGCCGAAGCGCGAGGCGGTGTCGCGGTCGATCTTCAGGGTGGACTGCAGGCCTTTATCCTGCTGGTCACTGTTGACATCCACCAATCCGGGCAGGGTTCGCATTTTCTGTAACACCTTGGGGCCCCAGGTAGTCAGGTCCGCGAGGTTGTCTCCCCTGAGGGTGTACTGGTAAAGGGCGGCGCTGGCGAACCCGCCGATGCGCAAATCCTGAACCGGCTGCAGAAAGGTGGGGGCACCCGGCACGGTGGCCAGTCTTTTCCGCAGCCGGGCAATCACCTGACGGGCGCTGGCCTTCCGCTCCTCAAAGGGTTTCAGGGAAATGAACAGCCGCGCCGTATTGGTGGTGGAACCGCCGCCCCCCGGGCCGCCGCTGAAGCCCAGAACGTCAGTGACGTCCGGATCCTCCTTGATGACGGCCACCACCTGCTGGAGCTTTTTCTGCATGGCCTGGAAGGAAATGTCCTGGGAGGCCTGGATAACCCCGGTGAGGCGGCCGATATCCTGTTCGGGGAAGAAACCCTTGGGAACATAATAAAACAAGGCAATATTGACCACCAGGGTGATCACCGTCAGGCTGAGCATGAACCTGGGGTGCCTGAGGGCCCAGCCGAGGCTACGATCATAGATGTGGCGGAGTTTTTCGAAGATCAGTTCGCTCACCCGGTACAGGCGGCCGTGGGCCCGGCCCTGCTCCGGCCTCAGGAGATAGGCGCACATCATGGGGGTGGTAGTCAGGGAGACCACCAGGGAGACCAGGATGGCGGCGGACAGGGTCACGGAAAACTCCCGGAACAGGCGGCCCACCATGCCGCCCATCAACAGGAGGGGTATGAAGACCGCCACCAGGGACATGCTCATGGACAGCACCGTGAAGGCGATCTCCTGGGCTCCCCGGAGGGCCGCCTGCATCGGGGTATCCCCTGCTTCGAGGTAACGGGTGATGTTTTCCAGCACCACGATGGCGTCGTCCACCACAAAGCCCGTGGCGATGGTCAGCGCCATGAGGGAGAGGTTGTCCACGCTGTAGCCCAACAGGTACATGACCCCGAAGGTGCTGATGAGGGAAACCGGCACCGCCACCCCCGGGATGACGGTGGCCCTGAAACTACGCAGAAAGGCGAAGACCACCAGGATGACCAGGGTGCCCGAGATCACCAGGGTATATTCCACATGTTTGAGGGAGTTCCTGATGGGCGGGCTGCGGTCCACCGTGACGGAGATATTGATATCCCGGGGGATGGCGGCGGACAATTGGGGCAACAGGGCCCGGATCCGGTCCACGGTCTCGATGATGTTGGCGCCCGGCGACCTGAAAATGATCACCATCACCGCGGTTTTGCCGTTCAGGAGACCCTCGGTGCGCACATCCTCCAGGGAATCACGGACGTCGGCCAGGTCTTTCAGCTGTATCGGCGCCCCATTCCGGAAGGCCACCACCAGGTCCTTATACTCGGCGGCCTTGAACAGCTGATCGTTGGTCCGGATCTCCCGGCTGTGGACGTTGTCGGCCAATTGACCCTTGGGCCGGTTGACGTTGGTGCTCCCCAAAAAGGTGCGCACGTCGTCGAGGCCGATACCGTACTTGTGGACGGTGGTGGGGTTCAGCTCCACCCGGACCGCGGGGAGCGAGCCGCCGCCGACGAATACCGTGCCGACCCCCTCAATCTGGGAGAGCTTTTGTGCCAGGACGGTGGAGGCGGCGTCATACATCTTGGCCCGGCCGGCGGTGTCGGAGGTGAGGGCCAGGATCAGGATGGGGGCATCCGCGGGGTTGACCTTGCGGTAGGTGGGATTGCTGGGCAAATTGGGCGGCAGGTAACTCCTGGCCGCATTGATGGCGGCCTGGACGTCCCGGGCGGCGCCGTTGATGTCGCGGTTCAAGTCGAATTGCAGGGTGATGCTGCTCACCCCCCGGTAGGAGGACGAGGTCATCTCGGTCACCCCGGCAATGCGCCCGAACTGGCGTTCCAGGGGGGCAGCCACCGAGGTGGCCATGGTCTCGGGCTCAGCCCCCGGGAGATTGGCGGCCACCGAGATGGTGGGGAAGTCCACCTGGGGGAGGGGGGAAACCGGCAGGAACTCAAAGGCCAGAATCCCCGCCAGGGCCATGCCGAGGGTGAGCAGGGTCGTGGCTACCGGTCTTCTGATGAAGGGGGCCGAGATGTTCATGCCGGGTCCGGAAGATTCCCCGCAGGATTTTCTCCGGAGCGTCTCTCCTTAATGCGGCTGGCCAGCCGGTCAAAATAGAGATAGATGACCGGAGTGGTGTAGAGAGTCAGCACCTGGCTAAAGATCAGGCCCCCGATGATGGAGATGCCCAGGGGGTGGCGCAGCTCGGAGCCTAAGCCGGTGCCGATGGCCAGGGGCAGCGCGCCCAGCAACGCCGCCATGGTGGTCATCATGATGGGCCGGAAGCGCAGGAGGCAGGCCTGGTAGATGGCCTCTTCCGGGGGCTTCCCTTCCCGGCGTTCGGCCTCCAGGGCGAAGTCCACCATCATAATGCCGTTCTTCTTGACGATGCCGATCAAAAGGATGATGCCGATCAAGGCAATGATACTGAACTCGGTGCGACAGAGGATCAAGGCCAGGATGGCCCCGACCCCGGCCGACGGCAGGGTGGAGATGATGGTGATGGGGTGGATATAGCTCTCGTAGAGGACCCCCAGGACGATATACACCGTGACCAGGGCCGCCAGGATCAGGAGCGGCTCGTTTTTCAGGGCGGCCTGGAAGGCCAGGGCCGTGCCCTGCCACGCACCCAGGATACTGGGCGGCATACCCAGACTTTTGGTGGTGTCATCTATGGCCGTAACCGCCTCACCCAGGGAAGCCCCCGGCGCCAGGTTGAAGGACAGGGTGGTGGAGGGAAACTGCCCCTGGTGGCTGATGTTTAAGGGGCCTATGGTCTCCTTGACCTGGGTGATGGCGCTTAAGGGCACCTTGCCGCCGGTGGCGCTGCGGATATAGATGTCATTAAGATCCAGGGGCTTCTGCTGAAAGTCTGGTTTGACCTCCTGGACGACGCGGTACTGGTTCAACTGGGTGAAGATCGTCGACACCTGGCGCTGGCCGAAGGCGTCGTAGAGGGTGTCGTCGATGAGCTGCGGGGTGATCCCCAGGCGGGAAGCCGTGGCCCGGTCGATGGTCAGCAGGATCTGCAAACCCTGGTCCTGCAGATCGCTGCTTACTTCCTGGAGTTCCGGCAGCTTCCGGAGCGCGGCCACCAGCCGGTGCGTCCACTGATTTAATTCGTCGGCGTTGGGATCTTCCAGACTGTACTGGTATTGAGTGCGGCTGACCCGGTCCTCCACGGTCAGATCCTGCACCGGCTGCATGAACAGGGTAATGCCCTCGAGTTCGGCGAGCTTGGGCTGCAGCCTTTGGATGACCTCGGAGGCGCTGATTTTGCGGACGTTAAGCGGCTTCAGGTTGATCAGGACCCGGCCACTGTTCAGGGTGATGTTGGTGCCGTCCACGCCGATGAAGGTGGAGAGGCTCTCCACGGCCGGGTCCTGAAGGATCACCCGGGCCAAGGCCTGCTGGCGCTCGGCCATGGCCGGAAAGGAGATGGATTGCGGGGCCTCGGAGATGCCCAAGAGGATGCCGGTGTCCTGCACCGGAAAGAAGCCCTTGGGCACGATGATGTAAAGAATAACTGTCAGGACCAGGGTCAGGATCGCCACCAGGAGCGTCCCGGGCTGGTGGCGCAGCACCCAGCGCAGGGTCCTGGCGTAGAACTCGATGATGCGGTCGTAAGCCCGCTGAGAAGCGCGAAAAATTCGGCTTTGCTGGTCCTCAGGCGTGTGCTTGAGGAGGCGGGAACACATCATGGGGGTGAGCGTCAGGGACACGACCGCGGAGATGAGAATGGTGACGCCCAGGGTGACGGCAAACTCACGGAAAAGCCGGCCCACCACTTCGCCCATAAACAGCACCGGGATCAACACGGCGATAAGGGACACGGTCAAAGACAGGATGGTGAAGGCGATCTGCTCCGAGCCCTTGAGGGCCGCCTCCAGAGGCGGATCCCCCTGTTCCAGGTAGCGGGCCACGTTTTCAATCATGACGATGGCGTCGTCCACCACAAAGCCCGTGGAGATGGTCAGGGCCATGAGGGACAGGTTGTTTAAGCTGTAGCCCAGCAGATACATGACCCCGAAAGAGCCCACGAGGGAGACCGGTACGGCTATACTGGGGATGATGGTGGCCGAGAGGTTGCGCAGGAACAGAAAGATCACCAGGACCACCAGGGCTACGGCCAGCAGCAGTTCGAGCTGCACGTCCTCCACGGAGCCCCGGATGGTGGTGGTGCGGTCGGTGAGCACCGAGAGCTGCACCGCCGCGGGCAGGGCGCTCTGCAGCTGGGGCAGGAGCCTTTTGATGCGGTCCACCACCTCGATGACATTACTGCCCGGCTGCCGCTGGATGTTGACGATCACCGCCGGGGTGTCGTTCATCCAGGCGGCCTGCTTGACGTTTTCGGCGCTGTCGATGGCGTCGGCCACATCCGAGAGTCTGACCGGGGCGCCGTTGACAAAGGAGACGATGAGGGGCCGGTACTCCTTGCCGGTGAAGAGCTGGTCATTGGCGCCGATGACCGAGGACAGGTGGGGGCCGTCAAAGCCGCCCTTGGCCTGGTTGGTGTTGGAGTTGGCAATGGCGGTGCGCAGGTCTTCCAGGGTCAGGCCGTAGGCCGCCAGGGTCGTGGGGTTGGCCTGAACCCGCACCGCCGGCCGCTGGCCGCCGCTGATGCTGACATACCCCACGCCTGGCAACTGGGAGATCTTCTGGGCCAGCCTGGTGTCCGCCAGATCCTCCACCTTGGAAAGCGGCAGGGTCTGGGACGTGAGGGCCAGGGTCAGGATGGGGGCGTCCGCCGGATTGACCTTGCTGTAGACCGGCGGGTTGGGCAGGTCCCGGGGGAGAAAAGTGGCCGCGGCATTAATGGCGGCCTGGACCTCCTGCTCGGCCACGTCCAGGCTGAGGTTGAGGCTGAATTGCAGAATAATGACCGAACTGCCCCCGGAACTGTTGGAGGTCATTTGTTTCAGGCCCGGCATCTGCCCGAACTGGCGCTCCAGGGGGGCGGTGACGGAGGAGGCCATGACCTCCGGGCTCGCGCCCGGGAAAAAGGTGAGCACCTGGATGGTGGGGTAATCCACCTGCGGCAGGGCGGAGACCGGCAACTGATGGTAAGCCAAAGCGCCTGCCAGCAGGATGGCGGCCATGAGCAGGGTGGTAGCCACCGGCCGCAGGATGAAGAGGCGGGAAGGGTTCATTCCTTGCCTTTCCGCACCTTGTTACCGTTGTTACCGTTATTCTGGCCCGGAGTTTTGACCTCGACCTTACTGCCTTCCCGCAGGCGTTCGGCGCCCTCCACCACCACCTGATCGCCGGGGGCCAGACCCTGATCAATGGCGGCCTCATCCCCTTCGGTGGGGCCGAGGGTCACCTGGCGCACCGCCACCGTCTGGTCCGGCTTCACCAGGTAGACGTAAGGCCCCTGGGGGCTGCGCTGGATGGCGGCGGTGGGCACTATGGTCACGCCGCGCTTGGTCTCCAAGAGCAGGCGGGCATTGACGAACTGGCTCGGGAAAAGCATGTGGTCCTTGTTGGGGAACTCCGCCCGCAAGCGGACCGTGCCGCTGTTGGGGTCGATCTGGTTGTCCAGGGTCAGCAAATAGCCGCTGGAGAGTTTCCGGGTCTGCTCCCGGTTAAAGGCGTCCACGGGCAGATGGGCCCGAGCTCGGAGTTTGTCAAGCAGCTCCGGCAGATTGTCTTCCGGGATGGTGAAGATGACCGTAATGGGCTCGATCTGGGTGATCACGGCCAGGCCGGTGGTATCGGTGGCATGCACAATGTTTCCGGGGTCCACCAGGCGCAGGCCGATGCGGCCGCTGACGGGTGCCGTGATCCGGGCGTAAATTAGTTGCAGCTTGGCGTTGTCGATCTGCCCCTGATCAAATTTAACCGTGCCTTCGAGCTGGTTTACCAGGGACTTCTGGGTGTCGTATTGTTGTTTAGCGATGGAATCCTGCTCTGACAGGACCCGGTAGCGCTCCCGATCCATCTTGGCGTTCTTGAGCAAGGCCTGATCGCGGATTATCTGCCCCTCGGCCTGGGTCAGTTGCGCCTGATAGGGCCGGGGGTCGATCTCCACCAGCAGGTCTCCTTGTTTGACGATCTGCCCTTCCTTGTAATTAACCCGCATCAATTCGCCATCCACCCGGGTCTTGACGGTGACGGTCCTAAGCGGGGTAACCGAGCCCAGCCCGGTGAGGTAGATGGGCATGTCCCCCTTTTTGGCCGCCGTGGTGGCCACCGGGATTTTTTGCGCCGCCAGGTTGGCCCCTTTCTTGCCGGTGCCTTCAGCCGTTTTTTCCGGCCTGCCCATCAGGTGGTAGGCCACGATCGCTACCAGGATGACCGCCACCACCCAGAACCACCAGTGTTTGAGCCAACTCCCGGCTGGGGTCTTCTCCACGTTTTGTTGAAATGTCATGCGGCTGGCCTTGTCATAAATGGTCTTGGTAACCTGCCTGGCAAATGAGCAACACTATACCTCAAGATCAGGCAAGGTGGGGGTTTGAAATGGCTTTGAGCTTTAAAAGGTTCTCTGTCCTGTTCTGTGACCAGGATGACTGAAGCCATGATTTGACCCAGACCTTCAGAGCTTGTTTCGGCCATAAGATAGATCTTTGTCATACTACTCCCTTCAAGTTAACAACACGAAAGGGCAATAAATTCGGCACTGACCCTGGAGGATAGATGGGGAAAAGCAATTTGCCAAGAGGGGAGATCACGGAGAACTGCCTTGCTGGCTGAAGTTGACCAATTTAAGGTGAGCCATTATCGCGCCTGGCCGCGCATGAGGGAAGTCAAAACCCCCAGGCTTGCCACCACCATGCAGGTCAACAGGGCCATGTGGAAGGCGTGGGCAAAAATATCCTCATACAGGGTGGGGGCAGGTCCCAGCCATTTATGGCTGAGCACCAAACCGGCCTGGGCGCCGCCCAGCATGGTAAAAACCGCGCCGGACAGGGCCACACTGGCGGCTTGCCCCAACACCCGCACCGTGGCCAGAAAACCCGCGGCAATCCCCACCCGGTGGGCCGGCACCGAACTCATGATGGCGTTGTTGTTCGGGGGTTGAAAGAGCCCCTGACCAAGGCCGGTCACCACTAGCCGCCAGACAATATCAAAATGTGTCGCCCGGGCCGTGAGTTGGCTAAAAAACCAGAGGCCGGCGAAACCGACGGCCAAACCCAGGGAGCTCAAAACCTGGGAGCCGAAACGGTCCGAGAGCCAGCCGCTGACCGGGGCCACGACCAGGATGGTGAGGGGGACCGCGGTCATCAGCAGGCCGGCTTCATGGGGCGGCAGCGCCAACAGTTCCTCGAGGTAAAAGGGCATCAGGAACATGACCGCAAACAAGGCCAGGAAACAGAGGAAACTGCTGAACACCGCCGCAGAGAAGAGCCGGTTGCGAAAGAGCTGAAAATCTACAATGGGCTGCCTGGAGTGCAGTTCGTGAAGGGCAAAGGCCACGAGCAAGGCCAGGGCCGCGGCAAAGAGGCCAAGGATAATTAGGGACTGCCATCCCAGGTCCTGCCCGAAGCTCAGCCCCAGCATCAGAGAGCACAGGCTGACCGAGAGCAGGACGGCCCCCAGGGGGTCAAAGCGCTGCCCTCCCCCACCCGGGCGCATTTTCTCGGTCAGCAGGCGCAAAGTGGCGGCAATGCCGATGATCCCGATGGGCACGTTGAGGTAAAAAATCCAGCGCCAACTGAAGGCCTCGGTGATGATGCCGCCCACGGTGGGCCCCGCACTCGTGCCCGCCGCCACCACCACGCCGAGAATCCCCATGGCCCGCCCCCGCTCCGTGACCGGGAAGGCCCGGGTGATCATGGCCGGGCTGATGGACATGATCATGGCGCCGCCGACGCCCTGCAACGCCCGAAAAATGACCAGGGCCAAAAGCGACGGGGACATGCCGCAGAGGACTGAACTCACCGTGAATATGATGAGCCCCGTGGCCCACAGGATTTTTTGCCCCACCATGTCCGAGACGCGGCCCAGGATCAAAAGGAGACTGGCAATGACGATGAGGTAAGCAATGATCACCCATTCCACCAGGCCGTTCAGGGGGGCATGAAAGGACAGGCTGATTTTGGGGAGCGAGATGTTGACGATGCTGGCGTCCAGGGTCGCCATGAAGACGCCTATTCCCACAATCCCCATAACCGTCCATTTGCCGGCAGCTTCCCTCCCGGCTCCGGGGAACGTCTCGGCGCGGTGATTGCTTCTGTCGGATTCGGAGCTATACATGTTTACTCTGGACCGTCTGCAGCTGTTCTCCAAGGGAATGGTTCATTGCAAATTTTTATCATAGTTCTTTTGAGAGTGGCTTGGCCAGAGAAAAGGATGGTCAGGGGTCGCCTACCGGGAAAGACCGGTCGAAGAGGCCAAGGGGCGCTCAGGGGGCTGGCGAGCGGGAGGCCAGGAGGTAGTAAATCACCGGGATGACCACGAGAGAAAAGGCGGTGGAGGCAAAAAGCCCGAAGATAAAAGACCAGGCCAGGCCGGAGAAGATGGGGTCCAGGGTGATGACCCAGGAGCCGAACATGGCGGCCAGGGCGGTGAGCAAAATGGGCCTGAACCTCACCGCGCCGGAGCGCAGCACCGCTTCTTTAAGCGGCACCCCCCGGTCCAGGTGGTGGTGGATAAAATCGATGAGGATGATGGAATTGCGCACCACAATGCCGGCCAGTGCAATCATGCCGATCATGGCGGTGGCGGTGAAATAGATGGGGTCGGCGTACCCCTTCACTGAGGAAGCGAAGAAGAGATTAAGCAGGGCAAAGCCAGGCATCACCCCGATCATGGTCAGCGGGATGGCCACCATGATCACCAGGGGCAGGGTGTAGGAAGAAGTCTGCAGGACCAGCAGGATGTAAATGCCGATGAGGGCCCCGGCAAAAGCGATCCCCAAATCCCGAAAAACCTGTACGGTAATCTTCCACTCCCCTTCCCCGGCGTAGTCGACCCGGTAGCCGGGGGCCAGGGGTTTGGTTTTGGCCTCGCTCATTAAGCCGAGAACGGCGTTGACCGGGCTTAAGCCCGCGGTATCGCCGGTGACGAACACCACCCGCTCCAGGTTTTTCCGGAGGATAGACTTGGGCGCGGTGTCCAGATCAAAGCGTCCCAATTCCTGCAGAGGGACCAGGCTCCCCGCCGGACTCTTGAAGTAGATCTGCCCCAGACCCAGGACCGATGAGCGGGAAGCCACCGGCCAGCGCAGGAAAATGTCCAGGGGCAGGCGTTCCTGGTCCACATGCACCCGGCCCACCGTTTCCCCGGCCTGGGCTATGGCCACCCCCCGGGCGATCCGGGCCTCGGGCAGACCGCTCAGGGACGCTTTTTCCCGGTCCACCAAAAAGCGGAACCTGGGCTCGTCGGTCTCCACCGTGGTGTCCACGTCCACTATCCCCGGCGTCCTGAGAAAAGCCTCTTTGACCTTGTCTGCCTCCCGGATGAGGCCCTTATAAGAGGCGCCGAGGGGACCGTAAACCTCCCCCACCAGGGTTTGCAGATCCGGCGGACCCGGCGGCACCTCCACGATGGCCAAGCGGGTCTGGTGCTGTTGGGCGATTTCCTCCAGGGCCGGGCGCACCCACAGGGCAATGGCATGGCTGGCGGCGCGGCGCCGCTCCTTTTCGGCCAGATTAACCCGGATTTGCCCCACGTAGGGCCCCTGCATGAGATAGTAATGGCGCACCAGACCGTTAAAATCGATGGGCGCGGCCACCCCGGCAAAGGTGACGACGTTGTCCACTTCATTCACCGTGGTGAGATACCTGCCAAAGTCCTGGAGGGCCTCCTGGGTGCCCACCAGCGGGGTGTCGTTGGGCTGGTTCGCCACCACCAGGAAGTCGCTCTTGTTGTCGAAAGGGAGCATTTTCAGTGGCACCAGATTCAGGACCGGCAGGGCCACCGAGATAACCAGGAGGACCACCACGGCCAGGAGAAACAGGTGGCTTTTGCGGCGGGACTCGAGGAGCGGGGTCAGGATGCGGGTGTACGTCCGGTAAATCCAGGTCTCCTCCAGCACCAAGGGCTTCTCTTCCTTGCCGTATTCGTGCTTGAGGAGATGATAGGTGGCCCAGGGGGTGACGGTGAAGGCGATGAACAGGCTCATGAGCATGGCCAGGGGCACGTTCAGGGGCATGGGCCGCATGTAGGGGCCCATCATGCCGGTGACGAAGTACATGGGGATGAAGCTGATGATCACCGTGAAGGTGGCCAGGATGGTGGGGGCCCGAACCTCGTCCACGGCCACCAGGGTGGCCAGGAGGGGCGGGTGCTGCCGCAGCTGGAAATGGCGGTGGATATTTTCCACGTCGATGATGGGGTCGTCCACCAGGAGGCCCAGGGAGAGGATCAGGGCGAAGAGGGTCACCCGGTTGATGGTGTAGCCGAAGAGCAGGTTGCCGGCCAGGGTGATGGCCAGGGTCAGGGGGACGGCCAGGGCCACGATGAGGGCCTGGCGCCAGCCCAGAAACAGGGTGAGGAGCACGGTGATGGAAACGACCGCGATGAGAAGCTCCCGGATGAGTTCATTGACCTTTTCGTTGGCGGTTTGGCCATAGTTCCTGGTGACCTTCACCCGGATATGGGCCGGGATAACCTCCCGTTTCAGGGTTTCCAGCCGGTCCAGCAGGCCCTGGGCTACGGTGACGGCGTTGGTTCCCAGTCGCTTGGCCACCCCGATGGTCACCGCCGGGTAAAAGCGCCCCCGCTCGTAGCCGGCGGAGACCTCGTCAGCCGGGCCGAAGGCAATCTGGCTGGCCTCCACCGGCTCCTCCGGGCCGTCCAGGACTTCGGCCACGTCCCGCAGATAGACCGGTTTCCCCTGGTGAAGACCCACCACCAGGTTCGCCACCTCGCCGACGTCCTTAAGAAAAGGGCCCGCTTCCACCAGGTATTCCCGGTTATCCCGGGAGAAATGGCCGGCCGGCACGTTGACGTTGCTTACTTCGATGGCCTGGGCCAGGGCGGCCAGGTCCAGGCCATGGCCCGCCAGACGGGCCGGGTCGGCCACCACCCGCACCTGGCGCTTGCGGCCGGCCACCACCGCCGAACGCCCCGTGTCGGGAATGGATTGCAGGCGGTACACCACTTCATCGGCTACCTGGCGCAGCTCAAAGTCGTTGGCCTGGTTACTGTATAACGCCAGGGTGACGATGGGCACGTCGTTGATGTTCATGGGCTTGACCACCCAGCCCGTCACCCCTGAGGGCACCTGGTCGATATTGGAAAAGGTCTTGTTATAGACCTTGAAGAGGCTGGTTTCCAGGTTCTCCCCCACCTTGAATTTGGCGGTGACCACCGCAAAGCCGTCCCGGGCCTGGGAGTACAGGTCTTCCAGGCCCTCCATCTCCCAGAGCTTTTTTTCCAGGTTGATGACCACCAGGTTTTCCACCTCCTGAGGCGAGGCGCCGGGGAAGCGGACGAGGATATCCACCATGGGTACGGTGATCTGGGGGTCTTCTTCCCGGGGGGTGAAGAGCAGGGCCGCGGCCCCGGCCAGCAGGCTGATGATGATAATCAGGGTGGGGAGCTTCGATTCGAGGAAGCGCCGCACCAAGCGGGCGGTGAGGCCCAGGTGGAGGTCCTGGGAGTTACTGGACATGGCCGTTAGGGAGGATAATCTGGTCACCGGGCTTCAGGCCCGCCAGGACTTCCACCTGCCCATCCGTTGGGCGTCCCAACTTCACCTGGCGAAGCTGGGGCCCCTCCCCTGCCAGCACCTTGACCATGGCGAGTTGGCCCACCTGCTGCACCGCGTCCTGGGGGATCAGCATGCCCATGGCGCTCCCGAGTGGCAGCGACAGACGGGCAAACATTCCCGGCATGAGCTTTGGGTCCCGGACCGTGCCGGTGCGCACCTTGAAGGTGCGGCTTAAGCTCTGGCTGATGGGAAAAATTTCGGCGATGGTCAGCTCCCCCTGCCAGTTCACCGCGGGCACGCTCACCTTGACGTGCTCCCCGATCCGCACCCGGTCCCGAAAGCTGTCATTGATCTCCCCTTCGATTTTCAGCTCCTCGGGATTGTAGAGGGAGAGGAGGAGTTGCCCCGGCTGGGCTAGGTCCCCCACCGTCGCCTGGCGGCTCGCCACCACCGCGGCCCTGGGAGCCCGGACGACGGTGTAGCCCTGCATGGTGGAGGCTTCTTTGGCCTGGGCCTGGGCCGCGCTCAAGGCCGCCTGGGCGCTCTTGTAGCGGGCCTCCACCCCCTCAAACTCCCGGGGGCTGGCCGCGCCTTCCTTGAGCAGGTACTGGAAGCGCTGATAATCGGCGCTGATCTGGTTCCACTGCGCCTGGGCCTGGGCCACCCCGGCTTGGGCCTGGTTCAGGCGGGCCTGGTATTCCTCCCCGGACAGGGCGATGAGGGGCGCCCCCGGCTTTACCCGGTCCCCGGCCTCCACCCAGATCCGGGTTACCCGGCCGGACACCTGGGAGGAGATCCGGGCCAGGCTCGGGGACATGACCTCTCCTAAGACTTCCAGCTCTCGGGAAATGGGGGCCATAGTGACGGTGAGCACCCGGCCCGCCGGCGCTGCGGGCTTGACGGCCACCAGCCCGGGGGCGATTTTGCCGAAGTGCAGCAGTCCCGCCAGCCAGGCCAGGAAGATGAGGGCCACGACTACAAGGACGCTATATCCAAGGATTTTCCGGCGCAGGTTCATGAATTTTCTCTTTCTCCGGTTCCCAGTTTTGCCTTTGGAAAACGAAGACGTAAGACCACTGGGAAAATCCTATCATTGACCTTCCACTTAATTGCCTAAGTTCGCAAGTTGTTCTGGAGCCAATTTTATTCCCCCCTTTACTAAAGGGGGGTTAGGGGGGATTTAAAATAACCTCTTGAAATCCCCCCAAAATCCCCCTTTTTCAAAGGGGGACTTCATGCCCGCCTTATTTTTGAAGAGCTCCTTATTTATCTGACCTGGTTTTTTAAATCAAGTACTTATGTGGCGGTTTAAGCATCCTCACTTCTTCTTCGTGTCCACAGCGGCCGGCCCAGAAATGGTCCCCAGGGCCAGTTCCAAACCTGCCTGGGCCAGATAGGTGTCGAACAGGGCTCCTACCTGGCTCAGTTCGGCGCTTTTCAGAGCGTCTTCGGCGGTGAGCAGGTCCAGCAGAATGGTGAGCCCGGTCTCGTAGCGCAGCCGGATGAGGCGCAGGCTCTCCCGGGCTTGGGCCAACGCCGTCCGGGCCACCCGCAGCCGCTCATGGGCCGTCTTCAAATTGAGAATGGCCTCGGTCACCTGATGTCGGATGCGGTCCTCCAGTTCTTGCTGCAGATTCCGGGCCTGGGCCTCTTTGGCCCGGCTCTCCCTGACCCGGGCCAGGTCCGCCAGGCCGTTGAACAGGTTGAAATGCAGCAGGGCCATCACCGTGTAGCTGTCGCCCCCGGAGCCGAACAGGCGTTGCTGGTCCACGTCGTATTGCGCCACCATGTGCAGCCGGGGGAGGTAGTTGAGGCGGGCCTTGGTCACTTCCTGCTGGGCCGAGCGGGCCGCCAGTTCCAACTGTTTGAGATCAGGGCGCCTTTCCTGGGCGGTGCGCTGCCAACCTTCCATTGCTTCCTTTGGAAAGGGCGCCGGCTCTTTGGGGGGCGGTGCCAGGGTGCGGGACCCGGCCTCCGGTTGGCCCACCACGGTTCCCAAAGCACTCCGGGCGATTTGCACCTGGCTGGCCGCGGTCATCTCCTCCTGGGTGATTTTGGCCAGATGCACCTGGGAGGATAAGACGTCGGCCTGCACCACTGAGCCTGCGCGAAAGCGGCTCTCGGCAATCTTCAGGTGCTCGGTCGCAGTCCCATGGGCCTTCTTGATCACCGCCAGGTTCTCCTGGGCCAACTGCAGGCCGTAATAAACCTGAGTCACCAGGAAGAGCAGTTGCTGCCGGGCGTTTAACACCAGAGCCCCGGCCATCTCCTGGCCCAGTTGCGCCTGCTTGTAGCCCAAAGCGGCCTCACCGGCTTGAAACAGGGGTTGGGCCACCGTCAGGCCGGTACGAAAGTTGCCGAGCGGGCTGGGGAAATTGAGATTATTGAGGAGAAAATCCTGCTGGGTGAAGACCCGCTGGTTCAGCTTGTTCATGAAGACCTGGGTGGGGTTGTTGGAAAAATTATAGGTTTCGGCGAAGTTGACCGTGGGGAGAAAGCGGGCCCGGGCCTTGGCCACTTCGGTTTCGGCCGTTTCCACAGTCATCCCTGCGGCCTTGAGGCCCGGGTTGTGCTTCAAGGCCAGGAGCATGGCCTCCCCCAGGGTCAAAGGTTGCCCGGCCGCCAGGGCTGTACCTGAAAACCCCAGACAGAGCATGACCGTTAAGATGGCTGCTAACACCCGATAGACTCTCCGTCGTTGATTTCCGCCATCATTATAGATACCCGGCCCGGCAGAGACAAATACTTTTCAGAAATGAGGTGAAATATAGTCCAAAACCCGGGCCAGATGGCTTAAGAGAGCCTGCCCCCTATCCTCCGGTCTGCCTTGGTTTTTTTAACGGTTGAGGAAGACAGGGTGGGAGATAAAAAAAAGAGGGGTTAGGCCGAGTTACCTAACCCCTTGATTTCTATTGGCGTCCCCAACCGGATTTGAACCGGTGTCGCCGGCGTGAAAGGCCGGTGTCCTGGACCAGGCTAGACGATGGGGACGCGTGGGTTTTTTCTGGTGGGCCGTGTTGGATTCGAACC
>Ga0207826_1000038_pt1 | contig 30053 bp, 27 predicted proteins | sample LuqExpMetageno80_FD_187837 | JGI IMG/M metagenome (GOLD analysis project Ga0207826, IMG submission 187837) | Tropical forest soil microbial communities from Luquillo Experimental Forest, Puerto Rico - Sample 80 (SPAdes) | ecosystem: Environmental > Terrestrial > Soil > Tropical forest ... | reverse complement strand
AAATTTGCAAAAATTTGTGAAAATTAACTTGATGCGGTAGTGCAGCTTTTAGATGGGTTTTTTGAAGAGATATTTGTTGATCTTGAGGGCTTTGATCTTTGCTTCGAGAGTCGAGGACCGCATCCCCAGCTTGGCGGCCGCACCTGTTGGTCCAGACACCCGGCCGCCGCTTTCAGCCAAAGCAGCCTCGATCATCTCTTTGGCTTGGCTTACCAGTATATCGGAGAGTGGTTGGCTGGCTGGCTTAGCCTGACGAGACTCCCGAGGGAGCAAATTTTCATCAACCGAAAATTTTTCCGTGTCATACAGGATAATCGACCGCTCAATCACATTCTGGAGCTCTCGAATATTGCCCGGCCAGGAGTATGACTGCAGCAGATCCAGGGTCTTTCTGCTGGTGCTCCGTATTTTCTTCCCCAGCTTGCTGGCATATCGACGGATGAAGTATTCAACCAGGATGGGGATGTCCTCTTTCCGTTCGCGCAGGGGAGGGACTTCAATGGGGAATACATTGAGCCGGTAGAACAGGTCGCTCCGAAAGCTGCCGGCTTCAATGACGGCCTGCAAGTCACGATTAGTGGCGGCGATCACCCGTGCCTTGGCGCGGATCGGCTGCTTTCCACCCAAACGCTCGAATTCTTGATCCTGCAGCACCCTCAGCAGGGCGATCTGGGTTTCCATCGGCAGCTCGCCGATTTCATCCAGAAAGATCGTGCCTCCTTCCGCCAACTCGAAACGGCCCAGGCGCCGCTGGTGGGCTCCGGTGAAAGCTCCTTTTTCATGACCGAATAATTCGGAAGCGATCAACGGTGCGGGAATGGCCGCACAGTTAACACTCACAAAGGCTCGCGCAGCCCGCGGCGACCATTTGTGGATGGCGCGGGCCACGAGTTCCTTGCCCGTGCCCGTCTCCCCGGTGATGAGAACGATGGAATCGGTGGGGGCCACCTTGTCCATGCGGGCCAGCACAGCTTTCAGAGCCGGCGAGGACCCCACGATCTCCTCGAACATCGAGGTTCTATCAATTTCTTCGCGTAGTACAATGTTTTCTTTGCGGAGTTGCTCTTGCAACTTCTTGACTTCGTCTAACGCCTGGCGGAGACGAGCCTCGGCCCGCTTTAGGTTCTCGACATCCATCAGGGCCCCATACCATTTGACAATGCCTCCCTTATCGTCCCGCAAGGCTGCGCTGCGGGCCAAAAACCACCGGTATTCTCCGTTGGACTGCCGAAAGCGAAGTTCATTCTCTCTCGGTTCACCCGTTGCCAGGGACTCGCGCCATATCTTCATCGCATGGTCGCGGTCTTCGGGATGGACCAGGGTCACCCAGTCCCAACCAAGGGCCGCCTCTGGTGGGATACCCAAATAATTAAAAAAACTTTGGCTGGTGAAATCGACGGAGCCATCAGGGAGAGCGCTATAGACATAGGCTGGAATGGTGTCGATAGTGCTGCGCAGGTTCCTTTCACTATTTCTGAACAATTCTTCCGCCCGCTTCTGGTTCTCAATATCCACAAGGACCACATACCACCGGGCGATATGTCCCTTTTCGTCTCGCAAGGCTGAGTTGCGTGCCAGGAACCAGCGATATTCTCCATTTGCCTGCCGAACGCGGTGTTCGCTCTCTCTCGGTTCCCCCGTGACCAGGGATTCACGCCATATCTCCACCGCCCGGTCGCGATCTTCGGGATGGACTACGGTCGCCCAGTCCCAACCATAGATCTCCTCTGGAGAGAGACCCGAATAATCAAACCAACTTTGGCTGGCGAATTCGAAGGAGCCATCAGGGAGAGCGCTAAAAATAAAGGCTGGAATCGTCTCGATAGTGGTGCGCAGGTTCATTTCGCTATTTCTGAGCTGCTCTTTCGCCTGCTTGCGCTCAGTGATGTCAATACCAAACCCGGACACGCGTGCAGGTTGGCCCAGCTTGTCTTTTAAAACCTGGGGACGGTCAGTTGGGTCTTTCATGGGTCTATCCTGTTCTATCTAGGTAATGATGATGGAGCCCCGACAAAGATTGAAAATTTTTTTAACAAAATATCATAAATTTACAAAAAATTCAAATTTTTATTAAGGCATATATGTAATTATTTCAATATATTACTCTTGGCATCGGCATTGCATACTATCACAGTAATTCAGGAGAGACCCATGACTTTAATGATCAACATCTCGAGGAAGGGGTTGAAAACAGCCTTCACCTTGATTGGCCGGATCAACGCCGAAGAGGTGGTTGAGTTGCAAGGTCTTTTCGATTCCGTGGAGCAAGGGAAGGGCATCGTTTTGGATTTAAAAGAGGTCCAGCTCGTGGACCCGGACGGAGTAAGATTTCTGGCTGGTTGCGAAGAGAATGGCGCCCAGCTCAAGAATTGCCCTGCATATATCCGCGAGTGGATTGATAAAGAAAGACCCCAAAGGCAGCCTCAGCCTTAAAATAGGAAGTCCTAAACAGACGGCGCCAAGCTGTCCGCGGGGATAACTTCTTCATGGCGAAAAACGCTACCGCTAAGGAGTGCCTCTGTTCCTTCTCAAACCAAGTTGTGCGAAGTGGTAATCCAGAACCACTATGGTAGCTTTTGGAATAGTAACGGCAATACTCATTGTAATTTTCCCCTGGGTATTTCCACTTCTTGGAAATCAGAGAGAAAACCGCGCAAAAAATAAAAAGGGAGAACAGTATCATGCAGGCAGAAACAGGAGTGAAACAAGAAACCAAATATGTAGTCTTCGAGTTCCCCACTGTCTCCCGGTGCAGCCAAATCTTTCAGAAGCTCGGGGGAGAGATGGTCATGCGTGACTCTGAGGACCAGTCGGGTTTGGCGCAGTGTCTAAGATGAATGTGGCGGTGGTGGTGGTACGCAACGGTGAAAGCCAGGAAGAGGCTTGGCGCCGCTATTTAGCCGAGCATCCAGAGTGTGTCAAGGTCGATGTAAAGATTTTTCACTACTCCAACCAAGGCTCCATAAATCAAAAAGAGAAGGCGACACAGTCCCAGATTGAACGGAATCAGTCTAAAACAGATAAGTTTTAATTTCACTAGAGGATCTATGGTGGCTGACAAGGAGACATTTCAAAAAGAGATAAGGGCTAAGCTAAAAGAATGGAACAAAATAATTGACGAACTGAGAGCTGAGGGGGAAAAGATGCTGGAAAGTGACAGTGGCGATCTTATTAATTATGCCAACAAAGGCCAGATGATCCTGCAGAAGTTTTTAGAAGCCAAACAGGAAATGCAGGAATTAGCCCAGGCTGGCAACGCCACCTGGGAAAAGCATCGTACAAAGATCGAAAAAATTATGGACGACTTGAATTGTCTTTGGGAAAGCCTATTTTGAACAAGAGGGCCAATTCGTTTAAGGATATGGATTCTGGAAACATTCCGCTTCGGAACGGAAGAGCCTTGACCGGCATCCCCACGAGACAGAGGGACCTTTATGCAGATTAAGAAAGGGATCGCATGGGCTTTAGGAATTATGGCGGTCGTGGCGATCGCCGCCTTTTTTGCCTGGAAATACATCGAGAGCATGAGAGGCAAGGTCATCGCCAGCGCCAATGGACGCATCGAGGCCACCGAAGTTAATATCGCCGCCAAGTATGCGGGCCGGATAGCGAAAGAATTTGTCGATGAAGGGGATTACGTCACCACCGGGCAGGTGGTGGCCAAGATGGATACCGACAAGCTCCAGGCGGAACTGCGGGAGGCCAAAGCAAAAGTTAAGGAAGCCCAAAGCACGATCACGTCCAAACGCAGCAAGCTGGCCGAGAACGAAAGTAAAAAGGCGGCGGCTCAAGCCGAGGTCAAAAAACGCGAGGCCGAGCTCTGGGCGGCCAAGAAACGCGCCGACCGTACCGCGGTGCTGGCCGGGAGAGCCTCGGTGTCGCAGCAGGAAGCGGATGACGACAAGGCGCGCGTGGAGGCTTACGATGCCGCCATCAGTGCGGCCAAGGCCCAGGTGGCAGCGGCCGAAGCGGCCATTGCCACGGCCCGCTCCGAGGTGCTCGAGGCAGAGTCGTCCTATAAGGCCGCAGTGGCCACCGTGGAGCGCATCCAGGCCGATATCAACGAGACCGATCTGAAAGCGCCCGTGGACGGCCGCATTCAGTACCGGGTGGCCCAACCGCTGGAGGTGGTGCCAGCCGGCGGGCGGGTCCTGAACATGATCGATTTGAACGATGTCTACATGACCTTTTTCCTGCCCACCAAAGAGGTGGGCCGCATCCCCCTGGACTCGGATGTTCGTATTGTCCTGGATGCCGTACCGGAATTTGTGATTCCTGCCAAGGTGACCTTTGTCGCCGATGTGGCCCAGTTCACCCCCAAAACGGTGGAAACCGCCAGCGAGCGGGAAAAGCTGACGTTCCGCCTCAAGGCCCACATTCCCAAGGAGCTGCTGCGGAAATATGTCAAGGATGTCAAAACCGGGCTCCCCGGCGTGGCCTACGTGCGGCTGGACCCGCAGGCCCCGTGGCCGGACAACCTGAAGGTGAGGCTGCCCGATGTGCCCAAGTGAGCCTCAAGAAGATACCACCAGGACGGATATGAAGGCTGGCGGCGCCCATCCCGCGCCGGTGGTGCGCCTGTCCGACGTCACCTTGCACTACGGCAAGACGCCGGCGCTGAATGGGATCAACCTGGATGTACCGCCCGGCAAAATGGTGGGCCTGATCGGTCCGGATGGGGTCGGCAAGTCCAGTACCTTTGCGCTGATTGCCGGGGCCCATGTCATTCAAAGCGGGAAGGTCGAGGTGCTGGGGGGCGACATGGCCGATCGGGAGCATCGTCTTGCGGTCTGCCCCCGCATAGCCTATATGCCCCAGGGGCTGGGCAAGAACCTCTATCCCACCCTGTCCGTGTTCGAGAACAGCGATTTCTTTGCCCGCCTCTTCGGTTACGATCGCCAGGAACGGGAGCGGCGCATCGACGAGCTGCTCCAGGCCACAGCGCTGGCGCCTTTTCCGGATCGGCCCGCGGGCAAACTCTCGGGCGGCATGAAGCAGAAACTCGGGCTGTGCTGCTCCCTGATCCACGACCCGGACCTCCTTATTCTGGATGAGCCCACCACCGGGGTCGACCCCTTGTCGCGGCGCCAGTTCTGGGAGCTCATCGACAAGATCCGCGCTGCCCGGCAGGGTATGAGTGTTATGGTCGCCACGGCCTATATGGAAGAAGCCATGCGCTACGATTGGCTGGTGGCCATGTACGCGGGCAAGGTCTTGGCCACCGGCTCTCCCCAGGAACTGATCCAAAAGGCTGGTGTCACCACCCTGGAAGAGGCCTTCATAGAACTGTTGCCGCCGGAAGAACGTGCCGGCCACAAACCCGTCCAGATTTCTCCCCGGAAAGGAGGCGAAGCGGAGGAGATAGCCATCGAGGCCCGGGACCTCTCCAAGCACTTCGGTGATTTCGTGGCTGTGGATCACGTCAACTTCAAGATCGGCCGGGGCGAAATATTCGGGTTCCTGGGCGCCAATGGCTGCGGCAAGTCCACCACCATGAGAATGCTGACTGGCTTATTGCCCCCCACTGAGGGGCAGGCCTTGCTGTTTGGCCGCCAGTTGGATCCGAACGATCTCGCCACCCGCCGCCGGGTGGGCTACATGTCCCAGGCTTTTTCCCTATACACGGAGCTAACGGTCCAGCAAAACCTGGAGCTGCATGCCAAGCTTTTCAGCCTGCCTAAAGACAAGATTCCATCCCGGGTACAGGAGATGGCCCAACGCTTCGGCCTGACGGAGATCATGGATGCTCTGCCTGATTCGTTGCCCCTCGGCGTCCGCCAGCGGCTGCAGTTGGCCGTGGCCATGATCCACGGGCCGGATCTGCTGGTCCTGGATGAGCCCACCTCAGGCGTCGACCCGGTGGCCCGGGATTCCTTCTGGCAGAGCATCATTGACCTGTCCCGGAATGACAAGGTCACCATCTTCATCACTACCCATTTCATGAATGAGGCCATGCGCTGCGACCGCATCTCGCTGATGAATGCCGGACGCGTGCTGGTGAGTGATACCCCGGCGAATGTGATCAAAAACCGGGGATCAGCCACACTGGAAGAGGCCTTCATCTCTTACCTGGAAGAAGATCAAAAGGCGCGGGAAACGAGATTACCGGCCATTCCCCCGCCTGCTCCGACCGCAGCGGAGGCGCCGGCCCTGGAGCATCTGGCCACTGCCGGCAGACGCCAGTGGCTGAATCTGGGCCGCCTGATCAGCTATGCCCACCGCGAGGGCCTGGAACTGCGCCGGGACCCCATCCGGCTGACCCTGGCCCTGCTGGGGAGCGTTGTCCTGTTTTTCACCATAGGATATGGCCTCAACCTGGATGTGGAGCATCTCTCCTTTGCCGTGCTGGACCGCGACCAAACGACCGTCAGTAACGATTATACGCTAAATATTGCCGGTACCACCCGCTACTTTGTCCAGCACCGGCCGATCAGGGACTACGATGACTTGGAGCGGCGCCTGCGGACCGGTGAACTCGCCCTGGCCATCGAGATCCCGCCCCAATTCGGCCAGGATGTCTCCGGGGGGAAGCGGGCGTCGGTGGGGGCCTGGGTCGATGGCGCCATGCCGCTGCGGGGTGAGGATATCCGTGGCTATGCGGAAGGCATGCACCAACTCTGGCTGAAAACCCGCGCCACCGAAAAGTTAACCTCTGGGAGAACCTCCGGGATGAGGCCAGGGCTGTTCACCATTGAAAACCGTTTTCGCTATAACCCGGACGTCAACAGCCTGGTGGCCATGGTGCCGGGGACCATCGCTCTGCTGCTGATCCTCATCCCGGCCGTCTTGAGCGCCCTCTCTGTGGTGCGCGAGAAAGAGATGGGCTCCATCGTCAATCTCTACGTCACGCCGGTCACAAAACTGGAGTTTCTCCTGGGCAAGCAGCTTCCCTATGTACTATTGGCAATGATCAGTTATCTGTTGCTGGTGCTCTGCGCGGTCACCGTCTTCGGCGTTCCTCTAAAGGGAGACTTTTTCACCCTGACGCTCGGGGCCTTGCTGTATGTCACCGTTGCCATCTCTTTCGGCATGCTGATCTCCACTTTTGTGAGCAGTCAGGTGGCGGCCCTGTTCGCCACGACCGTCTTCACTTTGATACCGGCAGTGAACTACTCTGGCCTGATCGATGCGGTGTCGTCCCTGGAGGGGATGGGGGCGCTGATCAGCAAGATCTATCCCACCACGTATTTCCTGACCATTATCCGCGGCACCTTTAACAAGGCCCTCTCCTTTTCAGGCCTGTACGACTCGTTCATACCCCTGGTTATCGCCATCCCGGTGCTCATTATCCTGACCACCCTTTTCCTTAAAAAACAAGAGAGCTAGTATGAGGCTGGCAAACATCTTCAATTTGGGCATTAAAGAACTGCGCAGCCTACGCCGCGATCCGGTAATGGTTGTCCTGATTATTTATTCCTTTACTCTGGCGGTGATTATGGCCGCCCAGGCCATGCCGGAAACTCTTAATAACGCTCCCATCGCCATCGTGGACGAGGATCACTCGGATCTGTCCAACCGCATTGTGGATGCCTTCTTCCCCCCGTTATTTTTTCGCCCGGCATTGATCAACTGGGCCGAAATGGACGCCGGCATGGACGCCGGGCGCTACACCTTTGCTCTGGACATTCCCCCGAATTTCCAGCGCGACATCCTGGCCGGCCATCACCCCCGGATTCAGTTCAATATCGACGCCACCCGCATGACCCAGGCCTTTACCGGCAACTGGTATGTGCAAACCATCGTCAATGAAGAGGTCAACGCCTTTGCCCAAAGGCACCGGCTGGCGCCCACCCTGCCGGTCAATCTCGATTTGCGGGTCAAATTCAACCCCAACCTGTACAGGCCTTGGAATACCGGGGTTATGGAGTTAATCAACCAGATTACCTTACTCTCCATTGTGCTCACCGGCGCCGCCCTGATCCGGGAACGGGAGCATGGCACCATCGAGCATCTGCTGGTGATGCCGGTCACACCCTTTGATATCATGATCAGTAAAGTCTGGAGCATGGGGCTCGTCGTCGTCATCGCCTCGGCTTTTTCGATACCTCTTATCATCCAGGGGATCCTGGCCATACCCGTTGCCGGGTCGGTGCCGCTCTTTCTGGCTGGCACGACCCTGATGCTGTTTGCCACCACCTCCATGGGAATTTTCCTGGCCACCGTCGCACGGACCATGCCGCAATTCGGCATGCTGATGCTCCTCGTGCTGCTCCCGCTGATAACGCTCTCGGGCGCCTATACCCCCCGGGAGAGCATGCCCGACATCGTGCAAAAAATTATGTTGATCGCCCCCAACACGCATTTCGTCATGCTCGCCCAGGCCATCTTCTTCCGCGGCGCCGGACTGGATATTGTCTGGCCGCAGTTTCTGGCCCTCTTCGGCATCGGCGCCGTCCTCTTCGTCCTGGCTTTGGTTCGCTTCCGGAAATCCCTGGAAGCCGCGACCACCTGAGAACTTAGGAGCATAGTTATGAAGACCTCCCTAATCATCCTGCTGTCCCTCTGGATCATGTGCGGTTGCATGGTGGGGCCGAACTACCAGCGGCCCGAATACCCGGTGCCCTCCACCTATAGGGGGGAAGGTCCGGGTATCCCCACGCAGCCAGCCGGGGCTTCTTTCGGGGATCTGAAGTGGTTTGAAGTTTTCAAGGACCCGGAACTCCAGGAGTTGAACAAAATTGCTCTGAAGGAAAACTATGACGTGCAGATCGCGGCCCAACGGGTCTTGCAGGCCCGGGAGCAGGTGACCATCCAGCGGTCCTATCTCTTCCCTTCGCTGGGAGTGGGTGGCGCCATGGAGACCATCCGCACCTCGGAATTTGGCTTACTTCCACTCAAACCACGACTTGAGAGGATCGACGGCCTCATCTACGGCGACCTCTCCTGGGAAATTGACTTCTTCGGGCGCATCCGCCGGGCTACCGAGGCCGCCCGGGCCGAGTTTTTCGCCTCTGAGGAGAACCGCAACTTTGTCATCCAGACCCTGGTGACCGACCTGGCCCGGGCTTATATCGAGCTCAGGGCTCTGGACCAACAGCTCGAAATCAGCAACCGCACCGTGAAAAACCGGGAAGATTCCTACAGATTGGTGAAAGACCGCTTTGATGTCGGCTATGACAGCCGCACCCCGGTGGTCATGACCGCAAACCTCGTGCACGGGGCCATGGCTGTGGTTCCCGACCTGCAGCGGGCCATCGAACAGAAAGAAAATCAGATCAGTATCCTGTTGGGGCGAAACCCGGGACCCATCCGCCGGGGTAAGTCCCTCCTGGAACAGAACTTGACCGTCACCATACCTCCCGGCTTAACCTCAGCTCTCTTGGAGCGGCGCCCTGACATCCGCTCTGCCGAGCAGTCCCTGGTGGCCGCCAACGCCAACATCGGCGAGGCCAAGGCCAGGCTTTTTCCCAATATCCGGATTACCGGCACCGCCGGTTGGGATTCCGTAGCTTTACATAAACTTTTCTTCGGCCCGGCCAGTTTTTGGGATATTGCTTTCCCCAGCATAGCTCAGCCCATCTTCCAGGCCGGGCGGCTTAGGGCCGGCGTCCGGTCCGCAGAAGCCCGGCAACAGGAGGCCCTGCTCAACTACAAAAAGTCAGTTGAGCAAGCATTTCGGGAGGTCTCCGACTCCCTCGTGGCTGTGCGGAAGCTTACGGGAGTGGCCCAAGAATCAGAACAACAGGTTAACGCCTTGAGGGAGCAAAAAGCCCTGGCGAACGACCGTTTTTATGGGGGTGTGACCCCATATCTGGAAGTTCTGGATTCAGACCGGCAGCTCTTCGAGACCGAACTGAAATTAACCCAGGATCGGTCCAACCAGCTCCTGGCGGTCATCGCCCTCTACCGGGCCCTGGGCGGCGGCTGGCAAAATCAGGGTACCTAGGTAGAATAAATGCCAGGAAAAGCTATGACTTGTAGGAGCAAAAATGGGCGATCGTCTTTGAGTGGCTAATAACCACGGCACTGCCAGAGGACGATGGCATGGGCACATGAGGGAATATTTGTTTAACTTTGCATGGAGCCTGAATGATCGAAAGCGGGCGGTTATCTGCGGCTCTTTGGGAGTCGGGTTGGGGATTCTGATCAATCGACTTGTGGGTTGGACGTGGCAACTCTCATTTCTGTTGGGCTGGATTCTGGCGACCAGCAGTTTTTTGATCCTCCAGGTCATTGTTCTTGTCAGTGCCGACGGGCCCATGACGCGGGAGCGCCTCTCCAATGTTAAGCTGGACCGGAGGGGCTTGATGATGTTAACTATCTTTTTGTCGATTTTTGGCACCGTGATAGTGGGCCAGCTCCTTACTGCGGTGGGTAAAAATCCGCTGGGACATTCTCGTCTCCTGGTTCAGCTAAGCGTGCTCGCCGTTTTGTTGGCCTGGTTTCTGTTGCACACCGCCTTTGGGGTGCATTACGCCCGCTTGTATTACGAAGCCAAAGATATCCATGGGCGCCCTTTTAAAGAAGGCCGGCGCAGCGGTTTTCGTTTTCCGGGCACCGAGACTCCCAACTATCTCGACTTTCTTTATATTGCTCTTAAAGTGGCCCTGACCTACGATATGGGCGATGTCGTAGTGGAAAACCCGGTATTGCGGCACAACGTGATGGTGCACAGCATGATTTCATTTTTCTTTAACGCCGTGGTGCTGGCGGGGGCTCTGAATGCCATACTCACTTCCTGAGTGGCTGCTGGACTATCACCCTTGGTTTCTAAGAGATTTTCTATGCTAACAAGGTGGCTCCGTATCTGGAAGTTCTGGATTCAGACCGGCAGATCTTCGATTCCGAACTGAAATTAACCCAGGATCGGGCCAACCAGCTCCTAGCGGTTATTGCCCTCTACCGGGCTTTAGGCGGCGGCTGGCAAACCGAGAATACCCCTGGCCCGAAGACAAAGTCCTGAGAAGGAGGAGGCAGTTATGACAACTCCCTACCTGCAACCGGATGTGGTTCACGGCGGAGAGAGCATCAGCGCGTACGGGCCGGCCCGCTCAACGGTCAAAGGGACCCCGCTGAGCAAGGATGAACTGCGCCAGATCGACGCGTATTGGCAGGCCAGCCTCTACCTGTGCCTGGGGATGTTGTACCTCAGGGACAACCCCTTACTCCGGGAGCCGCTCAAATTGGAGCACATAAAGCCGCGGCTCCTGGGGCACTGGGGCTCGGACGCCGGCCAGTGCTTCACCTACATTCACTTTAACCGGCTGATCAACAAGAACGACCTGAACGCCATCTATATCTCCGGCCCCGGTCACGGGGCGCCGGCGGTGCTGTCCCAGGCCTACCTCGAGGGGACTTACTCCGAGATTTACCCAGAAAAGAGTGAAGATCTGGCTGGGATGCAGCGGTTCTTCAAGCAGTTCTCCTTCCCCGGGGGCATCGGCAGCCACGCCACTCCGGAAACGCCGGGTAGTATCCACGAGGGCGGGGAGTTAGGCTACAGCCTGTCCCACGCCTATGGGACGGTCTTCGATCAACCGGACCTGATCACCCTGGTGATGGTGGGCGACGGCGAGTCCGAGACCGGTCCTCTGGCCACTAGCTGGCACAGCAATAAATTCCTTAACCCCATCACCGACGGGGCAGTGCTGCCGGTCCTGCATCTGAACGGCTACAAGATCAACAACCCCACCATCCTGGCCCGCATCAGCCACGAGGAATTGGAGGCCCTGTTTGTCGGTTATGGGTACACCCCGTATTTCGTGGAGGGGAGCGATCCCGAGAGCATGCACCAGGCCATGGCTGCCACCCTGGAACACAGTGTCCTGGAGATCCGCAAGATCCAGGAGGAGGCGCGGCAGTCCGGCAAGGCCTTCCGGCCGCGCTGGCCCATGGTAATCCTCAGGAGCCCCAAGGGCTGGACCGCGCCCCGGCAAGTGGACGGGCACTACCTGGAAGGTTTCTGGCGGGCGCACCAGATCCCCATTACGGACGTGGCTACCAATCCGGCTCATTTGAAAATACTGGAAGAATGGCTGCGCAGCTACAAGCCGGAGGAACGTTTTGACGAACAGGGGCGTCTGATCCCCAAATTGAAGGCCCTGGCCCCCAAGGGGAACCGGCGCATGAGCGCCAACCCCGTGGCTAACGGGGGGCTTTTGCGGCGGCCCCTGGACCTGCCTGACTTTTGCCATTTCGCCGTCGAGGTCAAGGAACCCGGGAGAACCCTGGCCGGGAACGTCCCCACCCTGGCCCCCTTCCTGCGGGAAGTGATGCGGCAGAATATGCAAAACTTCCGCGTCTTTGGGCCGGACGAGACCCAATCTAACCAGCTCCAAGTCATCTACGAGGTCGCCAAAAAAGTCTGGCTGGGAGATTACTTCCCGGAAGACGCCGACGGCGGCGAGCTAGCCATGCAGGGCCGGGTCATGGAGATGCTCAGCGAGCACACCGTGGAAGGGTGGCTGGAGGGTTACCTTTTGAGTGGCAGGCACGGTTTCATCAACAGTTATGAGCCTTTCATCCACGTCATCGACTCCATGTTCAACCAGCATGCCAAGTGGCTGGAAAAGTGCAATGAGCTCCCCTGGCGGGCCAAGATAGCCTCTCTCAACCTGCTCATCACCGCCCTGGTCTGGCGGCAGGACCACAACGGTTTCACCCACCAGGACCCTGGTTTTCTCGATGTGGTGGCTAACAAGAGCCCCAGCGTGGTGCGCATCTACCTGCCTCCCGACGCCAACTGTCTTCTGTCCGTAGCCGATCACTGTCTGCGAAGCACCAACTATGTCAACGTCATCGTGGCGGACAAACAGGTGCACCTGCAGTACCTGGACATGGAGGCGGCCATCACGCACTGCACCAAGGGCGCCGGTATCTGGGACTGGGCCAGCAACGACCAGGGGGCCGAGCCCGATATTGTCATGGCGAGCTGCGGCGACGTGCCCACCATGGAGTCCCTGGCCGCCACCGCCCTCCTCCGCCTGCATCTGCCTGACATCAAGGTCCGCTTCGTGAACGTCGTGGACCTGTTCAGGCTGGGGCCGCACACTGAGCACCCTCACGGCATGACGGACCGCGAGTTCGAGGCCCTGTTCACCTCGACCAAGCCGGTGGTCTTCAACTTCCACTCCTACCCATGGCTGATCCACAAGTTAACCTACCGCCGGCCCGGCCAACACCTCATCCACGTGCGCGGCTACAAGGAGCAGGGCAACATCAACACGCCCCTGGAGCTGGCCATCCGCAACCAAACCGACCGCTTCAGCCTGGCCATTGACGCCATCGACCGCATACCCCGTTTCTGTGAGATCGGGTCCAGCGTGCGGGAGGCCCTCCTCGACCAGCAGATTGTCTGCAAGCAGCACGCCTATGAGTTTGGCGTGGATCCTAAAGACATCACTGACTGGAAATGGCCCTTTTGAGGAAAAACCGCCGTTTTCGACAAGGATTGGCATCAGAGCGGCCTTCCTAAGGAGTATCAGCATGGACAAATCTGCACTCACCGCTACGGCCCAGGCCATGATGCAGGCAGGCAAGGGTCTTTTGGCCATGGACGAGAGCAATACGACCTGCAACAAGCGCTTTGCCAAGCTGGGGATTCCGCAGACCGAGGAGGCCCGGCGGGATTGGCGGGAATTGATTCTGACCACACCCGGTCTGGGGGAGTTCATCAGCGGGGCCATTTTATACGACGAAACCATACGCCAGTCCAAAAAGGACGGCACTCCCTTTGTCAAGCTCCTCACCGACGCCGGGATTATCCCGGGCATCAAGGTGGACGCCGGCGCCAAGGACATGGCCGGCCATCCGGGGGAAAAAATTACTGAAGGCCTGGATGGCCTGCGAGAGCGCCTGTCGGAGTACCGCCAGATAGGGGCCAGGTTTGCCAAGTGGCGGGCGGTGATCACCATTGGCGAGGGCATTCCCAGTTGCGGCTGCCTAGAAGCCAATGCCCACGCCCTGGCGCGCTATGCCGCCCTGTGCCAGGAAGCGGGGCTCGTGCCCATAGTGGAGCCCGAGGTGCTCATGGACGGCGCCCATACTCTGGAGCAGTGCGCCAAGACCACCGAGGCGGCGTTGCACACGGTGTTCGGCCAACTCTACCGGCAGCGGGTGCTTTTGGAAGGCATGATCCTGAAGCCCAACATGGTGCTCCCCGGCCTTGAGTGTCCCACCCAGGAAGGCGTGGACGAAGTGGCGGACGCCACCGTCAGTTGCCTGCTCCGTGCCGTACCGGCAGCGGTCCCCGGCGTGGCTTTTTTGTCCGGGGGGCAGAGTGCCGAGTTAGCCTCGGCCCGCTTGAATGCCATGAACGTCAGGTGGCGGTCCAAAAAGCCCTGGGTTCTGACCTTTTCCTACTCCCGGGCCATTCAGCAACCGGCCCTGGACACCTGGAAGGGGGAGGAAACCAACCAGGCTGCCGCCCAAAAAGCCCTGTATCACCGGGCTCAGTGCAACAGTATGGCCCGCCGGGGGGAGTATCGCCAGGAGATGGAGAAGCTCTGACCCCCCTGACCCACTCATTTCATGCCAAGGAAACAAAGGCCCATGGGCACTATTCTCTATTTTCTTCGACATGGGGAAACCACTTCCAGCCAGACCGGCGGCTATTGCGGCACCCTTGATCCGGATTTGACCCCGTCAGGGTATGAAATGGCCCGGGATTTTGCCGCGGCCTATAAGGACCTGGCTTGGGAAGCGGTTTTTTGCAGCCCCCTGAAACGGGCCGTAGCCACGGCCCAACCTCTGTGCGAAGCCGTGGGACTGTCCCCGCAGCTGCGGGATGGGCTCAAAGAGATCGCCTATGGCCAGTGGGAGGGCAAGACTCCTGAGGAAGTGAACCGCGAGTTCCATGATGAATATGTAAGTTGGCTGGCCGACCCGGGTTGGTTCGGCCCCACCGGGGGGGAGCGGGGGGTGGACATAGCCCGCCGCAGCTCCATGGTCTTGGACGAGATTGAACGGACCTACCCCGAGGGAAACATCCTGGTGGTATCCCATAAAGCCACCACGCGCATTATGCTGTGTTTTTTGTTGGGCATCGATGTGGGCCGTTATCGCGACCGCCTCAGCCTAACGGTAGCTGCCTTAAGCATCGTGGAAATGACCAAACAAGGACCATTGCTCAGGGTGCTAGGGGACCGCTCGCACTTGCGGGAAAGCCTGCGTCTGCGGCCGGGCACCTGAGTTATAATTTAATATGGCAGCGGACAGCAACATTTTAACCGTGAACAGCGGCTCTTCCAGCATCAAATTCTCCCTTTACGCGCTGGGGGAAACCGAACGACTGGTCTTAAGAGGACAATTGGGGAGGATCGGGGTCAGCCAGGGATTCCTGCAGGTCAAAGATCACGAAGGTAAGGATCTTGCTGATCAGAAATTAAGCCTGCCGGACCATGAGACCGCGTTAAAGACCCTCTTCGCCTGGCTCCAGGGCCATGCCGTGGGAAAGGACCTTCACGCCGTGGGACATCGGTTGGTGCATGGCGGGGCAGTCCACGTCAAACCGCAGCGGGTGTCAGCCGCCTTGATCGAGGATCTGAAAAAACTGGTACCCCTGGCCCCCGATCACCTGCCTGATGAAATTAAAGGGCTGGAAGCGGTTGGCCAGCTTTCTCCGGACCTGCCGCAAGTGGCCTGTTTTGACACCGCCTTCCACCGCAGTATGCCGGAGGTGGCCCAGAGATTTGCTCTGCCCGGGCCTCTGTATCACGAAGGTTTGCGGCGGTATGGCTTCCATGGTCTCTCTTACGAATACATCCTGCAGGAATTAGCTCAGGAGGCCGGTGCGCCGGCCGCGCAGGGCAGGCTCATTGTGGCCCACTTGGGAAACGGCGCCAGTATGGCGGCCATCGAAGGCGGCCGGAGCCTGGACACCTCCATGGGGCTGACGCCGACGGGGGGCCTGGTGATGAGCACGCGTTCAGGGGACTTGGACCCCGGGGTCATTCTTTATCTACTCCAGGAGAAAGGCATGACCCCAGCCGCAGTGAATCATCTCATCAATCAGCAGGCGGGTCTCCTGGGAATATCGGGAATCAGCCCGGACATGCAAGACCTTCTGGCCCAAAAAGGCACCAAACCAGACGCAGCCCTGGCCGTGAACCTTTTCTGCTACCAGGCCAGGAAATTCATCGGCGCTTTTGCTGCCGCACTGGGTGGACTTGACACCTTTGTCTTTACCGGCGGCATCGGTGAAAACTCTGCCGCTATCCGGGCGATGATCTGTGAGCCCCTGGAGTTTCTCGGCATTCGCCTGGATCAGGGTTTGAATGAGGGCAACTCCCCGGTCATTTCCCGGAAAGACAGTCCTGTCACCGTGCGGGTCATGAAGACCAACGAAGAATTGATGATTGCCAGGCACACCCGGGACCTCATTGTCTAGAAAGAGTCCGGCCGGTTGCCCGAGAAGGATAATCTGGCCGCAAAAAACCTGTAACCGGAGGGTCAAATGACTGAACCCATCTATGCTTCCGAACTGCGCAGGGCTGACGAACTGCGCAGGCTTGCCGGCATGGAAGAGCTCCTGGAGCTGGCCCTGGACCTGCGGTGGTCCTGGGACCACGGTGCCGACGAGATTTGGCGTCCGCTGGCTCCGGAATTGTGGGGCTTAACCCGCAACCCCTGGGTCATTCTCCAATCTGTGGCGCACGATAAGCTGAAAAAATTGGCCGCGGATCCCAACTTCCGGACCCGGGTGGAGACCCTGGTTCAGGAGATGCGCACTTCCCGGAAGGCGGCCTCCTGGTTTCAAGGGGTGCAGACTAAGGCGCCGCTGACCGCGGTGGCTTACTTCAGCATGGAGTTTATGTTGGGGGAGGCCTTGCCCATCTACTCGGGCGGCCTGGGCAACGTCGCCGGTGACCAGCTCAAGGCCGCCAGTGATCTCGGGGTGCCGGTCATAGGCGTGGGGTTGTTGTATCAGCAAGGGTATTTTCGCCAGGCCATAGCCAATGATGGCTCTCAACTGGCCCTGTATCCCATCAATGACCCGGGACAACTGCCCATCATCCCGGTCCGGGATGCCGACGGCGAGTGGGTCAGACTGCTAATCCATTTTCCCGGTTACGAAGTCTGGCTGCGCACCTGGCAGGCGCAAGTGGGCCGCCTGAAATTATATCTTCTGGACCTGAATGACCCGGCCAATCTTCCCATTTTGCGAGGCATTACCAATGAATTATATGGCGGTGGCCCGGAAATGCGCATCAAACAGGAACTCGTGCTGGGTATCGGTGGCTGGCGCATGTTACGCGCCCTGGGGATCAATCCGGAGGTCTGCCATTTGAACGAAGGGCACGCGGCCTTCGTCATCCTGGAACGAGCCCTGGACTTTATGAAATCGTCGGGGCAGTCCTTTGAGGTGGCGCTCCAGGTGACCCGGGCTGGCAACCTCTTTACTACCCACACCCCAGTGGAAGCCGGCTTTGACCGCTTCCCGCCGAACTTACTCTGGCAACATCTGGGGGATTATGCGGAGAAGCAATTGGGCCTGTCCTATTACGATCTTATGGCTTTGGGAAGACAAAATCCCCTTGATGACCAGGAACCTTTCAACATGGCTTATCTGGCCCTGCGGGGCAGCGGCGCGGTCAACGGCGTGAGCCAGCTCCACGGGAAAGTCAGCCAAAGCATCTTCCAGCCCCTGTTCCCCCGCTGGCCCCAGGAAGAGGTGCCCATTAGCTATGTTACCAATGGTATTCATGTGTCCACTTGGGATTCCGAAGCCTCAGATGATTTATGGACCAAGCACTGCGGCAAAGAGCGGTGGCTGAGCGAGACTGACCAGCTGGAAGAAGTGATGCGCCGGGTGTCCGACCAGGAATTATGGGCCATGCGCCAGGCCTCCCGGCACGCCCTGGTGGATTATGTCCGCAGCCGTTCCGCCCGCCAGTTGGCGGAATCCGGGTTGCCGCCTGAGAAAATCGCCCAGGCCGGCCAGATTTTGGACCCCGAAGCCTTGACCCTGGGTTTTGCCCGGCGGTTTGCCACCTACAAGCGCCCCACCTTGCTGTTGCATGACCCGGAGCGCCTTATCCGGCTCCTGTCGGACCCCCAGCGCCCCGTTCAGCTCTTGATCGCCGGCAAGGCCCATCCCGCCGATGGGGCGGGTCAAGACATGATCCGGCAATGGGTTCTCTTCGACCGGCGCCCGGAAGTGTGGGGACGCGTGCTCTTTTTAAGCGATTACGACATGCTGTTGACCGAGCAGCTCGTGGGTGGCGTCGACGTCTGGATCAACACCCCTCGGCGTCCCTGGGAGGCTTGCGGCACCAGCGGCATGAAGGTGCTGCCCAACGGCGGTCTTAATCTTTCGGAACTGGACGGTTGGTGGGCGGAAGCCTATTCGCCCCAGGTGGGCTGGGCCCTGGGAGATGGCCGGGAGCATGGGGAAGATCCCAGTTGGGATGCGGCTGAGGCCGCAGCACTCTACGACATCCTGGAAAAGGAAGTGATTCCCTCATTTTATGCCCGTAATGCCGATGGTCTTCCCCTTGATTGGCTGGCCAAAGTGAGGGCGAGCATTACGTCGCTCACGGCCCGTTTTTCCGCCAACCGCGCCGTTCGGCAATATACCACGGAGTATTATCTGCCGGCGGCGGCAGCCTATGAGGCCCGCCAGGCTAAGCAAGGCGCACTCGGGATTCGCATGGCGAACTGGCGGCGACAGCTTGAGCAGGAATGGCACTCCCTCGCTTTCGGCAACCTACAGATAGAAACCCGGGACGGGCAGCACCATTTCCAGGTGGAGGTGTTATTGGGCCAGGTTGATCCCCAGGCAGTGCAGGTGGAATTATTCGCGGCTGAACCTGAGGACCGCGTCTGTCGGTTGCAGATGGCCAGGGGAGACAAGCTGCCGGACCGAAAGGGAGGTTATCTGTTTACTGCAAAAGTGCCGGCGACGAGGCCTGCAGGCGATTTCACCCCCCGGCTTATTCCTTACTTTCCCGGCGTCGCCGTGCCCCTGGAGATACCGTTAATTTTATGGCACCACTGATTGTCACTGGAGAGAGCTTATGGATATCTCCACTTATGCCGGAAAGCCCGCCGACCCCGGGATGTTAATAAATGTCCCCCGCCTGGTCACTGCCTACTATGTTAATCGCCCGGATCCCGCCGAGCCCTCGCAGCGCGTGGCCTTCGGGACTTCCGGGCACCGCGGTTCGTCGCTGGATAACGTCTTCAACGAGGCCCATATTCTGGCCATCAGCCAGGCAATCTGTCTCTACCGCAAGCAGCAGGGTATTGATGGGCCGCTGTTCATGGGCATCGATACCCACGCCTTGTCTGAGCCGGCCTTTGCCAGCGCCATGGAGGTCCTGGCGGCCAATGGCGTCGAAGTCATGGTGGATGCGGCCGGGGCTTACACGCCTACGCCGGTGGTCTCCCATGCCATTCTCACCTACAACCGGGGGCGGAGCCGGGGCCTGGCCGATGGTATTGTCATTACCCCCTCCCACAATCCCCCGAAATATGGCGGCTTCAAATACGATCCACCCCACGGGGGCCCGGCGGACACCCACGTGACCCAATGGATCGAGGACCGGGCCAACGCTTTCCTGGCGGACGGATTGCAGGGGGTGGCAAGGGTTCCCTTTGAGCAGGCCCTCCGGGCTGCCACTACCCATAAGCATGGCTTCCTTGATGCTTACGTGAACGATCTCCCTCAGGTGGTGGACCTTCAGGCAATTCAAGACAGCAAGGTGCACCTGGGGGCGGATCCCCTAGGCGGCGCCAGCGTAGCCTATTACGACGCCATTGCCGAGCGCTACCGCCTTAATATGGAGGTGGTGAATCACAGCGTCGATCCCACCTTTAGCTTCATGACTGTGGACTGGGACGGGCAAATCCGCATGGACCCATCTTCGGTTTATGCCATGGCGCGGCTCATCGGCCTCAAAGAGCGCTTCGCGGTTGCTTTTGCCAGCGATACCGACGCCGATCGCCACGGGATCGTGAGTCACAGTCAGGGATTGCTTTCCCCCAACCAATATTTCTCGGTGGCCATCTGTTACTTATTCGCCAACCGCCCGCAGTGGCCTGCAACAGTGGCGGTGGGGAAGACCCTGGTCAGCAGCAGCATGATAGATCGGGTGGCTAAGCGGATGAACCGAAAGCTGGTGGAAGTTCCGGTGGGCTTCAAATGGTTCGTGGAAGGACTCATCGACGGCTCGCTGGGCTTCGGCGGCGAGGAGAGCGCGGGAGCCACCTTTTTACGCCAGGACGGCACGGTCTGGACCACAGATAAAGACGGGCTGGTCCTCAACCTGCTGGCGGCGGAGATTACCGCCCGCACCGGCAAAGATCCGGGCGAGCATTACCAGGAACTGACCGCGGAGTTCGGCACCTCCTTCTATACCCGGATTGACGCACCGGCGACCCCCGAGCAGAAGGCGAGGCTGGCCAAGTTGTCCCCCGAGGCCGTCAAGGAGTCGGAATTGGCCGGCGAGCCTATTACCGCCAAGCTGACCAATGCCCCGGGCAATAACGCCCCCCTCGGCGGCCTCAAGGTCGTGGCAGCCAGCGGCTGGTTTGCGGCCAGGCCATCCGGCACGGAGAACATTTACAAAATCTATGCGGAAAGTTTCAAGGACCAAGACCATCTGAACAGCATAGTGGCTGAGGCCGAGCGGATTGTTACTAACGCCCTCGCCGGTTCCTAAGCGACCATGGGGAGGCGAAAAAAGCCCGGAGGGCATCATGGCAATGATCGGCCGAAATGCCACCATCGCTTATAACGGCGAGTACCGCTGTAGGCAGGAGGAAAAATTTGATGCTCTTGGCCGGGGATATTGGCGGCACCAAGACCTTGCTCGGTCTGTATAAACCCGAGAGCGGCGCCCGCCAACCCATCGCCCAGGCGGAGTTTCACAGTGCCAACTACCCAGGTCTGGAAGAGATGGTCCGCGAATTTTTAAGGCAGACCAACCAGACCGCGCAATACGCGTGTTTTGATATGGCCGGTCCGGTGCTCAAGGGCCGGGCCCATCTCACCAACCTGCCCTGGTCGCTGGAAGAGGAATCCCTGGCCCGGGACCTTGGTCTTAAAAAAGTCGTGCTCCTGAACGATCTGAAGGCCATGGCCTATGCAGTTCCTCACTTGGAGGCAGAGGACCTCTATACGATTAATCCCGGCCAACGTGACCCCCACGGCGCCATCGCAGTGATCGCTCCGGGCACCGGTCTGGGTGAGGCGTTTCTCGTCTGGAGCGGCACCGGGTACCTTGCCTGCTCGTCGGAGGGCGGTCATGCTAACTTCGGCCCCGCCGATGAGACACAGGCGGAACTTTGGCGCCATGTTTTTCAACAATATGGACACGTGTCTTATGAGCGGGTGTGCTCAGGCCAGGGGCTGCCCAACATCTATAATTTCCTGCGCAATACCAACTACGCCCCGGAACCGCCCGAGTTCGCCGCCCAGCTGGCGTCGGCGCCTGATCCCACGCCGCTCCTAGTGAAAGCCGCGGTTGAAAACCCGGCCGCCTACCCCCTGTGTGCAGCCACTTTGCAGATCTTTGTCGACATCCTTGGCGCGGAGGCCGGCAACCTGGCGTTAAAGGTGGTGGCGACCGGTGGTGTTTATCTGGCTGGCGGGATCCCCAGGCGGATCCTCCCTTTGTTGGAAGATGGACGGTTCATGAGGGCCTTTGTGAATAAAGGGAGGTTTGCCGGCCTCTTACGGGATATCCCGGGTCATGTCATCGTCTCCCAGGCTGCCTTGTTGGGCGCGGTGTTTTACGGGTTTGATCACCTCGGGATGGCTTGAGCGCCAGAGTCCAAGGCTCCGAAGTGTCGAGTCAACCAATGTCCAGCAGGACAAATGACCAGGGAATTTCCTTCAGCAAAGATTCTATCTTAAAGGAGGCCTTCTGATGACTCCCGGCATTTCCAAGAGAGTGGGAATCGCCACCGACCACGGGGGGTTTGGTTTAAAAGAAGAGCTCCTGGCCCAGCTCCGGGCTGCAGGCCATGAAGTGATGGATTTCGGTGCTCATGCCCTGGACCCCGGGGACGACTACCCCGATTTCGTCATCCCCCTGGCCCAGGCCGTGGTCGCCGGCCAAGTGGAACGGGGCATAGCCATCTGCGGCAGTGGCGTGGGTGCCGCGGTCTGCGCCAACAAAGTTCCAGGCATCCGCGCCGGCCTGGTTCACGACCACTTCTCCGCCCGGCAGGGGGTCGAGGACGATCATATGAACATCATCTGCATGGGGGGCCGGACCGTCGGGCCGGCAGTGGCCTGGGATTTGGTGGAGACCTTCCTGGCCGCCGAGTTCAGTGGAGCCGCACGGCACCTGCGCCGCCTGGACAAAGTGGCTTCCCTGGAAACACAGGCGACTTGCGGTTTTCAGGGGGCCTAAGCCACTTTCCCGAACCCTGATGAATGCCTACCAAATCTCAAAGCCGACCATGACCCAGGGGCCCTCTAATGGGGCCAAAGCTAAGGACTCCGCATCCCGAAAGGAATAGCCCATGAGCGACGAGCAAATGGTTCAATTGGCGATCAACACCATCCGTACCCTTTCCATGGACGCGGTCCAAAAGGCTAAGTCGGGACACCCTGGAACACCCATGGCGCTGGCGCCTCTGGTTTACACGATGTGGAACCGCGTCATGCGCTTCGACCCCCAGGATCCGATATGGCCCAACCGCGACCGGTTCGTGCTCTCCAATGGTCATGCCTCGATGCTCCTCTGGTCCATGCTCTACCTCACGGAGGTTCGAGCCGTAAACGCCGATTACGAGATCTTGGGACAGCTTGCGGTGACCCTGGAGGACATACGCCGTTTCCGTCAGCTCGACAGCAAAGCCCCGGGACATCCCGAATACCACTGGACCTCGGGGGTCGAGACCACCACCGGTCCTCTGGGGCAGGGCATCGCCACCAGCGTCGGCATGGCCATTGCCCAGAAGTGGCTCGCCAGCCGATACGACCGGCCCGGGTTCGATATCTTCGATTATGATATCTACGCAGTTTGCGGGGACGGGTGCATGATGGAGGGCATCGGCTCAGAGGCGGCGTCCCTGGCGGGCCATCTGGGTCTCGACAATCTTTGCTGGGTGTACGACAACAACCACATCACAATTGAAGGCAACACTCGCATCACCTTCACGGAAGACATCGCCGCCCGCTTCCTCGGGTACGGCTGGAACGTCTTGCGAGTGGGCGACGCCAACGATGTCGAGCGGATCGAAAACGCGCTGGAGACGTTCCGAAAGACGGCGGGCCGCCCCACCTTCATCATTTTGGACAGCCACATCGGATACGGCGCCCCACATAAGCAGGACACCGCCGCGGCCCACGGCGAGCCCCTCGGCGATGAGGAAGTCTGCCTCACCAAGCGCTTCTATGGCTGGGCCGAGGATGCCCAGTTCTTTGTCCCCGAAGGCGTCCAGGAGCATTTCGCCGCTGGAATCGGGGCCCGGGGGGCCGAGGCCCGCCTCCGCTGGACGGAGCTCTTCGAGGCCTACCAGAGAAGATACCCGGAACTCGCCACCGAGATCGACCAGATGCAGCGCCGGGAACTGCCCCCCGGATGGGACCGCGACCTTCCCGTGTTCTCGGCCGATCCCAAGGGCATTGCCGGGCGTGAGACTTCGGGCAAGGTACTGAACGTCCTGGCGCAGAACATCCCGTGGTTCCTCGGGGGTTCGGCTGATCTCGGACCATCCACCAAGACCTTCCTGACGTTCGAGGGGGCCGGAGATTTCCAGGCCGGTACGCCGGACGGGAGGAATCTCCATTTCGGGATCCGCGAACACGCCATGGCCGCCATCGTCAATGGCCTATCCCTCTCCAAGCTCCGGGCTTTTGGCGCCACCTTTTTCATCTTCAGCGATTACGCCCGGCCTGCCATTCGGCTATCAGCGTTAATGGAGCTGCCCACCATCTTCGTCTTCACCCACGACGCCATGGGCGACGGCGAGGACGGGCCCACCCATCAGCCGGTGGAGCAGCTTGCCTCCCTGCGGGCTATCCCCGGACTGATCACCCTGCGGCCCGCCGACGCCAACGAAGTGGTCGAGGCCTACCGCTTCATCATGCAGCTGCGCCACCAGCCGGTCGTGCTGGCCCTTTCCCGCCAACCCCTGCCGACCCTGGACCGGAGTAAACTGGCACCGGCTGCAGGATTGGCTCGGGGCGCCTACGTGCTGGTCGACGCCCCCGGAGGGGAACCGGAGGTGATCCTCATTGCCACCGGCAGTGAAGTCTGTCTGGCGGTGGAGGCCCACGAGGAGCTCCTGGCCGAGGGCATCCGCTCCCGGGTTGTTTCGATGCCGTCCTGGGAAATCTTCGATCACCAGACGAAGGAATACCAGGAAAGTGTGCTGCCGCCCCAGGTGACGGCCCGGGTCGCGGTGGAGGAAGCCTCAACCTTCGGCTGGGAGCGCTACGTCGGCTGCTCGGGGCACATCATCGGCATGAAGACCTTCGGGGCCTCGGCGCCCCTCAAGGAACTCCAGCATAAGTTCGGGTTCGAGCCGGAGCGCATTGTAGCGGCGGCGAAAGAACAGCTGGGGAGAAAGTAGCCAGGAAGTCTATGAGCCCAACCATCGACATAGGCCAGAGCTTTCTCCTGGGAGCCACGGTAATTGCTGATGCGGTGAATTTCTCGGTCTTCTCCAAAAACGCCACCGGTATGGAGTTGCTGCTGTTTGAGGACGTAACCGATTCAAAGCCCAGGGTCATTACTTTGGACCCGGTAAAGAACCGGACCTACCATTACTGGCATGTTGCGGTGCCGGGTCTCAAGCCGGGGCAACTATATGGCTATCGAGCTCTGGGTCCCTTTGAACCTCAACGGGGCCTTCGCTTTGATCCAAACAAAGTCTTGCTTGATCCTTACGCCCGGGCTGTGGCCGTGCCGCCAAATTACAGCCGCCTGGCGGCCTCGCAGCCGGGAGACAATGCGGCCCAGGCGATGAAGAGCGTGGTAACGGCCTCTGGTAGCTATGATTGGGAAGGGGATTCTCCCTTGAAAAGACCCTTTTCCCGGACGGTGATCTATGAACTGCATGTGGGTGGATTCACCCGCCACCCCAACTCCGGGGTTTCTCCTGAAAAACGCGGCACCTTTGTCGGCTTGGCGGAAAAGATTCCCTACCTTCAGGACCTGGGGATTACTGTCGTGGAATTGCTTCCCATTTTTCAATTTGACGAGCAAGACGCCCCGGCCGGACTGCGCAACTACTGGGGTTATTCGCCCGTCTCTTTCTTTGCCCCCCACCAGGGATACGGATCTTCGCCAAACCCGCTGGCTGTGCTGGATGAGTTCCGGGATCTGGTCAAAGCGTTGCATCGCGCCGGTATCGAAGTGATCCTGGATGTGGTTTTCAATCATACGGCGGAGGGCAACCATCTAGGTCCTACCCTGGGTTTGCGCGGCCTGGACAACCCGACGTACTATATTCTGGACAAAGACCGGGCGATGTATGCCAATTACAGCGGCACCGGCAACACCTTAAATGCTAATCACCCCGTGGTCCGCCGCCTGATCATCGACAGCCTGCGCTACTGGGTTCAGGAAATGCACGTGGACGGCTTTCGCTTTGACCTGGCTTCGGTCCTCTCCCGGGACGAATCAGGGGTCCCTCTGGCAAATCCCCCCATCATCTGGGATATTGACTCCGATCCAGTACTGGCCGGTATCAAGCTCATCGCGGAAGCCTGGGATGCCGCTGGCTTGTATCAGGTAGGAACATTTGTTGGCGATTTCTGGAAGGAATGGAACGGCAAATTCAGGGATGATGGGCGCGCTTTCTTCCGTGGTGACCGGGGAACTGTCAGGAATCTGGCCTGCCGGGTACTCGGCAGTGGCGATATTTTTGGGCCGGAGTCCGAGCCGAGCATTAATTTTATTACCTGCCATGATGGGTTTACCCTGAATGACCTGGTTTCCTATAATCAAAAGCACAATGACGCCAACCGCGAGGACAACCGCGACGGCACCGACAACAATCTGAGCTGGAATTGCGGCATCGAAGGTATTACCGATGACCCTGAGATTGAACGGCTCCGCAATCGCCAGGTGAAGAATTTCCTGGCGCTCACCTTATTGGCCATTGGTACCCCCATGCTGTCAATGGGAGACGAGGTCCGGCGCAGCCAGCAGGGCAACAACAACGCCTATTGCCAGGATAATGAGATTAGCTGGTTTAATTGGACCTTGCTTGAAAAGCACCCGGATGTCCACCGGTTCGTTAAGCAGTTAATCGCCATCCGCCTCCAGCCGGACCCATACCAGGGCTATCCGGAGAACCCGACCCTAAACCAGATATTCGCCCGACTGGAGATTGACTTCCACGGTGTCCGCATGAATCAGCTGAGCTGGGGTGACGACGACCACAGCCTGGCGGTCACCGTCCGGGACCCCGAGGGCGTTCTATTTTGCCACCTTATCTTCAATGCCTATTGGGAGCCTCTGGAATTTGAGCTTCCGGCCCTGAACGAGGCTGAACATCAGAGATGGTATCGCTGGCTGGATACGAACCTTGGCGCCCCGTATGACATCTGCTCCTGGTCTGAGGCCCTGAAAGTTCCCGGCCCGGCTTATCTGGCCCAGCCGCGTTCGGTGGTGGGGCTCATGGCCCGTTAGCCTACCTGGGCGGTGCTCGAAACCAAACATTTGGAAATGTATGACGGTATCGCGCCAAATTGTGTTTCTGGTCGATGTGGACAACACCCTGCTTGATAATGACCGCATCCAGGAAGATCTTAAGCGTCACCTCGAGCGGCAGTTCGGCCCCGGGTGTCGGGACCGTTACTGGGCAATCCAGGAGGAGCTCTTCACCGAACTGGGATATCGGGATTATCTGGGCGCGCTTCAGCGCTTCCGGATGGAACACCCCTATGACCCCCATCTCGTGACCGTAGCCTCTTTCTTGGTGGACTACCCCTTCTCCAACCGGCTATACCCTGGATCCCTGGAAGTGCTGGAGCGGTTCCGCGGCTGGGGGCAAACCGTGATCTTATCGGATGGTGACGTGGTTTTTCAGCCGCGCAAGATCGAGCGTTCCGGCATCTCCGAGGCGGTGGCAGGCCATGTGCTCATCTACATCCATAAAGAGAAGGCCCTTGATGATGTGGAGAGGCGCTATCCAGCCCAACACTATGTTCTGGTGGACGATAAGCTGCGGATTCTCACGGCGGTTAAAAATGTCTGGGGTGACCGGGTAACCACGGTATTCGTCCGCCAGGGGAAATATGCCCTTGATCCGGCCGTTATCGCCTCAAATCTTCCTGCGGATGTTACTGTCGAACGCATCAGTGATCTTCTCAGCTTTGACCTGCCAACCTTGCTCGCGGGCTCACCATTAACGGCAAGTTCCTGCTCTCCATCACCCATTTGTGCGAGGTGAAACGATAAAGGCAACCGAAACCGAAAACTTTCCAGAAGTGGGGATGCCTACCGGGGTGTGACTTCTTAATATTCATTAGCCAGCCTTATGAAAATGACAAAACTCCTCTCCTGGCAATCCGTGACCCCAGAAAGTGGTCTGTCGGCCTTGCTCATTTTTGTCCTGGCTTACCTGTTCGTCGTGTGTACCTTTGGTGACTTTAGTCTCGGCGGACTGGTGGGCCGTGTATTGTTTTCCCTGGTCATTATTGCCGGGCTCGCGGCCGCTTTCAGACAGCGGTGGGTGCGGACCTTGGCCATCGTGCTGGCGGTGGTTGGTCTTGGCCTAATCTGGCTGGAACAAATCCACCATGGGTTAATCCTGAGCATACTGAATGCTTTTATCGGCATGATTTTCCTGCTCTTCCTGTTTGCGACCCTGATAGTCCAGGTTTTCATGGCAGGCCCGGTGACTGCTCACCGGATTCGCGGTGCTATTGTGGTGTACCTAATGATGGGGGGGATGTGGAGCTTTTTCTATTACGTTACGGCCTTGACCATCCCCCATGCCTTCAATTGGCCGGAGGGTCTGGTTGTCGGCGACCGGCAGCAGGTCCAACAGATTCTGACATATTTCAGTTTCACCACCCTCACCACCACCGGGTTCGGCGATGTCACGCCGGCCATCCCCTTGACCCGCTCCCTGGCCATGTTCGAGAGCTTGGCGGGCCAGCTCTACCTGGTCGTCACCCTTACCCGCTTGGTGTCTCTATCAGCGATTTACCCAAAGACTCCCGACAAACCAGACTGATGTTGACCAATCGCTAATTTCGTTAAGCACCACTACTGGACAGCCACCACCTGAACTTCACATACGTCTGGCCCCGCATCAAGGGGTTCCGAAGATGGAGAGAACATTTGCACGGGAGCCAGCCCGGAGACTCTGGCCCAGGCACTCCTGGACAACCTTTACTACGTCCAGGGCCAGCTTCCCGAACTGGCGACAAGGGGTTTGTCTATACAAACCAGTACACCCAATCAATGATGCCATCTCAACTAAATCAGTTCACAGGAGATTCCTTGGTCTGCTCCCGGAAAACTGGACCATTTATAATGAGAAAATTTTGCTAAGATGAAAAATCAGGCCAGGAGGATTTTCTCGATGAAACGGTCCCGGTTTACCGACCAGCAGATTGCCTTTGCCCTGCAGCAGGCCGAGCAGGGCACCCAGGTGGCTGAGGTCACCCGCAAGATGGGCATTAGCGAGCAGACCTTCTACCGCTGGAAGAAGAAGTTTGGGGGGCTGATGCCCTCGGAGGTGAGGAAGCTCCGGCAGCTGGAGGAGGAGAACGCCCGGCTGCGCCGGTTGGTGGCGGATCTCTCCCTGGACAAAGAGATGCTCCAGGAGGTCATCCGAAAAAAGCTCTGAAGCCTGCTGGGCGGCGGGACACGGTGGAGTTTCTGCGCACCTGCTATCAGGTGAGCCTCCGGCGGGCGGCCCAGACCTTAAGCGCCCCCCGGGCCACCCTCTACTACCGGTCCCGCAAACCTGAGCAGGCCCCTTTAAGACACCGCATCAAGGAGATTGCCGCTATCCGGGTACGCTATGGCTACCGGCGGATTCACACCCTCTTGCAGCGGGAGGGCTGGTTGGTCAACCACAAACGAATTTATCGGCTCTATTGCCTGGAAGGCCTGCAGATGCGCCACAAGCCGCCCTGGCGCCGGGTAAGCGCCAAACTCCGGGAGGACCCCGGACGGCTGCCGTCCGGCCCAACCAGTGCTGGTCCATGGATCTTATGGCGGACGAGCTCTTCGACGGCCGGCGCTTGCGGCTCTTAACGATAGTGGATAACTTTAGTCGTGTTAGTCCCTTTATCGGGGTGGGCTTCCGCTACCGGGGCTATGATGTGGTCACGGCCCTCAACCTGGCGGTGGCCCACTATGGGGTGCCGGAGAGCCTCCGGGTGGACAACGGCCCGGAGTTCATCTCCACGGAAGTTGATCTATGGGCCTATGCCCATGGCGTTATCCTGGACTTCTCCCGGCCGGGGAAGCCCACGGATAATGCCTTCATCGAAGCCTTTAACAGCCGTTTTCGGCAAGAGTGTTTAAATGAGCACTGGTTTTTGAGCCTGGAGGATGCTCAGGAAAAGATCGAAGCTTGGCGCAGTCATTACAACGAGGAGCGGCCGCATAGCAGCCTGGATTACAGGTCCCCTACGGAGCATCAGGCTTTCATACAAAAGGCAGGGGAAATCGCTCTCTAGACGGCCCAGCCCCCCGGGGGGCTGGCAGGGTGAAGGAGTCCAAGAACCTAAATTTTCTCACTCAAAATGGTCCAAAAAAGGGGGCATCTCCACGATCCACCTCTCGAACTTAACATGTGGATCAGTTTTTGGGGGGCAGGTCAATCATTGACTTCGACGGTAAGAAGGTGCCCTATGATTATGCTGACTTGGATGAAGTTGTCTTAGCCTATGCCATTTCCATCCATAAATCCCAAGGGTCCGAATATCCGGCGGTGGTCATGCCAATCCTGACCCAGCATTATGTATTGCTGCAACGAAATCTGATCTACACCGCCGTTACCAGAGGGAGGAAGCTGTTGGTTATGGTAGGTACCCTAAGGGCCTTGGCCATGGGGATTAAGAACGACAAAACGAAAAGACGCTATACCTTCCTCCGGAAGAGATTGAGCCTCTAGAATGCTCACATAACCACAACATATCAATACTTTTATATGTGAATTTGATAAGTTGCGCTAGTGGCAAG
>Ga0207826_1000037_pt1 | contig 30836 bp, 33 predicted proteins | sample LuqExpMetageno80_FD_187837 | JGI IMG/M metagenome (GOLD analysis project Ga0207826, IMG submission 187837) | Tropical forest soil microbial communities from Luquillo Experimental Forest, Puerto Rico - Sample 80 (SPAdes) | ecosystem: Environmental > Terrestrial > Soil > Tropical forest ... | reverse complement strand
CAATTCTTCGATGAAGGTGCGCGTGACCGCCACAACGGCGGCTGGAACGCGGCCCTCGACAAGCTCGAAACCTATCTGGCGTGAGGAGGAAACGATCATGCCGCAGCCTTGGAAGCACGGGCATTTCTATTGGAACGAACAGATGACGCGGGATGTCGAACGCGCCAAACGCTTCTACGCCGAAACGCTCGGCTGGAAGTTCGACGGCATGCCGATGCCGGACGGCACTTATTGGCTCGCGAAAAGCGGCGACGAGATCGTCGGCGGCATCTTCGACATCGGCGCGCCGCAGTTCGCACAGGTGCCGGAATCGTGGATGGCCTACATCGCCGTTGACGACGTCGATGCCCGCGTAAAGAAGGCGCAAAGCGCCGGCGCAAAATTGATGAAGCCGATCTTCGACGTGCCGGGCGTGGGCCGCATTGCGGTGCTGATGGAACCGGGCGGCGCGGGCATCGGCTGGATGACGCCCGCGGCGACGTGACTCACAACAAACCGAGGAGGCTGATCATGCAGCATTCCGTGGTCTCGCAGCAGGAATGGGTGGCCGCGCGCAAGGCGCTGCTTGCCCGTGAAAAGGAATTCACCAAAGCCCGCGACGCGCTCAGCGCCGCCCGACGCGACCTGCCCTGGTCCAAGGTGGATAAAACCTACACCTTCGATACACCGCAGGGCCGCAAGATGCTCGGGGAGCTGTTCGGCGATAAGAGCCAGCTTGTCATCTATCATTTCATGCTTGGCCCCGGCTGGGTGCAAGGCTGCCCGAGTTGCTCGTTTCTCGCCGATCACTTCGACGGCGCATCGATCCATCTGGCTCAGCGCGACGTGAGCTTCATGGCGGTGTCGCGCGCACCGCTGGCCGAGATCGAGGCCTACAAGACGCGTATGGGCTGGCGGTTTCCGTGGGTGTCGTCGTTCGGCAGCGACTTCAATTCAGACTTCGATGTCTCATTCAACAAGACGGACGTCGCGGCAAAGACACTTGCGTACAATTACGACACGGTCGCCGTAAACAGTGAGGAATTGCCGGGCCTGAGCGTCTTCTATCGAAACGAACGGGGCGAGGTGTTTCACACCTACTCCACCTATGCCCGCGGCCTCGACATTCTCGTCGGCGCCTACAATTTCCTCGATCTGACACCAAAGGGTCGCGACGAAGACTCACTGCCGTGGACCATGGCCTGGGTAAGGCGACACGACGAGTACGAAGCCTCGCAGCAGCCGTCCTGCTGCGGGTGAACATAAGTCCCGAGTCAGGAAGGAGCCAAACCATGAAGCTATATGGATTTCCTGCATCGCCAAACACGTGGATGGCACGCGCCGTTGCCGCCCATCTGGGTATTCCGCTCGAGCTGCAGTTCGTCGATCTAACCAAAGGCCAGCAATACACGCCGGAATATCTGGCAATCAATCCAACCGGACGCACCCCGACCCTCGTCGATGGCGAGTTCAAGCTTTGGGAAGCGAACGCGATTCTTCAATATCTCGCGAGTCAGAAGCCGAACTCTCTGTGGCCGGACAATGCACGCGCCCGCGCCGACATCATGCGTTGGCAGAGCTGGTGCCTTGCGCACTGGGGGAAGGAGTCATGCGAGCCACTGACATTCGAGCGGCTCGTGAAGCAGATCCTGAATGCCGGACCGCCGGACGATGCGATCGTGACGCGCGCGCTCGGATGCTTCAACAGAGAGGCCAAAGTGCTGGAGGCGCATCTCGCGAAGCATCCTTACCTCGTCGGCGGCAGCATCACCCTCGCCGACTATTCGGTCGCCGCCCCGCTGTTCTATGCCGAACGGGTTGGCTTCCCGCTGGCGGATTACCCGAAGGTGCGTGAATGGTTCGGACGCGTGTCCGCTCTGCCATCGTGGAAGGAAACTGCGCCGCAGTTCGCTCAGGCGGCGTGATTCAAGTCGTCATCACCGGGCCGGCGCGCAGTGCCGAGTCCCAGTGATCCCGATCAGGCGCGCACTGCCTTCCTAAACAAGATGGCCGGGACAAGCCCGGCCATGACTTTGAATGGGACGCCTCCGATTATCGCGTCGGGACCGGCTTCTCGCCGCGATAATCGTAGAAGCCGCGCTGTGTCTTGCGGCCGAGCCAGCCGGCTTCGACGTATTTCACGAGCAGCGGGCACGGCCGGTATTTAGAATCGGCTAAGCCCTCGTGCAGCACCTGCATCACCGACAAGCACGTATCCAAGCCGATGAAGTCCGCGAGCTCGAGCGGGCCCATCGGATGATGCGCGCCGAGCCGCATCGCCGTATCGATCGCTTCGACGTTGCCGACGCCTTCGTACAGCGTGTAGATCGCCTCGTTGATCATCGGCAGAAGGACGCGGTTGACGATGAAAGCGGGGAAGTCTTCCGACACCGCGATCGTCTTGCCGAGCTTCTTTACGAACGCCTTCGACAATTCGAACGTCGCGTCGTCCGTCGCGATGCCGCGGATGACCTCGACCAATTCCATCAGCGGCACCGGATTCATGAAGTGAATGCCGATGAACCGCTCCGGCCGGTCTGTCGACGATGCTAGCCGCGTGATTGAGATCGAGGACGTGTTGGTCGCGACGATAGCGTCGGGCTTCAGCGCCGCACAGAGATCGGCGAAGATACGCCGCTTGACCTCTTCCTTTTCGGTCGCGGTCTCGATGACGAGGTCGCATTGACCGAGATCGTCGTACTTTTCCGCCGGCCGAATCAGACCGAGCGCGTTCTTCTTCGCATCCTCGGTGATGAGGTTTTTCGTGACCTGACGGGTCATGTTGCCGTTGATCGTCGCCATGCCGGCCTTGATCCGATCGGCGGCGACGTCGTTGAGCAGCACCGTGTAGCCGGCGAGCGCACAGACATGGGCGATGCCGTTGCCCATCTGTCCTGAGCCGATCACCCCGACAGTTTGAATATTCGCGACCATGGTCTGTTCCAAATCGGTCGAAGGCTGCGCAACCGCCTTCTCTTTCTACGCCGAACCGGTGGATGATACCACCGGCACCAAATCAGCTCTTCGCTTTGTCCAGTTCAATCGCCAGTTCGGGCAGCGCCGTATAGAGGTCCGCCACCAGGCCATAATCGGCGACCTGGAAGATTGGCGCCTCCTCATCCTTGTTAATCGCGACGATCACCTTGGAATCCTTCATGCCGGCGAGATGCTGGATCGCGCCGGAAATGCCGACCGCGATGTAAAGCTCGGGCGCGACAACCTTGCCGGTCTGTCCGACCTGCCAGTCGTTCGGCGCGTAGCCGGCGTCGACGGCGGCACGGGAAGCACCCATCGCGGCGCCAAGCCTGTCCGCCACCGGCTCGATGTACTTGGTGAAGTTCTCGCGGCTCTGCATCGCGCGCCCGCCGGAGATGATGATCCGAGCCGAGGTGAGCTCCGGCCGGTCGGATTTGGACAATTCCTCGCCGACGAAGCTGGAGAGCGCGGGATCATTGGCTGCGCTCGCGGTCTCGATCGGCGCCGAGCCGCCCTCGCCCGTCGCCTGGAAAGTCGAGGTGCGGACCGTGATCACCTTCTTGGCGTCCAACGACTGCACCGTCTGCACGGCGTTGCCGGCATAGATCAGCCGCTCGAACGTATCCGGTGCGAGCACTTTGGTGATCTCGGAGATCTGCATCACATCGAGCAGTGCAGCGACGCGCGGCATTATGTTCTTGCCGTTCGTCGTCGCCGGCGCAACTAGCGCGTCATAAGAAGCGGCGAGCGACACGAGCAGCGCGGCAACCGGCTCGGCGAGCGAATGCTCGTAGGCGGGGCTGTCGGCGACGAGCACCTTGGCGACGCCGTCGAGCTTCGCGGCAACCTCGGCCGCAGGTTTGCAATTCTGACCGGCGACGAGGACGTGCACCTCGCCGCCGAGTTGCCTAGCGGCGGTCAGCGCCTTTGCGGTGGCGTCCTTGACCGACTTGTTGTTGTGCTCCGCGAGAAGAAGCGTGGCCATGTCAGAGAACCCCCGCTTCGTTCTTCAGCTTTGACACAAGCTCGGCGACCGAGCCTACCTTCACGCCGGACTTGCGGCCTGGCGGCTCTACTGTCGTCACCACCTTCAGCCGCGGCGCAACGTCGACGCCGTAATCGGCGGGTGTCTTCTCCGCGATCGGCTTCTTCTTCGCCTTCATAATATTCGGCAGCGACGCGTAGCGAGGCTCGTTCAGGCGCAGATCGGTGCTGACGATCGCGGGCGCTTTTAGCTTCACCGTCTGCAGGCCGCCGTCGACCTCGCGCGTGACGGTGACGCTCTCGCCTTCGATGACGAGCTTCGACGCGAATGTGCCTTGCGACCAGCCGAGCAAGGCCGCAAGCATCTGGCCGGTCTGGTTGGAGTCGTCGTCGATCGCCTGCTTGCCGAGAATGACGAGCCCGGGCCGCTCCTCGGCGACGATGCCCTTCAAAATCTTGGCGACCGCGAGCGGCTCGATCACGCCTTCGGCTTTGACCAGGATGCCGCGGTCGGCGCCCATCGCGAGAGCGGTGCGGATGGTCTCGGACGCCTGCGCCGGACCGATGGAAACGGCGACGATCTCGGTCGCCTTGCCGGCTTCCTTCTGCCGGATTGCCTCCTCAACGGCGATCTCGTCGAAGGGATTCATCGACATCTTGATATTGGCGAGTTCCACGCCCGAGCCGTCCGGCCGGACGCGAATTTTGACGTTGAAATCGACCACCCGTTTGACGGGCACCAGAATTTTCATGATCCCCATTTCCCGGATGGGCCTGAATGGCAAAAAAGTGGGCGGAAGCTACTGGCCGTCCCGCGGCCAGTCAATGTTATTGCTGCGGCGCACTCTAACCCCGCCGAGCCTGCCGGCGCACGGTTTAAGTCAATGTCGCCTGCTCAGCCGGGGTGCATTGGACACGCACCCGAACAGCCGGACCCCGGCCGGCCGGAACGCGTAGTAAAGACCATGCTGCCCCCAAGGCACGGCCGGACGACGATCAGCGGTTCTGCCCTGGCTGCCAGAGCACGTCCGACACTCCCTTACCGTTAGCATAGCGCCCGGCGACGAAGAAGTAGTCGGACAGCCGGTTGACGTAGCGGAGCGAGGGACCGGAAACCTCCTCCCCCGGTTGATCCATCAGCGCCACCATGATCCGCTCTGCGCGTCGGCAAACCGTGCGCGCGAGATGCAGCCAGGCCGACACCGCACTACCGCCCGGAAGAATGAAGGACTTCAGTGGCGCGAGATCCGCGTTCAAGCGATCGATCTCGCCTTCCAGCCAAGTCACCTGCGCGTCGGTAACGGTCAGCCGTGCGCCGCCCGGCCCTTTCTCGGCAAGGCACAAATCCGCCTCGACGTCGAAAAGGTCGTTTTGGATGCGGCCGAGCGCCGCATCGAGCACCGCGTCGCCGGCTGTATGCAGCCGAGCGAGACCGATGACCGCGTTGAGTTCGTCCAATGTGCCGTAGGCGTCGACGCGCGGATCATATTTCTTCCTGCGCGCGCCGGAGCCGAGCGCGGTCGTGCCGTCATCGCCCGTGCGCGTGTAGATGCGGTTGAGGACGACCATGGGCGCTATTTCCCCATCATCCAGATCGTGGCCATGATCACGATGATCGCGACAAATTGAAGCAAGACGCGCATGCGCATCAATTGCTGCGAGCGGTTCGGCGAACCGCCGCGCATCATATTGACGAGGCCGAGAACGAGCACGACGGCGACCGCGGCAATCGCCAAAGGAACAAGGAAAGTGGACATGGCGCTCGACATCCGCGGCTTCTAGCACCGACGGCGAGAGCGGGCTATCCCGCCGGGCTTCGACTCACGGCAATACCCGCCGGGCAAACCGCGCAATCTCCGCAACGGCGGCCTGCGCCTCCGGCATCACCGTCGCGAGCAACTGAAAGACGTGCGGCATGCGCGGCCAGACCTGCAATTCGACATCACAGCCGGCGGCTTGCATCTTCTCGGCCATGCGCACCCCGTCGTCGAGCAGGACTTCGTCGCCGCCGGCCTGGATCAAGGTCGGTGGCAGTCCGCGCGGATCGCCGTAGAGCGGCGACGCATACGGATCGCGGGGATCGGCGCCGCCGAGATACATCGCCGCATGGTGCGGGATTTCGCTCGCGACCAGCATCGGATCGGTGTCGGCCTTTGTGTGCAGCGAGGCGCCGGTCGTCGCAAGATCGGTCCACGGCGACAACGCGACGGCGCCGGCTGGAAGCGGCACGCCCTCGTCACGCAATTTGAGCAGCAATGCGAGCGTCAAGCCGCCGCCGGCGGAGTCGCCGGCAAGCAGAATTCGGTCCGGCCTGGCGCCCTGGTCGAGCAGCCAGCAATAGGCGGCGAGAGCGTCGTTTAGCGCCGCCGGATAGGGATGCTCGGGCGCCATTCTGTAATCAAGGGCAAGTACCCGCGCGCGCGCGGCCTTGCCAAGGCGCCAGGTGAAATGCCCGTAATTGCGGAACGAGCCGACGGAATAAGCGCCGCCGTGCAGAAAGAGCACCTCCGTGCCGGGTCGCGCTTTGCGCACTGTGATCGTCCGGGCGGGCAGTCCGTTGAGGCTGAAATTGCGCGTCTTTGTCCCGAGCGGCGGCCGCGGCACGAGCAATTCCATGCGCTTGAAGCGCTGCCGCACGACCTCGATCGGTTCGCGGCGATAGCGGCGCTTGACGAAGAGGCGCAATCCCAGCCGGACCGCGTGCGCGCGCAAGCTGATGCGCTGACGCGGCTGCGGCTTCATCGCTGCACGCTGGACGCCGCACGAAGATCGGGCTTTCGATGCTGCCGTTCTTCGCGCACGATGCGGCCATCCTCGATGTTCAGGATACGGTCGGCGAACGGAAGCAGGCGCGTGTCGTGCGTGACCACGAGCACGCCGCGGCCGTGCTCCTTGGCAATATCCGAAAGGATGCCCATCACCGCTTGGCCGTTCTCGGTGTCGAGCGCAGCCGTCGGCTCGTCGGCGAGAATGGCGGACGGACCGGAGACGAGTGCGCGCGCAATCGCGACGCGCTGCTGCTCGCCGCCGCTCAGTTCGCGCGGATACGAGCGGAGCTTCTGCCGGAGCCCGACGCGGACGAGCGCATCCTGCGCGGCTTTGCGCGCGACATCGGCAGGCTCGCCGCGCACATCGAGCGCAAGCTGCACGTTCTCGGTCGCGGTAAGCGTCGGAAACAGGTGATAGGTCTGGAAGATGAAACCGATATGCTCCCGGCGCAGGCAGGCGAGTTCTTGCGAGCCCGCGCCTTCGGTCGACCGGCCTGAGACGTGAACCGTACCCGACGTGGGAGTGAGCATACAGCCGAGCATCGACAGCAACGTCGTCTTGCCGCTGCCGGACGGTCCCATCAGCAGCGTCAGCTCGCCGGTTTTGAGTTCGAGCGAAACATCTTTAACCGCGTGCACCTCGCCCGCGCCACGGCCGAGACGCTTGCTGACGTGTCTCGCCTCGAGGATCGGTCCCGTCATCGCGTGAATACCATGGCGGGATCGATGCGGACGACCTTGACGATCGCGGTCAACGCCGAGCCGATGCACATCAGGATCGTGAGTACCAACACGCCGCCCATCAGCGTTGGCGTGATCACCACCGGCAGCGCACCATTGCTCGTGAACAGCACGACGGCAAAGCCGACCACCGACGCGAGACAGAAGCCGACGAAGGCATTGAGCAGCGCCTGGTAGATGATCACCGTGTAGAGATAGCGATTCGACGAGCCCATCGCGCGCAAGGTTGCGAACTCGTCAAGATGATCCTTCGTGCTGGAATAGAGTGTCTGCGCGACGATCACCGTGCCGACAATCACGCCCAAGAGCGCGCCGGCGAAGAGAGCCGCGCCCGCGCCGGTGCCGAACAGCCAGAAGTCGCGGCTTCGCTTCTGGAATTGCGCGGAGGTCAACACCTCGATCGTGTCGCTCTGCTGCTGCAGCGCGGACTGCACCTGCTTGACGTCGAAGCCGGGCTTCACGTGCACGAGGAAGTAGCTCACGAAGCTCGGCGGGATGCCGATGTAGTCGCGCGCCTGATTGATATCGGTGAAGACATACGGCGTGGTCGTGAACGAGCGGATGCCTTGCGTCACCGCCGCCACCTTGACGTCCTTGCCGCGAATATCGGCTTCCTCACCCACGCCCTGGCCGCTCACCCCGAGCCGGTCGAAATAGGCTTTGTCGATGGCCACGGCATCCGGCTGCAACAGCGCCTGCCCGCTGCCGGCGATCACGTTCCATGGGTGAAGACCGGGCTTCTGCAAATTGGAGCCAACAAGGAACACCGGAGTCATCTCCCCCGTCGAAAGGCGCCAGTCGGAAAATCCGATCACGATCGGATCCGCCGAAGCGACGCCAGCGACGGCCTCGTAATCCGTTTGCCGCTTGGCGCCGAGCAGCGAGGGGTCCTCGAAGCACTTGGTGCCCTTGCGCATGATCCACAGATCCGTGTCGGCGTGGTCAATCATGGTGGTCACCATGCGCCCGAAGCCGAGATACAGGCCCATCTGCACCATCACCAGCACGACTGAAAACACGATGCCGATCATGGTCGCGACGAAGCGCACCCGGTCGTGAAACAGATTGCGCGCGGCGAGCGTGAAATTCAGCGGCATGAACGTATTCTTTCCGGAGTTCGTCTGCGGACGCTTAACGCGACGGCGTCCAGATCGGCCGCTTGCTGGTGAGCGCAAAGGAGCCGGAGAGAATCTTCGTCACGACGATGCTGACCGGCCAGCTGAGTACGAATGTCCCGGCGAAGACGATCGCCGCCTTCACGACGGACGGCAAACCGGCCGGCAGCAGCACATATTGCAGCCAGACGATGAACACGTAGTGCACGAGATAGATGCCGTAGGCATTCGTCGACAGGCTGTCCAGCACCCGCGAGTGCGCGCGGCTGAAGCGGAGGAAAACGGCGAGCATGAACATTCCGCCTGCGATACAGGCCGGTGCATAGGCGAGGCTCGCCCCCAAGCGCGTCGCGAAGGGCGCCGCGTCCCAATTCGGGAAGGTCAGCCCCGTGAGGCCCGCCCAGATGCAGAACGTGACCACGGCAAGCACGGTCCAGGCGCGCCAATTCCGCGCGAGCGGTCCGTCGGTCGCCAATAGCCCGCGGTCGAGGCCAAGGCTGCCGAGCGAAAATCCGGCGAAGAACACGGCGATGTACAGAAGCGGACGACAGAATTGCAGGCTGAACGGACCGAATTCACCCCAGGTGAATGGTGAATAGGCGACTGCAAGCGGCGCGTAACCTGCAACACAAATGGCGGAGAGCAAAATGTAATAAAGAACGGAATGCTCTCCCGCCCATGCGCCGAGGCGGCGAAAGTCACGCACCACATCACGCGACAGCGCATACAGCAGCGCGGCGATGGCGTTGACCGCCATTAGTTGCCACAAGAACCATTGCGGACCGGCCGGCCAATAAGGCAGCGAGAAGAAGGCCGTGACATAGCCGGCGAGGCTCGGATCGGGCGTACGCGCCGCGTAAGCGGGATAAAGCGCAAGCGGACTCAATACGATGAACGCAAACACGAAGGGCACGCCGATGCGCTTGAGGCGATCGATCGTGTAAGTGGCCGCCCCTTTGCGCACGAGGCTCGGTCCGACAAAGAGCCCCGAGAGAAAGAACATGAGCGCCATTAGGCTAACGTCCTGCCAAGCGCAGAAGATGTCGAAGCCGAGCCAGCGATGCGCGTCGACGATCGGGAACGCCTCCCAGGTGAATGGCGGCTGATCGAAGCGCTGTGGCGCGGGGGCAGATTTCACGTACGCCAAGGACGCATGGAAGGCGAGCACGATGACGATGACCACCGCACGCAGATTGCTCAGGGCCACGCTCGACTTGGACATGCCTTCTCCGCGCTCGGTGACGATCCCCCGTTCCTAACGCTCCGCCAGGTTCCACGGTTCCAAGTTATTGGTTTCTCAGCAACTCCTTTTTCTATTCCCGAAACAGCCATATTGTTCGACCAACTTCCCGCGACCATTCGCATCGGGGAGTGGAAATGAAATTACGTTTTGCTGTGATTCTGCTGACCGCCATTGGAACTGCGGCTTCGGCCCAACCCGAGCATGTGCCGGCGCGTCCCGGTCTGCCGGTCCAGGTGCAGCAGACCGAGCCGTCGGTCGCCGGCCTTTGGGAAAAGCGGTCGGACGGCAAACCGGTCAGTTGGTTCCTGTTCGTCGACACCGGCAATGGAGTCTACCAAGGCGTCGTGGCCAAGATGTTTCCGCGGCCCTCCGATCCGCCGAATCCGATCTGCAGCCGCTGCAGCGACGACCGACGCGATCAGCCGGTGCAAGGCATGTCCTTCATTCGCGACATGAAGCGGGAAGGGCTTAATTACGTCGACGGCAACATCCTGGATCCGCGGGATGGCAACATCTATCGCGCACAGATGCGGCTTAGTCCCGACGGACAGGTGCTGACGATGCGCGGCTATCTCGGCATTCCTCTGTTCGGCATGGACGAGGTGTGGCAGCGGCTGCCAGACGACGAGATTGCGACGCTAGATCCGGCTGTGCTTGCGAAGTACCTGCCCGACGTGACGAACGCGCTCGGCCAGCAGGCTAAGGCAAAGAAATCGGCCGTAAAGAAGACGGCGCATTAACGCTGTCCACGCTTGCGGCCGGCGGCTTGATCCTCATCAACGAAAGCGGCTTGCTTTTGGCGCAGATATGTTTCCGCGCGCCGCGTCTTCATGACCTCTTCACCTGAGTGGGCGAGGACATCGGCATCAAAGCTTGTGTGCCGCCCTCATGCTGACCAGCGCCCAGCCCACTCCCGTTGCGCAGATGATCTGCCCGGCGCCGCAGCCGGCGCCGGACGTCCCCTCCTTCGAGACTTTGAACCGGATCGCGCGCGCACTCACGGCGCGTGTGACGCAAGGCATTTCGCCACATGCGCAAGCAAGCGCGTGGTTCGACTGGCTCTCGCATCTGTCGCGCGCGCCGGGACGGCAGGTGGAGCTCGCGCTGCTTGCGTCGGCCTACGCGATACGGCTGATGGGCTTGGCCGCCGGACAGGATGGCAACCCGCCACCATTCGAGCCTGAGCCGACCGACAGACGCTTTGCCGATCCAGCTTGGATGCAGATGCCGTATCAGTGGTGGCAGCAGGCCTTCCTCGCGCAGGAGGCCTGGTGGAAGGCTGCGACGCGGCCCGTCCGCGGCATTCAGCCGAAGGACGCCGCGCGCACCGCCTTCATGGCGCATCAGTGGCTTGATGCCATATCGCCATCGAACATCCCCTGGCTCAATCCGGTGATCGTGCGCCGCACGCTTGAGGAGCGTGGCGCCAATTTGATGCGCGGGTGGCAGTATTGGCTCGACGACTGTCAGCGTATGGCGACGCTGACGCAGTCTCCGCCGTCGACGCAATTCCGCGTCGGTGAGGAGATCGCGGTGACGCCCGGCCGCGTCGTCTATCGCAATCACCTGATCGAATTGATCCAGTACGAGCCGGCGACGCCGAATGTCGTCGCCGAACCGGTCCTGATCGTGCCGGCATGGATCATGAAGTATTACGTGCTCGATCTTGCGCCCGAGCATTCGCTGGTGCGCGATCTCGTGTCACGCGGCCTCACGGTGTTCATGGTCTCGTGGCGCAATCCGACGGAGAAGGACCGCGACCTCAACTTCGATGCGTATCGCCTCTGCGGCGTGATGGATTCGCTACAGGCGATCAACGCGATCTTGCCTGGCCGCAAGGTGCACGCCTGCGGTTACTGCATCGGCGGCACGCTTTTATCGATCGCAGCGGCCACGATGGCACTCAATGGCGACGACCGGCTCGCAACGGTGACGCTGCTTGCCGCGCAGACCGATTTCAGCGAGGCCGGCGAACTGATGCTGTTCGTCGACGAAAGCCAGGTCGCCTTCCTCGAGGACATGATGTGGGACCAGGGCGTGCTCGATACCAAGCAGATGGCCGCCGCATTCGAGATGCTGCGCGCCAACGACCTGATTTGGTCGCGCACGATGAACCATTATCTGCTCGGCGAGCGGGAGACAGAGACCGATCTCACCGCATGGAATGCGGACCAGACGCGCATGCCCTATCGCATGCATTCGCAATATCTGCGCGCGCTGTTTCTGGAAAACAGGCTGACGGCGGGACGCTACGCGGTCGATGGCAAGGTGATCGCGCTGAAGGATCTGCGCAGCCCGATGTTCGTGGTCGGCACCGAGACCGACCACATCGCGCCATGGCAGTCGGTGTACAAGGTGCATCTCTTCACAGACACCGAAATGACCTTCGTGCTGACCAATGGCGGGCACAATGCGGGCATCGTGTCCGAGCCTGGCCATCGCGGACGGCATTATCTCTCCGCGACCCGAAAGCCCGGCGAGGCCTATGTCGATCCGGTCACGTGGGCCGCACGGGCGACACGCTACGACGGCTCATGGTGGCCGTGCTGGGCGGATTGGCTCGCCGCGCACAGCACGTCCGAACGCGTCCCGCCGCCGCAGATGGGTGCACCGGAACGCGGTTATGCCCCGCTCTGTCCCGCGCCGGGAACGTATGTGCATCAGCGGTAGCTGAACTGGGTCGATACCAGGCATCGCGGAGCTGTGCCCTGACGCCGCGCAGCATGCAGCCATAAGCGCGTTTACGCGTGTCTTCGACGCGCTATGGCGGAATAGTGCGCCGCTGATCCGTGCCCCAGCCGGCCGTCAGGACGCCTTCGCCCGTGCCTTGCGCGTGACGCGCCAGACAAAATCGGTCACATCGAGCAATACCGGCGCGAGCATCCGCAGTCCGGGCGCGAAGCTGCCGATCAACGAGTAATGATTGACGCGCGCATAGACGCGCTCTTCCACCGCTCCGCTCATCTCGCGGATCTTCGCCGCGAAGCGTTCGCTGTTGCCCGGATCGACCAAAGTGTCGCGTTTCGCCGCGATCAGCAGCGAGGGTGGCTCGCGCCCCGTCACGAAAGTGATCGGCTGCGTCTCCGGCCGGTTCGCGCCGCCGAATATGCGCTGCAGGACACGTCCGTTGATCGGCAGGAAGTCGTACGGCCCGGCGAGCCCGATAAAGCCCGCAACGTCGCGCCGCGCATCGAGCCCGACGGCCGCAAGCCACTGCGGATCAAAGGTCAGCATCGCCGCGATATGCGCACCGGCGGAATGGCCCATCAGCACGAGCCGCTCCGGATCGGCCCCGAACTTGCGCGCATCTGCGCGGGCGAAAGCGACGGCGCGCGCGCCGTCCTCGATGAACTCCGGAAACTTCGCCGGCGGAAACACGGCATAGTCCGGAATTACGGTTACGATGCCTTGCGCGGCGAGCGAGGTGCCAAGAAACGCATAGAGATCGCGCGAGCCGTTCTGCCAACGACCGCCGTAGAAGAAGATAATGAGCGGCGCGCCGCGCGCATGCCGAGGACGATAGATATCGAGCTTCTGACGCGGTCCGGACCCGTAGCTCAATTCCTCGTGCCGCTCCCACGCGCCGATCGGCTTCCACATGTTCAGGATGTCGGCGGCGGAAAAGCCGCGCTGCGCCCAGCGTTCGCGCAGGCGGCGGCGCGAGTTTGCCTCCAGCGGATACGCATGGGCGCGGCGCTTGATCACGGCGAGACCTCCAGCCGCAGGCAGCGTGCCGGGAAACTGGAACGCCTTCAACTGGCACCCGGCAACTATGGTCGCACGAGCGTGTAGCCCTTGTCCGTCAACTCAAGGATTTTGGCAACGCCGGCTTCGACGCGTATCGCCTTTGGATTGAGTTCAAGCGCTTTACCGGTTTCCCGTTCGATCGTGTCCACTGTGTTCATGCAGATGTCGAACACCACGCCTTGTGAAATCAGGCTGTCGACCTTTGCGCGGTTCGAACTGTTCGCGAACAATAAATCGATCCCGGGACCGAACGCGACGACTTCGATCGCGATCTTGTCGGGCCCGTAATCCTTGATGAGGTTGTAGGCGACGCTGAGCACCAGCGCCTCTTTCGCCGGATCGCGATCCGACAACTGCAAAATCAGGCGATGCTCGGCGAACGGCTTGTCGGCGATCGGCGGCGGCGCGTTCTGCGCCACGACCTGCGGCGGACCGAGGCAGAGCGCCGCAAACAGCGCACAAATGAACGTGCGGCGCGCACGGGATATCATCCGAAGTCCGCTATGCCCGGATTGTTGCCGAGTCCTTTCAGCGCCACGCGATTGAGCCGTCTCGGCCGTACGGTCTTCTGCTTGCGCAGCCAGGCCGCGAACACGTCCGACACGGGCTTGCCTTCCTGCGGATTGACCGATGCCCATCCGGCCACCTTGTACGTCTTGTTCGGCTCGAGCGGCTTGCCGCCGTCGAGCGTCATCTCCGAAATGCGTTTGCCGATGCTTTGGTTCGGGGCGCAAGCGTAATCCATGCCGCCGATGCGCACCATATCGCCGCCCTGCTGGTAGTAGGGATCGGGGTTAAACAGATTGTCGCAAATGTCTTCCATCACGTCCTTGATCTGCGCGCCGGTCATCTCCTGCACGTAGACCTGCGGATAGGTCATCGCGGTTTCCGACAGAATGTCTTCCATCGTGATCGGGTCGCCGGGCAGCAGCGTATTGCCCCAGCGGAAGCCGGGCGAGAGCGCGAGCTCCGCGTCGAGCTCTTCGCGCAGGCAATCGCAGAGGAGCTGATCCATCGGTCCGTTGAAATTGCCGCGGCGATAGAGCAGATCACCAGCGACGGCGAGCTTCTCGTCGAACTTTTGCGCGTACGGCTGGCGCAAACGATCGATCAGTGCCTGCATGGCTGTATCGGGCGCCAGCAGGCCAGAACAGACCGGCAGCAGGCGATAGCGCACGTTCTTCACGGCGCCTTTGCCGAGTTCGAGATCGAGCACGCCCAAGAATTTTCCGCTCGAGCCGGCGTTGGTCACCAGCGTCTTCCCGCCGGGATTCATGATGGTTAGCAGCTCCGGCACGGCGTCGTGCGTGTGGCCGCCGAGGATCACGTCGATGCCGCTCACGCGGCTGGCGAGCTTCAAATCGACATCCATGCCGTTGTGCGACAAGAGCAGCACGGCATCGACTTTGTCCTTCTGCCGCAGATCGTCGACGAGTTTCTGCATTTCGGCGTCGCGGATGCCGAAGGTCCAGTCCGGCGTGAACCGCCTGGGATGCGCGACCGGCACGTAGGGGAATGCCTGGCCGATGATGCCGATGCGGTAGCCGTCGGCTTCGCGCACGGTCGCCGGCTTGAACACGCGCCCGGATGCGGCATCGAATGCCGGCTTGTCGTTGAACGCGGCCTCTTCGGTAAGAAAGACGTTCTGCGCCAGGAACTCGCCTTTAAAGTTCTTCAAATTCTCGCGTAGCCGATCTTCACCGTAAGTGAACTCCCAATGGCTCGCCATCGCTTCGATGCCGAGCAGATTGGCAGCCTCGACCATGTCGGAGCCGTACAGCGCATCGGCGAGCCCACTGCCCTGCCACAGATCGCCGCCGTCGAGCAGGATGGCGCCGGGCGTTTCGGCGCGCAGGCGGTCGATCAAGGTCTTCAGATGCGCGAAGCCGCCGAGCCGCCCGAACTTATGCGCCGCGTCCGTGTAGTCGAGGCAGGTGAAGGCGTGCGCCGCCCGCGTATTCGGCGCGATACCGAAATGCTTGAGGAAGGCTTCGCCGACGACGTGCGGTGGCCGGCCGGTCATCGTGCTGATGCCGATATTGACGCTCGGTTCGCGGAAATGCACAGGCGTGAGCTGCGCATGCGTGTCGGTCATGTGCAGCACGCGCGCATTGCCGAAGCGGCCGATGTCGTAGAGATCGTCCACCTCCGCCGCACGCGTAAGCGACCTCGGCACCACACCGACGAGCGCCGCGGCGGTGAACACGTGCAGGACATCGCGGCGGCGCATTCAGAATTTCCTCCGGCTTAGGTCCGGCTCTGCAGCACGGGATTTCCCACTTACGCGGGAATGAGCGGCGTCCTTGGCTCGCTCATGTAACAAGGCCGCTCAGCGGAGCACACCGTCCCGCCAGTGCTCCTGCTGATCCTTCGCCTGCGCGATCGAGGCATTTGCCAAGGCTTCCGCTTGCTGCGCGAGCGCAATCGCGTCGTCGAACTTACCGGCATCCGCTGCTTGCTTCGCAGATTTCAACGTACTGACCGTGGCGGTCCAGGACGTCTTCATTTGCACGGCCTGCTTCTCGGCCACTTCCGCCTTGGCATAGGCAACGTTGAAATCGTCAGCGGACGCCGCGAGCGCGGCGGACGCACCGAAGCCGCACACGAACGCGACGGCGAGGAATGCAAATCTCATCATGCTCGCGCCTCCACTCACGGCCGCGCGCCGGGTCCGGAGACCGGCAGCCCGTTGCCCATGTAGGTCAGGTAGTACTCGACGTCGCGATAGAGTTCGTCCTGCGGCGGCAGCGACGAGGCGCGCACCTGCGCGTTGCAGGTCGTGATGCGGCGGCTGAACGTGCCCATGCCGCCCCACTCCGACCGGTAGATCGGCATGGCCGCGACGATGCCGAGCGCAGGCGCCAGCATCTCGGTGCGGATATGATTGCCCGGGTTTTGCACGTGGCAGGTCGCGCAGGAGAAGTTGAGCTGGCCGCGGCGCGTGTAGAAGTATTCCTCGCCCTTCTTGTAGGCCGCGAGCGCGCGCGGATTGTTCGGGATCTTGGTGTCGAACGGCTTGCCGCGCGAGGTGAAGGCCATGTAGGCGGTCAGCGCCGCCATGTCGTCCTTGGTGTAGTCGAACGGCTTTTCCCCGTTCGTCTCGCGACAACGGTTGAGCGCGAGCTCGAGCGTGATCACCTCGCCGCTCTCGGCGTCGTAATACGGATATTTCTGGCGCACGCCGATGCCCTTGTTTTCGAAGCAGTCGCCGTACGACTTGCCGTTCTTGAACGGCGTCGCGAACATCTCCTTGCCCTTCTCGACCGCGAACTCATAGGGCGGGAATTCGTCGATCGCCTTCCACTGCGCGCGCAGACCCTCGTCCATCGAGTACGGGCCGTTGACGAAGTCATTCAGCGGCACCTTCGGAAAGCGCTGCGTGAAAAAGTCGCGGAAGGCCTTGAAGTCCTTCTGCGGATCGGCGGCGTCGGCGGCCAGCACGACCTGGGCCGTGCCGGCGATCAACGCTGCCGCGATTAGAATCTTGCGCAGCATGCAAATTCTCCCGTTCGGCTTGCGATGGGACGCAAGCCGTTATTGAATTTTCGCGACCATTGAATCGGACGCGCCCTTGTTGTCGACCCAGCTCACTTTGAGGTCGTCGCCCTTCTTGCCGCCCTTGAACTTGAACTTGACGTACGGGTCCTTGGAGACCGCCGGACCCCAATAGGCGGTGAACACGACCTTGCCCCCGTGCTCGAAGGTGACGACCTCGATGTGATGCGCGGGAATCAATTCGCCCTTGGAATCCTTCACGAAGCCGGAATCCATTGGATGTTGGATGAGTGACTGCACTTCGGTCGAATCGCCGCTTGCGACGGCGCGGACGCGGATGGTGGATGCCATATCGAAAGCCTCTCTCGTTCGCCCGCTCAGCCGCCGCAGCCGCCGACGGTGACTTTGACTTCTTTGCTCGCGCTGTAGAGCTTGCCGCCCGCCTCCACGACCGCGACGACTTTGCTGGTCTTCGCCATCTTCAGTCGGTTGGAGACCGACGGCTCGGTGCCTTCCGGAATCTTATAAGCGGCGGCGAGCGTGTTTGGATTCTCCAGCACAAGGATCGAAATGGCAGTGACGTTTGGTAAGGTGCTCGCGACCGACACTGGCACCACGGCGCCGTTCTCGGCGATCTCCGGCGCGTCCAGGGTGATCTTGTCCGACACCTCGGCGGCCTTGCCATAAAGGTCCTTCAGCGTTTCCGCCTCGCCCTTCTGCTTGAAGGCATCCGCCGGCCAGTCCTTCGCGTTGGCGTCGGCGTCGGCAAACGCAAACGAACCGCTCGCGGCAAAACCCAACCCGGCGAGACCGCCGGCCAGCGCGCCCTTCAGCAGCAGACGTCGCGCAGCATCGGGCGCGTCCGGAAAACAAGTCATCAATTCTCTCCTCGGCTTGTCCGCACTGGCGGTCATTGGTTGTAAAGGTAATCGACGATCGTCTCGATCTGCTGCTTGGTCAGAACGAGATTTCGACCGAACGGCGGCATCGCCGTTTGCGGATTGCGCTTGGTCTCGTCGGAGATGATCTCCTCGACATCCTTGCGTTCCGGATAGCGTCCTTTCAAATCGACCAGCGATGGCCCGATGTTGCCGAAGTTCTGGACGCCTTTGACCTGATGGCACTGCTCGCAATACTGCCCGATGAGCGCTCGCGCATCCGGCGAGGCGGCGTTCGCACTTACCGCGCAAAACACCGCTCCAGCAACGCCCAGAGCCGGCGCATAATTGCGCAATCCGACAATCATTCGATCCTCTCCCTATGCAGTCTTATTTTGGTTTCATGTCGTCGAGCGGCCCGGTCGTCCGCGGCGTCAATTCTTTTCCTTCCGCGGTGGATTCGATCCTGACGCTCGCCGGGTCCGCACAGTCGTTCATGCACTCCGTGTTCTTCGTGTCCGGCCGCGGATCCTTCCAGATGAAGCGATCGCGGTACGGCATTTTCACTTTCGGCAGCGTTTCGCGATTGGCAACGAAATCACTGCCCACGATATTGTTCAGGTTCAGGATATACGCGGTAATGGCGTAGACCTGATCCGCGCTCAACTGATGCGGCGCGGGAAACGGCATCGCGCCGTTGATATAGTCGAAAAGCGTCGTTGCAAAGGGCCAATAGCTGCCGACGCTCGGCTCCGGCCGGTCACCTTTGATCGAGCCGCCGACGAGCTTGGGATAGCGCTCCGCGCCCTCGCCGAACGTGCCGTGGCACGCCGAGCACTGCTCCGTGTATGCATCCGCGCCTTGGTTGACAGTGCCTTCGCCCGGCGGCAGTCCCTGTCCGTCGGGCCGCACTGAAATGGCCCATCCGGCAACTTCGGCCTCCGTCGCTACGCGACCATAGCCGAAATAGCCTGCGGGACGTTCGCCCGCGAGAACGCACGTGCTCGCGGCGACGATGCCGAGTAGAAGCGTGGCAGCAAACTTACGCGAGCTGGACATCGAACACGCTCCCGTCCGGCTTCACCTGCCACGTCTGTATCGAGTTGTTGTTATAGACGCCGTTCACCCCGCGCGCGGCGCGCAATTGCGCGATGGTCGGCTGCACGAAGCCGGTCTCGTCCACGGCCCGCGATTGCAGCAATGCAGGTTTGCCGTCCCAGCGCCATTCGAGGGTGAAGCGGGTCAACGCCTTGGACAGCACTGGTTGCTCGAGCTGCGCACGCTCCCAGGTCACGCCGCCGTCGGTCGAGATGTCCACGGCCTTGATCTTGCCCTTGCCCGACCAGGCAAGTCCGCGGATTTCGTAAATGCCGGGTTCCTTCAGCGGTTTCTCCGGACAAGGGAAGGTGATCACGGATTTTGCGTAGATCAGCCAGGTGAACCCGCGCACGCTGCCGTCGGCCATCAGCTCCGTGTATTTCGAGGTCTCCTCGCGCGTGAACCATGGTTGATCGCCGATCTGGATGCGGCGCAGCCATTTGATGTTCACGTTGCCCTGCCACCCCGGCACGATCAGCCGCACCGGAAAACCCTGTTCGGGCCGCAGCGCCTCACCGTTCTGACCGTACGCTACGATGCAGTCATCCAAGAGCTTTTCGACCGGCAGGCTGCGCGCGAGATGCGCGGCATCGGCGCCTTCGACCAGCGCCCACTTGGCCTCTTTCTTCAAGCCGACTTCTTCCAAAAGCGTGGACAGCTTCACGCCCGTCCATTCCGCGCAGCTCACCATCCCATGCGTGAACTGCAGCGAGTTGAGCTGTGCGGCGCGCCATTCCATGCCGCCGTTCGCCGGGCATTCGATGAAATGGATGCGCGACAGCGATGGGAAGCGCTGGATGTCCTGCATCGAAAGGATGATCGGGCGCTCGACGAGACCGTGGATCATCAATTTGTGCTGCGCCGGATCGACATTGGCGCGGCCCGCGTGATAGCGCTCGAAGAACAGACCGTTCGGCGTGATGATGCCAGTCTGGTTCTGGAGCGGCGTGAAGCTGACCGAGGACTCTGGCGTCGCGGTCAGCCACGGCACGTTGCGGCGAATCACGTCTTTGACGAATTCGGACGGCTCGCCGTACGGTTTGTCGACCACACCGGGCCCAAGCATCTGCGACCACGGCGCATCGGTTGGCGGATAGGACTCCGCCGCGCGGGCGGTGTCGCCGGCGAGCGCGCTGGCGCCGAGCGCGGCGCCCAATGTGAGAAAGCGGCGGCGCTCCGGATCGGTTTCGATCCCGGTCGGGCGTTGCCCCGACAATAATTTCATTCTTGTTTCTCTCCCCAGTACATATTGCTTTATATGAATATGTTTAAAAGAGTCTAGAAGAAAATATGCGCCATGTAGTCCATCCACTGCACGGTTAGTCTGCGTCTTTAAGCCGATGCTGCAAATTTTACTTCCTGACTTGGGACGGCAAATTCCAAGCGGAACACTAGCGGCGCGCAAAGTTCCGGTTGACCTATGTCAAGGTTACGCGCGCGCGTCGGCGTACGGATTCCGCGAGTATTTCAAGCCCCGCCATGTGGGCCTTTTCGCGAGAGCACAGATGTTTCAGGTGCGTATCCACGGTCGCGGTGGGCAAGGAGTTGTGACCGCTGCGGAATTTCTCGCCGTCGCAGCTTACCTCGAGCACCGCCATGCGCAGGCTTTTCCGAGCTTCGGGTCAGAGCGGATGGGCGCACCGGTCGTCGCCTACTGTCGTATCGACGACAAAGAGATCCGGCTGCGCGAGCCGATCCTCGAGCCCGACGCGGTGATCGTGCAGGACCCGACCCTGTTCAAGGTCGTGGATGTCTTCCAGGGACTCAAGCCTGACGGCTACCTGTTGATCAACAGCGCGCGCGGCCTCGACGAATTGCACCTTCCTGCCATCGCAAAGCAGCTTCCGCCCGGGCACGCCCTGACCGTCCCCGCCTCCGAACTCGCGCTCAAGCACATCGGCCGGCCGCTGCCAAATGCGGTGCTGCTCGGCGCCTTCGCGCGGTTCACCGGTCTCATTCATATCGACTCGGTCGCGGACGCCATTCGCGAAGGTCTCCCGGAAAAGATCGCCAACGCGAACATCACCGCCGCGCGCGCCGCCTACGATGCGGTGCCGGCCGCGGGCGCTATCGCCGCCTGAAAGGCAACATCATGCTCAAGCAGATTGAAGGCTCGCGTGCGATGGCGGAAGCGATCGGTCGCTGCCGTCCTGAAGTGATCTGCGCCTATCCAATCACGCCGCAGACGCACATCGTCGAAGGTCTCGGCGAGATGGTGCGCACGGGTGAGATCGAAAACTGCGAATTCATCAACGTCGAATCCGAATTCGCCGCGCTTTCGGTCGCGATCGGCGCGTCGGCCGCGGGCGCGCGCGCCTATACGGCGACCGCGAGCCAAGGTCTCCTGTACATGGCTGAAGCCGTCTATAACGCCTCCGGCTTGGGTCTTCCGATCGTCATGACGCTCGGCAACCGCGCAATCGGCGCGCCGATCAACATCTGGAACGACCATTCCGACGCGATGGCGGTTTGCGATTCCGGCTGGATGCAACTCTTCGCCGAGACCAACCAGGAAGCGGCGGATTTGCACATCCAGGCGTTCCGGTTGGCGGAAGAATTGTCGATGCCCGTGATGGTGTGCGTCGACGGCTTCATTCTCACGCATGCCGTCGAGCGCGTCGATATCCCCGAGCAAGCGGACGTCGACGCATATCTGCCGCCCTATGAGCCGGTGCAGGTGCTCGATCCGAAGGCGCCGATCTCCATCGGCGCGATGGTCGGACCCGACGCGTTCACCGAAGTGCGCTATCTGCAGCACTACAAGCAGACACTCGCGCTGCGGCTGATCCCGGAATTCGCCGCCGAGTTCAAGGCGCGCTTCGGCCGCGACAGCGGCGGGCTGCTGCGTACCTATCGCACGGAAGACGCCAAAATGATCGTCGTCGCCATGGGTTCGGTGAACGGCACGATCAAGGACACGATCGACGAGATGCGCGCCGAAGGCCTGCCGATCGGGCTGGTGACGCTCGTCGCCTTCCGGCCGTTCCCGGTGACGGCGCTGCGCGAAGCACTGGTGCGCGCGCGCGATGTGGTGGTCATCGAAAAGAGCCTTGCGGTCGGCATGGGCGGGCCGCTGGCCAACAACGTCGACTTGGCGCTGCGCAACGTGGCCGGCGCGCCGCAGGTGCACTCGGTGATCGCAGGCCTCGGCGGACGTCCGATCACACGCGCCTCACTGCATCGCGTCTTGCGCCGTGCACTGGTGCAGCCGTGGGAAGGCTCGCACTTCCTCGATCTCAACGAGGAGATCGTGGCGAAGGAACTGCACTACGTGCGCAAGGTGCGCCGCTCTGGACCGACGGCGGAGAACCTGCTGCGTCGGCTCGGCCACGTTGGCGCGGCGGAATAGAGGATGCCTCCCATGCACACGTCGCTCAGCGAAACTCAGAAATTGCACTTCTACCAGAAGGGCACGTTCACCGTCGGCAACCGGCTCGTCTCCGAGCAGGAGCGCGCGGTGCAGGCGTCGCAGGACCGATCGAACGCACTGACCTGCGGACATCGCGCCTGTCAGGGCTGCGGCGAAGCCCTGGGCGCGCGCTACGCGCTCGACGCGGCGATCCGCGCGACCAACGGCAACGTCATCGCGGCCAATGCGACCGGCTGCCTCGAAGTGTTTACCACGCCCTATCCCGAGACCTCGTGGCAGTTGCCGTGGGTGCATTCGTTGTTCGGCAACGCGGCCGCCGTGGCGACCGGCGTCGCCGCCGCGATGCGCGTCAAAGGCCACCCCGAGGTGCGCGCAATCGCGCAAGGCGGCGACGGCGGCACGACCGACATCGGCTTCGGCTGCTTGTCAGGGATGTTCGAGCGCAACGACGACGTTCTTTATATTTGCTACGATAACGAAGCCTACATGAACACCGGCGTGCAGCGCTCGTCGGCGACGCCGCCGGCCGCTCGCACGGCGACGACACCCGCCGTCGGCCACGAGCCAGGCAACGTTTTCGGCACTGGCAAGAGCGTGCCGAAGATCGCCGTCGCGCACGGCATTCCCTATGTCGCGACCGCGACCGTCGCCGACCTGCACGATCTCGAGCGCAAGGCGACGAAGGCGATGAGCTTCCGCGGCGCGCGGTATCTGCATATCCACGTCCCCTGCCCGCTCGGCTGGGGCTCGGCGTCGCAGGACACCATCCGGCTTGCACGGCTTGCGGTCGAATGCGGCTTGTTTCCGGTGTTCGAGGCGGAGCACGGGGTCGTCACCGCGAGCCGCAAGATCCGCAACCGCGTGCCGGTCGACGAGTATCTCAAACCTCAGCGGCGCTTCGCGCATCTGTTCGCGTCGGATGAAGGACGCACGCGGCTTGCGCATGTGCAGGCGATCGCGGACCGCAACATCGCGGATTACAAATTGCTGGACGAGGAGACCGAGTCGTGAGCGATCATCCCTTTGCGATCACGCTCCAAGTCGGCACGAGCCTCGCCAATCTGACCGGCGCGTGGCGCACGTCGCGGCCGGTCTATGTCGACCGGCTGCCGCCCTGCAATCACGCCTGCCCGGCCGGCGAGAACATCCAGGGCTGGCTCTATCATGCGGAGTCCGGCGACTACGAAGCCGCGTGGCGGACGCTGACAACCGACAATCCGATGCCGGCGGTGATGGGCCGCGTCTGCTATCACCCGTGCGAGACGGCATGCAATCGCGCCAAGATCGACGAGGCGGTCGGCATCAATTCAGTCGAGCGCTTTTTGGGCGACATGGCGATCCGGCACGGCTGGCGATTTGCGCCGCCGATATCCGAAAGCGGCAATCGCGTGCTCGTCGTCGGCGCCGGGCCGTCCGGGCTTTCCGCCGCCTATCATCTGCGCCGGCTTGGCCACGCGGTCGAAATCCACGAAGCCGGACCGTTCGCCGGCGGCATGATGCGCTTCGGCATTCCGAAGTACCGGTTACCGCGCGAAGTGCTCGACGCTGAGATCGAGCGCATTCTGGACGCGGGCGTCACGCTGAAGCTCAACGCGAAGGTCGACCGGATCGTCGACAGCATGCGCGAAGGCAAGTTCGACGCTGCCTTCCTCGCGGTCGGCGCGCATATCGGCAAGCGCGCGTATATCCCAGCAGGCTCGGCAGCGAAGATCCTCGACGCGGTCTCGCTGCTGCGCTCAATGGAAGGCGAAGACAAACCGCTGCTCGGTCGGCGCGTCGTCGTCTATGGCGGCGGCAACACGGCGCTCGATGCGGCGCGCACGGCCAAACGCCTCGGCGCGGAAGAAGCGATCATCGTCTATCGCCGCACGCGCGAGCGCATGCCAGCGCACGATTTCGAGGTCGAGGAGGCGCTGCAGGAAGGCATCATGATGAAGTGGCTGTCGACCATCAAACGGATGGACGAAGGCCGCCTCACAGTCGAGAAAATGCGGCTCGACGAGAAAGGTTTCCCGCAGCCGACCGGCGAGTTCGAAACGCTAGAGGCGGATTCGCTCGTGCTCGCGCTTGGGCAGGATGTCGATCTTTCGCTGCTCGACGGCGTGCCGGGGCTGGAGATCAAGGACGGCGTGGTGCAGGTCGGACCGAACATGATGACCGGCCACGCCGGCATCTTCGCCGGCGGCGACATGGTGCCCTCCGAGCGCACCGTCACGGTCGCGGTAGGCCATGGCAAGAAGGCGGCGCGCAATATCGACGCGTGGCTGCGCGGAGACATGCTGGCGGCAAAGTCCGCGCGCGAAATCGCGAGCTACGACAAGCTCAACACTTGGTACTACGCCGACGCGCCGAAGACGGTGCGGCCGACGCTGGAAATCGCGCGGCGGCAGAACACCTTCGAGGAGGTGCAGGGCGGACTCGACGAGACCAACGCGCTCTATGAAGCGCGGCGATGCCTCTCCTGCGGCAATTGCTTCGAGTGCGACAATTGCTACGGCGTCTGCCCGGACAACGCGGTGATCAAGCTCGGGCCGGGCAACCGGTTCAAATTCAATTACGATTACTGCAAAGGCTGTGGTGTCTGCGCGGCGGAGTGCCCCTGTGGCGCGATCGCGATGGTGCCGGAAGAGATGTGAGCCGCGGCGGAGCGCCAAAGTCCCGTTGACCCAGGTCAATGCGGTTCGATTCGAGCGCGCGAAGCTTTCCATACAAGGAGGGCTTCATGCAGACCACGCACCCCCCCGCCGACCGCGCGCTTGCGAACGACGGTCTTCCCGAGTGCCGCATGGCGATGCTCGGACTGGATCCGGAGGCGATCGGCCGCGCCGATCCCGACATGTACATCAATGTGCTGCACGAGTGCGCCCGCTGCGCCGTGCACGAGGAATGCGCGGCGGACCTCAAGCGCGATCCCAACGATCCGGTGTGGGAGAGCTATTGCCCCAACAACCAGACGTTCGTCGCGCTCGCACGCGAGACCTGGCTGTCGGTGTAGGTCACTCCGCCTCAGAGGCTTGCTGCGCACGGAAACAGCGGCCACCATCCGCACGTAACCGGATGGAGTCGCATGATTGCCGTCATCTTCGAAGTCTGGCCGAAGCCCGAGGGCAAAAAGGGATACCTCGACATCGCGGCGAGCCTACGGCCGCTGCTCGATACGATCGACGGCTTCATCTCCGTCGAACGGTTCGAGAGCCTGTATGAACCGGGCAAGATTCTCTCGCTATCGTTCTTCCGCGACGAAGAAGCCGTGAAGGCTTGGCGCAATCTCGTCGAGCATCGCGCCGCGCAGGAGAAGGGCCGCACGGAACTGTTCGCGAATTACCGGCTGCGCATTGCGAGCGTCATCCGCGACTACGGCATGACCAAGCGCGACGAGGTGCCGGCGGATAGCCGGGCGAAGCACGGGTAGTTGCTCGTCATTGCGGAGCGCAGCGACGAAACGGTTAGCGTCCCGTCGCATATCCCTGCATGCCGCGCGGATTGGCGGCGGCGCGGCGGCGTTCGCCGACGCGCGATGCGGCCGTGAGTCGCCCTTCCGACCAGTCCGGACCGACCTCAACCTCGTGACCGCGCGCGCGCAAGTCTTCGATCGTCGCCTCCGGCACGCGGCCTTCGACCACCAAGACGCCAGGGCGTGCGGTGCGCGGCCAGAACGAGATCGGGAAATGCTCGGAATGCCACGCAGGCGCGTCGATCGATTCCTGCAAATTCATGTCCGCGTGCACATGCCGCAGGAAAAACTGCGCGATCCACTGGTCCTGCTGATCGCCGCCGGGGGAACCCCAGGCGAGATACGGCTCGCCGTCGCGCAGCGCCATGGTCGGCGAGAGCGTCGAGCGCGGACGCTTGCCCGGCATCAATGCCGCGGGATGGTTTTCGTCGAGCCAGAACATTTGTGCGCGCGTGCCGAGGCAGAAGCCGAGCTCAGGGATCACCGGCGACGACTGCAGCCAGCCACCGGACGGCGTCGATGACACCATGTTGCCGTCGCGATCGATAATGTCGAAATGCACGGTGTCGCCAACAACCTCGCCGAGCCGGCCGACCGTCGGCTCGCCCGCGCCGAAGCTACCGACCGCGCTGCGTTCGCGTTCGGCGCGCCGCACCTTCACCGCGCCACCATATCCTTCGATGTGCCCGGGCCTCAGGTCGAGCGAGGCTTCGCGGGTCACGCGCTTGCGCCGCGCGTGATTGTACGAATCCGACAGGAGCGTCGCCATCGGCACGTCGACGAAATCAGGATCGCCATAGAACGCCTCGCGATCGGCGAAGGCGAGCTTGGCGCATTCGACTTGGCAGTGGATGAAGTCGGGACCGGCCGGGTCGAGCCCGTCGAGATCGAACCCTTTCAGTAATGCGAGCTGCTGCAGGAGCACCGGACCCTGACTCCACGGTCCCGCTTTGCACACGGTGTAGCGTCCATAATCGTAGGTGAGCGGCGCTTCGACGCTGGCCTGCCAGTTCGCCATGTCGTCGCCGGTGAGCACGCCGCGATGACGCTCGCCGGTGACGTCCATGACCTCTTGCGTCCGGCAGAAATGATCAATCGCCTCGGCGACAAAGCCCTGGCTCCAGGAGCGGCGCGCGTGCTCGATCTGCGCGACGCGATCGCCGGCGTGCTCCGCTTCGCTCAGAATGCGCGAGTAGGTGTCGGCCAACGCCGTATTCCTGAACATGACGCCGGGCTGCGGCACCACGCCGTGCGGCAGGTAGACCGCAGCGGAGGTCGGCCAGTGGTCGCGGAAGAGATCCTCGACAGTGGCAATGGTCGCGCTCGCGCGCTCCAGCAGCGGATGGCCGTTGCGGGCATACGAGATTGCCGGCGCGAGCACGTCGGCAAGCCGCATCGTGCCGTAGTCGCGCAATAGCAGCATCCAGGTCTCGAATGTGCCGGGGACGCAGGCCGCAAGCAGCCCGGTGCCGGGCACGATGTCGAGCCCGAGGCTGCGGTAATGCGCGATGGTCGCACCCTGCGGCGCGGGACCCTGGCCGCAGATCACCTCCGTGCGGCCGCGCTTGACGTCATGCACGATGACCGGCACGTCGCCGCCCGGTCCGTTCAAATGCGGCTCGATCACCTGCAGCGTGAAGGCGGTCGCGACGGCGGCATCGAAGGCATTGCCGCCCCGTTCCAGGATGCCCATGCCAACCGCGGTGGCGATCCAGTGCGTCGATGCGACCACGCCAAAGGTACCCTCGATTTCGGGCCGCGTGGTGAAGGGGTTCGGATTGATCTTAGAGACGCCGGCGCGCATGGCTGTCCACTCGAATTGCGGAGGCTGAAAGCACGGCTACCTTGTCCCGTGGCAGCCTTCCCGGCAACCTTCATATGGGCATGGCGGGAGCCCGGAACAACGGGGAAAGACGATGACAGCGGTGGCGCATGCGGGACGATCCAGCACGTTCAAGATTCTCGCGGCTGCATCGATCGGCAACGCGCTGGAATGGTTCGATATCCTGGTCTACGGCTATTTCGCGGTCACGATTTCGAAATTGTTCTTCCCCACCGCGGACGCGACCACCGCGCTGCTTTTGACCTTCGGAACCTTCGGCATCTCATACTTGGTGCGCCCGATCGGCGCGCTGATGCTCGGGGCCTATGCCGATCGCGCCGGTCGGCGCGCGGCGATGCTCCTCTCCATCCTGATCATGACGCTCGGCACCGGGCTGATGGCACTCCTGCCGACCTACAGCAGCATTGGCGTCGTCGCGCCGATCATGGTGCTGGTCGCACGCCTGCTGCAAGGCTTTGCGGTCGCCGGCGAGTTCGGCAGCGCGACTGCGTTCTTGGTCGAGCACTCGAGCGAACGCAAAGGTTTCTTCGCGAGCTTCCAGTGGTTCGGACAGGGGCTCGCCGCCGTGGTCGCCTCGCTGTTCGGCGTCGTGATGCTCGGCGCACTGACGCCCGACCAGTTGAACAGCTGGGGCTGGCGCGTGCCTTTTTTCTTCGGCCTGTTGATCGGGCCGATCGGACTTTATATCCGCCGGGCTGTCGGAGAGTCACCGGAGTTCGAAAGTCAGGGGCCGGCGCGGGCGCCGATCGCGCAATTATTCGCGCAGCACTGGGACCGGCTCTTGATGTGCATCGGCATCGTCGTGCTCTCGACCAGCTCGAACTACATCATTCTTTATATCCCGACCTTTGCCATCCGCGAACTGCACGTGCCACAGACGCTCGGCTTCATCGCGACGATGCTCGGGGGCATCCTACTCACCTTCGGCGCGCCTCTGTTCGGGCATCTCTCAGACGTGATCGGCCGGTTGCGCATGATGGTCATCGTCTCGATCTTGTTCGCCGTCTCCGCCTATCCATCCTTCGTGCTGGTCGTCGCGCACCCGACGCTCGCGGGCGTCGTCGCCATCGCCTGCTGGCTGAGCATCCTGAAGGCGGCGTACAGCGGCGTGCTGCCGGCCTTGATGTCGGAGCTGTTTCCGATCGCGACTCGCAGCACCGGCATTGCGGTCGCCTATAACGTGGCGGTTCCGATCTTCGGCGGCTTCGCGCCGCTAATCGCGTCCTGGCTGATCCAGGTGACAGGTTCGTCGCTAGCGCCGAGCTATTATCTGATCGTGACCTCGCTAATCAGTCTCGTTGTGCTCGCGATCATCGCCGTGCGGGTGCCGGCCGCTCACCGCAAATGACACGCCACCAGCTGTCCGGGCCGCACTTCGCGTAACGCAGGCGTCTCTTCCTTACAGCGCGCGACCGCATAGGGGCAGCGCGTGTGGAAATGACAGCCCGGCGGCGGGTTGATCGGGCTCGGCACGTCGCCCTGCAGCACGCGCTTCGGCCGTTTCACGCGCGGATCGGGCACCGGCACCGCGAGCAGAAGCTGCTCGGTGTAGGGGTGCAGCGCCTTCGTGAACAAAGTGCGCTTGTCGGTGTATTCGACGATACGGCCGAGATACATCACCGCGATGAAATGGCTGATGTGCTCGACGACGGCCAGATTGTGCGAAATGAAGAGATAGGCGAGCCCCATCTCCTGCTGCAGGTCGAGCATCAAATTCAACACCTGCGCCTGGATGGAGACGTCGAGCGCGGAGACCGGCTCGTCGCCGACGATTAGTTTGGGCTGCAGCGCGAGCGCGCGCGCGATACCGACGCGCTGACGCTGACCGCCGGAGAACTGATGCGGGAAGTTGTCCATCTGCGCGCGGCGCAGGCCCACACGCTCGAACAGCTGCGCGACCTTGTCTCGAACGCTCTTTCCCGATGCGACGCCGTGCACACGCAACGGCTCGGCGACGATGTCGCCCGCCGACATGCGCGGATCGAGCGAGGAGAACGGGTCCTGGAAGATGATCTGCATCTGCCGCCGGTAAGGGCGCAGCTTCTTGCGCGACAGATGCGTGACGTCCTTGCCGCCGATACGGATCGATCCCGCCGTCGGCTCGATCAGGCGCAGCACGGTGCGACCCAGGGTCGACTTGCCGCAACCGGATTCGCCGACCACGCCGAGCGTCTCGCCCTCGCGGATCGAGAAGCTCACGCCGTCAACGGCATAGACCACGCCGCGCGCACCCTGGAGCAAGCCTTTGCGCACCGGGAAGTGCTTTTTCAAATCGCGCACGTCGAGGACGGGGGCTGCCGCGATGGGTTCACGCATGCGCGTCCCCATACAGTTCGCGCGAGCGCCAACAGGCGGCCCAATGGCCCGGCCGCTTCTCTTCATACGGCGGATAGGCTTGCCGGCACCGCTCGACAGCATGCGCGCAGCGCGGCGCGAACACACAGCCCTGCGGCAGATTGGTGAGCGCCGGCACCGCGCCGGGAATTTCCTTAAGGCGTTCGCCGGCGCTCTCCTGCTCGCCGCGCATCAATGGCAAGCGCGGAATGGAGGCCATCAGTCCGTGCGTATAAGGATGCTGCGGCCGTGCAAACAATTCCTCAACCGGCGCCTCCTCGACCTTGCGGCCGGCATACATCACGATCACGCGCTGCGCGGTTTCCGCGACCACGCCGAGGTCGTGCGTGATCAGGATCACCGCCGTGCCGAGCTTGCGTTGCAGGTCGAGAATGAGATCGAGGATCTGCGCCTGGATCGTCACGTCGAGCGCGGTGGTCGGCTCGTCGGCGATCAGTACTTTCGGATTGCAGGCGAGCGCCATCGAAATCATCGCTCGCTGCCGCATGCCGCCGGACAATTGATGCGGATACTCCTTCGCGCGCTGCTCGGGCTCCGGAATGCGCGTCAGCCGCAGCATGTCGACGGCCTTCGCCCACGCCTCGCGGCGGCTGAGCTTCTCGTGCAGCAACAAAACTTCCGCGATCTGGCTGCCGATGGTCAGCACGGGATTGAGCGAGGTCATCGGCTCCTGGAAGATCATTGCGATGTCCTTGCCGCGGACGTCGCGCATCGCGGCATCGTCGAGCGCAAGCAGATCGACGCCGGCGAGACGAACCGAGCCCGACGCGATGCGGCCCGGCGGCTCGGG